>JAANMY010000457.1_pt1 | contig 57634 bp, 36 predicted proteins | sample 7279691 | NCBI WGS metagenome assembly JAANMY01 (sample SAMN14094543, study PRJNA606508) | bioreactor metagenome | isolation source: A lab-scale SPAN reactor treating ammonium-rich wastewater day 388 | place: Ireland: Galway | collected 2018-02-07 | reverse complement strand
GTACCTGCGCGGCGAGGTGTTCTCCGCCTACGAGGTGCTGCGGCAGCGGTTCGGCCCGGCGGTGCAGCGGACGGCGTCGGCGCTGTTCCTCCTGACGCGGACCGTCGCCGACGGACTGCGCCTGTACCTGGCCGGCCTGCTGCTGCACAGCTGCACCGGATGGGACATCGCGCTGAGCGTCCTCGCCATGGCCGCGGTGACGCTCGCCTACACCTTCTTCGGCGGCATGAAGGCGGTCATCTGGACCGACGTCATTCAGTTCCTGCTGAAGGTCGGCGGCGGCCTTGTCGCACTGCTCGTCATCATCGCCCAGTTGCCGAACGGCTGGACCACGTTCACCGCGGTGGGGCACGAGGCCGGCAAGTTCACGGTCTTCAACTTCGAGCTGGACTGGACAGAGCCGTACACGTTCTGGGCCGGGCTGATCGGCGGTGGGTTCTTCACGATGGCCAGCCACGGGGCCGACCAGATGATGGTGCAGCGCTACCTGTGCAGCCGGTCGTTGGGGGAGGCCCGGGCTGCCCTGATCCTGAGCGGGTTCACGGTCCTCCTGCAGTTCGTGCTGTTCCTGCTCGTGGGCGTCGGCCTGTTCGTGCTGACCCGGACCGGGCAGCTGTCCCCGCCGGCCGGCACGCGCAACGACGAGGTGTTCGGGTACTTCATCGTCAACTACCTCCCGGTCGGCCTGGTCGGGCTGGTGATCGCCGCGGTGCTGGCGGCGGCCATGTCCACCCTGTCGGGGTCGCTCAATAGCTCGGCCAGCGCCGCCGTCAGCGATTTCTACAGGCCGCTGCGACCGGGGCGGAGCGAGGGGCATTACCTGGCGGTGTCGCGCGGGCTGACGGTGTTCTGGGGTCTGGCCCAGGTCGGCGTCGGCCTGGTGGCGGTGCGCTTCCAGGAGCAGCGCAGCGTCGTCAACGACGTGCTGGCCGTGGCCGGGTTCACCACCGGCATGGTGCTGGGGCTGTTCGTTCTGCGCCGGCTGCCCCGGCCGGTGTCGTCCTGGGCGGCGCTGACCGGCCTGGTCGCCGGATTCCTCGCGGTGTTCGCGGTCTGGCTACCCCCGCGGTTCGGTTACGAGGGTCTGGCCTGGCCGTGGTACGCCCCGATCGGCACGAGTGTCACCGTCGCGGCGGCCCTGGCCGCGCAAGCGCTGAGAAACCGTCATGCTGGACCACCTGCAGACCGAGGGACGCAATCCGTCCTCGACGAACCTGGATGAGCTGACCGCCCTGGAGATCGTGCGCCTGATGAGCGCCGAGGACGCGAAGGTAGCTGCGGCAGTGGCGACCCAGGCGGAGGCGATCGCGCACGCCATCGACGCGATTGCCGACCGCTTGCGCAGGGGCGGGCGGCTCGTCTACGCCGGCGCCGGCACGTCCGGGCGGCTGGGGGTACTGGACGCGACCGAGTGCCCGCCGACCTTCAACTCGCCGACGGGGCAGGTGGTCGGAGTCATTGCCGGCGGCCCCGAGGCACTGACGCGCGCCGTCGAGGGGGCGGAGGACCACCCCGAATTCGCCGACCGCGACCTTGCGGCGCTGCGCGTCGGCCCGGCCGACGTGGTCGTCGGCATCGCCACCAGCGGACGGACGCCGTACGTCCTCGGGGCGGCCGCGTACGCGCGCCGGCAGGGGGCGTACACCGTCGGCATCTCCTGCAACACCGACTCCGAGCTGACCCCGGCCGTCGATCTGGCGATCGCGCCCATCGTCGGCCCGGAAATCGTGAGCGGCTCGACCCGGCTCAAGGCCGGCACCGCCACGAAGCTGGTGCTGAACATGCTCACCACCGGGGCGATGGTCCGCCTGGGCAAGACGTTCGGCGACCTGATGGTGGATCTGCGCGCCACGAACAACAAGCTGCGCATCCGCTGCAACCGGATCGTGCGGCAGGCAACCGGGCTCTCGGCCGAGGCCGCGGACGCGCTGCTGCGGCGCTGCGGCGGGGAGGTCAAAATCGCCCTGGTCGTCCACCGGGCCAGCGTCGAGCCGGAGGAGGCGCGGCGTCGCCTCGACGCCAGCGCCGGGCGGGTAAGGTCGTGTCTGATCCCGAAAGCGTCTCCTCCGCCTCCACCTACACCGGCCGGGACCGCCGCGCAAGCGCTGTACCTGGGCATTGACGGCGGGGGCACGCACACGGTCGCGCTCCTCGCGGATGCCGGTGGCACGGTCCTGGGTCGCGGCGAGGCAGGGCCGTCGAATATGAACGCGGCCGGGGTCGAGGCCGCGCTGCGGGCGCTCGAAACCGCGACGGCGGCCGCCTTCGCCGCGGCGCGGCTCCCGGTGCGAACGGTCCGGACGGCCTGCCTCGGTCTTGCCGGGGCGGATCGGGCGTGGGAACGCTCCGTGCTCGACGACTGGGCGCGGCGCGTCCGGCTGTGCGAACACCTGGAGCTGACTAGCGACGCCGCCCTGCTCCTGGCGGCCGGCACTCCCGACAACTGGGGGCTCGCGGTCGTCGCCGGGACGGGATCGATCGCGATCGGCCGCGCCGCCGACGGCCGGACGGCGCGGGCCGGCGGCTGGGGCTACCTGCTCGGCGACGAGGGGAGCGGTTACCGGATCACGCTGGCCGCCCTGCAGGCGGTCGCCCGGGCCGCGGACGGACGCGGACCGGCGACCGCCCTCACCGAGCACTTCCTGGCCCGCTTCGGTGTGTCCCAGCCGCAGGATCTGATCGGCGCCGTGTACCGCAGCGGCCTTGACCGGGCCGCGCTCGCCGCGCTGGCGCCGGTCGTCCTCGACGCGGCCGGGACGGGGGACCACGTCGCCGCCGCCCTGATCGAGCAGGGCGCGACCGACCTGGCGTCGATGGCCCTGGCCGCGGCGCGCCAGCTGGGCCTTGACGGAGAGCCGGTCCCGCTCGCCCTCGCCGGGGGGCTTCTGCTCGGCGCGGCCGACTACCGCAGGCGACTGCTGGAGGCGCTGGAAGGGCTTGGCCTTCGGGCCGCGCCGGTCGCACTGGTCCACGAACCGGCCGCGGGGGCGGTGCGGCGGGCGCAAGTTTGCTGACTGTAGCGCTGACCAGCCGCAAGCGCCAGCGAGCGGCGCTGACCGCTCACTAATGCTCGCGGCTGGTAAAAGAACCTCAACCGGAAGGAAGGCACCGTAACATGGCCCTTCGTACTCTCCGCGTCACCCTGAACGGCACCGGCTTCGCCGGAAACTACACGGCGGCCTGCTACGGCCTCATCCCGCACAGAAACGGCGTGTCAATCGAGCTGGCCGGCGTGACGTCCGGCCGGTTCGAGCGGGCGGAAGCATTCGCCCGGACACGGGGCATCGCCCGGGCCTACGCCACTCACGCGGAGATGGTGGCGGCCGTCCGCCCCGACATCGACAACATCTGCTGCGCGAACCACGCCCACGGCCCCTACGTCCGGGAGGCGGCGCGCGCGGGGGTGAAGGTAATCGTGCTGGAGAAGCCGCCGATCGTCTGGCCGGGGTTCGCCGAGGGCCGGGAGGCGCCGCCGCCCGTCCGGACCCGCGAGACCATGACGGCCTTCGCGGAGGTTCTGGACGCGGTCCGGCAGGGCGGCAGCAAGCTGCTCTACGCCGAGGACTTCGTCTACCTCGACGGCGTCAAGGGTCTCACCGAGTTGCTGATCGAGGCGCAGAAAGTGGGCAAGGGCAGGATCCTGTACCAGCGCGGCATCTGCGCCCATCAGGGGTCGCATGCGCCGGCCTACGACACGCCGGCCGAGTCGGGCGGGGGGGCGCTGTTCAACAAGGCCTGCCACCCCCTCGGCCCGTGTTTGTACCTGAAGCAGGCCGAGGGCATCCTCCGCGACGGGCGGCCGATCCGGCCGGTGCGCGTGGCGGCGGTCGCCCTGCAGGTGCTCAGGCACCAGCCGGCGGGCAGCGGCGAGCACTTCCGGGTCATGCAGAACGTGGACGATTTCGGTCGGCTCACCGTCGTCTTCGAGGACCAGTCGGTCGCCGAGGTGGTCGGCCACGACCTGAGCATCAGCGGCATTCGCAACGAGCTGTCCGCGATCGCCGACTTCGGCCAGTACGACGTGCGGGTGAACCCGAACAACGAGCACGAACTCTTCCTGCCCGACGGCCGCGCGGCCGGCGATCTGTTGCTCCGGGAAAAGCTGCCGACGCCGCAGGGGACCAGCTTCCCCCGGCCCAACCAGTTCCACGCGCACGGCTACGTCAACGAGATCAACGACGCGGTCGAGTGCGTGCTGGAACCGGACCGGGCGCCGCAATCCAGCCCGCTCCTCGCCTGGGACACCCTCGCGGTGCTGATGGCCGGGTACGAGTCGAGCGCCGCCGGCGGCGGGTTCGTCGAGCTGCAACCGTACCTCGCAGGCAGGGCGTTTCTGTCCCACGAGCTGCCCGACCCGCGCCGCTTCGGAGCGGTGTTCCAGCGGCGCCCCTGAGGCCGGTGGTTCAGGTCAGGGTGATCTCGGTCCCGGCCAGATCCTTGTCGTCCAGCCGGGCGGCGATGCGGGCGAACACCTCGTCGCGCGTCCGGTCGCGCGCCTCGTAGTCCGGCAGGAACCACGAGAATCGGTACTTGACCCGCTTCACCTCGCCGCGCTGCCGGAACTTGAGCACCGACACCTCGTGGTCGGTGGCCAGGTGCCCGCCCTCCTCCAGCGCACCCCTGATTGCGGCCAGTACCTGGCCGATGTCCTGCGGCGTGGTGACGGACACGCTCAGGCTGTCGTACGTCTGGCCGGCCCGGGTCAGGTTCTCAATCGTCGCCTCCGTCACCTTCCGGTTCGGGATCGTCACCACCAGCCCGTCGTCATTCAAGACCTGGGTCGAGCGCCACGTCAGCCCGAGCACCCGCGTCGGGTCGTCGCCGTCGAGCCGGATCACGTCGCCGGTCCTGAAGCGGCGCTCGGCGAAAATCACCAGCGCGCCGAGCAGGTCCGAGATCATGTGCTGGGCGGCCAGGCCGATCGCCAGCCCGCCGATCCCGAGACCGGCCAGGATCGCGGTCACATCGACGCCGAGGGTGGTCAGGATGAGCGTGAGGGCGACGAGCCAGACGGTGGTGATCAGGACGGTCCGGAGGGCGGACCGGACCAGGTTGGACGAGTCCCCGCGCGCCCGGCCGATGACGGCCATGAGCAGCCGCGGCAGGACCAGGGCGACGACCACGATGATGGCGATCTTCAGCACGATCTGCCACACGCCCCGGGTCCGGACCCGCGTCAGCTCGTCCCGGGTCCGCCCGATCTCGCCGCCGGTCACAGCGCCCTGCCCGTCCCCGCCTGTGAGGGCCCTGACGCGGCGCACGTTGGCGGCCGACGTGGCGTTCAGGCTCGTGAGTTCGTCCTGGTACACCCCGGCCTCGGCCTTGACGCCGGTCGGGCCGGTGCGGGTGCCGAGCACCTCGTCCCACTTCCGGGCCGCCTCGACCGTGACGTGCCGCTCGAACAGGAGCCGGGCGAATTCCTCGACCTTCTCGCCTTTATCCTTGTCCGCGACCGGGGCCGGCCTGGGGAGGAGCCGGCCGGTCCGGGTCTGGTAGGCCTTGAGCAGTTCCTCCGCCCGGTCCGGCCGCAGCCGGGCGCGGGCGAGGACCACCTCTTCCTCCCGGGCCGCCTCGAGGCGAGCCAGCTGCCGGTCAAGGAGCGGCCGGACGCGCGCCAGCGCGGTCGTCTCCTGCCGCGTCAGCTCGACCAGCTTCTCGACCTTCTCGCGCTGCCGGGCCAGGTTCTCCTGCTTCTCCTCGCTCTCCGTCAGCTCGCGGTAATACGTCTCGAGCAGCTCCGCGAGCGTCTTCCCAGAGGTGGAGGTGTCGATGCCGAGCAGGGTGTCCCAGACGGACGAGTCGTCGTCCTGCCGCTCGGCGGCGCGCTGCTCCAGGCGCTTCACCTCGGACGGCGGGCGGTTCGGCTTCTCCCGCCGGTAATCGGCGGCCAGCCGCCGCAGGTCGGCGAGCAGGTCGAGGCGCTTGCCGACGGCCGTCAGCAGATCCTTCGTCGCCGCCGCCAGCGCGTCGGCGTCCGGATCCTTGCGGAGGAGCTGGTCGCGCGTCTGCCGGAGTTGCTGGACGGCGTTCAGGACCGCGGTCGCGGCCGCGTCGAGTTTCGTCCGCGTTGCCAGCCGCAGGGCATCCGTGACCCCCTCGGGGACCGCGTCGGCGGCCAGGTCGCCGCGGCCGAGGCGCTGCTTCAGCTCGACCGCCGCGGCGCTCGACCGCAGGGCGAGAAGGCGGGCGTCGGCGAGTGCCTTCGAGTACGCGGCGGCGCTCTGTTCGAGGGCGGCGAGGGCGGCCAGGAGTTCCTTCTGCTTCGCCTCCCGTTCGTCGAGGACGCGCACGCGCCCGGCCAGCAGCTGCTGGAACCCGGTCAGGCGCTCGGTCGCCTTCTCCAGCTCGGTTCGGGTATCGGGGGGCGCGGGCTTCTTCTCCGGCTCCGGCTTCCTCGGGTCGCCGGCTGGTGGGGGGGTCGGGGCGGGGGCGCCGGCCACGCGCTCGAGCCCCGCCTCCTTGCGCAGCTCGCCGAGGATCTTCTGCTTCTCCGCCTGGCCCTGCTCCTCGGCCGCGCGCAGGAACGGGTCGTTCAGCGCGTCCAGCCGGGCTCTGGCCTCCGCGGCGGCGGCGTCGGCCCTGGCGTAGACCTCTGCCTCCCCCTTGAGTTTATTCAGCCGGTCGGCGAGGCCCTTGCGCGCCGCGGCGAACGTCTCGACGATCTGCGGGCCGGTCATCCCCTTGAGCCGGCCCTCCCACTCCAGGGCCGCGAGGGTGACGTCCCGCGACTCCTTGAGGCTCGCGAGTTGCTTCGCCGCCGCGTCCCCGGCCGTGGCCGCCTCGGGCAGCTGGCGGTCGAGCAGCGCGAGTTCGGCCCGGGCCTTCTCGGTCGCCGCCCGGACGGCGGCGGCATCCTTCTTCTGGCGGGCCGCCGCCGCGCCGAGTTTGGCGGCCCGTCCCTTCGCCGGCAGCCGGTCGTCGGGGACACCCATCTTCTTCAGCAGCTCGGCCAGCACCTGCATCTTGAACAGGTGCTCCTCGGACACGGCGGCATCGGCCTCGAACTCGCCGCCTTCGCGAGCAAGTTCGGCGAGGGCGGCGCGCAGCCCCTCAAGCTTCTCCTTCCGGGCGGCGTAAAAGGCGATCAGCTCCTGGATCGCCTTCGCCGCCGTCTCGACGTCCTCCGCGCGCGTGAGCTGCGGGATCTTCGCGTCCGGTTGTTTGAGGGCCTCGACCTCGGCCTGCAGCCGGGCGGCGGCCTTCGCGCGGGCGGTGAACTTGCTCAGGGCCAGCTCGTAGGTCCCCTTCAGGCCGGCGCCCTCCTCGACCAGTCGCTCTAGCTCCGCGACCAGGTCGTCCGGGTTCTTCCCGGCGATCCCCTTCTCCAGTTTCTGCCGCTGCTGCTCCCGGCCGAGCCGCCGCGATTCCTCCACCACGTCGGCGTCGGCGGCGAGGGCCGCCTTGTTCGCCCCGTCCCACAGCTGCCCGACCGCCTCCTGCCGCCGCTGCACGTCGGCCGACTTCGCCGTCAGCCCGGCCACCTCGTCCGCCAGTTCGGCCTTCTTTTTCTTCAGGAAGTCGGCCCTCAGCCGTTCCGGCAATCGGTCCTCCGTGAGCGAACCGTCCTTCACCCGGAGGCTACCCTCCAGCGCGTAACCTTTCAGGTCGTCCAGGGCGTTCTGAAACGCCACCGCAGCGGACCGGCACGCCTCCAGCCCGGTCGTGATGCGGTCCAGCAGCGCCTTCTGGCCCTGGACGAGTTTCAGCCGGCGCCGCACCACGTCCTGCCTCGCCCGGGCCGCGTCCACCGCCTTCTTGGCCGCGTCCTCACCAGGAGGGCGGTCGGCGCCTGGGGGCGGGGCGTCTTTCACCGCGTCGGTTTGCCCGCGCACCTCCTCGAACAGCGCCTCGGCGGTCGCGAGGGCGCGGAACTGGGCCAGGTAATCCAGGGACGCCGCGCTGTATCTCGCGTCCACCTGCTTGAGCAGTTCCTCGTTCGTTAATCGGTGGAGTTCGACCTTCTTCGCCTCGGGCAGCCTGGACTTGTCGGCTTCCCGCGGGGCGTCCGGGCGCGCGTCGCCGGGAGAGAAGAACCCGACCACGGCGGTCAGCAGGGCGGCCCGCGCGAGCCAGGCACGCCGGCCCGCGGAGGAAACAGGGGAGCGGAGTGGTACAAACATGACGATGGGGCTCGTGTTCCGGGCTGGCGAAAACCGCCCCCGGGCCAGTGGAATCCGGCGCTCGCTTACTTCCTTCCCCGGCGCAACCTGCGGAGATGGTTTCCGGGGTGTGGAGCAGGGCCGGACGGGGTGCATTACCCGCCTCTCGCTCGATGTTCGGTGCCGATTGAACGGGAGTCAAGCCCAAAGCCGTTCCAGGCCGCCGCCCCCCCGCCGCGTGTGGACACGGTTGCGCTGGGCCTTTCCCCCCTCTCCCACAAGGGGAGAGGGAGAAGAAGGCGCAACTAACCGCGGCGGGCGGCCCGCCCCTGGAAGACCCGGACCGCGCGGCGTAAATTGGGCCTTGTGGGCGAGAATACCCGCGACCCACGCTGCCCGTGTGCGGCCCGTTCCCGCGGCTTCCCCGGACACCCATGCTCACCCCGCAGCGCATTCAGGTGATTGACTCTCACACCGGCGGCGAGCCGACGCGCGTCGTGGTCGGCGGCGCGCCGGACCTGGGCGGCGGCGACATGGCCGAGCGCCGCGCCGCGCTACGCGACCGCCACGACTGGCTGCGCTCGGCCGTCGTCAACGAGCCGCGCGGGTCGGACGTGCTCGTCGGCGCCGTGCTGTGCGAGCCCGTCGATCCGGCCTGTGTCGCGGGCGTGGTCTTCTTCAACAACGTCGGTTACCTCAACATGTGCGGCCACGGCACCATCGGCGTGGCGATCACGCTCGCCCACCTCGGGCGCATCGGCCCCGGTCGTCATCGCCTGGAAACGCCGGTCGGGGCCGTCGCCTTCGAGTACACCGGCGGCAATACCGTTACCGTCGAGAACGTACCCAGCTACCGCCTCGCGAAGGACGTCACCGTTGCGGTGGAGGGATGCGGGCCGATCACCGGGGACGTGGCGTGGGGCGGCAACTGGTTCTTCCTCGTCGGCGAACACGGCCAGGAACTGGAGCTGGTGAACGTCGAGCGCCTGACCGCTTTCAGCTGGCGCGTGCGGCAGGCGCTGGTACGGGAAGGCGTGGCCGGCGCCGCCGGTGGGGAGATCGATCACATCGAGCTGTTCGGCCCGCCGCGCGACCCGCGCAACCACGGCCGCAACTTCGTCCTCTGCCCCGGCAGAGCCTACGACCGCTCGCCGTGCGGCACCGGCACCAGCGCCAAGCTCGCGTGCCTCGTCGCCGACGGTAAGCTGTCCGAGGGGCAGTTCTGGCGTCAGGAGAGCATCGTCGGCAGCGTCTTCGTGGGGACCGCCCGCGTCGAGCGGGGGCGGGTCATTCCCCGCATCACCGGGACCGCCCACGTCACCGCCGAGGCGACGCTGCTCCTCGACCCGAACGACCCCTTTTGCATGGGTATCCGCACATGAGCAGCGCGCGGCGCGTCATCGTCGTCGGTGGAGGGGTCGTCGGCGCCGCGTGCGCCTACTACCTGAGCCGCGCGGACTGGGCGGTAACGGTGGTCGATGGCGACGAGTTCGGCAAGGGCTGCTCGCACGGCAACTGCGGCTTCGTCTGCCCGAGTCACGTCCTGCCGCTGGCGGCGCCCGGCGCCCTTCGGACCGCGCTGAAGGGGATGCTGCAGCGCAACAGCCCGCTGTCGATCAAGCCGCGTTTCGATCCGGACCTGTGGAGCTGGCTCTTTCACTTCGCCCGCCGCTGCAACCACCGCGACATGATGCGGGCCGGCCACGCCATCCAGGCGCTGCTCAACTCGTCCCGCGTCCTCTACCAGCAGCTCATGGACGCGGAGCCGCTGGACTGCGAATGGCAGCCGAACGGGCTGTTGTTCGCGTTCCTGACGCGGGCGGGCATGGACCACTGCGCCGAAACCGACAGGGTGCTCAGCGAGTCCTTCGGTGTTTCCGGGCGGCGCCTCGATCCGGACGAGCTGGTCGCGCTGGAGCCCGCGCTGAAACCGGGACTCGCGGGCGGCTGGCTCTACGAGCGTGACGCCCATCTGCGGCCCGACCGCCTGATGGCGGGATGGCAGCGCGTCCTGACGGCGCGCGGCGTGGCGATCCAGGAACACTGTACCGTGCGGGGCATTGTCCGCGCGGGCGGCCGCGCCCGCGCGGTGGCGACGGCGCAGGGAGAACTGGACGCGGATGCGTTCGTGTTCGCGACGGGCGCGCTGACGCCGCTGCTGAGCCGGCACCTCGGCTGCCGCATCCCCATCCAGCCGGGCAAGGGTTACTCGATCACGATGGCCCGGCCGGCGCGGTGTCCGACGTATCCGCTGATGTTCGAGGAACACCGGGTCGCGGTCACGCCGCTGCACGCGGGCTATCGTCTCGGCTCGACGATGGAATTCGCCGGATATGACGCCACCCTTAACCGCCGGCGGCTGGACCTGCTGCGGGAGGGGGCGCGGCACTACCTGCACGAACCGTACAGGGAGCCGGTGGAGGAGGAGTGGTTCGGGTGGCGGCCGATGACGTATGACGGTATGCCGATCATCGACCGCTGCCCGGAACTGGCCAACGTGCTGATCGCGGCCGGGCACAACATGCTCGGGGTGTCGATGGCCCCAGCGACCGGCAAGCTCGTCGCGGAGATGCTGAGCGGCGGGCCGGCCCACCTCGACCCGGCGCCGTACACGGTGAAGCGCTTCTGACCAATCCGGAGCGCCAGCGCCGGGCGCTCCAGGCTGGTGCGCCCGGCGCTTCCCCCACGGGGCGCGCCCTGTGGGCTCTGCGACCTCTCTTCTATCCTCCGGGCGGCACGCCATTTGTTGAGTAGAATGAAGGTACGGTTCGGCCCGTTCCGCCGAGGCCGCCACCACAACCAGATTCTCAGACGGAGCTTTCCATATGCCCCCACCCAACCAGCCGAAGAAGACGGGGCCGGAGCCGTCGGCGCCGCAACAAGGTCGCTGGCGGTCTCTCATCTGGTACATCCTGCTCGGCCTGCTCGTCCTCTGGATGTGGCAGGACGCCTTCCAGCAGGTAACTGTCAAGACCATTCCGTACAGCGAGTTCAAGAATTACGTCGCCCGCAAGGAGGTCACCGAGGCAAGCCTTCGTCAGAACGAAATCCGCGGCACGATCGTTCCGAAGGCCGCCAGGACCGAAAAGGGCGGCAAGGAACAGAAACCGTCCGCCAAGGCCGAGAAGGCGTCGGGCAAGGGGAAGGAAGCGGCCACCGAGCCGTTCGACTTCCGCACCGAGCGGGTCGAGGATCCGAAACTGGTTGAGGCGCTCGAGGCCGCCGGGGTGAAGTTTACCGGCGTGCGCCCCAGCTTCCTGTCGGAGTTGCTGTGGACGTGGATCGTTCCCCTGGGCCTGCTATTCCTGCTGTGGACGTTCCTGTCGCGCCGCCTCGGCGCGTCGCGTGAGATGGTGTTCGGGTTCGGCAAGAGTCCGGCGCGCCTCGTCGCCGATCAGGACACGCGCGTCACGTTCGCCGACGTGGCCGGGTGCGACGAGGCCAAGTACGAGTTGCAGGAGATCGTCGATTTCCTCAAGCACCCGGGCCGCTACCGCGAACTCGGCGCCAAGATTCCCAGGGGCGTCCTGCTGTCCGGTCCGCCCGGAACCGGCAAGACGCTCCTGGCGCGGGCAGTGGCGGGCGAGGCCCGCGTGCCGTTCTTCTCGATGAGCGGTAGCGATTTCGTCGAAATGTTCGTCGGCGTCGGCGCGTCCCGGGTGCGCGATCTGTTCCAGCAGGCCAAGGCGCAGGCGCCGTGCATCATCTTCATCGACGAACTGGACGCGATCGGCCGGCAGCGCGGCGTCCACGTCGGGGCCGTCAACGACGAGCGTGAGCAGACGCTCAACCAGCTGCTCGTCGAGATGGACGGGTTCGACCCGAACGTCGGCGTCATCATCCTGGCCGCCACCAACCGACCCGACGTTCTCGACCGGGCGCTGTTGCGGCCGGGGCGGTTCGACCGGCAGGTGGTCGTCGATGCGCCGGACCTCGACGGCCGGCTGGCGATCCTGAAGGTGCATTCACGCGACAAGCCGCTGGCCGACGGCGTGGACCTGCGCAAGATCGCCCAGGCGACGCCGGGGTTCTCGGGCGCCGACCTCGCCAACGCGCTGAACGAGGCGGCTCTCCTCGCGGCCCGGCGGCGCTCCGCGCGGATCGAGCAGGCCGACCTGGAGGAAGCGGTCGAGAAGGTCGTCGCCGGGCCGGAGCGGAAGAGCCGCCGACTGCTGCAGGAGGAGCGGCGGCGGGTCGCGTACCACGAGGTTGGCCACGCCCTGGTGGCGGCTCACAGCAAGTACGCCGACCCAGTCCACAAGATCAGCATCGTTCCGCGCGGCCGGGCTGCCCTCGGATACACCCTGCAGCTGCCGGCCGACGACCAGTTCCTGATGACGCGCTCCGCCCTGGTGGACCGCATCAAGGGCCTGCTCGGCGGGCGTGCCGCCGAGGAAGTCGTCTTCGGCGAGATAAGTACCGGAGCCGAGAACGACCTGGACCGGGCGACCGCGCTGGCCCAGCAGATGGTGTGCATGTACGGGATGGGCGAGTCGGTCGGCCTGGTCCACTGCGGCCAGCGGCAGAACCCGTTCTACTACCTCGGCAACCCGGACGGCGGCATCCAGCGCGACTGCAGCGAGGAGACGGCGCGCGAGATCGACCGGGAGGTCAAGAAACTGCTCGACCATGCCTACGAGGATTCACGGCGCATCCTGACCGAGCACCGCGACCAGCTGGAAAGAGTGGCCCAGGAACTGCTCGCGAAGGAGACCCTCGATGCCCAGACCTTCAACACCCTGATCGGCCGCCCGCCGTCTCCGGTCGTGCAGCCGAGCGACAACGGCAAGGCGGCGGAGGGCGCCACCGAGCGGCAGCAACCCGTTCCGCGGCCGTGAGCGCGGCAAGGGAGATGGTATGGGGGAAGCCACTTCGACGCCCACGGGACGCCGCCCGTGGGCGTCCCGTCGCAGGAGAGGGCCGTGCCGCTACCTCGCCCAGCCAGACGTGGGTTCACGCTGCTTGAGCTGCTGGTGGTGCTCGCGATCCTCGGCGTGCTGATCGGGCTGCTCCTGCCGGCCGTGCAGAAGGTGCGCGAGGCGGCCAACCGCGCCCGGTGCCAGAACCACCTCAAGCAGCTCGCCCTGGCCGTCCACGGCTACCACGACAGCTACCGGCACTTCCCGCGCAACGGCGGCTGCTGCAACCCGAACGCCGTCCCCGGCCAGTGGAGCTGGATCGCGAAACTCCTCCCCAACCTCGAACAGGGCACGCTGTACGCGCGCGGCAACCTGGCCGCTCAGCCCGCCGTCAAGGCCGCGCAGCCGGGCCTGGGTAACGTCTCGGCCGCCACAAAGGTGATTCCCGTCCTGCTTTGCCCGAGCGACGACGCCGCGGCCGAGGGCACCCGGACCGATCGCAGCGACCTGGCCGGCGTGCCGATCGGGCTGACCAACTACCAGGGGTGCAGCGGGGCCAACTGGAAATGGGGGCCGTTCGCCCACCGGACCGTCGCCGACGCCGACGGCACCTTCAACGGTAACGGCCTGGACCGTGGGAACGGGATTTTCTACCGCAACGACACCGCGAACAAGCTGCGAATCGCGAGCATCACGGACGGCACGAGTACCACGTTCCTGATCGGCGAGGCCATCCCAGGCATGAACCAGTGGTGCGCCTGGCCCTACGCCGGCAATGCGAACGCCACCTGCGCCATCCCGCCGAACCACGGCCTCAGGCCGCCGACGACGGTGAAGCCGTCCGACTTCACGCAGGCATTCTCATTCCGGAGCCGGCACACCGGCGGCCTGCACTTCGCGTTCGCGGACGCCTCGGTGCGCTTCGTCGGCGACTCGATCGACCTTTCCCTTTACCGCGCCCTCGCCACCATCAAGGGCGGCGAGATTCTCGATGGCGACGTCCCCTGAAACCTGTCAGCACGCGCCGATTGAACTGCTGACCCGCTGCACCCGCCTGCAACGCGCGCTAGAATCGCAATCGGGCGCAATCGCCGACGAACGGGTTGGTGCGCTGCTCGTGGCCGACCGTTGTCACCGGGCCGTGGCCGGAATAAACGACCGTGTCCGGCGGCAGGGCGAACAACCGGGTGCGAATGCCGGTCAGCAGTTGCTCGGTGTCCCCGCCTGGGAAGTCGGTGCGGCCGACGCTGCCGCGCATCAGCACATCCCCGCTGAAGACGACGACCGGCTCACCGCGGTACACGAACACGACGTGCCCGGGAGAGTGGCCCGGCAGGTCGAGTACCTCCAGTCGGAGGCCGGCCGCCTCGACCACGTCGCCGTCGCGCAGCAGTCGGTCGGCCGGCGGGCTGACGATCGGCTCGCCGAGGAACGCGCTCAGGTTCGCCGCCGGGTCGGTCAGCATGATTGCGTCGCCCGCCCCGATGAGGAGCGGCGCGGCCGGGAACGCCTGCTTGACGGCAGCGTTGCCGGCGATGTGATCGACGTGGCCGTGCGTGTTCAGGACGGCCGCGACGGCGAGTTGTCGGTCGCGCAGGAAGTCGAGGAGCGCGCCCGGTTCCAGGCCCGGATCGATCGCCAGCGCCTCGGAACGGTCGTCCCGCCACACCAGGTACGTGTTCTCCTGGAAGGGCATCGACACGACTGTATGAATCTGCAAGCGGCTGTGCATGGTTCGTCGCCCGGCAACTGGTGAGCCGTTCCGCGTCGTCGGCCCTTCTGTAAATCATACAGCCGCCACACCCGGAGCCGAGCCCGAAGCGCGAGCGAGAGATCTGGGCGCGACCGTCGCCAGGAGTTTCGCGCAAAGGCGCCGGGAGCGCCAAGAAGCGCCCGTCGGTCGGTCGTCGGTCTTTGCGCTCCTGGCGCCTTTGCGCGAAACCTCTTCGGCGAGGCCAGGCGGGCGGGGAAAGTTTACTTCACCGCTTTGTAAATCGTGCAACATGCGGCCCGCCCGGTCAACCCGTGGCGCGGTGCGGTGTAACAGCAACTCCTTCCCGTTCCAGCACTTCAATAGGCTTCGACCGCCGCCGGCCGCGATTGGTACGGCGGTTGCTTGGTTAGCCGCTCGCACCTTGACTCGGCACCTCTGCGCCCGTCCGTCCGTTCATCCTGATCCGCACTCGCGCCGGGCGGGGTTCCGCGCGGCGGAGACCACTCCGGAGGAAAACAGATGCCAAGTCTCATCGGTTGCCGCCGTCGCACGCCGGACCGACCGTCCCGCGCCCGCAGCTGGCAGCCGTACTGGCTGGCCGGGCTGTTCGGAATTGGCCTGGTCGTGGGCGGCGCCCTGTGGCTGTGGCCCGACGGTGCCGGCCCAGCTGCCGCGACCCAGCCCCCGGCCGGCGGCCAGCAACCCGCCCGTCCGATCTACCCCGGCCAGCCGCCGGCCGGCGTTTTCGGCGGCCAGCCCGCCCCCGGCCAGCAGCCGCCCGGCCCCCGGGGGACCAAACCGGCCCCGGCCCAGGCTCCGCCGGCGGCGACCGCCCCCCAGAGCCCGCTCGACGAACCGCTGCGTCTGATCGCCGAGGCGCGGCAGATGTACCAGCGCGTCCAGACCTACACCTGCATGCTGATCTCGCAGGAGCGCGTCCGCGGTCAGCTCAAGCCGGAGAACGTCATCGCCCTGACGTTCCGGACCCAGCCGTTCAGCGTCTACATGAAATGGCTCGGGCCGAAGGACCTGGTCGGCCAGGAGGTTGCGTACGTCCACGGCCGCAACGAGAACAAGATGCGCGTCCACCCGGTCAAGGGGATCGGCGCCATGTTCGTCGGCAACAAATTCATCTCGATCGACACGCGCGACCCGCGCGTCCTGGAGCACAGCAACCACACCATCACCGAGACGGGTATCGGCAACCTGATCGAGCAGCTGGCGAATGCCTGGGCCTTCGACCGGCAGACGGGCAAGGCGCGCGTCCAGGTGGCCGAGTACGACTACGCCCAGCGGCGCTGCATCCGGGTCGAGGTGGCGCGGACCGAGCGGCACCCGCAAATGCCGTACTACCGGACCGCCGCCTACTTCGACAAGCAGACGCGGCTGCCGGTCCGGGTCGAGAATTACGGCTGGCCGCAGCAGGGCGGCGCCCCGCAGGGCGACCTGCTCGAGTGCTTCAGTTACGTGAACCTCCAGTTCAACATGGCCGTCAACGACGCGCTGTTCAACCGCTGAGGCGCGCCCCCACCCCACCAGCCGCGCGCCAACGCGCGCTCAGAACCGCTCGCGGCCGGTAGAGAGGGAGAAAACCAGCCCCGCGGGGCGGCCGATCGGCCGCCCCGCGGGGCTGGTCGTTTTTCGGCGGCCGCCTCGCCGCGCGGGACTGAGGGACATGAGCGGGGTTTCATTGGAAACCGAGCCCCGCGCCGTCGTATCATGGATCTTTTACGAGTTTCGGCCGAGTCCGCCCGACCCCCTGTCGCGCACCCCACGCGGCCCCGATGATGCGTCCGGAGGTACACCCTTGCCGCTCCTGTTGCCGCTGCTGTTCGCCGTCACCCTGTTCGTGAGCGCGTTCCTGCTGTTCCTCGTGCAGCCGATGATCGGCAAGATGGTCCTGCCGCTCCTGGGCGGGACGCCGGCGGTATGGAACACCTGCATGGTCTTCTTCCAGGCAGCCCTGCTCGCCGGCTACTTCTACACCCACAGCGTCAGCACCTACCTCCCGGTACGCCGGCAGCTCTTCCTCCAGGGCGCCGTCCTTCTGCTGCCGCTGCTGTTCGTCCCGTTCACCATCGGCAGCTGGACCCCGCCCACCGAGTCGAACCCGGTCTTCGACGTGCTGCTGTTACTGGGGTTCGTCGTCGGCGTGCCGTTCTTCGTCGTCGCGACGAGCGCACCCCTGTTACAGAAGTGGTTCGCGAGTACCGGCCACCCGTCCGCGAAGGATCCGTACTTCCTGTACGGAGCCAGCAACCTCGGGTCCATGCTCGCCCTGGTCGCCTACCCGTTCGTGGTCGAGCCGAACTTCTCCCTGGACGGGCAAACGATCCTGTGGGCGGTCGTGTACGGGGTATTCGTCGTCCTGACGGCGGCGTGCGGGGCGGTCGTGTGGCTGGCCCGCCCGGCCCCGGTGCGGCAGGATGCCATTACCGTGCTGGACCGGGCGAAGGCTCCGGCCCTGGCCACCGCTGCCGTGGCGGCCGGTCCGCCGCCGGGAGGGACGGCCGTCCCCGAGGAGACGGCCATCCGGGCGGGTCGCCGGGGCGTGCGCGCCCGCAAGGCGGCCCAGGCGCCCGTCGCGGCCGCCCCCCGGCCGGAGGTCACCCCGCTGCGGCGGCTGCGCTGGGTCGCCCTGGCGGCCGTCCCGTCCAGCCTGATGCTCGGCGTCACGACGTACCTGACGACCGACATCGCCGCCATCCCGCTCTTCTGGGTGGTGCCGCTCGCCCTGTACCTGCTCACGTTCATCCTCGTCTTCATGCGCTGGCCGGTCGAGTGGACCGGCACCCCGCACACGGTCGCAGTCGTGGCGCAACCGGCGGTGCTCGCCGTCCTGGCCATCGTCATCGCCGGCGACGTGAGCTTCCCGCAATGGTTCGCGTTCCTGATCAACCTGCTCGCGTTTTTCATCACCGCCCTGGTGTGCCACGGTGAACTGGCCCGCGATCGCCCGTCCACGCAGCACCTGACCGAGTTCTACCTGTGCATGTCGCTTGGCGGAGTGCTCGGCGGGATGTTCAACGCCCTGCTCGCGCCGGTCGTCTTCAACCGCATCTTCGAGTACGCTCTGGTCCTGGCCTTCGCCTGCCTGCTGCGGCCGCCGACGAACTTCTTCGCCCGCCTGCGCGGCCGCGAGGTGAAGGAGGAGGGCGATCCGACGACCGAGGACCGCGTCCTCGACGTCGGCTACGCTGTCTGCCTGGGGCTGCTCGCCTATGCCCTGCTGCGGCTTTCCGTCGCCGAGAACATCTGGGGGCAGAGTCGCTATTTCTGGTTCTGGGCCGCCTCTCAGGTCGAGGGCTGGTTGCCCGCTACGCCGGGCGCGAAGGAAAACACGGCCTGGCAGACCGCCCAGGCCGTCGGCCTGTGGGTGAGTACCCTCGTGGTGGTCGGTATCCCGCTGGCCATCTGCCTGGTCTTCTCCGGCCGGCCGCTGCGGTTCGGCCTGTGCGCCCTGGCCCTGTTCCTCGCCACCGGACTCTACAACGCCGTCCACGACGAGGACGTTTACGTCCACCGCAGCTTTTTCGGCGTGCAGCGCGTCCGGATCGATGTGCAGGAGAATCGGAAGGAACTCGACGAGCAGGGGCACCCGGGGAAGGTGTACCGCTACCACACGCTGATCCACGGTGGCATCGACCACGGCCGGCAACTCCTGTCGGACAGCGTCGAGGCCCGGCACCAGCCGATTACCTACTTCCACCCGACCGGCGGCGTCGGCCAGGTGTTCGCCGCCTTCAACGAGCAGCAGGAGGCGAAACCGTTCGGCGTCATCGGCCTGGGCATCGGCACCCTGGCGTCGTTCGGGCGCAAAGGGCAGATCGTCGATTTCTACGAGATCGACCCGGCGGTCAAGCGCCTGTCGCTGCCGGAGGAGGGCGAGCCGCGCTACTTCCATTACCTGCATGACGCCCAGACGGTCAAGGAGGCGAAGGTGCGGGTGATCCTCGGCGATGGCCGACTCAAGCTCAAGGAGGCGCCCAACGGCATGTATCAGATTCTGGTGGTCGATGCGTTCAGCTCCGACGCGATCCCGGTCCACCTGCTGACACTGGAGGCGATCGATCTGTACATGAGCAAGCTGGCGGACGGCGGCCTGCTGATCTTCAACGTGACGAACCGCTATGTGGAGCTGGAGCCGATCCTCGGCGACCTGGCGGCGAAACGCGGGCTGCTCTGCCTGCACTGGGGCGACTTCCCGGACGGGCACTTCATGAAGTTCTCCTCCGAGTGGGTGCTGATGGTCAAGAGACGACAGGGGCCGAAGGCGATGGCCGCGGAGGCGATGCACCTGTTCGGGGCGGTGCCGGCGGTCGGCGGTCCGGGGGCGGTGCCGTGGGCGACGCTCAGCCGGGCGCCGCAGATGGATATCCCGCCGCTGCTGCTCCAGCTGTCGTGGAACCTCAACCGCCGCACGCACGCGGACCGCATTCGCGATTTGCGCGAGAGTTCCAAGGCGTGGCGGCCGGTCCGGCGCCTGGGCGGCCGGCCCTGGACCGACGACTACACGAACCTGCTGAGCGTGCTCTCGTGGTAGCGCACCGCGGAGGAAGAAGGGTCGGATGGCCGCTGCTGCCTCCTCAACCCTGGTTCCTCTCCCACCAGGGAGAGAGGAGAAAGGCAATGGCAGCCCTCGGAGCGGCTCCATCAACCCTCACTATTTTCTAACTGTCCATCAGTATGGCATCTGGTACGATCCCAGTTACGGTGTCGTCCGTTCGGCCTTTCGCTTCGAGGGCAGATGACGGCGCCACGGGCCGAGGGGTCATGATGTCTTTCGCGGCGCGTTCGGTCGGTTTCGTCCTTCTCTCTCTGTTCGCCTGTTTCGCGGCTGCACGCGGCGAGGACAAGAAGCCGTATAACGGACCGGCCTGTGCCCGCCCCGTCGCGGATTACTTCGCGAAGGAAGTCTGGCCCAAGATCGGCTCGGCCCGGTGCGTGCAGTGCCACAAAAAGGGCGGGGACGCCGAGGACAGCGACCTCCTCCTCCAGGATCCCCGCAAGCTGCAAGGCCACGCCCAGGACGAGGCGCTCCGCCACAACCGCGAGGCGTTTGCCCGGCTGGCTCGTGTCAAACACAAGGATCAGTTCCGGCTCCTCATCAAGGTGACCGGCGGGCTCGATCACGGCGGGGCCGAGGTTCTGAAGCCCGATTCGACCGGCTACCGCATCCTGGCCGAGTTCGTTCGTCGGGTCAACGCGCCCCGATCGGCGCCCCCGCGCACCATCGTGGAGGCGAAGAACCTGCCGCCATTCTTCGACGGTGTGGCGATGCTGGACGCGCGCCGGCTGCTCCGGCGCGTCACCCTGTCGCTGGCGGGCAGGCTCCCGACGCAGGCGGAACGGGCCGCCGTCGCCGACAAGGGGTTGAACGGACTGTCGCCGCTCCTCGACGAGCTAATGAAAGAGGACGCCTTTTACGACCGGCTCCGCGAGGGGTTCAACGACATCTTCCTCACGCGCGGCGTGGACGGCAACGCGGACGCCACGGTTCTCTCGTATGAGCATTTCAGCAAGACGCGACTGTGGTATCAGAAGCACGACCTGAGTCACATCGCCGACCCGAAGGAACGCCAGCGAGCCGGCTACAAGCTTGCCGACGACTACCGCCAGGCGCTGCTCGGCGAGCCGATGAAGTTGGTCGAGCACCTCGTCCGCAACGACCGGCCGTTCACCGAGATCGTCACGGCCGACTACATCATGGTCACGCCCTACTCGGCGCGCGGCTACGGCATCTTCGACGAGGTGAAGGGGCGCTTCAAAGATCCCGACGACCCGTTCGAGTACGTCCCGGTCAAACTCAAGGCGCTGAAGGGACGCAGCAAGGCGACCGACCAGGAATCCGCCACGGGCGCCTATCCGCACGCGGGCATCCTGAGCACGTTCCAGTACCTGCGCCGCTATCCGACCACGGAAACCAACCGCAACCGGCTGCGGGCACGCATGTACTACCTGCACTTCCTCGGCGTCGATGCTCTGGAACTGGCCGCCCGCCTCTCCGACGCCGCCGCCGTCACCGCGAAGTATCCCATTCCGACGATGCAGGCGTCCGCGTGCGTGGTCTGCCACAAGACGCTCGATCCGGTGGCCAGCTGCTTCCAGGACTATTACCCGCCCGACGGCGTTTACGGACGCCGCAAGGGCGGCTGGTACAGGGACATGTTCCAGGCCGGGTTCGAGGGGGAGGATCTGGAGCCCGGGGAGCGCTGGCGCGCGCTGCAGTGGCTCGGCGAGCGCACCGCGAAGGATCCGCGGTTCGCCGCCACCATGGTCGAACACGTCTACTACGTCCTCACCGGCCGCAAGATTTTGCAGGAGCCGAAGGATCTGGAGGAGCCGCTGTACAGCGCCAGGCGGCGGGCTTACCAGGAGCAGCGCCGCCAGGTGGAGGCCATCGCCGGGCGGTTCGCGAAGACCGGGTTCAACCTCAAGAGCGCCTTCAAGGACTGGATCGTTTCCGACTTCTACCGCGCCGACGGTCTGGCCGCAGCGACCGCCAGCCCGCAGCGCCGGGCGGAACTCGATGACGTTGGCGTCTTCCGGATGCTCAGCCCGGAGCAGGTGGAGCGGAAGGTGGCTGCCGTCTTCGGGCAGCCGTGGGGCCGGCTCCGCGACCAGCTGGCGATCCTCTACGGCGGCATCGACTCCCGGGAGGTGACGGAACGGGCCACCGACCCGAGCGGAGCGATGGGCGCGATTCAGCGCATTCTGGCCAACGACGTCGCCTGCAAGCACGTGCTGCGCGACTTCGCCCTCAGGCCGGCCGAGCGCCGCCTGTTCCCCGGCATCGAGCCGGGCGTTTTGCCCGGCTCGTCTCCGGAGGCCGACGCCCGCATTCGTCGGGCCATCGTCCACCTGCACGAGCACGTACTGGGACGTTACGACGCTGTCGATGCCGAGGAAGTTTCGCGCACGTTCGACCTCTTCGCGGGCATCGTCGCCGACGCGCGGGCACAGAAGGGGGTCGAGAAGGTCGAGGCCTACCCCTGCCGGACCAACGTCCCGGGCGCCCCCGCCGACCCGCACTACACCATCCGCGCCTGGCGCGCCGTGGTGACCTACCTGCTGCGACGCCCCGAGTTCCTTTACGAGTAGTTTCCAGGCGCCGTAGGCGGGGGCTGTGGCCCCTGATCCACCTTGAAAAAGCGGGGGCCGCAGCCCCCTCCTACGGTTTTGAAACGGCCACGGACTGCTGACCTCTCGGAGTTTTCCCATGCGACCCGATCGACGCACTTTTCTCAAGCGGTGCGCCCTGGCCGGCCTCGGCGTGGCGGTCCCCCTCACCTCCGGCTCCTCTCCCACCAGAGGAGAGGGAGGCCAACTGCTTTCTCCCCCCTCTCCCCTCGTGGGAGAGGGGGGCCGGGGGGGTGAGGGGGATCCCTACGCGGGGCCGTACTACGTCGTCTTCAACGCCTCGGGCGGCTGGGACACGACGTATCTGATGGATCCGAAGGGGGTCAACGGGATCAATCGCCTGTACCGCGCGGGCGATATCCTGACGCGCGGTGCCCACCGCTTCGCCCCGACCGCGCGGCACATCCAGGGCGGCATGAGCAACGAGGACTTCTACGCCCAGTTCGGCGCCGAGCTGCTGGTCGTCAACGGCCTCGACTACTCCGTCAACAACCATGCGCCCGGCGCCCGGTACATGGCAACCGGCAAGCTCGACAGCCTGGCGTACCCGACGTTCGCCGCACTCGTTGCCGCGTGCCGGGGACCGGCCTGCCCACTGTCGTTCCTGACGTTCGGGAACTACTCGACAACCGGGAACCTGGTGGCCATGTCGCGCGTCCCGTACCTGCCGTCGCTGCGGACTCTCGCGAACGCCGACGCCGTCGCCGGCAACGAGCGGTCGCCGTACCACGACCGATTCGCCCTCGACCGGATCGAGCGGGCGCTCAAGGGCCGGGTCGAGGCCCGCGCCGGCCAGCCGCGCCTGCCGCGCGCGGAGCACGCCGAGAACATGCTTTTCGCGGCCCAGGCGAACTCCCAGGCGCTGGCCCGGGTCACGCCGTACATCCCGCGAACGATCCCGCGCGAGCGCCTGTTCCAGCAGGCCGACATCGCCCTGGCGTCGTTCAAGGCGGGCGTGTGCGTGTCGGCGAACCTGACGATCGGTCAGTTCGACAGCCACGCGAACAACGATCCGGACCAGATGCGGCTCCTCCCCGAGTTCCTCGCTGGCATTCGGTATCTGCTGCGCCGCGCCGAGGAGTTGCGGCTTCGCGAGCAGCTGGTCGTCGTCGTCCAGAGCGAGATGGGTCGGACGCCGACGTACAACAACGGCAACGGCAAGGACCACTGGTCGATCGGGTCGGTCCTGTTTCTCGGTCGGGGCATCCGGGGCAACCGCGTCATCGGCGCGACCGACGAGCGCCAGTTCCACGTGCCGGTTAACCCGCGGACGCTGACTTGCGATCGGCAGGGCGGAATCCGGATCCGGCCGGAGCACATCCACACGGCCCTGCGCGAGTTCGCCGGGATCGCCGACCACCCGTTCAGCCGGCGCTTCCCCCTCGGCGTCGCCGACAACGAGCGCCTGCAAGGGCTGTGGCGTTAGGACGAGCGGACCTCTGGTAGCTCTTACGGCCGACGGGCAGCCGGGCTCCCTCGCGACCCCAGTGGGTCGCGAGCCGGCTCCGGTGGACGGTAGGTAATGTCTACGAAGGCCATCTCCCCGCTTCGCCGTGACACCTGTAACACGAGCGACTGGTAAGGCTCAAACCGTAACTCCACCTTGCGTGAAGTCGGCTCCACATGAAGGATCACCCGTCGTATGAGCGTCTTGTCGAGGTACGACTGCCCGTACTGCATCGGGTACTGTACCTGCCGGGCGGACGGGTGCGCGAAGAAAAGATAGACGTGCTCATCGGTCCGCCGGACCCAGAACCCGGGCAGGTCTTCTCCTTCGACAATGGGCCGGACGCCGAGTTGGTCAAGTGCCGGCCTAACATTTGGCAAGCCCTTTAGCTCCTGGAGCATGTCAGCGTAGTTCCTTCGGGGGGAGTGGCCCGGTTGCTGGGGTTGCCTCTTCCAGACAATGGGCACCCCCGCCCGCGCCAGACGCACAACCTCACCAAGCGCCTCGCCGTCGAGCCATTCACACTCGATGTACAGGGCCGCGAACGAAGTATCGCGTATCCACAGCCGTCCGTCCCGGCAGGTTGCGGCTTGTAAAAACGGCTCAGACACCCACAGCGGGGCGAAGCCCTCCGTTTCCGGCGGAACGACGACGTGCCGCATTTCCCAGCGGTACACGGCCCCTGGGGTCCGCTCCTCCCGTGGAATACGGTCCACCATCCAGTTGTCCTCGTTCGGCAGGTACACGGCCAACTGGGAGTAGGGTCGGCCGAGCCGCATCACTCCGGACACGGCCTCCAGGTACGCGTTGAACGCGGGCAACTCGGCAGCAAAGTACGCATCCGGCCCGACGTGGACCGAGGCATAGAACTCATTGTCCCCCCTCGGGCCATTGAACGGCATGCCGTGCCAGAGGATCTGGTTGACCCCCTGGGCGAACAGAGCGTCGGCCAACAGCTTCAAGTCGGCGACATTTTCCTTCCGCCAGTACAGGAGGGGTTTAGGATTACCGGAGGTGACAAAGCCGTAAATACAGGTAAAGGATTCACAACTGACGATTGGTTTGCTGGCCAGGGCGGCTGCCGAGGCCGGGATACGAGAAAACGTCGGGTTGAACAGCAGGGCCTCGGATTCGGGGATGTCCACGGCGGCGTAGGCCGCGAGCAGATCTGCGGGCGCCCCGTGGCACTGCACGCGCGCGAACGCCCCGGCCCGGTGGCAGATGGCCGTGAAGACCTCGAAGAATTCCCGGAGCATCGCCTCCGCGCGGTACTTGCGGTAGTCGTAACGGACGTCGGAGTGGGCGTCCAGGGAGTGGCAGAACCCTTCCAGCCGGTAACCGAAGCGCTCGGCAAAAGACTCCCACAACTGCGGACTCCACATGCCGCCTGTGTCCAGCTCCAGAGAGTCGCAGAACAGCGCTGCCGGCCCCCTGGCCAGGGGGTTGGCCAGCGCCGGCAGCAGCGCCGCGGCGTAATGCTCCAGTGCTGATCGGCTCAGGTGATTGACGACCAGCAGGGGCGTCCCGCTCTCGGCCTCCCAGGAGCCGTGAAGTTGCTGGGATGACAAGCCGCTGAACGTTTGGGCGGCATCCTCCGGTCGGACACACGAACCGCCGAACGGCCAGCAACTTCCGAAGGTGAAATCACAACCCAGGCCGATTTGGCTGGCGTATTGCTTCGTGAAGGTAGTCAATTCCGACCACTCGCTGCTGAGCCAGTCGATCCCCGGCGCCGCCTGCCCCTGGCCGAGCCACGACGGCCACAGCCAGGCCAACTCCACGCCGCCGAAGCCGTTCACCTTGGCCCAATCGAGCTGGTAAATGATGTTCTCGCGCTCGAATGGTCCAGCGAGCCACCACCAGCGAGTATAGGGCTTTGAGGTGCCGTGGAAGTAAGGCGACGGTTCTCCGGACGTTCCGGCGAGCAAGGAGGACGGAGTAACCGTCGGCAACCGCCCGCGTGTCCACTTTCTGCGAAACCACTCCAGCATCAGAGCGACCCTCCGCACCGCCGAACGCCAGGGAGCTTAGCTGTTCGTTGGCGATGGCCCGTCTCTTGTGAGAGCGCCGGTGCGCGGGTTGTTCTTCCGGCTCGGCGCGGAAAGGGCGTGCATCGACCGCGTCTCGCCAGAGGCGTTCGCGAAGGCTTGAGCCGTATGACGCGAAAGGGGCACGTACGGTTCTGAGGGAGGCGGGAAGCAGTAATGCTTCCTGCTCACCCGATCAGATGTAACGACGGATGTCAAGTAACGTCTGTCGCTGCGGCCCGCTGCCACGCAACTGCAGGGCGAACGCCAGGTGCAACAGTTTGCGCATGCACTGGCCGAGGGCCGCCGCCTTGCGGTCGGGCCGTCGTCGGGCCAGGCGGGCGAACCTCGTGCCGATCGGTGGCGAAGAGGTCACCGAACCCGCCCAACTGGCTGTAACCGGGACGAACGGGGCGGATTTTGGTTGCACAGAATCCGTGCAACCAGGGACATTCCGTGGCATCCGCTGGCACTGAGGGGGAAGAGGAAAAGCCGGCCCGGAAACGACGCAACTCGCTGATTTGTCAGCGGGTTGCATCTCCAGGCATCGAGCTGGGGAACTAGGATTCGAACCTAGACAAGCAGATCCAGAGTCTGCTGTGCTACCATTACACCATTCCCCATCAACCGTCGGCCAGCTGGCCCTGAAACAGTCACATGGCGGTTTTCGGTAGTACGGGGTGTCCGCCTAACTGGATCGCGGTTCGGATGTTGCGGTTGTGATAGCGCGTGGAGAACTCCCATCGCCAACAACACCGCAAGCTGTGCATATTTTACAATGCCTGCTGTTCCTGGCAAGCCCACATCGAGTACGCGCAGCTGCGTCCTGGCACGCCGCGTTGCGCTTCTTGCGCTGCGTCCGGAGAGGCGGATTTTCGCCGACCCCTGCCCTTGACGGACCCGGCGCGGGTTTTATGATAACAATTTCCTCCAGCAGCGACGTTTGAGCAGGATAACACGCGATGTCCACATTCATGGCCAAACCGGGCGAACTCGAGCAGCGCTGGTTCGTCGTCGATGCCACCGATCAGGTGGTCGGCCGACTGGCGGTGCAGATCGCCAACATCCTCCGTGGCAAACACCGGCCGGAGTACACGCCTCACACCGACACCGGCGAGTTCGTCATCGTCGTCAACGCCGCGCGCATCAAGTTCACCGGCAAGAAGTGGGACCAGAAGACCTACGCCTCGTATTCCCACTACCCCGGCGGCCTGAAGGTCGTTCCGGCCCGCAAGCTGTTCGACAAGCACCCCGAGCGCATCCTCGAGGCGGCCGTCCGCCGCATGGTGCCGCGCAACTGCCTGGGTCGCAAGCAGATGACCAAACTGAAAGTTTACGCCGGCCCGCAGCACCCACACCAGGCCCAGCAACCGCTGCCGATCGAGAAGGCCGGCCAGCAGGGCTAACGAGCAGGGACACTCCGAGGGAACAAGACCGTGCCAGAAGCAACCACCGCGAAAACCGCGCACATTGGCACCGGCCGGCGGAAGACCTCCGTCGCCCGCGTGCGCCTGCTCGAAGGCAGCGGGCAGATCCGGATCAACGGCCGCGAACTGGAAGATTACTTCACCGAGGACAAGGATCGTAGCGCGGTCCTCGGCCCGCTCCAGCTGACCGAGATGCGCAACCGCCTGGACGTGGTCGTCAGCGTCCGCGGCGGCGGCTTCACCGGCCAGGCCGGCGCCATCTGCCAGGGCATTGCCCGCGCTCTCAAGGTGATGTTCGGCGGTCAGCCCGAGCCGCCATCCGCCGAGGGCGCCCCCGCGGATGGCGAAACGGCCGGCGGCGGCATGGCCAAGAAGCTGCGCGATTCCGGCTACCTCACCCGCGACGGCCGCATGAAGGAACGCAAGAAGTACGGCCGCAAGGGCGCTCGCAAGTCGTTCCAGTTCTCCAAGCGCTAACCACTGCCAGCCGCGTGCCAGCGAGCGGTCGCCCCGGCACGCGGCTGGTTATGCAAGCCAATCCCTGTCGAACGCCTGCGCCTCCCGCGCGCCGCCGGCTGTTTACAGCCCGTCACTCCCCGCAGACCTCGTTCAGCACGTCCTCGGCGACGTAGATCGGCACCTTGGCGGTGACGGCGAGGGCGATGGCGTCGCTCGGTCGGCTGTCCACCTCGATCAGGTCGGGCTCGCCGCTCTGCCGGACGCGCAGCTTGGCGTAGTACGTGTGGTCGCGCAGCTCGCTGATGAAGATGTCTTGCAGCTCGCCGCCAAGGTGTTCGATCACACTGGCGACAAGGTCGTGGGTGAGCGGGCGCGGGGACGGCATACCCTTGACCCGGCGGTCGATGCTGGTCGCCTCGAAAATGCCGATGACGATCGGGAAGCTCCGCTCGCCCTCCACCTCGCGCAGCATGATCACCTGCTGGTCGTGTACCTCGTTGATGATGATTCGCTTCAATTCCATCTGCACGGGCACGGAAGCCTCGCTTTCTCGCGGTCGGGCCGGACCCGGGACGGGGAGTGGGACCGTGTGTGTCGGTGTTCCGGGGCCTTCCGCGCATTATAGAATTACGCGGCGAAACGGGTCAAGCGCGCCGGCCTGGCGGGTCGGCCGCCGGCCGGACCGAACTGGAGTTGCCTGTTCTGTTGCGGCAAACTATAGTTGCGCTGGGCGTGTGCGCCGTGCCGGTGGCACCGGGGCGCTGCGCGGAACAGCAAGGGCAGTCGAGGCTTTTCAGGCCGCAGAACGTCTGTTATGATATCCCGTTGAAGCTGTCCCTTCCGGGGTCCGGTCCGTTCGGGCGGGGGCCGGGGATACCAGCCTGTGGCGACAGGCGCGTGGCCCCGTCGGGGCACCCCCTGGTCAGACACCATTCGCGGGTCCGCCAGGGCGAGCTAGCGGAAAAATGAGGTGGCCTCATGGGCCTGGCACTGAATATCGGCAAGTGTACCCTCCTCGGCAATTACCGCGAGAACAACGAGGATTCCATTGAGGCCAAGCAATACCCCGACATGACGGTCTGCATCGTCGCCGACGGGATGGGCGGTCAGGCCGCGGGGGAGATCGCCAGCAAGCGCGCGATCGAGGTCGTCCCGCGCGAGCTGCGCAGGCATCTGGTGGCGGCCGCCGCCGCCGACCAGTCGCGCGTCATCATCCGCAAGGCCGTCGTGCAGGCGAACGAGGAGATCATGGCCATGGGCCAGCTCGACCGCGATCTGCGCAACATGGGCACGACGGTCGTCATGGCGATCTGGCGCAAGGGCTCGGAGATGTACGTCGCCGGCGTCGGCGACAGCCGGGCGTACCTGGCCCGCGGCGATACGATCGAGCAGCTGACGGTCGATCACTCGCTCGCTCAGGCGCTCGTCGAGAACAAGACGATCTCCGCCGCCGAGGCCCGCGAACACCGTTTCCGGAACGTGCTGTGGAAGTACCTGGGCACCAAGGAGGTGGGCGAGGGACCGGAAGTGAAGGTGGTGCCGATCCAGACAGGCGACCGCTTCCTGCTCTGCAGTGACGGCCTGACCGGCGCCGTCCCCGACCAGCAGCTGCTGAGCTTCATGCAGGAGCACCTGGACGTCCAGCAGTGCGCCGACGGCCTGGGCCAGCTGGCCCTCGACCAGGGCTCGCGCGACAACGTCTCCTGCATTGTCATCGAGGTGACAGGGCAGTGAGCAGTCAGTAGGCAGACAAATGAAAGCCCACGGGCGACGTCCCGTGGGCTTTATTCTTCCCTGGCCTCTGCCTCCTTTCCTCACACATACACCTGCACGGTCGGCTTGATCACCAGCTCCGGAACCGAGACGTGCGGCGGGAGGGTCGCGACGAACAGCACGGCGGCGGCCACGTCTTGCGGTTTCAGGATTTTCTGCCGGTGCGCGTCGGTCACCGGCTGCGGGCGCACCTCCAGGATCGGCGTGTCCACCTCACCCGGGTAAACGTTGCTGACGCGAATGCCGTGATCCTTCTCCTCCGCTCCGAGGCAGATCCCCAGCGCCGTCATGCCGAACTTCGACGCCGCGTAGGCGGCACCGCCCAGCGGCCCGGCGCGCTTGCCCGCCACCGAGCTGACGTTGACGATCAGCCCGTCGCGCCGGTCGAGCATCTGCGGCAGGACGTGGTGCGTGCAGTAGAAGGCACCGTCGAGGTTCGCTCGGATCAGGAGCTGCCACTTCTCGGGCGTGAGCTGGCGGAACGTTCGGTCCTTGATGTTCAGCCCGGCGTTGTTCACGAGGATGTCGATGCGCCCCAGACGCCGGGTCGCCTCCTCGACCAGGCGACGCACCTGGTCCGGGTCGGCGACATCGGCCGCGTGGTAGCTCAAACGGTCCCCGCCCTTCAGCTCCGCGGCCGCGCGGGCGAGCTTGTCCGCGTCACGGCCGGCGATGACGACGCGGGCGCCCTCCTCGAGGAACGCCCGCGCCACCGCCAACCCGATGCCGCTGCCCCCGCCCGTCACCAGCGCCGTCTTGCCGTCGAGTCTGCTCATGAGTCGCCTTTCGTCTTGAACCCGCGTGATACGAGAACTGTCCAATCTGTACCGTGAGGCGGGAACCTAACCCCCGTCCGCGGGAAGTTGTAGCGGGCGCGGCCGCCCGTCGCAACGGGCGGGTCGCGCGAAGCCGAATTGTTCGCGCGCCCCGTTCTGTGCTATCCTGAGGGGCAGAGGTCATGGGACCGCCTGTGACGGGTTTCTCAAATTGTAAAGGGACGTCATGAACAGCGAACTGCGTCGGCGCGTCGATGAGGTCAGTGAGCGCCTCACCCACCTGCGGGACTCTCTTTGACATCGCCGGCAAACAGAACCAGCGGCGCCAGCTCAACGACGCGATGGGCGCATCCACCTTCTGGGACAGCCAGGAGAAGGCCCAGGCGACCATCAAGCAGCTCAAGCCCCTCAACGCTCTGCTCAATCCGTTCGACGAACTGGCCGCGGCCGTCGATGACCTGGGCGTCCTCGCCGACCTGGCCGAGGAGGATCCGCGCGCCGAGGCGGACGTCGAGGCCGAACTCGCCTCCGCCGAGAAGCACCTGGAGGACTTCGAGTTGCGCGCCATGCTGAGCGGGCCGCAGGACGCCAGCGATGCCTTCGTGAAGATCCAGGCCGGGACGGGCGGCACCGAGGCGTGCGACTGGGCGCAGATGCTCCTGCGCATGTACACGCGCTGGGCCGAGCGGCACGGGTATCAGGTCGAGCTGATCGACGAGTTGCGCAACGAGGAGGCCGGCATCCGCAGCGCTACCCTCAAGATCTGCGGCGACTACGCCTACGGGTATCTCCAGAGCGAGACCGGCGTCCACCGCCTGGTGCGTATCAGCCCATTCGACGCCAACGCTCGTCGGCAGACGTCGTTCGCGGCCGTCGATGTCACGCCCGACATCGAGGGGTCGATCGAGATCGAGATCCGCGACGACGAGTTGATCCGCCAGACGTTTCGCAGCGGCGGGCCGGGGGGCCAGCACCAGAACAAGACCGAGAGCGGCGTGCGCTACATCCACAAGCCGACCGGGGTCGCGGCCGAAAGCCGTACCGAGCGCAGCCAGCATAAGAATGACGCCAACGCCCTGGCGCTGCTCAAGGCGAAGCTGTACAAGATCGAGGAACAGAAGCGCAAGGCCGAGGTCGAGAAGCAGTACGACGAGAAGGGCGAGGTGGCCTGGGGCTACCAGATCCGCAACTACGTCATGCAGCCGTATACCCTCGTCAAGGACGTGCGTACCGATGTCGAGACGGCCCAGGTGCAGAGCGTCCTCGACGGCGAGATCGACGACTTCATGCAGGCGTACCTGCGCCTCAAGGCCGAGCGCGAGCACAAGAAGGCCAGAACGTAAGCGCCTGCCGCCTGGGCGTAGGTTCCCGCAGGAGGGGGCTCCGTCCCCCGATTCAGATCGGGGGACGGAGCCCCCTCCTACACGTTCTCCTCCCCGGTCCGCAGCGACGCGAGCCCGCAGATCTCGGTCTGCGGACTCTCTTCGTCCGCCCCCTTCTCGACCACCTCGGGCTCGATCACGCGCATCGACTTCCACTTCCCCGCCTGGAAGCGCACCCAGAACGTCCCCGCGAGCAGGACCACGTACACGGTGGCGGCGCCCCAGCCCACGTAGATCCCCCAGCCGTAGCGGTAGCTCAGCCAGGTCGGGAACACCATGACGGGGAACGACAGCAGCAGCGCCACCAGCGTGACGAAGCGCGTGTCGCCGGCCCCGCGCAGGGCGAACGAGAACACCAGGTTCATGCTGTCGAACAGGCAGTACAGGGCCACGAAGCGGAGCAGCACCATCGCCATGTCGCCCACCTCTGCCCAGACGGCGGTTGCCGCCGGGTCGCCGGCGCCGCCGTTGAACAGCGCCAGCAGCGGGCCGGGGATGAGGACGTACAGGACGGCCACGGCGGTCATCTGGAGCCACGCCAGGCGGAACCCGGTCCAGGTGCTGCGTTCGGCCAGGTCCGTCTGGTCCTCGCCGAGTCGCTGGCCGACCAGGATCGCGACCGCCTGGGCCATCCCCATCGTCGGCAGGAACGCGAGCAGGTTGAGGTTGACGGCGATGCCGGTCGCGGCCGCCTCGACCTCCCCGAGTCGGCCGATCAGGACGAGGAACATCGTGAACGCCAGCGTGTCGATGGCCCACTGCAACCCGGCCGGGACGCCGAAGTAGAGCAGTCGCCGGAACAGGGCTGGGTCGAAGCGCCAGCCGCTGCGCGTCGCGCACGCGGCCTCGTGGGTGGATCGGAACATCAGCCACAGGGCCAGCCCTGCGGCCGCCCAGTTGCCCGCGACCGTCGCCCACCCGGCCCCGGCCATCCCCCACTCGGGGAACCCGGCGTTGCCGAAGATCAGCAGCCAGTCGAGCACGCCGTTGACGATCATGCCGACAGCGTTGATCCACAGGACGGTCCAGGTGTCGCCACGCCCGGCGAAGAACCCGCTGGCGGCCGCGGTCAGCAGAGCCGGCAAGGCGCTGAAGCACAGGCAGTAGAGGTAGGTCGCTTCCAGTTCCTGCAGCTGCGGCGAGTGGCCGCCCAGGTCCGCAACCTCCCCGGCGAACGGCGCGAGCCCCATGAACGCCACACCCGCGAGGACCGCAAAGTACAGCGCCTGCCAGACCACCGATCCGATGCGCCTGGACCGCCCGGCCCCGAAGTACTGCGCGACGAACGTGCTGACGTAGCCGGCCGTGTTGAACAGGACCGCGAACGGGGTCCAGAACATCATCGCGGCCTGCAGGGCAGCCGCCCCGTGCTCCAGTCCGTACTGGCTGAGGAACACCCGGTCGAGGAACAGCTGCAGAGTAACGAACGCGCTGCTGAGGATCAGCGGCCCGGCCAGACGCAGCACCTCGCCCTCGCCTGCGGGGCGGCGCCAGCTCTCCTTCCATCCCATGCGGACTCCTTTCAAATGACGAGGTGACAGGGTGACCGAAGAATCCTTCCTGTCACCCTGTCACCCTGTCACCCTGTCACCCTGTCACCCTGTCAGGCCAGCGCCAGCGGGCGGAAGGGCGAGCCAGTCGCTCCCGTGAATTTCAGGGGGATGCCGATGAAGGCGAAGTCATAGCAGCGGACACGCCCCACCTCCTCGAGGTTCAGATTCTCCATGATATAGATGCCCTTCTTCGGCAGCAGGTAGACGTGGGCGAACAGGGTAGCCCCGGTTTCCGGGTCGCGCTCGTCCGGGGCGTCCCACGACATGTTGTCGGCCCCGACCGCGACCACGCCGCGCTCGGCCGCCCACAGCGTCCCGGACTTCCCCACGCCGGCCGCGTCCAGGTAGGCGGCCTCATCGTGCCACAGGGCGCCGTACCCCGTCCGCACCAGCAGGACGTCGCCGGCCCGTACCTCCATCCCCGCCCACGCCGCGCAGCCGTCCAGGTCATCCGCGCTGATGGAGGAGCACGGCGGAAGCCGGGGGACGCCCTTCCATCCAGCGACGTCGAGCAGGACGCCTCGCGCCAGCAGCGGCGGGACGTGTTCGACCCCAAGGCGCGTGAACCCGGCGGGCGTCTCGATCTGGTCCGCCGGCACCTCGCCGTGAAGCTTCAGGTTGCACGCCTGGTGACAGAGGGCGTCGATGTGAGTGCCGGCGTGCTCCATCATGGTCAGGACGCCGGACGCGCCGCTGCGCGGCCCGTGCCGCTCCGGCTGCCAGGTGTCCCGGTGGCGCCGGTACAGGGCGTAGAAGTACCCCGGCCGGTGCGTGGGGAAGATCGGCATCCCGACGAAACGCGGTTGCTCCAGGTCGTGGACGCGGGCGGAGCGCAGCAGGTCGGCGAGCGCGGCGGGCATGAGCGGTCTCCGGGTGAGGTCTCAGATCAGACCCTGGTGTTCCGTTCTGATGGGATACGGGCCGAAACCCGAACGCACACCCCCGGGCCGGCGGTGCGTTGCGCTCCGCTCCGGCCCGGGTTCCCGCGGGAAAACCATTCAGGACGTTCCCGTCTCACCCGGTTTTCTCGACCCAGGGCCGCAACTTCTCCCGCAAATCCTCGATAACCGGAGCGGACCGCGCGCTTCGGAGCAGGGATCGGGGAAGGAGGGCCAGGTGGATCGAGGAACCTGCATCGGTTTCGTGGCCGGGTTCGGATGCATCGCGGCGGCGATCGCCATGCACGGCAAGCTGTCGGACTTTCTGGACGTGCCCGGGGCGATCGTGGCCTTCGGCGGTTCGACGTCGGCGCTGTTCGTGATGTTCCCGGCGCGGAAGGTTCTCAGCGTGTTCGGGGTGCTGAAGAACTGCTTCCTCGTCCGGCTTCCCGAACCGCCGGAGGAGATTCGCCGCCTCGGCGCGCTGGCCACCCTGGCGCGCCGCGAGGGACGGCTGGCGCTGGAGGACAAACTGCCCGGGATCGACGACCCGTTCCTGACGCGCGGCCTGGAGATGGTCATCGACGGCACACCGGCGGAGGAGCTGGAAGAAACCCTGCAAATCGAGCTGAGCTGCATCCAGGAGCGGCATGCCACCGGCAAGAAAATGTTCGACTTTCTGGGAGCGTCGCTGCCCGCGTTCGGCATGGTGGGAACCTTGATCGGCCTGATCCAGATGCTCGGCTCCCTCGACGACCCGAGCCGGATCGGGGCGGGCATGGCGGTCGCGATGGTGACCACGTTCTACGGAGCCCTCGGGGCGAACCTCGTCTGCCTCCCGCTGGCCGGAAAGCTGGAGGCACGCAGCAAGGAAGAAACGCTGATCCGCGAACTGATGATCCGGGGACTCGCCGGTCTCGCGGCCGGCGAATCCCCCCGCGTGCTGGAGAGCAGGCTCAAGGCATTCCTGTCGCCAGAGGCGCGGCGAATGGAGGCCGTGGCCGCGGAGTGACCTGCCGGGGGAGGACGACGATGCGTCCGACAGTTCTCGACGACTCGCCGCAGGCGCTGGCCTGGCCGACCGGGGCCGCGCCCGCTGCCGAAACGAGGTCGGGCGGCGGAAGCGGGGGCGGAAAGCCAGGCCGGCGCGGTGGGGGCGGCGGGGGCGGGCGGCAGGGGCATCAGGGTGCCTGGCTGATCACCTACTGCGACATGACCACGCTGCTGATGGCGTTCTTCATCTGCCTGATCACCTTCGCCAGCCGGGCCGTGCAGAATGCTCCGCGGCTCAAGGATTCGGCCCTCTACGCCGCGGGCGGCTCCGGCGTGGCCGGCCCGCCCGCCAACCGGGCCGACAGGGACTCGATCGTCTGGCGCGAGTGTACCGTCTCGGCGCGGCACCTGAATCTCGGGTCCGCCGCCCAGCCGACCCGCGCCGACCCGGTGCGGGAGCTGACCGCGAAGGTGCTGCGCTGTTTGGAGGAGCCGCAGGACAGGGTGGTCGCCGAGAATCAGCGCGTTGCGCTGCCGATCAGCCTGCTCTTCGCTGCGGACGACCACCTCTCGGCCAGCGGCAAGCAGGTGCTTCGATTCGTGGGGAGCAACCTGCGCCGCCAGCCCTATGACGTCCACATCCAGGTCGATTCGGCGGCGGATCTGCGGCGGGCGCTGGCCGTGTGCCGGTTCCTGATCGACGAGCAGGGCCTGGTGCCGGGTCGGCTGGCCGCCGGGGTGTTGCCGGCGCCGGCGCGCGATGGGATGATGTACTTCACGCTGATCAAGCGGGTCTGACCGGAGCGGGCGATGTTGAGACTGTTCCGCAGACGGCGGCCGGGCGCCTCGGGCGTGAACGCCGATGGCTGGCTGATGTCCTATGCGGACATGGTCACCATCCTGCTCGCCCTGTTCATCGTCCTGACGACCCTCGGCAAGGACCAGACGGGGGTGCGCCTCCAGAAGGGCATCGCGGCCTACCAGCGCAACCGCGAGCGGCACGGCCTGCCGGAGGTGCTCCCGCAGTCCGCCCGGCCGGTGCAGCTCGACCACCCGACCCCGCGCCACCTGCTCGAAGATCCGAACGAGGACGGTTCCGCGAAGGCCGGCAAGACCGCGGATACCGAGGCGGACCAGCTGCGGCGGTTTCTCGGCGAAATGAAGCGGCAGTTTCGCGTCGAGGAGATGCCGCGCGCCGTCAGTCAGGCGGCCCTCGACTTCCACGACCCGCTGGGCAAGGGGCCGCTCCTGACGGGGCGCAACGCCGCGGTGGCGGGCCAGGTGCTGGCGGTGCTGGGGCGGCCTGCGTACCGGGTTCACGTCGTCGTCTGGGCGACGATGCCGAGCCCGTCGGCCTGGGACCGGGCCGCGCGCCGCGCGCAGGAACTGGTCCAGGAGATCGCGGGCAGGGCACAGCTGGCCCCCGAAGCCCGGACCCGCCTCCTGCCTCTGGGGCAGCCCTGGCGCCATCCCAACCACCAGCGGCCGGTATTCTCGCTGGTGATCACGCGCTGTCAGCTGTCCTCGTGAGACGGGCAACGTCGCTCCATACACGGTCCGGTCGGTGGTGTCCGATGTTTCCGCGCCGCACACGCGGCGCGGACCGCAGCCCCCGGACCGTGGATCAGGGCGTGATGAGGTAGTACAGTGTCCGCAGGTCCAGAGTGATGGCGTCCGCCGTCCCCACTTCCCGGGCCGGATACCCGTTATGGTCCAGGGCGGCCACCTTCAGCGCCGCCGCGTCCGCGCGGCGGAACCGCACCGTGCCCTCGATCTGACGCACCTGCCACGGGTCGTGTCCGATGCTTGCGATGCGCCGGACGCCGTTGCCGGCCAGTTCGGCGCGGAAGTCAGTCGGCTTCTCCTCAGACATCACCTGCAGCAGGATCCGCCGGGACGACGCCAGCGGCTTGCCGTCCAGACTGACCGCGACGACGTGGCCCAACTCCAGCCCGGACGCGACCGTCAGATCCCGCAGCTCCGTCTTGCCCGCGCCGCGCAGCGCCCCGCTGACGCCCTGAGCCGCCGGGGCGTCGATCGTCAGCACGCCCCGGCCGTAGTCGAGCCGCAACTCGCCGGTACTGCTCCGCACTACCTGGGCCTTGCGGTCGATGTACCTCGCCAGATCGCGGAGCTTCGCCGGCCTGCCGTCCTTCGTGAAGTTGACGTTCGTCCGGCCGGCAAAGTGGACGAGTGGATCGATCACATTCCCCGGTTTCAGCGTGGTCCCTTCCGGCACGTCCTTCAGTCGCAGCTCGTCGAAGGCCGCATCCTGGGGCAGGGGGGTGCCGCGCAGGGCGAGCACGTCCTCCACCTTCAGGTTCACCTCGACGAGCAGGTCGCCGGCCGCGACCAGTTCGTTGCGGTAGATCATGGCCGCAGCCGGGAACTGCCCGACCATCGCCGGCGCCATGAGGGTCCACGGTTGCATGAAGAAGTTCGGCTTGACCGACCAGCTCGCGCCGTCGAGGGCGAAGTGAACGATCGCGTCGGTGTTCTGCAGGGCGCCGTAGGCCGCGTAGAACAGCGGCGCCTCGGAGCGGTGCCGGTTCGGCCGGGTGAACGTCGTTTCCGAGATCATCGACGGCTTGCCGTCGTAGCTCGGGTCCATCGCCGGGTGAACGAACGCCCGCGGTTTGCCCGGCGTTTCCGGGTCGAAGCGCAGGGCGCTGCGGTCGGCGTAGGTGTGCCCGTCCCGGATCGACCACTCCGAAAAGGGGCCGCGGCCGAGGCACCCGAAGTACCCGTGGCGATCGATGAAGTCGCCCACGGTGTAGCTGTACTTCTCCAGCGGACCGAGTACCTGCGGGCTCGCCGTCGCCCAGTTCGACGCGGTAATCACCCCCTTGAAGCCCAGCTCGCGCAGGAAGCGGGAGGTGTCGCGGTAGAAGTCGCGCTGGCTCTCCAGCAGGAAGCGGGCCGTGTCGCGATCGCGGGCCGTCCGCTCGTTCGCCAGGTTCCACAGCGGCCGGAACCCGACGCGCCCCCGGGCGGGGTCGTCACGCGCGACCCTCGGCCCGTTCCACGCCTTGAGCGCGCCGTCAAGCGAGCCGTATTTCTTCCGGAGCCAGTCGCCGAACCGCGCCTCCAGGATGCGGAGCTGCGGATCGGGGAGGTTCTTGCTGCTGAATGTCCAGAAGAAGTACGAGTCCTCGTTGATGATCTCCAGTCCGGCGACTGCCGGCTCGTCGATCAGGCGCTTCCCGGTGCGCGGGGAGGGGGTGAGGAGGAGCGCCTGCCACCACTTACGATAGCGATCCTGAAAATCCTTGTTGAAGTAGAGAGCAGCGAACGGATGCTGCTTGCCGTCGTACCCGTCGAGCCACGCCAGGCCCGGCGCCGGCCGAAGCCAGAGCGGAAAGTAGATCGAGAAGTGGCAGTAAATCCCCTCGGCCTTCATCGCCGCGACGACATCGAGGGCGCGCAGCACGGCGGCCCGATCGACCTCCCCCCTCTCGTCGAAAACGGGCCGGTGGACCCGGACCAGGTTGATGCCGTACTTCGCGTACAGCCGGGCCTCGCGGCGCAGGCCGTCCCGGTCCTTGCTTGCCGGACCGTTGACGCCCCAGAAGCGGACGGGCCGCCCGGTCGCGGTGTGGACGAACTGCCCGCCCTTGACGCCGATGAATCCGCCGGCGCCGGCCTCCTTCTCGTTGAGCCCGCGCAGGTCGAAGCCGGCGCCGGCCCTGAACGGGTCGGGTTCGGGATCGAACGCGAACCATCCCTTCTCACTGGTGTCCTTCGCCGCCTCGCCTGGCCTGAGGACGCCGCGCGGGCGGAACGGGTCGGTGCTGAAGACGAAGCAGTCGAGCATCCCGTGGTTGTGGTTCTTGCTGTCCATGCGGAAGTGGACGGCGTTGGCGCCCTTGCGCAGGGTCACCTTGCCGACCTTGACCCACGCGAGGAAGCGCAGATCGATAGCCCTGTTGGCGGCGATGTTCGTTCGGCCGACGACATCCCGGTCCAGGTCGATGGCCGACCAGGGGCCATCGTTCAGCTTCCAGGAGAGGCGGGCCTGGACCGGGTTAGCCCGCACCCAGAATTCGTACTCTCCGGCCGTCGGCGCGGCGACCCGGTACTCGGCCTCGCCGGGCCGTTTCTCGTTCCAGTGGCTGAGGAAGTCGCCGCCGGAGAGTTGGTCGCGCTGGACCTTGTCGTACCAGGGCGGATGGCGGGTCACCGTCGTCCGGACCGGCTTTTCGCCTTCGACCCAGACGTGGTCCGCACGGGCGGCGGGCGCGAGCGCCAGGGCGGCGAGGAGGAACCCTCCCCCAACCGACAGCCGAGATACCTTCCGCAGGGCGGGGAAGCGGGTGTTCATTGGCGTCCTCCTGGGATCATGCGCGGCGTGCCGGGCCGCGTGGCGGTGAGCGCGACAGGAAAGATAACCGAGCGCCCATCATCGCACATCTCCACCCGCCTGACCAGCAGCAGCCTGGAATCGGTTGTCGGACGCGCTCCGGGTGCGGCTCGTCGCGGCGGTTGTCTGCACCGGCATGAGGCTGCTGCCGGTCGGCCAACCTCTCTTCCTCCCGACGAGCCGTCCGCCCCCGAAACGAGGCGCAACCGCTTGCGGGTGTGGCCCCGATCGGGTAGAAAAAAGATGTCCCGCCACGGCTCCGCATGCCGACCTCGCTTGCCAGGACCACACATGGAAGACCGGAAAGCGCGCTGCTCTCGCCGTAAGTTCCTCGCCCAGGCCGCCGCCGCCCTCAGTCTGTCGGGCGGACTGCCGGGGGCCGGTGCGGCGGCGTTGCCGCCGTCGCGCTCGCTTGCTCGGCCAGGCAAGCCAACCCCCGACGGGCGCCAGCCGATCGCGGTACTCGCCACGGTGTACCGCCCGCTGTCTTACGCCGCCCACCTGGCCGGCCGCTTCCTCCACGGCTACCCGCGCGGCGGCGTCCCGCACGTACCCCGCCAGCACGTCCACTCCCTGTACGTCGATCAGGTGCCCGACAACGACCAGGCCCACGAGGTCGGCCGTGAGTTCGGCATCCGCGTCACCCGGTCTGTCCCCGAGGCCCTCACCGACGGGACCGGGCGTCTGGCGGTCGAGGGCGTGCTGCTCGTCGCCGAGCACGGCAACTACCCGCGCAACGACCGCGGGCAGATCCTCTATCCGCGTCACGAACTGCTGGAACAGGTGGTCGCCGTCTTCCGCCGGACCGGCCAGCGCGTGCCGGTATTCAACGCCAAGCACCTGTCGCACCGCTGGGACAAGGCGGCGCAGATGGCGGACTGGTCGCGCGAGCTGGGCTTTCCGCTGGCGGCCGGGTCGTGTGCGCCGGTGACCTGGCGCCGGCCCGAGGTGGACCTGCCGGCGGGCGCCCCGGCAGAGGAAGTGCTGGTGACCGCGTTCGGCCCGGTCGAGGTGGCCGGGTCGGACGCCCTCGACGCCTTGCAAGCGCTGGCCGAGCGGCGCCGCGGCGGAGAGACGGGCGTTCGGGCGGTCACCTGCCTGACGGGGCAGGCGGTCTGGCGCGCCGGCGATCAGGGGCAATGGAGCTGGGATCTGCTCGACGCGGCGCTGGAGCGGAGCGAGACGGCGGCGCTGGGCGACGTGCGCCGCAACGTCGGTCGGGTGGCGGTCCAGGGGATGCCGCAAACCCCGGCGACCGCGTTCCTCGTCGAGTACCGCGACGGGCTGCGCGGGACGGTGTTGCTGCTCAACGGCCACGTTCAGGACTTTTGCTTCGCGGTCCGCGTCGCCAGCGAGACGCGGCCGGTCGCCTGCCTCTTCCGGCAACCCGGGTTGCCCGGTGCGCGCGCCTTCGACTGCCTGGCGGAGACGGTCGAGCGGTTCTTCGAGACGGGCCAGTCGCCGCACGCTCTGGAGCGCAACCTGTTGACGGCCGGCGTGCTGGAGGCGGTCATGGACAGCCACACCCGCCGCGGCGTCCGCATCGAGACGCCCCACCTGGGCATCACCTATCGGGCGGGTGCGGAGAGCCTGTTCTGTCGCGGCGCGTGATTCGGCGGTGGGGCAGCCGTGTTGCCAGCTCCGGTTCTCCCAGGGTTTTGAACAGTGGCCCGCGCCAAAGTCCAGGGAATGTGGCCCTCGGCAACGCTGCTGACTCACCACACCACCTGATCTTCGGGCTTGCGCGCGCCCTGATCCCGGCAACTGGCAGCCTGAAACTCGACTCACTTTGTTGTATTTCACCGCTCGCCCCAGTAGACTGGGGCCGGTGGCGTCTGGGTGCAGCGGAAGACGCTGGACTGCCGTCCGGATTCCCTCGTTTGTTGTGAACACCTGTGGAGGATGCCATGAAGCGAATGCTGGTGGGCTTTCTGACCGGGGTGACGTTGACCCTGGCCGCCGTCGCGATCCTGTCGCCACCCGCCCGGGACGGCAGCGAGCTTTTCGCCGCCCAGAAGGACAAGGCTCCCGCGTCCCCGGAAAAGCAGCCCCTGCCCAGGGACGCTGCCGAGAAGGTCATGCTGGAAGTGCTGGAAGACCTGGACAGGAACCACCGTCCGGGCCACATGAACGTGCCGGTGGAGGACGGCCGGCTGCTGCGCCTCCTCGCCGAGGCCATCGGCGCCAAGAATATCGTGGAGGTCGGCACGTCCAACGGCTACTCCGGCATCTGGTTCAGCCTGGCCCTGCGCGGCACGGGCGGCAAGCTCACGACGCATGAGATCAACGCCAAGCGCGCCGCCGAGGCTCGCGCGAACTTCAAGCGTGCCGGCGTGGCCCATCTCATCACCCTCGTCGAGGGCGACGCCCACAAGGAAGTCACCAAGCTCAAGGAGCCGATTGACCTGCTGTTCCTCGATGCCGACCCGACCGGCTATGTCGATTACTGGAAGAAACTGTCGTCGCTGGTCAGGCCGGGCGGGTTGATCGTGACCCACAACACCAACCGTCCCGCTCCCGACCCGCGCTGGATCAAGCTTATCACCACCAGTCCCGATCTGAACACGGTCTTCCTGAACATGCACGACCGGGGTGTGGCGGTGACGCTCAAGCGGCGCCCGGCACCAGGGCAGCCGTGATTCCGAAAAAGGTTAGATCCGGCGGACAAAACGCCGACGAGCCGGGAGTGTAAGCGACGGAAACCTTTAAGGTGCCGTTGCTTATGCTTCAGGCTCGTCGGCGTTTTGTCCGCCAATCTAAACGATGCGCTGGCGGTCCGCAGTTAGAAAGTCAGGTCGCTTTCGTCCAGATCCATTGAAAATCCTGCTCACCCCACGGCGCTGCCCGGCCGACTCCGGGTCCGGCTGCGGAACCTGCCGGCCACGCCCGAGCAGCAGATGACGTGAACATCTGGCCGATTGGCCGGGCGCAATCGGCACGATTCGGTTAACGGTCTTCCATCCATCGCGGGAGGGTCGAGTGATGTTCGAGGTCCGTATCTCCACCCGGCGCGAGTTCCTCACAGGAGGGCTCGGCCTCATCGGCCTCGGCGCGGCGCTGCCCAACTTCCTGGTCCGCACCGCTCTGGCCGCCCAGCAACCACCCAACAACAACACCATCCTCGTGGTGGTGCAACTCAGCGGCGGTAACGACGGCCTGAGCACCGTCGTGCCCTACGCCAGCGACGATTACGGCCGGGTCCGCAGGGCCACCCGGATCGCTGCCAACCAGGTGCTGCGACTCAACGACGAGGTGGGCCTGCACCCGAACCTGACCGGCCTGAAGGATCTGTACGACCGCGGCGCGCTGGCCGTCATCCAGGGTGTGGGCTATCCCAACCCCAACCAGAGCCATTTCACCTCGATGGACATCTGGCACTCCGCCGATCCCTCGATCCAGGAGCGCGGCGCCGGCATCCCGGGCCGGGAAGCCGCGGCCACCAGCGGCTGGCTGGGGCGCTACTGCGACCACGCCTATCGCGGCCAGCCCGATGCCCTGCGCACCGTGGCGGTCGGCTTCAATCAGTCGCCACGGGCTCTGCAGGGGCGGCAGCACGGCGGCCTGGCGGTGCAGAGCTTTGGCGGCTTCCGCTTCTTCATCGGCAATCCGCGCGACCGCGAGCGCACCGACGTGAGCAACCGCCTGGCCAGGATCCCGCCCGCCGTGCCGGCCGCCGTCAATGGCGAGCTGGATTTCGTGACCCGGACCATCACCGACGCCATCGCCGCGGGTGAGCGGATCAACAACATCACCGCGCGCTATCAGACCAACATCCCGTACCCGTTCAACATTCCCCTGGGGATATCGCTGCGGACCGTGGCCGCGATGATCGCTGGCGGCATCCCGGCGCGGGTCTTCTACGTTCAGCAGGACGGCTATGACACGCATGCGGGCCAGCGGACCCGGCACGACAAGCTGATGGGCGATCTCAACGCCGCCCTGACCGCCTTCACGCGCGACCTGGACCGGCAGGGCAACGCCCAGCGCGTGCTGCTGATGACCATGAGCGAGTTCGGCCGCCGTGTCGATGAGAACGGTAGCCAGGGAACCGACCACGGTACAGCGGCACCGCTGTTCCTCATCGGTCCGCGGGTGCGGGCGGGCGTGCATGGCCGCCATCCCGGCCTGGCCGCGGCGGACCTGGTGGCCGGCCGGGGCGGCGGCTTTGGCCGCGACCTGGCCTTCCACACAGATTTCCGTCGCGTGTACGCCACCATCCTGGAGCGCTGGCTGCGCACGCAGAGCCGGCCGGTCCTGGGCACGCAGATGCCTCTGCTCGACTGCCTTGCCTGAGCAAGGGGTTGGTATGGTCGAGCCGTTGGGCTGGTTCCCGTTCGCGGTTTCGCCTTCAGGCGGTGGTGGCTGCCGCCGCCTGAAGGCGAAACCGCGATCTTTCCTCTCTCTATTTGAACTTTCTCCAGGAGGTAGCCCATGCGAGCCATTGGAATGTGGGCAGGCTCACTGATCGCCGCCGGCATACTGGCTGCCACGGCGCCGGCGCAGCAGATCCGAATCGTCGTCAAAAAGGACACCAGCACACAGCAGCAGGTCCAGGTCGTGCCCCGACAGCCCTTCGGCCGCTTTGGGAGCCGGTTCACCCTGCTCCAGAACAAGGCGGTCTGGGATGAGCTGAAGCTGTCCGATGAGCAGCTGGCCAAGCTCCGCGAGATGCTGACCCGCCAGCGCGATTTCTTCAAGAACCCCCCCAAGGACTTCAAGGAGCGTCTGAAGAAACAGCAGGAACTGCTCCTGACCCAGGAAAAAGCCGCCGAGGCGCTGCTGAAGCCGGAGCAGGCCCGCCGCCTCGGGCAGATCGCGCTGCAGCAACTGGGCGACCGCATCTTCTTCACCCCCGAGGCCAGCGCCGCTCTCAAACTGACCGAGGAACAGAAGAAGGTGATCCGCGAGATCCAGCAGGACGGCGCCCTGGCCACCCGGGGGCTGTTCGTCCAGGGCAGCGACTTCCGGGACTACCAGAAGACGTTGGCCGAGCACAACCGCGCCGTCCTGCAGGTGATCCTGGCGGTTCTGACGCCGGCGCAAAAGAAGGCGTTGAAGGAGCTGGTCGGTCCGCCGATTTCCGGCGCGCTGCAGCCGGGGGGAGGCGGGATCTTTGTCCCCGGAGAAGCCTTCCTGGTTCCCGTGGAAGGCAAGCCGGTCCTCTTTCAGCGCGTCGTTCCGCTGCCTGCCGCCCCGAGTCCCGGGCCGGTGCTGATTCGCCCGAAACGCTGAGGGCACTTCTCTCAGGGAGCTACCCGCCATGAGATCGACCATATTTCGGACCGGGGTCGCTCTGGCCCTTCTGTGGGCGCTGAGCGCCGTGGGGCGTGACGCGGCCGGCCAGGCGCCGCCCGCCGCGCCGAGTCCCTCCACCGACCTGAACCCCGAATTGCTCAAGAAAGCTGCGACCACCCGGGCCGTGGCTCAGCGCTCGCTGGCCACGCTGACCTCGTTCAAGCGCTTCGTCCAGTCCCGGACCGCCGCCGCGAAAAGCGCCGCGGCGGCGCTGGCTGCCGCGGAAGCGGAGCTGGTCAAGAACCCCGCGGACAAGAATCTCCAGGGCCGGGCGGCCTCCGCCCGACGGCTGGCGGAGCTGACCCTGGCTGCCAGGGTGGCGGCGGAGAAGCAGCTGGCCGCGCGGATCGCTCCCCTGCACACAGATCTGCACGACGCCGCCCAGGCCGAGGCGACCGCCCTGGGCGGCCTCAAGCCGCTGCACCCGGACGCCTGGGATCTGGCCAGGGCCAGGCATCTGCTGGCCCGCGCCGGCTTCGGCGGCACCCCGGAAGAGGTGGCCCAGCTGCACGCCCTCGGCCTGCACCTGGCCGTCGATTACCTGCTCGACTACCAGAAACAGCCCGCCTTGCAGCTGCCCTTCGACGCGGCGCTGCCGGAACGACCCTTGCCCGACGAGAAGTACCGCACCAAGCAAGAATTGCAGGTTCTCGAGGCCCGCCGCCGCGGGGCCGACAACCAGCAGATGCAGCGCCTGCGCCAGTGGTGGCTGCAGCGTATGCTGCAAACCACGCGGCCGCTGCAGGAGAAACTGGCGCTGTTCTGGCATGGCCACTTCGCCACCCAGCAAAGCACCGTGCAGAGCAGCTACGCCATGTACCGCCAGAACGAGCTGTTCCGCGAACACGCTGCCGGCAACTTCGCCGCCCTGCTCCAGGGCATCATCCACGACCCGGCCATGCTCCGCTACCTGGACAACAACACCAATCTCAAGGGCAAGCCCAACGAGAACCTGGCCCGCGAGATCATGGAGTTGTTCAGCATGGGCGAGGGTCAGGGCTACACCGAAAAGGACATCATGGAGGGCGCCCGCGCCCTGACCGGCTACACCTTCGAGCCCTACGCCAGTCAGTTCCGCTTCCTGGCCCGACACCACGACGACCGATCCAAGACGATCTTCGGCAAGACGGGGATGTGGAACGGCGAGGACTTCGTGGACCTGATCCTGCAGCAGCCCGCTACCGCGCGCTTCATCGCCGGGAAGCTGTTCGGCTATTTCGCCTATGAGAAGCCGAGCCAGGAGGTGGCGGAGCGGTTGGGCAATGTGCTGCGGCGGTGCGACTACGAGCTGACGCCGCTCCTGCGGAACCTGTTCCTGTCGGAGGAATTCTACAGCGCGCGGGCCATCGGTACGCAGATCAAGAGTCCGGTGCAGCTGGTGGTCGGCATGCACCGCGAACTGGGCCAGAAGGACGTGGCGACCCAGGTTCTGTTCTTCCAGCTGGCCCAGATGGGCCAGGATCTGTTCGAGCCGCCGAACGTGAGGGGCTGGGAGGGGGGGCGGACGTGGATTAACACCAACGTCCTGGTCACCCGCTACAACACCATTGCCAACCTGGTGGAAAGGCCCCAGTTCGCGCCCGGGCAGCCACGCCAGGTTCTTTATCTCGACGTGGCGGCTCTGCTGGAGGGAAAGGAGTTCAAGACGGCCGGCGAGGTCGTGGATGCCGCGGTGCAGCGGTATCTGGCGGTGCCGCTGGCAGCCGAGAAGCGCAAGGAGCTGATCGGCTATCTGCGCGACCTGCCGCCGTCGTCCCAGTGGGGGGAGCAGCGCGCCGTGGTGAACACGCGGCTGCGCGGCCTGCTGGCCCTGCTGTTCGCGACCCCCGAGTACCAGATGAACTGACCGAGTGTCGAGGGGCACCGATCTCTACGCAGGGAGGGACACGAATCCTGCGTGCGCGGCAAGCGGCTTTTCTTGATAAATCTGATTGACTTTGCAGGGATTGGAGCGTTAGGCTGTTGACAGGGTCAGGAGGCGCCGCGGGTGTGCGGCTCACACCCGCGGCGCCTCCTGGTGTTCCCACTGCCCGGGGAGGCTGCCCTGGCAGCTTCCCTCCTGCCGCCGAGCGGTCCGGGGCGTGCCTCGCGACCTGCGCCTGCCGACTGTCAGCAACCTCCGGAGCCTGCCGATGCCAGCGCTTCGCGGCCGAACCGTGCGACCCGGGGCAGCCTGGATCCTGCTCGCCCTGGTACTGCCCACCCCGGCGTGGACCCAGCAAGCGCCGCCCGGCTTCCAGGTCCAACTCCTCGCCCAGGCGCCGGAGATCGAGCACCCTTCCACGGTAACCTGTGATGACGAGGGCAACCTGTTCGTCGGCGAGGATCCGATGGACATGCGCGGGCCTTCGACCCAGCCCATCGACCGCATTCTCTACCTCCGCTGGGACCGGGCCGGCGGAGCGCCGAAAAAGACCGTCTTCTGCGACCGGCTGTCCGCGGTCTTCGGCATGGTCTGGCACCAGAAGGCCCTGTATGTCCTGCACGCGCCGTATTTCTCCGTCTTTCGCGACACCGACGGCGATGGGGTCGCCGACGTTCGCGTGGACCTGCTAACGAACCTCGGCCATCCGGCCGGCAAGTTCGGCCTGAACAACCACCAGCCGACCGGCCTGCAACTCGGCATGGACGGCTGGATGTACATCTCGGTCGGCGACAAGGGCATTCCCCGCGCCACCGGCAAGGACGGCAGCACCATCACCCTGGAGGGCGGCGGCATCATCCGTCTTCGCCCGGACGGCACCCGCCTGGAGGTCGTCAGCAGCGGCGTCCGCAACCATCTCGACCTCGCCCTCGATGCCCGCGATAACGTCTTCGGCTACGACAACGACGACGATCTCGGCTGGCCGACGCAGCTCTTCCACCATTTTCCAACTGCCTACTTCGGCTACCCGTATTATCAGCAACGATTCCCCGGGCCGCGGCTGCCTGCGGTGAGCGTCCACGGCAAGGGCGTCCCCTGCGGCGCGGCCTGCTATCGGGAGGCGGCCTGGCCGGCCCGGTATCGCGAACGACTCTTCTTCGGCAACTGGGGCAAGGGCGCGCTCGAGTGCGTCACCCTCGAGCGCCGGGGGGCGTCGTTCGTCTCGCGCCTGGAGCCTTTCCTGGTCGATGACGGCTCGGGCAAGTTCCGGCCGATTGATCTGTGCTTCAGTCCCGACGGCAAGCACCTGTACGTGGCCGACTGGAACGTCGCCGGTGGCGGCACCGCGGCGAAGGTCGGCCGGCTCTTCCGCGTCACCTACGTCGGCCGGGACGTACCGCCGGAACCGCCGCGGGCGCGCGACACCGATTCGCTCGACGCCCAGCTGCGAGCGCTGGCTCACCCCGCCCGGCACGAACGGCTGCGAGCGCAGCAGCGGCTGGCCGCGCTGGGAGAGACGGCCAGCGCCGCCGTCGAGCACCTGCTCGCCTCTGACGGCCCAACCCTGGCCCGCAGTCACGCCCTGTGGACGCTGGCAGCGCTCGCCCAGCGCGTACCTCGCTACGATCCGGCGCCGCCCTGGCTGGCGGCACTGCGCGATCCCGATGCCGAGGTGCGCGCCCAGGCCGCCCGCGCCCTGGGCGACCGGCGCGTCCGGGCGGCGGCCGGCCCGCTGGCCCGGGCGCTGAAGGACAGGGACGCCGCCGTCCGGTTGCAGGCGGCGATTGCCCTGGGCCGCCTCGGCCGGTGCGACAGCGCCGCGGCGCTGCTGCACCGGCTCGACGAGTCGGATCGGGTCGTCCGCTTCGCGATCATCCAGGCCCTGCGCGCGCTCAACCACTGGGAAGCCGCCCTCCCGCAACTCCGCACCGGCAACCGGCAGGTCCGCGACGCTCTCGTCGAGACTCTGGCTGGCGTTTATGACCCGGCCGCGGTGGAGACGCTGGCGCAGTGGACGCAGCTCGCCCCCACGCCAGCCGGGCGGGCGCTGGCGCTGGAAGCGCTGGCTCTGGTGCATCGGCGGGCGGAGCCGTACACCGGCGGCTGGTGGGGGCCTCGACCGGCAGCCGGCAAGCCTGGCCGGCCGAAAATACACCCCTGGACCGGCACGAGCCGGGTCGAGGCGGCGCTGGCTGCCGCCCTGGAGCAGACCGACCGCGAGGTGCGCCTGGCTGCGGTCCAGGTGCTGCGCGAGGTGCCCCTGCGCACCACGCTGCCGGCGCTGCGGCGGATCGTCACGGCAGAGACCGATGAGGAGCTGCGGCGGCAGGCCATCATTACCCTGGCCGCCCTCGAGGACAGGGAGTGCGCCGCGCCGCTGCTCCAGATGGTTTGCGACGGCCGGCTGAGCGACCCGCTGCGGCACGAGGCGATCCGTGCGGTCGTGGCGCTGCGCTCCGGAGATGTCGCCGGCCGGCTGGACCAGCTGGTCCGCACCCGCGTTACCTCGCCGGCGCTGGTGCTGGCGGCCCTGGACGGGCTGGCGTCGCTGCGGGCCGGCTCGGCTGCCGCGGCGCTGCTGACGCGCCTGGACGATCCACACGCAGCCGTGCGCCGCAAGGCCGTCGAGGTCTGTGTCCACGTCCTGGGCAAGCAGGGCGCCGGTCCCATTGCCGCCCGGCTGAAGGATCCGGACGTGTCGGTTCGCCGCGCCGCCGTCGAAGGGCTGGGCCGGATCGGTTCGCGCCAGGAGGTGCCCGCGCTGCTGGCCGCCGCGGCCGAGTCGGAGCTGCGCTTCGACGCTATCCGCTCGCTGGCTGCCATCCCCGATGCCCGGGCGCTGCGGGTGTACCTCGATGGCCTGGAGCACAAGAACGCCGACGTCCGCAAGCTCTGCCGCCAGGCACTGGCCGCGCTGGACGCCACGATTTGCAAGGATTTGCTGGCGCTGCACCAGAGCCACAAGCTGTCGGCCGCGGCGCGCCGGGAGCTGCAAACGGCGTTCGCGGCGAAGCGTACCGCCTTTGCCTTCCTTTTCGAGAGCGGTACGGCGAAGCTGGCGCTGTCGGCTTACGCGGACTTTGCTGCGCGAAACCGCGGCGACACCGGCCGCGGCCGGCAGGTCTTTGCCGACCTCAAGGGCGTCGGCTGCAGCCGCTGCCACGCGGTGCGCGGCGAGGGGGCCGCACTGAACCTCGGTCCCGACCTGGCCGGTGTCGGGTCGCGCTACCCCCGCGCGGAACTGATTCGCTCCGTGCTCGATCCTTCCAACCGGATCATCGACGGCTACGAGCTGACCGTGGTCACCACGACTGCCGGCCGGGTGGAGCAGGGGATCCTCAAGAGCCAGACGCGCGAGAAACTGGTCCTGCTGACCGCGGAAGGGCAGACGATCGAACTTCGAGCAGACCAGATCGAGGAGCAGCGCAAGAGCAAGCTGTCGCCGATGCCTGCTGGCCTGGTGGACGGAATGACCCTCCAGGACTTTGCCGACCTGATTGCATACCTGGAGAGTCTCAAGGACGCCGGACCCCCGGCAACGAAATCGGGAAGTTGAGCCACGGGGAGGTGCTGGCCGTGCTGGCACACTTCGGAGTGTCCAGGGGAAAGCAGGGATCTGCTCCGAGCGGGAGGCAATCGTGAGACGCGCACGCTACTGGTCGCCCTGGCTTCTGCTGGTCTGCGGGATCCTCATCGCGCTCGGTCCCGGCGAGGACAGCAGACCGCGCGCCGCGCCGGCCAGAGGACCGCAGGACGTTACCGCCAGGTTCGTCGTGCCGTCCGGCATGCAGGTTACCGTCTGGGCCCGCTCGCCGCAGTTCCACAACCCCACCAACATCGACATCGACGCTCGCGGCCGAATCTGGGTCGCCGAGGCCGTCAACTATCGCAACTTCCGCCTCCGCGATCCGAAGAAGTACGACGGGTTGAAGCATCCCAAGGGTGACCGCATCGTCATCCTGGAGGATACCAACGGCGACGGCGTCGCGGACTCGAGCAAGGTGTTCGTGCAGGATAAAGACCTCGTCGCCCCACTGGGCCTCGCCGTGCTGGGCAACCGGGTGTTCGTCTCCTGCTCGCCGCACCTGCTCGTTTACACCGACACCGATGGCGACGACCGCGCCGACCGCAAGGAAGTCTTCCTCACCGGCTTTGGCGGCTTCGATCACGATCATGGCCTGCACGCCCTCGTCGCCGGACCTGACGGCCGCTGGTATCTCAACGCTGGCAATGCCGGCCCGCACCTCGTCAAGGACCGCGCCGGCTGGACGTTGCGCAGCGGCAGCTCGTACACGGGCGGCACCCCCTACAACACCAGCAACACGCCGGGCCTGAAAAGCGACGATGGCCGCGTCTGGGTCGGCGGCGTCGCGCTGCGCCTCGAACCGGACGGCACCGGCCTGAGCTGCATCGGCCACAACTTTCGCAACGCATATGAGCTGTGCGTCGATTCCTTCGGCGACGTCTGGCAGAACGATAACGACGACACCATCAGTTGCCGCACCACCTGGCTGATGGAAGGCGGCAACCTCGGCTTTGCCTCCGCCGACGGCACCCGCACCTGGCAGGCCGACCGCCGCCCCGGCCAGAGCATTCCAACCGCCCACTGGCGCCAGGACGATCCGGGCGTAATCCCCGCGGGCGACGTGTACGGCCCCGGCGCCCCGACTGGCATTGCGCTGAACGAGGGCGACGCCCTGGGCGAGCCATACCGCGGCATGCTGCTCAGCTGCGAGGCCGGCCGCAACGTCGTCTGGGGCTACCGCGCGAAAGCGGAGGGGGCAGGCTTCCGGCTCGAGCGTTTCCCCTTTTTCTCCTCCGTGAAGGAGGACGATCCGAATTACGTCTGGCACAAGCTGGAGAAGGACGTGCGCAAGTGGTTCCGGCCGGCGGACGTGGCCGTTGGCCCTGACGGCGCCGTCTACGTCGCGGACTGGTTCGACCAGGTCGTCGGCGGCCACCAGATGAACGATGCCAGGAGCAACGGCGTCATTTACCGGATCGCCCCGCGCGGCCAGCCGCTGGCGGTGCCGCGGTTGGACCTGATGACCGTCAGCGGCCAGCTCGCCGCTCTGAAGAGCCCGGCGGTCCACGTCCGCTACCTCGGCTACCAGGCCCTGAAGGCGCGCGGCGCGGCGGTCCTGCCCAACGTCAAGGACTTGCTGGCCGACCCGAATCCCTACGTGCGCGCCCGCGCCGTCTGGCTGGCGGCGCAGCTCGGGCCGGAGGGCCGAGCCGCGGTCAAGGGCTTGCTGCGGCACAAAGATGCCAGGCTGCGGCTGACCGCCTTCCGCGCCCTGCGGCAGGCGCAACCCTCCGTGGTCGCGGAGGCGGGCCTGCTGGTGGCGGACGCCTCGCCCGCGGTGCGGCGCGAGGTGGCGCTGGCTTTGCGCGACGTGCCGCTCGAGCAGTGCCGCGCGCTGCTGCTTGACCTCGCCGCCGGCTTCGACGGCAAGGATCGCTGGTATCTGGAGGCGCTGGGGACTGCCTGCCAGGGCAAGGAGGATGCGCTTTATCCCGAGCTGCAGCGGCGGCTGGGAGCGGAACCGCTCGCCTGGTCCGAAGCGTTCGCCGGTCTGATGTGGCGGCTCCGGCCCGCGGCGGCGCTCGAACCCCTGGCGCAGCGGGCTCGCGCCGGCGCCCTGTCGGCGGCTGCCCGGCGCCAGGCTGTCGATGCCCTGGCGTTCATGAAACCGCCCCGCGCCGCCGAGACCATGCTCGCGCTGGCCCGAACCGGACCCGACGACGTTCGCCCCTACGCGGTCTGGTGGGTGCGTCACCGCGATACGAACGACTGGCGAGCGCTGGACCTGGCTCGTCTGCTGGGCAGTCCCAGCGGACGCGGCCCGAAAGCGTCGGCCGAGACGGCGGCGCTGGCGAAACGGCTGCTCGCGCGCGGCCTGTCCGCTCGGGAGCGGGAACAGCTCGTGACCCGGCTGGCCGGCACTGCGGCAGGCGGGCAGACGTTGCTGCACCTGGCGGCACGCGGCAAGCTGTCGGCGGACCTGCGGCGGGCCGTCGCCGCCCATATTTTTCGCAATCCCGACCTGGGCGTGCGAGCGCTGGCCGGCGAGTACTTCGAGCGCCCCGACGCGACGGGCAAGCCGCTGCCGCCGCTGGCGAAGTTGGCGGCGCTGCCGGGCGATGCAGCACGCGGTCGCGTCGTGTTCTTCGGGGAGCGCGGCGCCTGCTCGCGCTGTCACACCTTTGCCGGCCAGGGCAGCGACGTCGGCCCGGACATGACACAGGTCGGCCTCAAGTTCGACCGCACCGCGCTGCTCGATGCCATCCTCAATCCCAGCGCCGCCATTGCGACCGGCTACGAGGCCTGGCTGCTCACCACCGAGGCCGGCGAGGTAGTGCCCGGGCTGATCGTCGCCGACGCCGATCCCGTGGTGATCAAGGAGAGCGACGGCCGGCTGCGCACCCTGGCGCGGAACACGATCAGCAGCCGTCAGCGCCTGAAGCAGTCGCTGATGCCTGACAACGCCGCCCTGGGACTGCGGGCGGACGAACTGGCCGATCTGGCGACGTTCCTCCTCAGCAGGAAGGCGCCGCAGAAACCGGCGCCTTCCCGCTGAAGTCCCCGGAGCGGCCTGGTGACTTTTCCGAAACCTAATTCACTGAGTCGTGTTTCATGAGTTGAGCTGTTCGAGCCCAGTGGATCCCACCTGACCAGATGCTCGGCCGGCCTGCCGGCCCGGCACCCTCCGTAGCACGGTGGTCGCGGCCTGCCCTCCCCTGGCACCGTCGCGCAGCCAAGAGAAAAGGCCTGTCCATGTCCCACAACCTTAACTCCCTTTCCCCGGGGCGCCGGCTGGCCTGGCGGCTGGTGCAACTGGTCGTCTGGCTGCTCGGGAGCACCATTGTCGTACTGCTCGTCGCGGCGCCGGACGCGGGCCTGTTCGCGCTCTGGAACATCCTGATTCCGGTGGCGCCCGCGCTGCTGGTGTTTGCCCCGGGTCTGTGGCGCAACGTCTGCCCTCTGGCGACCACCGCTCTGGCGGCGCGGCACGGCGGCCTGTCCGCCCAGCGCAAACTATCGCCCACTGCCCGGGCCTGGCTGAACCTGCTGGGCGTCCTCGCCCTGCTGGTCCTCGTCTGGCTGCGGCGCGTGGGCCTGAACACCAGCGCCGCCGCCACGCTGGCGGTCCTCCTGGGCCTCGCCGCCCTGGCCGTGCTGATGGGTCTGGTCTTCGAGTGGAAGAGCGGTTGGTGTTCCGGGCTCTGCCCGGTCTACGGCGTCGAAAAGCTGTACGGCAGTCGGCCGGCGGTGTCCCTGAGCAACGCCCACTGCGACAGCTGCGTTCACTGCAGCGGTCCCTGCCCGGACTCGACGAAGGGCATGCACCCGCTGCTCGGCCCGCGCGGCCGGACCCAGCGCATCGCCGAGACGCTGCTGGTCGGCGGCTTTCCCGGGTTCGTGTGGGGCTGGTTCAACGTGCCCGATGGCGTGTTCGGCAACGTCGGCGTGCAGGATCTGCTCGCAACGTATCACACGCCGTGGACGGCGCTGGCGGTGACGCTCGTCCTCTTCGTGCTGCTCCGCCGCTGGCTGCCGCGCAGCAGGGAGGCGAGCCTGGTCCGCCTCTTCGCCGCTGCCACGGTTGCCTGCTACTACTGGTATCGCTTACCTCAGCTTCTAGGGTTAGGCGCGTCGGCCGAGGGCCACATGCTGCTCGATCTGCACGCCGCGCTGTCGGCGTGGTGGGTGATCGTGCTGCGTGTCCTGACGACCGGGCTGTTCTTCTGGTGGCTGGTGCTGCGGCGACCGTCGGCGCAGAGCTGGCTGCAGCGTCCTCCGTTCGCGACCGTGAGAGAGCGGACGGAACCGATGCCCCTCGTTCGCGTGCAGCTCGTCCGGCCCCCCTCGTGGCCACTTCATGACAGCTGTCTGGCCGGGCACACCGACTCGCGCATGGCAGCGCACCTCGAAGACGCGGCCGGAAAAAGGGAGCCAGAAAAAGGAACCTTGTGCGCCGTGCAAAGACGTCGATCTTCAGTAGGTGCAATGCCCACCCGGCAAGGGGTCGCTCCAGCCGGCAGCAAGGAGAGCAGTGATGCCGGCAACGACACCACTGAAGCCTCTCCTGGAAAGGATTGTTCCAGCGAATGCCATTAAGGACTGGCGGACCAAACGCCCTGACGCCGACGAGCCGCAAGCGTCAGGGCGTTTGGTCCGCCAGCCCTAAGGATTGCCTGGGTCTTTAGCGCCCGGCGCCGGCGCTGCGGGCTGGTTCTGCCTCAGGGGCGTTTATGTTGCCGCATTTCCTTTGCACGCGTCTCAGTTTGACTCGACCGCAATTCCGTTCTACATATCAGTATCGGAATAAGAAGTGAGTGCAGTCTCGGCCGTGGGCTCCGTGGGCGGCGTCCTCCCCGACGCCCGCCTGGTGCCTTCCCCTCCCTCCGAGCTGATCCCGTTTCTCACCCTGCTTCCGGTCAGGCATGTCCGTGACGGCACCCTCTCGACCCGGACCGCGCGTCCGGACCTGACAGGGGGCCGCACAGGCGGCGCCTGACGTTCCAACCCAACATTACCCAACGGCCACCCGGTACGGATACCGACCGGGCACGCGGCCTCCGTGGAGGAGACGATCACCGTGCGCGCTTACTTGCAGAAGCTCATGCAGCAGTTGTGGAACGATGATTGCGGGGCCATCCTGTCGAGCGAATACATGATGCTCGGGACCATCGCCGTGCTGGGCGGAGCCTCCGGCCTCTCGACCCTGCGCGACGCCGCCAACGACGAGCTGCGCGGGATGGGGGACAGCATCCGTCAGGTCCGCCAAACCTATGCCCCGGGGCAGTTCCGCAACCCGGCGCCGCAGCAATTCTCGCCCGCAGCCACCACGCAAGGGCATTGTGGCAATCTCTGCCCGTGAGTCACGGCCAGCGCCGGGCGCCTGGCGGCGCTGGCGCTGTAACCAGCCCGGAGCGCCAGCTCTTTCTGCGAGGTGGGTGGGTTGTTGGCGCACCCTCAACCTGGCCCTTTCCCCGCGATGATAAGCGCTAGCGGACCAAACGCCCTGACGCTTCCGGCTCGTCGCGTTTGGTCCGCCAGTTCCAAGGCAAACCGGGGCAATACCCATCACCAGCCGGGAGGGCTCGCGACGGGCGCCACAAAGCCACGTCGCGAGCCCTCCTGCCTGGCAGGTGTTTTACTTCGGGGCATCGAAGAAAGTCAACGCGCCCCGCACGTCTCCGAGCACGATGCGCTCTTCGCCCGGGGCGACCGCCAGACTCACGATCGCGTCCTTTGACGCCCGCCGCTCGCCGAGGATCGCGTCGCTATCGGCGTCCACGGTACGCAGCATGCCGTCCTTGCTCCCGGTGTGAAGCCGACCGCCATCCGGCGACCAGCCGAGCGCGTGGACCGGCGCCGGGTGGCGCACGATGCGGACCATCCGGCCGATGGCGGGCTGCCAGATGCGCACCGTGCCGTCGCCGCCACCGCTGGCCAGGTACGCAGGCCGCCCGTCCGCGACGCCGGGCCGGAATGCGAGCGCCTGGACCGGGCCGAGGTGGTTGTCGAGCGAACGGACCAGGCTCCCGTCGGCGGTGCGCCAGACGCGGATCGTCTGGTCGGCGCTGCCAGAGCAGAGCCACTTGCCATCCGGCGACGCGGCCAGCGCCAGCACCGGCCCCGAGTGGCCTACCAGTTGTTTGATGCATTTTGCATCACTAATATCCCAAAGACGAACCATGCGATCGGCGCCGGCGGTGGCGAGCCGCTTGCCGCCGTCGAGCCAGGCCACGTCGTGGACCGAGTCCGTATGTCCCTCCAACCGGCCGAGCGCCTGCCGCCCCGGCCAGGACAGCAACTCGACGGCGCCGCTCTCGGCGGGGCTCCCGCCTGCGACGGCAAGAACCTTGCCGCCCGGCGCGAACGCCACGGCATGGACGTGATCGAGTTTTGTCGGAATCGGCTGCGGCGACTCGTCGCCCAGGCGGCGGTAAGAGACGCCAGCCTGTGACCCCACGACGAGTCCCTTGCCGTTGGGCGTGACCGCGAGGGCGGTCACGGCCGGCCGGCGCGGGACCGACTGCCCGCCGGCCACTGCGGCAAGAGCCGCCGGCAAGAACACGCAACCCAGGACCGCCGCGAGGCGCACATAAAAGTGTCCGGTGCTCATGTCAGGCACTCCCGGATCACCTGCCCGGGGGGCGCGGCGGCGACCGGCCGGCCGTCGGGCGTGTGGAACTCGCGGTCGGGGTCGATGCCGAGCAGCGTACAGATGGTGCGGGCCAGGTCGGCGGGCGTGACCGGGCGTTCGGCCGGGCTCTCGCCGCGTGGATCCGACCGGCCGATCACCTGCCCCCCGCGGACGCCCCCGCCCGCGAGCAGCACGCTGAACGCGCGCGGCCAGTGGTCGCGCCCGGCGGCGGTGTTCAGTTTCGGGGTGCGGCCGAACTCGCCCATCGCAATGACGAGGGTGTCCTGCAGCAGGCGCCGGTCGGCCAGGTCGGCCAGCAGGGCGGACAGCGCCTGGTCCAGGCGCGGGATCTTGCCATCGCGTCCGCCGACGTACCCCTCACGCAGCGCCCGGAAGATCTGCTGGTGGGTGTCCCAGCCCTCGTCGGTGACCGTCACGAACGGGCAGCCCGCCTCGATCAGGCGCCGCGCCAGCAGGCAACTTTGCCCGACCCGGTGACGCCCGTAACGCTGGCGCACGTCCGCCGGCTCGCGCGTCAGGTCGAAGGCGGACCGCGCCGCGGGCGACAGGATCAGCCGGTACGCCTGGTCGAAGTGGGCGTCGCGCTCGCCGCGCGCGGCGTCAGTATCGATCTGCCGGCTGAGTTGGTCGAGATCGGCGCGGAAGTCGCGGCGCCGGTCGAGGCGGTCCGCCGTCAGGCCGGGCGGCGCGTCGAGGTCGCGCACCCGAAAGTCGGGCCGGCTCGGGTCGCCGCCAACGACAAACGGGCGCCGCGACGTGGGCAGGTAGCCGCAACCGGCCTCGCGCGAGGCGTTCGGCACGGCGACGTAGGCGGGCAGGACCGGCCGCCCCTCGCGGCAGTGGGCCAGGACGGCGCCGTAGCTCGGGTACTCCAGCACCGGCGTCGAGCGGTAGCCGGTCAGCAGGTAGTGGCGGCCGAAGTTGTGTTCGCCGAGGTTGGAGGTAAGCGAACGGACGATGCACACCTTGTCGGTGTGCTGGGCCAGGCGGGTGAAGTGCTCGCACAGTTGCAGCCCCGGCACGCGCGTCGCGATCGGGCGGAACGGACCGCGCACCTCGGCCGGCGCGTCGGGCTTCAGGTCGAAGGTGTCGAGGTGACTCGGTCCGCCGTCGAGCCAGACGAGGACACAGGACGGCAGGCGCCGCCCCGTCCCGGCCACGGCCCGCAGGCGCAGGGCATCGCTCAGCGTCAACCCCAGGGCGCTCAGGGTGCCGACCCGCAGGAACTCCCGCCTCGTCACGCCGTCACAGCGTCGCATGGTGTGGGCCTCCCGTTCGGCGAGCGCGGCAGCACCCCGCTCGCCCGGTCGTCAATAGACTCGCTGCACAATAGAACGTCCAGGCAGTAGGATGGCAGGATGAGCCACAGCGACCGCTTGAAGCGCACCCCTGACGCCTTTCGCCAGCTGA
>JAANMY010000454.1_pt1 | contig 57899 bp, 50 predicted proteins | sample 7279691 | NCBI WGS metagenome assembly JAANMY01 (sample SAMN14094543, study PRJNA606508) | bioreactor metagenome | isolation source: A lab-scale SPAN reactor treating ammonium-rich wastewater day 388 | place: Ireland: Galway | collected 2018-02-07 | reverse complement strand
CAGGTGATATCGAAGCTGCAATCGACGCCATGCGTAAAAGTGGTTTAGCCAAAGCTGCCAAGAAAGCTGGCCGTATCGCCGCTGAAGGTACTATTATCACTCGCGTAGCAAACGGTTACGGTATTGCTATCGAGTTCAACTGTGAAACAGACTTCGTGGCGCGTGATGCCAGCTTCCTGGCGTTTGCTAACGCTGTGGCTGACTTAGCCCACGCTAACAAGCTGTTCACGGCAGAAGCTATTTTAGCGGCTGACTTAAACGGCACTTCAGTAGAAGACACCCGTGCTACTTTGGTTGCTAAAATCGGTGAGAACATCAACGTACGTCGCGCTGCGGTAGTTGAAGGTGCGGTTATCGGTCAGTACGTGCACTCAGGCCGTATCGGCGTATTAGCAGTACTGGAAGGCGGTAACGAAGAAATCGCTAAAGATGTAGCGATGCACGTTGCTGCAAACAACCCAGGCTATGTAAACCCGGAAGACGTGTCTGCCGAAGTGGTAGAGCGTGAGCGCCAAATCCAGGTTGAAATTGCGGTTAACTCTGGTAAGCCACAAGAAATCGCTGAGAAGATGGTTGCCGGCCGTATGACCAAGTTCACTGGCGAAGTGAGCTTAACTGGTCAGCCGTTCGTGAAAGATCCGTCTATCACTACCGGTGACTTCCTGAAGCAAAACGGTGCTAAAGCCATTTCTTTCATTCGTTTAGAAGTGGGCGAAGGTATCGAGAAGAAAGAAGAAGACTTCGCGGCTGAAGTAGCAGCCCAGATCGCGGCAGCGAAGAAGTAATTTATTCTTCTGCCTAACGGCAAAAACCGCTAGAATAACCGCGGCCTTCGGTTTACCCACCGGGCCGCGGTTTTTTTTACCCGCTAAATCGTCAACGCCAGCCAGCACTAAGAGGATGTCATGAGCACAAATCCAAAACCAACCTACCGCAGGATCTTATTAAAACTCAGTGGTGAAGCCCTGATGGGTGATGAAGGCTTTGGTATCGATCCCAAAGTGCTGGACCGGATGGCACAGGAAATTAAAGAGCTGGTAGAGCTGGGCGTACAGGTAGGCATCGTGATCGGTGGCGGTAACATCTTTCGCGGCGAGGGCTTAGCCAAAGCGGGTATGAACCGCGTGGTAGGCGACCATATGGGCATGCTGGCCACGGTGATGAACGGCCTGGCCATGCGCGACGCACTGCACCGCGCCTATGTAAATGCTCGTATGATGAGCGCTATTCCACTTAACGGCGTCTGTGATAACTACAGCTGGGCAGAAGCGATAAGCCTGTTGAAATCAGGCCGGGTGGTGATTTTTTCTGCCGGTACCGGTAACCCGTTTTTCACCACTGACTCGGCAGCCTGCTTACGTGGTATAGAGATTGAAGCCGATGCAGTGTTAAAAGCCACCAAAGTAGACGGCGTCTATTCGGCCGATCCGGTAAAAGATCCTACTGCCACGCTTTACCATCAGTTAACCTATAATGAAGTGCTGGATAAAGAGCTAAAAGTGATGGATTTAGCCGCTTTTACGCTGGCACGTGACCACAACCTGCAAATCCGTGTGTTTAATATGAACACCGCCGGCGCCTTAAAGCGCGTCATTATGGGCGAGCAGGAAGGCACGGTCATCGACCACGCCGAGAATTTACAGTAAACTAGCCGGCCTGTTTAAGCCCGGCTTAGTGATAAGACGAAGAAAAAAGGATACCCAAGGTGATTAACGACATTATTAAAGACAGCAAAGTACGGATGGAAAAAAGCGTCGAAGCGCTGAAAGTCCAACTGAGTAAAGTACGTACCGGCCGTGCTCACCCCAGTTTATTAGACGGCATTATGGTGTCTTATTACGGCGCCGACACCCCGCTGCGTCAGGTGGGTAACGTGTCTATTGAAGATGCCCGTACCCTGGCGATTACCGTATTTGATAAAAGCCTGACCGCGGCAGTAGAAAAAGCCATTATGGCGTCAGATTTAGGCTTAAACCCGATGTCTGCCGGCACCATTATCCGTGTGCCGCTGCCTCCGCTAACTGAAGAGCGGCGTAAGAGTCTGGTAAAACTGGTACGCGGCGAAGCTGAAAACGGCCGTGTTGCCGTGCGTAACATTCGCCGTGACGCTAATGCGGATTTAAAAACGCTGCAAAAAGATAAAGCCATCAGTGAAGATGATGAGCGCCGCGCCACCGATGAAATTCAGAAAATCACCGACAGCTTCGTGAAAAAAATTGACGAAGTGTTGGCAGAAAAAGAAAAGGAACTGATGGAAGTTTAAAACCGACTTCTGTTAACCTTTGGGGCGTCGTGACGCTTAAGCATTACGGCGCCTTTTTCTATGTAAATGATTTTATTGCGTGATAGCCGTTATCGGTTAAAACCCTAAGATGTATAAGGACAGGTTGCACTTTATGACTGCAGATGCGCAGCTTAACGCGCAAACATTGCCACAACATGTGGCAATTATCATGGATGGTAATGGCCGCTGGGCCCAGCGCCAGGGCAAACCCCGGGTATGGGGCCATAAAAAAGGCGTAGAAGCGGTGCGGCGCAGCGTGAGTTTTTGTCGTGAACTGGGCATAAAATCACTGACCTTATTTGCCTTTAGCAGTGAAAACTGGCGCCGGCCAGAAGAAGAAGTGTCAACCCTGATGCAGCTGTTTTTGATGGTGCTGCAAAGTGAAGTAAAAACGCTGCATAAGCACAATGTCAGGTTAAAAATTGTTGGCGATTTATCGGCTTTTAGTGACAAGCTACGCGACAGTATCAGTAAAGCTGAACAGCTTACCGCTGCTAACACTGCCCTGACACTGAATATTGCCGCCAATTACGGTGGCCGCTGGGACATGGTGAATGCCGCCCGCCAGCTTGCTACCCAGGTAGCGCAGGGACAATTAAAACCGGAGCAAATAGACGAAAGCCTGTTTGCGCAACACGTGCAGATGCATGACCAACCCGAGCTGGATTTACTGATCCGCACCGGGGGCGATTTGCGCATCAGTAATTTTTTATTATGGCAGGCTGCTTACGCGGAGCTGTGGTTTACCGAGACCTTATGGCCGGATTTTGACCAGCAGGTGTTTTCCGAAGCGATAGCGGCCTTTATTAACCGCGAGCGCCGGTTTGGTTGCACAGGGGAACAGGTGCGGCAAATGGCGGCCTCGGCTAAAGGATAACGAGATTGTTTAAACAACGGGTTATTACCGCCTTAATTTTGGCGCCATTGGCGTTGGCGGCGGTATTTTATTTACCACTGGCTGGCTTTGCCGTATTTATCTCAGTGGCGTTTTTGTTGGGAGCCTGGGAGTGGAGTGGCTTTTGTGGTTTACCAAACCGGACCAGCCGGGCGATTTATGTGCTGCTAACCGCTTTTATCCTGGGGCTGTTGTACTGGCAGTTACCGGTGCAAGCCAGCTGGCCGGTTGAAAGCAATGTGTTATTAAGCAGCTTGCTGTTAGCCGGTCTTGGCTGGTGGTTGTTGGCGATAGCGCTGGTACTGACGTATCCGCGTAGTCAACGGCTGTGGGCTAACAGTGATTGGCGCAAAGCGCTGATGGGCTGGCTAACGCTTATTCCAGCCTGGGCGGCGGTATTATTTATTCGCTCCACTGACTATGCCGCATCAAGTTTTACCGGCGCCTGGCTGATTTTTGCCTTACTGGGCCTGGTATGGGCCGCTGATATTGGCGGTTATATCGTGGGTAAACCCTTTGGCAAACACAAGCTGTTGCCCAAAGTGAGCCCGGGTAAAACGGTAGAAGGTATGCTGGGCGGGCTGGCACTGGTGGCGCTGGTGGTAACGATGGTTGCCATGCTGCAAGATTGGCCGGCACAAACGCCGGTATGGTACGTGTCGGCTTTGTTACTGACCGTATTGTCGGTATTTGGCGATTTAACCGAGAGTATGTTTAAGCGGGTCGCCGGCAAAAAAGACAGTGGCGTATTTTTACCCGGTCACGGTGGTATTTTAGACCGTATTGACAGCCTAACGGCCACCGCACCTTTGTTTGCCATTATTGTTGCGTTGTACAGCGGGTTTTATTAATGCGTCAGGTGGTGGTATTAGGCTCAACCGGCTCTATCGGCATTAGTACGCTGTCAGTACTGGCTGCGCATCCACAAGATTATCAGGTGTTGGCGTTAACGGCTGCCAGCCAAACGGATAAACTGCTGGCGCAGTGTCTGGCAGTAAAACCCCGTTATGCCGCTATGCTCGATGCTGCAGCCGCTAAAGCACTGACGCAGGCATTGAAGCAGGCCGGCAGCAAAACTGAAGTGCTTAGCGGTATCGGTGGGCTGTGTCAGTTGGCCGCGCACCCTGATGCCGATATCGTGATGGCGGCGATCGTGGGTTCGGCAGGCTTGCTGCCGACGCTGGCGGCGGTAGAGCAGGGTAAAACCGTGTTGCTCGCCAACAAAGAAGCCTTGGTGATGAGCGGTGAGTTGTTTATCAGTAAAGTAAAACGACATGGCGCCACACTGTTACCGATAGACAGCGAACACAATGCCATTTTTCAGTGCCTGCCCTCTGGCTTACAGCAACACACACATGATCAGCAGTTGGCCGATTTTGGTATCAGCAAAATTTTATTGACTGGAAGCGGCGGTCCTTTTCTGACCAAGCCGCTCTGTGAATTTGACCGCATTACGCCGGCGCAGGCGGTTGCCCACCCAAACTGGAGTATGGGGCAAAAAATTTCTGTCGACAGCGCCACCATGATGAACAAAGGCCTGGAGTTTATTGAGGCACGTTGGCTGTTTAATTGTCAGCCTGCCGATATTGAGGTGGTGATCCATCCGCAAAGTATCATCCACTCTATGGTGCAATACACTGATGGTTCAGTACTGGCGCAGCTGGGCCAGCCCGATATGCGCACACCGATTGCCCATGCGCTGGCGTTTCCGAAGCGGATAGCCAGCCCGGTAGCACCGCTTAATTTTAAACAGATGCGCGATTTTACCTTTAGCGAGCCCTCGCCTGAGCGCTATCCCAATTTGTATTTAGCCATGGCAGCCTGTGAGCAGGGACAGGGTGCGACTACGGCACTTAACGCTGGCAACGAAATAGCCGTACAGGCGTTTTTAGACGGGCAGCTTGGTTTTACTGATATTGCCAGATTGAATCAGCGCTGCCTGGAACAATTTAGCGGTTTCAGGGTCACTACGCTGGATGATATAGTGGCGCTTGATGCAGAAGCGCGCCATTATGGGCGCGCGTTATTAAGGAAAGGCTTGTAATGTCGGGTGCTGTCTGGAATTTACTGTCATTTATCGTTGCCCTGGGTGTGCTTATCACTGTGCACGAATTTGGTCACTTCTGGGTAGCACGCAAAAATGGTGTCTTGGTTAAACGTTTCTCTATTGGTTTTGGCAAGGCACTGGTACGCTGGCGCGACAAGCAAGGCACCGAGTTTGTTATTGCCGCCATTCCGCTGGGCGGCTATGTAAGAATGCTGGATGAACGGGTCGACCCGGTATTGCCACAGTTTAAAGATCTCGCTTTTAACCATAAAACGGTGTGGCAGCGCATGGCGATTATTGCCGCCGGGCCTGCGGCCAACTTTGTGTTTGCTATATTCGCGCTTTGGCTGATGTACATGCTGGGTGTGCAAACGATGCGGCCGCTGATAGCCGATGTTGCTCCGGCATCTATAGCAGCTACAGCAGGCGTTAGTCCTAATCAGCAAATTATTGGCGTTAATCAGCATAAAGCCAGCGATGCCAGTAGCGTTAATTTATTACTGGTGGAGCAGATTGGCCGTGACAGCATTACCCTGAAGCTGCAGGACATGGCTACGCAGCAAGTGCGTGAGGTACGGCTGAATACCCGCGATTGGCAGTTTGACCCTGAGCAACAAACGGTGTTTGACAGCCTGGGGCTGGTGTTGGCCAGGCCACAGGTGCTCACCGAAATTGCTATTGTGGCGCCTGACTCAGCCGCAGCGCAGGCAGGCCTTAAGGCAAACGACAAAATTAAAGCCATTGACGGTAATGCGATAACCGACTGGCAACAGCTACAGCAAGTGATTACTAACTCGCCAGAGCGCGAGTTGCAGCTAGATATTTTACGTGATGGCCAGGCCGTCAGGCTTAATGTTACACCCAAACGGGTCATGGCAGAAGATGGGTTTTCGCACGGCGTGCTGGGTATTACTCCTAAGGTAAGTGATTGGCCAGAAGGCGTGCTTTATACTCAGCATTATGGTGCTATTGATGCTATAGCGGCAGGCGCGGCTCATACCTGGCAGCTGACCAGGCTGAGTTTTGCCATGATTGGTAAGTTACTGACTGGCGATGTGTCAGTTAAGCATTTAAGTGGGCCTATTGCCATTGCGCAGGGCGCAGGCACCACAGCCAGCATAGGTTTAGTCGCTTTTTTATCGTTTTTGGCGCTGATAAGTGTTAACTTAGCCGTCATCAATTTACTGCCATTACCGGTACTGGATGGCGGACACTTAATGTATATGCTGCTGGAACTAATCCGCGGTAAACCTGTCTCTGAGAAGACGCAGGAAATAGGTTTCCGCTTTGGTGCGTTAGTCCTGCTGATGTTAATGGGAATTGCGCTGCTCAACGATATTTCTCGTTTGTAAATAACTAATCATAAGTAGTTCAAATAATGACAATTAAACGATTAGTAGCTGCGATGTTGCTGGCCTCTGCCAGTAGCTCGGTGCTCGCTGAAGAATCTTTTACGGTACAGGATATTCAGGTAGAAGGCCTGCAACGTGTGGCACTGGGTGCAGCGCTTAATAACCTGCCGTTTAACGTCGGTGATACGGTAACCGAATACAGCCTGTCGCGCAGTATCCGTACTTTGTATAGTGCTGGCCACTTTGAAGACATTAAGGTATTTCGTGATGGCAATACGGTCATTTATCGTTTGCGCGAGCGGCCGACAATAAATTCTATTGTGTTTGACGGCAATAAAGATATCAAAGAAGACCAGCTGAAAGACAGCCTGGCTGGTAACAGGGTAGAAGTCGGTGAGCCGCTGGACAAAACCATTCTGAAGAGTATCGAAAACGGCTTAACTGAGTTTTATCACGGCGTGGGTAAATATCAGGCCGAGGTTGACATTGAAGTCACTTACCTGCCGCGTAACCGGGTTAATTTAAAGATCAAGTTTGAAGAGGGTGATGCTGCTTCAATCCGGCAAATTAACATTGTTGGCAACAAGCTGTTTTCTGATGAAGAACTGCTGCGCGATATCGAATCGAAGCAGGATTTACCCTGGTGGCGTTTTTTATCGTCAGACCGCTACCAGAAGCAAACCCTGCAGGGCGATATTGAAAAAATTACCAGTTATTATCTGGACCGCGGTTATCTGCGTTTTAATATCGACTCTTCACAAGTGTCTGTCAGCCCGGATAAAGAGTCAGTCTATGTCACGCTGAATGTGACAGAAGGCGAACAGTATAAAATTAGCGGTGTGAAGTTCGTTGGCGATTTAATTGGCCAGGACGAATTCATCAGCCGTATTGTGCCGCTGAAAAACGGCGACTTGTATAACGGTGCTTTGGTTACCTACACCGAAGAGACCATTGCCAAGCTGCTGGCCCGTTTTGGCTATGCTAACTCCAAAGTGCGTACCATCCCGCAAATTAACGACGACACCAAAGAAGTTGAGCTCACCATCAGCGTTGACCCGGGTAAACGCGTTTATGTGCGTCGTATCAGCATGAGTGGTAATGCTAATACCAAAGACGAAGTATTACGCCGTGAGCTGAGGCAAATGGAAGGTGCCTGGCTGTCCAACGACGCGCTGGAATTATCTAAACAACGTATTCAGCGCTTACCTTACATAGAGTCGATTGAGTTTCAAACCACGCCGGTGGCTGGTGTTGACGATCTGGTAGATGTTAGCTTTAGGGTGAAAGAGCAGCCATCGGGCAGCTTTAATGCGGGTATTTCTTATGGCAACTATATGGGGTTGTCATTTCAAGTTGGTGTGCAGCAAGAAAACTTCTTTGGTAGTGGTAATAGCGCTGGCATTAGCTTAAGTACCAATAAATACCAGAAGTCAGTCAGTCTGACTTACACCGACCCGTATTTTACGCTGGATGGCGTCAGCCTGGGTGGGCAGGTATTTTATTCTGACATCGACTACAGCAGTGCCTCTTCTAACCTGGAAGCTTATAATCAGCGCCGTTATGGTTTTGGCGCCAATATTGGCTACCCGATTAATGAATATAATCGGCTGAACTTCGGTGCTAACTACGTAGTGAATAAGATCAATTCAATTAATGAATATGATCAGTTACGTCACTTCAGAGCTGTGCTGCTGGACGCGCAAAATCCGGATGGTGGTTATAACTTTACTAACTACGAACTGACGGCAGGTTGGGTACGCAGTACGCTTAACCGTGGTTTATTCCCCACCGCTGGCCACTATTTAGGTGCCAGTATCAAAGTCACCACGCCAAACTCTGATCTGGCGTTCTTCAAAACAGCCTTTGAAGGGCGTAACTATATTCCGTTAAGCAATGACCATAGCTGGTCATTCCTGACTAAACTGGAGCTAGGTTACGGTAATGGTTATGGCAATAAAAATGGCTATGACTATACCTTGCCTTTCACCGAGAACTATTATGCTGGTGGCCAGAACTTGCGCGGTTTTGAAAGCCGTATTATCGGCCCGCGCGCTATTTTCCGTTATGCTCAGCAGGTGCCAGGTCTACCAGAGCTGGGTTCAGGTGGCGGCAGCTTCCCGGCTGATCCGGACAGCGATAGCTACTCAGTATCGCAGCGCTCTATCGGCGGTAATGCCATGGCGGTACTGACCATGGAACTGATTACACCGACGCCGTTTTTAAGTGATGAGTATCGTAACTCAGTGCGGACCAGCTTATTTGTCGATGCGGGTAATGTCTGGGATACTGAGTTTGATATTGATCGCTATGCGGGCCTAACACAGCGCTTTACCGGCCAGCGCCAGCCACAGTTAGCGGATTACTCGGATCCAAGTTTAATTCGGGCCACTGCTGGTGTATCTTTACAATGGATTTCACCAATGGGCCCGTTAACCTTCAGCCTGGCTAAAATTATTAAGAAATACGAAGGCGATTTACAGGAAAACTTTAGTTTTAATATTGGTACAACGTTCTAAATTCAACAATAGGGAAAAAAAGATGTTAAATACACGTTTGGTAAAATCTGCTCTGGTATTGTTAGCAGGTTTAATGATGGCCGGCACCGTTGCCGCAAAGGAAATGAAAATTGGTTTTGTTGATGTACAGGCGGTAGCAGCGAAGATCCCACAGTCAGCTGCAATGCAGGAAACCATCCGCAGTGAATTTGCTCAGCGCATTGAAACTGTTGGTAAACTGGAAAAAGATATTAACTTCAACATTGAAAAGCTGCGTCGCGATGGACCGACCATGAGCGAAAAGCAGCAGGAAGAATTAAAAACCACACTGAACAACCAGCGTCAGCAGTACGAGCAGTTAGCCCGTCCTTTAGACGAAGATATCCGTAACCGTCAGGCAGAAGAGCGCAATAAAGTGCTGGCGCTGATTAAAGCCGCTATTGATGCGGTGGCAGAGCGGGAGAAATTTGACGTTGTACTAAACTCAGGCGCCGCAGTGTATGCCAAGCCAGAGTATGACATTTCAGAAGCTGTGGCAGCTCAGGTTAGCAAAGCAAAATAATGGCTGGATATTCACTAGCAGCATTGGCTGAGCGCTTAAACGCTCAGCTTATCGGTGACGCTCAACGTCACGTCACAGCCATCGCTACGCTGGAAAATGCTGGCGCAGGCCAGATCAGTTTTTTATCCAACAGTAAGTACCGTAAATTTTTAGCCGAAACGCGCGCGTCTGCCGTGCTCATTACGGCTGACGATGTGGCTTTTGTTGCACCAGGTGTCAACGCTCTTGTGGTAAAAGACCCTTATGTTGCCTTTGCCCGTGTGGCACAAATGTTAGATACCACACCAGCAGCTGCCAGCAATATTCATCCTACCGCAGTTATCGATAGCACTGCAGTGTTGGGTGACAAGGTGGCGATAGGTCCGGGCGCTGTTATTTCAGCCGGTGCTGTGCTGGGTAACAATGTACAAATAGGCGCTGGCTGTTTTATTGGCGAGGGCGCCAGCATCGGTGCCGACTGCAAGCTATGGGCTAACGTTACGCTGTATCATGCAGTGCGTATTGGCCAGCGCTGTACTATCCATAGTGGCGCCGTTGTTGGTGCCGATGGCTTTGGCTTTGCTAATGAGCGTGGTAACTGGGTTAAAATACCTCAGACGGGTACGGTTGTGCTGGGCGATGACTGCGAAATCGGTGCTAACACCACCATAGATCGTGGTGCCATCGAAAATACTGTTATTGGCAATAATGTCATTATTGATAACCAGTGCCAGATTGCCCACAACGTGCAGATTGGTGACCACACCGCAATGGCGGGTTGTACAGTAGTGGCTGGCAGTACGAAAATTGGCCGTTACTGTATTATTGGCGGCGCTGTGGTAATCAATGGCCATATCGAGATTTGTGACGGTGCCCATATTACTGGTATGGCCATGGTAATGAAGCCAATCACAGAAAAAGGCGTATACTCATCAGGTCTACCGGCGACCAGTAACCAGGAATGGCGTAAAAATACCGCCAAGTTACGCCAGATAGAACAATTGTATCAGCGGGTGAAGCAACTGGAACAGCAGCTTGCCGTACTGGCCACCCCGACCGACATGGACAATAAGACAGAGGACTAGCCTTGGCTAACCAACTTAACAGCCTGCAAATTCAGGAAATTATGGCATTATTGCCACATCGCTACCCATTTTTACTGATTGATAAAGTGGTCGACTTCACGCCAGGCGAGAGTCTGACGGCGATAAAGAATGTCACTATTAACGAGCCTATTTTTACCGGCCATTTTCCGGGGATGCCGATTTTCCCTGGCGTGCTTATTCTGGAAGCCTTAGCGCAGGCCACTGGTATTCTTGGTTTTAAAACGGTAACCGAGCGTTCAGAGAATGAGTTGTACCTGTTTGCCGCCATTGATGAAGCCCGCTTTAAAAAGCCGGTAGTACCAGGTGATACCATGGTGCTGGAAGTGAAGTTTTTAAAAGAACGCCGCAACATGTGGAAGTTTTACGGCGAAGCAAAAGTAGAAGGCCAGATTGTCTGCTCGGCTGAGCTGATGTGTGCCAGAAGAGAGCTCTAACGTGATCCATCCATCTGCGGTAATCGAACCCGGCGCCAAGCTGGGTAATAATGTTAAAGTTGGCCCGTTTTGTTACATCGGTAACGATGTGGTGCTGGGCGACGACTGTATTCTGGAATCGCATGTAGCGATTAAAGGCCCCAGCACTATTGGCAAAGGTAATCATTTTTTCCAATTTGCCAGCATAGGCGAAGCTTGTCAGGACAAAAAATACAAAGGCGAACCAACACAACTGATTATTGGTGACTACAACGTATTTCGTGAAGGCTGCTCGGTGCATCGCGGCACAGTGCAGGATCAGGGCAAAACCATTATTGGTAGTCATAACCTGTTTATGAACACTACCCACATTGCCCATGACGTGGTGATTGGCAGCCATACTATTTTCGCCAGCGGCGCTCAGGCTGCTGGCCATGTGCATGTAGGAGATTGGGCTATTTTAGGCGGCATGACCGGCGTGCATCAGTTTGTCCACATTGGCGCACACAGCTTCTGTGGTGGCGGTTCTATAGTGCTTAAAGATGTACCACCTTATGTTATGGTGCACGGAGCACCCTGCGTACCGGCTGGTATTAACACTGAAGGCTTAAAGCGCCGCGGTTTTGATGCTGAGGTATTGCTGGAAATCCGCCGCGCTTACAAAGAAGTGTACCGTAAAGGCCAAACGGTAACTGAAGCCTTAGCTGCACTGGAAGAAAAAGCCGCCACTATGCCACAGCTTAAGCTGTTTACCGACTTTATTGCCAACGCCAGCCGGGGCATAGTGCGCTGATGCAGCCAGACCGACCATTAAAAATCGCCATTATCGCCGGGGAACACTCCGGCGATATTTTAGGCGCCGATCTGATTTCAGCACTTAAAGCCACTCATCCCGATGCGGTGTTTTACGGTATCGGTGGTCCGCGCATGCAAGCATTGGGGTTTAATGCTCTGTTTGATATGGAAGAGCTGGCGGTAATGGGCATTGTTGAAGTGCTGGGCCGGCTACCGCGGTTACTACAGGTCAAGCGCGACATTCTGACGGCGTTACTGGCCGATAAACCCGATGTTTTTATTGGTATTGACGCGCCCGACTTTAACCTGCCGGTAGAGCTAAAGCTAAAGCAAGCCGGCATTAAAACCGTGCATTATGTTAGCCCGTCCGTTTGGGCCTGGCGGCATAAACGTATTTTTAAAATTGCGGCCGCTACGAACATGGTGTTATCGCTACTGCCGTTTGAAAAAGCCTTTTACGATAAATATCAGGTGCCTTGCACCTTTGTTGGCCATACGCTGGCCGACAGTATGCCGCTGGATGTCGATAAAGCTGCGGCAAAAGCTGAACTGGGGTTAGACCCAAGCCGGCCGGTATTAGCCATTATGCCGGGCAGCCGCACTAACGAAATTAAACTGTTAGCGCCAGACTTTTTACAGGCGGCACTGTTATTACAGCAGCAGCTGCCCGAGCTGCAACTGGTAACCAATATGGTTACAACACAAAAAGCAGCACAGTTTAATACAATTAAGCAGCAACTAGCGCCAGAGCTTGCTATTACTGAGTTTACCGGCCAAGCCCGCCAGGTGCTGTTAGCCGCTGATGCGACTTTTATCACCTCAGGCACCGCTACCTTAGAGGCCATGCTGGCCAAGTGCTTAATGGTGGTGGCCTACCGGGCCAACTGGCTAACCTATCAAATTGGCAAACGGCTGGTAAAACTGGCACATTTTAGCCTGCCGAATTTACTGGCCGGCCGGGGCATGGTGCCTGAGTTATTACAACATCAGGTGACACCGCAAGCGCTGGTCGATGCCATGCTACCGCAGCTCTCTGCCAACCGGCAGGCACTGCTTGAAGCTTATCGCGCCATTCACCAACAAATTAAATGCAATGCCAGCGAAAAAGCGGCGGCGGCTATTTTACAGGTAATACAAGATGACGCTGTACCCAAGGCCTGACGTTGCGCTGATTTGCGGCGTCGATGAAGTCGGCCGCGGGCCATTGGTCGGTGCTGTCGTCACCGCCGCTGTGATCCTGGACTCAAGCCGACCGATTGCCGGTTTAACTGACTCAAAAAAGTTATCAGAAAAGCGCCGTGTCGAACTGGCAGAGCAAATTAAACAACAGGCGCTATGCTGGGCGTTGGGCCGCGCTGAACCGCATGAGATAGATGAATTAAATATCCTGCATGCGACTATGCTGGCGATGCGCCGGGCGGTGGCTGCATTAAGCATCCGGCCAGAATGGGTGCTGGTAGATGGTAACCGCACGACTGACTTCGGTATACCCGCCACTGCGGTAGTAAAAGGCGATTTACTGGTGCCGGAAATCAGCGCAGCCTCTATTTTAGCCAAAGTGGCGCGCGACAGTGAAATGCAGGCGCTGCATCAGGCGCACCCGCAATATGGTTTTGACAGCCACAAAGGTTACCCGACCGCCGCCCATTTAGCGGCCATTGCCGAGCATGGCGTGCTGCAACAACACCGACGCAGTTTTAAACCGGTACGCCAGGTGCTGGAGCAACACGGGTTATGAGTTCACCGGCCTTTATTCACCTGCGGGTGCACAGCGACTTTTCCATGGTCGATGGCCTGGCGAAAGTAAAACCTATTGTAAAGGCGGCACAAAAGCTTGGCATGCCGGCACTGGCGCTAACCGATCAGATGAACTTTTGCGGCCTGGTGCGCTTTTATAGCACCGCGCATGAGGCCGGCATTAAGCCAATTATTGGCGTTGACTGCTATGTGCGTCACCCGCTGTTTGGCAACGAAACCAGTCGTATGCTGCTGCTGGCTGCCGACAATGCGGGTTATCAGAACCTTAGCCAGCTGATCTCTAAAGCTTATTTGCGTGGCCATGTTGATGGCAAACCGCAAATTGAACATGACTGGCTTTCTGACTACAGCCAGGGTGTTATTGTGCTCTCAGGTGGTAAAGATGGCCTGCTGGGTAAGGCGTTATTAAAAGAAAACCCTAATACTATTAATGAGCTGCTGGCATTTTATCAGCAATATTTTACCGATCGCTTTTACCTTGAGCTGATTCGTACTGGTCGGCCCGACGAAGAGCTGTATATCCAAAAAGCCGTTAGCCTGGCCGAGCAGCATCAGTTGCCGCTGGTTGCCACCAATGAAGTGGTATTTTTGCAGCCAGACGATTTCGCTGCCCATGAAATCCGGGTGGCGATACATGACGGTTTTACCCTGGACGATAAGCGCCGGCCGCAAAATTATAGCCAGCAGCAATACCTGAAATCTGAGCAAGACATGCAGCAGCTGTTTGCCGATTTACCCGAGGCGCTGGAAAACTCGGTCGAAATTGCCAAACGTTGTAATGTCACCATTCGTCTTGGCGAGTACTTTTTACCTGCGTTTCCCACAGGTGGCATGACTGACGCTGATTTTCTGGTAATGAAATCGCGCGAAGGCCTCGAAGATCGTTTAGTGCAGTTGTTCCCTGATGAACAGATCCGGCAGCAAAAACGTGGCGAGTATGACGAACGGCTGCAAATAGAGCTGGACGTAATTAACCAGATGGGCTTTCCAGGCTACTTTTTGGTCGTGATGGAATTTATCCAGTGGAGTAAAGATAACGACATTCCGGTTGGGCCGGGCAGGGGCTCGGGCGCCGGTTCTTTGGTCGCCTATGCGCTGAAAATAACCGATCTGGACCCACTGGAATTTGACCTGCTGTTCGAGCGCTTCCTCAACCCGGAACGGGTATCAATGCCCGACTTTGACGTCGACTTTTGTATGGACCGGCGCGATGAGGTCATTGAACACGTCGCCGATATGTATGGCCGCGAAGCGGTATCGCAAATTATTACCTTCGGTACTATGGCGGCAAAAGCGGTTATCCGCGACGTGGGCCGGGTATTGGGCCATCCTTATGGCTTTGTCGATCGTATCTCAAAACTTATTCCACCCACGCCCGGTATGACGTTGGAGCAGGCATTTAAAGAAGAGCCGCGTCTGCCCGAGCTGTATCAGCAGGATCAGGAAGTAAAAGATCTGATCGATATGGCGCGTCAGCTTGAAGGTGTAACCCGTAACGCTGGTAAGCATGCCGGTGGCGTGGTAATAGCGCCGACCAAGATTACCGACTTCTCGCCGCTGTATTGCGATGATGAAGGCAATAACCCGGTTACCCAGTTTGATAAAAACGATGTTGAATATGCCGGTCTGGTGAAATTCGACTTCCTTGGCCTGCGTACCCTGACCATTTTGCAGTGGGCAGTGAATATGGCCAACGCCAGGCTGAGCCGTGAAGGCAAGCCGCTGGTTGATATCAACAAAATACCGCTGACTGACAAGAAAAGTTACGACGTGCTGATGAAAGCGGATACCACAGCGGTATTTCAGCTGGAATCGCGCGGTATGAAAGATCTGATCCGCCGCCTGCAACCCGACTGCTTTGAGGATATGATCGCCTTAGTTGCGCTGTTCCGTCCAGGCCCGCTGCAATCGGGCATGGTGGATAACTTTATTGACCGTAAACGTGGCCGCGAAGAAATCTCTTATCCTGACGCCACCTGGCAGCATGAGTCGCTTAAGCCTATTTTAGAGCCGACCTACGGCATTATTCTGTATCAGGAACAGGTAATGCAGATTGCCCAGGTGCTGTCGGGTTACTCACTGGGCGGCGCCGACTTACTGCGCCGCGCCATGGGTAAGAAAAAGCCGGAAGAGATGGCGAAGCAGCGCGATACCTTCCAGCAGGGTGCCGCCGACAACGGCATTGATCCTGAGCTGGCGATAAAGATTTTCGATTTAGTGGAAAAATTCGCCGGCTACGGCTTTAACAAGTCGCACTCTGCTGCCTATGCCCTGGTGTCGTACCAGACACTGTGGATGAAAGCCCATTACCCGGCCGAGTTTATGGCGGCGGTAATGTCGGCCGATATGGATAACACCGACAAAATTGTGACTCTGGTGGACGAGTGCGAGCGGATGAAGCTGAAGCTGATCCCGCCCGATGTTAACACCGGTGTATACAAATTTACCGTTAACGAGCAGGGCCATATTGTGTATGGCATTGGTGCTATCAAAGGTGTTGGCGAAGGGCCGATAGACGCCATTTTGCAGGCCCGGCAGCAGCATGGCAGCTTTAGCGACTTATTTGATTTTTGCGCCAAGGTTGACTTAAAAAAACTGAACCGGCGCGTGATTGAAAAACTGATTTTATCCGGCGCCATGGACCGTTTAGGCCCGCATCGCGCCGCGCTGATGGCCAGTTTAGAAGAGGCAATGAAAGCCGCCGAGCAACATGCCAAAGCCCAGGCCGTGGGGCAGGATGATTTATTTGGTCTGTTAAGCCCTGAGCCGGAGCATGCTGCCGCTGCGTTTAAACAAGTAGCACCCTGGCCGGATGAAGTCTGGCTGGAAGGCGAGCGCGAAACGCTGGGCTTGTATTTAACCGGTCACCCGATTAACCGCTATCTGGATGAGATACCGCGCTATATTAACTGCCGCTTGTCAGAACTGCAGCCAACACGTAAAGACCAAAGTGTCACCGTAGCCGGCTTAGTGGTGTCGGTACGGGTAATGATTAATAAAAAAGGCCGGCGCTGGGCTATTGTTACGCTGGATGATAAGTCGGCGCGGCTGGACGTGCGGTTTTTTCCGGATCTGCTGGAAAGTTTCGAGCAACAGCTGCAAAAAGACAGCATTCTGGTGATAACCGGACAGGTCAGCTTTGATGATTTTAACGGTGGCCTTACAATGACCGGCCGCGATGTCAGCGAGATCATGGCAGTAAGGGAAAAATCTCTGAGATCGCTTAATATCACTGTACAATCGCCGCAAATAGACCACAATTACCTGCAAAGATTGCAGCAGGTATTGGGCGAGTATAAAGCAGGTACTGTGCCGGTAAAATTGCGCTATCAACGCCAGGAAGGCGAGGTTATGTTACAGCTGGGAACTCAGTGGTGGGTAACGCCGGCCGACGCTTTGTTGCACCAGTTAAAGCAATTGGCAACAATAGAACTGGAATTTAATTAATTAGGTAGTGACAGTCGATGATGCTGAATTATTTAGAGTTTGAGCAACCTATTGCTGAACTTGAAGCAAAAATAGACGAATTACGTAATGTCAGCCGCAATGGCGATTACGATTTAGGCTTAGAAGAAGAGATCAACAAACTAAAAGAAAAAAGTCTGGGCCTGACCAAAAAGATTTTTGCGGAGCTGGGTGCCTGGCAAGTGGCGCAATTAGCCCGCCACCCACTGCGGCCCTACACGCTGGATTATATCCAGCATATGTTTACTGAGTTTGATGATTTAGCCGGTGACCGCGCTTTTGCCAACGATCAGGCGATAGTGGGCGGTACGGCGCGCTTGGGTGACACACCCGTGATGGTGATTGGCCATCAGAAGGGCCGTGACACCCGCGAAAAAATTAAACGTAACTTTGGTATGCCGCGGCCGGAAGGTTACCGTAAAGCCCTGCGCTTAATGGAAATGGCCGAACGTTTTAATATGCCAATAGTCACCTTTATCGACACCCCAGGTGCTTACCCAGGCATAGGTGCGGAAGAGCGTGGTCAGTCTGAAGCGATAGCACGCAATTTAAAAGTGATGGCCGGTCTTAAAGTGCCGGTGATCTGTACCGTTATCGGTGAAGGTGGCTCGGGTGGTGCGTTGGCAATTGGTGTCGGTGATAAAGTCAATATGCTGCAGTACAGCACTTACTCGGTGATATCCCCGGAGGGCTGCGCCTCTATTTTATGGAAAAGCGCCGAAAAAGCCCCGCTGGCGGCCGAAGCAATGGGCATTACTGCTGAGCGCATTAAAGAGCTGAAGCTGATTGATGAAGTGATACCAGAGCCGCTTGGCGGCGCCCATCGCTCACACGAGCAGATGGCGCAAACGTTAAAGCAGGCGTTGCTGCGTGACTTGCAAAAACTGCAAAAAATGAGCAGCAAAGAGCTGCTGGATGTGCGTTATAAACGTTTAATGTCATACGGTTATTGTTAAGCCGCATTGTTAAGCCCTATTGCTAAGCTCCTTGTAACAAAAGCCAGTGCTGCTGCACTGGCTTTTTGTTTTGTGGTAGCCTGTCGCATTATTTATCAAAACCTTGGCTTATGACAAAACCTCTCGCCGGGCCGGCACCTGAGTTAAGCGCGGCCAGTCTTATCAATACGCTTGCCTTAGCACCTGATAGCCAGCTGGTGCTGGCATTAAGTGGCGGCCTGGACTCTATGGTGCTGCTGCATCTTTTGGTACAGGCGCAAAACCTGCAACCTTTTGCTTTATCAGCAGTGTATGTTAATCATGGGATCAGTGTGCAAGCAGCACGTTGGGGGCAGTTTTGTCAGGCACAGTGTCAGGCGCTGGGAGTGAGCTTTTACCAACAGGAAGTTAAGCTTTGCGGTACTGATAATTTAGAGCACAAAGCGCGGCAGGCGCGTTATCAGGCGCTGGCGCAGTATGTTTGCACCGACAAACATCTGCTGTTAACCGCGCACCATGGCGATGACCAGCTGGAAACTCTGTTACTGGCGCTTAGACGCGGTGCCGGCCCGGCAGGGCTTGCCGGCATAGCCGTCAGGCGGCCTTTCGCTAAAGGTACATTGCTTCGGCCTTTACTGGCTTTTAGCCGTCAGCAGCTGGAACAGTACGCCCAAGCACACCAGCTTAGCTGGGTAGAAGATGACAGCAACAGTGATACCCGCTTTGAACGTAATTTTATCCGCCAGCAGATAGCACCGCTGTTACGTGCACGCTGGCCGCATTTTAGCCAGACAGTGCTGCGCAGTATGCAGCATATTGCCGCGCAGCAAGAGTTGTTAGATCACTATACCGCACAAGCGCTTAGCGCTTGTGTTAACGCCCAGGGCCTGGATTTAACGCAGTTGGCGGCCTATTTACCGGCGCAGCAGGATCTGGTGATCCGCCAGTGGCTGAAGGGCTTCGGCTTAAACCCTGAAACCCAGTGGTTAGTTACGTTGAAACAGCAGGTAATTGCAGCCCGGCACGATGCAACGCCGCAGTTGGTACTGGGCGAACAGATAATTTGTCGCTATGCCAACACCTTGTATCTGCTAGAACCCACACAACTACAAGTGCCTGAGGGCAGTTTACGCTTTGCCGTTAATGAAGATGCCACGCAGGGTACGCTGAGTTTACCGGCGGACTGTGGGACGTTGCAGTTTAGTCAAAGCGCTGCAGAACAGGCTCTGCCGCTGTCATCAGCCACAGGCGAGGTGGTTTTTGGCCGCTTAAGCCTGCGGTTTAAACCCGCCGGCGCGTCGATGAGTAAGCCGCTAAAGCAGTGGTTTAAGTTATGGCAGGTACCGCCCTGGCAGCGTCAGCGGGTGCCGCTGCTGCTGGTGGAAGGCGAGTTAGTGGCGGTAGCGGGCTTCGCCAGCAGCATAACGCCGGCTGAAGCTAAGCTTTGGTTAAGCTGGCAGCCTAAGGTTAAGGCTTAATAGCCGGGTTTAGGCCACCCTTACCGTACTTTTGCCGGCGTCTTTGGCGGCGTATAGTGCACTGTCGGCGGCACTAAACAGTGTTTTTGCATCCTGCTGTGGTTTTAGCAGGGCCAAACCGGCACTGGCACTGACCTGATGCTGCTGACACAAATGATGCTGATTAATGGCCCGAACCAGTCGCCTTGCCACCAGCTCGGCACTGTCAGTGTCGGTGCCGGATAAGATCACAGCAAACTCGTCGCCGCCAAAGCGGAACAGGCTATCGGTTACGCGCAAGGTGTCACGCAGGCAATCGGCAACGGCCAGCAGTATATCGTCACCGGCACTGTGGCCGGATAAGTCATTTACCTGCTTAAAGTTATCCAGATCGAGCAAAATCAGCGCGCAACGCTCGTCGTGGCGCTGTGCCAGCAGAACGGCTTTGTCGAAACTATCGTCAAAAAAACGGCGGTTACCCAGCCCTGTCAGCGTGTCTTTTAGTGCCATTTGCTGCAGGCGGTGTACCACCAACGCATTACGTAGCGCATACAACCACTCGGCCTCCAATAAGCCAAGCTCGCGCAGGTTCATCGGGCTAAACGGGTAGTCGCTATGGTAGATAAGTTCGGCCAGGCATTGCTGGTTCAACACCAGCACACTGCGGTGTTCACATTCGGCCGCGCGTGAGCCGCTGGCAGAAAAGTCACCCACAGCGGTTTTTAACCGCAAGCCAGACAGCGGCAATACTTTGCCGGCTGCCATAGAGACTATATTCAGCTGCTGCTGTAAATCCAGCGTAGTCTGCAGCTGGCTTACCAGGCTTTGCTCCTGGCAGGGCGGCAGCTCAGGCCAGTGCTGGCGCTTGGTAACACTGGCATAACAAGGCGTATTGCCAAGGGCCACTTCGTGTACTAGCAGGTATTCCATACAGACATCCGTTAATGCTTTTCAGGCTATTAAGCAAATGCTGTGCCACGATAAAAACTGCTGTATAGTCAGCGAGCTAACGATTTAGCGTCAAGGCGTTGACAACCTAAGCCGGTGCGACAAGGTTAGCGCAGCCTTATTCGGCTAAAAACGTCATTATCGCATCCATTTGTGCCATAGCGTCGTCATAACCCAGCTGGATCAGGCGGCGGGTATAGTCTTGCTCAAATAACAGATAGCTAGCCAAACTGGAATCCGAATGCTGGCGGATCCCGGTAATGCGTAGCATGGTACGCACCGCAAGCGGCAGTGATAAAAAGTGCTCACTGGCCAGTTGGCCAAAGTTTTGGCTGGGGTTAATCAACAGGCTGTTGATCGGTTTTAAATTGGTCGGTACGCCATGCTCTGTCATGGTATTAATGGTGTTATTTACCCGCTGCATTCGCTCTAAGTCGGAGTTAAGCGTATCGGTAAAGACGGTATCGAGCAAATGACCGGCAATAGTCGCCAGATCCGGATGATGCAGCATGCGCTGGTTTAGCTCGTTCTTGCGCGGGTCGGCCACACCAACAATTAAAATCTTATCTGCGCCCAGATGAATAGGCGCGCTCAGCGGCGCCAACTGATTCACTGAGCCATCGCCAAAATATTGCTGATGAATACGTACCGAAGGAAACACCAGCGGTATAGCGGCCGAGGCCATTAAGTGATGCACCCCCAGCAGGGTACGCTGGCCGCAGCGTTTGGCGCGGCGCCACTCTTGCGCGCTGTCAGACTGAAAAAAGCTGATGGAGTCGCCATTGTTATAACAAGACGCCGTCACCGATACGCTGGATAAATAGCCGCCCATGATATTGCGGTCGATACGTTTTAAGTCCAGCACCTTAGTCAGCAGCTGTTTCAGAGGTTTATTATCGAACAGGCTCACCGGTTGTTTATTGGCATAGTCAGCCTGAAAGGCACTAAAAATACCGCGCAGTAACTGACGAAACACACGGATATAGTCGGAATAGTACACCTGGTTGGTGTGAAAATTTCGCCAGATCCATTCCAGCTTTTTTACCCCCAAATGAAAGCAGGAGGCATAACAGGCCATGGCCGCGCCGTTAATAGCACCGGCAGAGGTGCCGCTAATGATCTGAAACGGCAGCTTGCTGCTGCGCGGATATTGCTGGGCAATGGCTTTAAGTACGCCAACCTGATAGGCCGCGCGGGCGCCACCGCCGGTTAGCAGCAGGGCTGTTTTTCTATTTGCAGAGGGTGTAGGTTCAGTCATAACGGGGGTTGAACTTTTTCCGGACAACAGGCTCATTGCTTAGTATATTGCTTTAACGCCAACAGAATGCAACGCTTAATCACCTTGCCGTGCTAATAGATAAATGAGGTCCTTATGACAGAACAAAAAAGCAACAATCAGCAACAGCTGTATTATGCCGGTATTGCCGCCGTCGTGGTGGTAGTATTGCTGGCATTGTGGTTGCTATTTAGCAAAGAAGACGCACCAGAGCCGTTAAAATTATTACCACCTGAACTAACACAGCCGCAGCAGGACAGTGCAACCATAGTAGAACCTGAGGATAACGAGTCGCAACCTGCTCAAGCGCAGATCGAGCCTGAACCAGAGCCTGCGTCAGCGCCAGAACCCGAAACGGTAAAGCCGCCTGAAGTTCCCTTGCCTGCGCTGGATCAATCTGACGCTGAGGTAAAACAGCGACTGTTGGCACTAAACTGGCGTACCGGCCTGGCTGGGTTATTTGTCACCGAAGAGATGCTGCGTAATTTCGTGGTACAAACCGATAATATCGCCCAGGGACAGCTGGCTGTGGGCCATCCGTTGTTGCAACCGCTGGAGCAGAAATTTACCCTCGCTGACGGCGCCACGATGCAGTTGGGTGAGCAACATTTTGCCCGCTATGAGCCCTATATTCAGCTGTTAGAGAGCGTGCCGGCTGCTCAATTATTGCCATTGTTCAATCGCTATGAGCCTTTGTTGCAGCAAGCTTATGCCGAGCTTGGGTACCCCGACCAGTTATTCAAAAATACCTTACTGGCGGCCATAGATATGCTGCTGGCCACACCTGACGTGAGCTACCCACTGCAACTGGAGCGGCCGGCCGTGGTGTATACCTTTGCCGATCCGGCCATCGAGCAGCTGCCGCCGGCACAAAAACAGATGATCCGGCTGGGGCCGGATAACCAACGCCGGATAAAAGCCCTGCTTGATACTTACAAAAAGCTGTTGCAGCAAACCCCGTGAACACTTCCCCTGACGGCGGGATGTCGCCGTCAGGATAACGTCCTCTAATTGCACAGAATAATTGTCTAGCGTCAAAACTCGCCTATGCTAATTGTTAACGGTTAACTCAAATGGACGTTTCGGCATATGTTAAACAATTATTCAGTTAAAAGCCGTTTGGCAGTTTTGGCAGCTGTACCGCTGATAGTATTATTGTTTGTCACTTTTGTCGCACTGCAGGAAATGCAGATGCTGAACCGTGGCATAGGGAGCTTGTACCTTGACAGAGTGCAACCTTTACAGCAGATCAAACAAGTTTCTGATGCTTATGCGGTCACATCTGTCGATACCTTACACAAATACCGTGCCGGCATCTTTGATAAAGCGACAACGCTAACGCAGCTGCAACAAGCTCAAACTCAGGCTCAAAGCTCCTGGCAGGCTTACAAGCAAACTGAATTGACCAGCGAAGAAGCGGCATTAATGGCGGATGCTGAGCAAAAGATGCAACCCTTCGTATTGGCACTGTCTGGATATGTCAGGCAAATCAACGACAACAGTCTGCTAAGTGAACCCGCTGAGCAGTTTAACCAGAACCTGTACCAACTTGCAGACCCATTAAGTGCCGCTTTGGATAAACTGATCGTATTGCAACTGAGAGAAGCCGATAAGTTTCGCCAGGCGTCGGAGCGGGAGTATGCACGTTTCCAATTATTATTTGGCATAGTGTTAGTGGTGGTCTTTCTTTGCTTAGCCGCTCTGGGCTGGTTCATCTACCGCTCTATTCAACATCCGCTGCGGTTGTTGCAAAACTGCATCAGCGGGGTAGGTTCAGAACTCGACTTGCGTATGCGTGCGCAGGTGCAGGGGCGGGACGAAATTGCGGCGACTTCACAAGCCTTCAATGAGACACTACAGCGCTTGCAGCAGTTTTTTACCGAGCTGGGACAGGCTATTAGCCAGTTGGCTTCAGCCTCGGAGGAAATGAGCCATGTCAGTGAACAGGTGAGTAATACAGCAATGGAGCAGGAGCAAAAAGCCAACTTGATTGCTACTGCGGTAACGCAAATGTCTGCCGCCATTCAGGAAGTGGCCAGTAGTGCTTTACGTACCTCAGAGCAGGCCAATGAGGCTGACGGCTTGTCACAAAGTGGTTACGAGCGCGTGATGCAAAATATGCGCTCTATTGAGCAGTTGTCGTTAACGTTATCGGACGCAGGTTCAGTAGTGAGCAACCTGAATAACGAGTCGGAAAAAATTACCCAGGTGTTGGCAGTGATCAGAACCATTGCTGAACAAACGAATTTACTAGCACTTAATGCTGCTATTGAAGCGGCGCGTGCGGGGGATGCCGGCAGAGGCTTTGCTGTGGTAGCAGATGAAGTGCGACAACTGGCCACTAACACCCAGCAGGCGACTGAGTCAATTAAAGGGATGATAGACAACTTGCAGAGTTCTTCCAAGCAAGCGGTCAGCTCGATGCAGCAATCTCGCAGCTATGCAGACACCAGTGTTGAACATGCCAACGGTGCAGCCAGCGTAATAGAACAGATTAAAAACTCGGTGGGTAGTATTGTCGATATGAATGTGCAGATTTCTACAGCAACCGAGCAACAAACTATAGTTGCCGAAGATATCAGTAAAAATATCAGTGAGTTTACGGTTAGCATCAGTGAAGTAACACATAGTGCGAAACAAAGTGCAGAGGCCAGCGATATGCTCGCGCAGCTGGCGGCTAAGCTACAGTCTCAGGCAGCAGTCTTTAAAACCTAGTGTGGTTGGTTCAACTGACAGGGCAGGGTTATGCTAAAGATAGTACCCTGTCCCGGGGTTGAAGCCGCTTTTATCGTGCCATGTAAAGGGCCGCTCACCAGGTTGTAGCAGATATGCAGACCCAGGCCTGATCCTCCCTGGCCGAGTCGGCTGGTGAAAAACGGGTCAAAGATTTTTGGCAAATCTGGTTCTGGGATACCTTTGCCATTATCAGAGATCATCAACAGCACTTGGTCTGGTGTTAGCCGCTGCGCTTTGATAGAGATCTGTCCATTTGAATGGTTGTCAAAAGCATGGATATAGGCGTTTGATATCACATTAGTGATAACCTGGCTTAATGCACCGGGGTAGCTGTGCATACAAATGTTTGGTGGACACTCCACGGTTATTTGCGCAGAATGATGCCTGAAGGCTGGCGTTATCATCAGGACGGTATCGCTAATGCAGGTGGCCAAGTCGAACGTTTTCATCACTTCACTACTTTGGTCAACTGACACTTTTTTAAAACTGCTGATTAATTGACTGGCCCGATTCAAATTCTTCAAAATAATGTCAGCACTGGTAACGCTGCGTTTTACAAATTCGTCAAAAATAGCACGGTTTAGCTGCCTTGATAGCGTAAGCTGGCTTATCTGCGTCACGTCTTGTTGCAGATGATCAGTGCACACCAGTGCATTGCCAATCGGAGTATTTAATTCATGCGCTACGCCTGCGACCAGTGCACCAAGTGAGGATAGCTTTTCAGATTGGATTAGACGTTCCTGTGTGCTTTGTAAATGTGCCAGCGTCTGTTCCAGCTCTAAGGTCCGCTCATTGACAATAGTTTCCAGTTCTTCGTTTAGGGTTCTTAGCTGATATTCCGCTTCAGACCGCTGCATTTCAGCACTGACCTGTGCGGCAAAAATCTGAAATAGTGCTTTTTGTTGTAATGGCTCTGGCATAGCATCAGCGTAGACGGCAAATAAAACACCTATGGGCTTGCGCAAACTGTCGCGTAAGGCCACGCCAATAAAACTTTTGGCGTGGCCTGCAAATACAGCCTGATTAACGGTCTCAGCTAAATTTGCCTGCCATAAACACAAGCCTTGTCCAAGCACAGCACCTAACAGCGACTTTGCCGTATCATTTCGCAAATCAAGATTGAGCGTCTCTACTTGTCCAAGTTGAATGACCGGTGTAAAAACACCATTAGCAGACAAACTCGCCATAACCAGGCTATCGGCGGCGGTAACCTGAAAAATTGCCTGACACAGGCTGTGCACATGATTGTCTGAATTTGCCGTACTGGTCAGATGCATTAACTGACGCAACGCATTGTCCAGCCGATTAGGATTGGCGATCAAGCGGATGCTCATCCTAAGGCCTTGTACGCCGCCTTCGCTGACCAATTTCATTGAAATTGCAGCAGGTAACTGAAACCCCTCGGCGTGATGCAGATTAATGTCGATATCAGTAACAATGGTGCCTTGCTGTGCTCTTTCGATCAGCAGTTTCAGTTTTACTTTGTCATCTTCGGCAATAACGTTATAAGGAAATTGAGCAGACGATGTGAGCTGCTGAATGTCGTAACCCAGGTCGGTATAGAACAATGAATTTACCCAATTTTGCTGCGGGTTTATACCAACCCAAGCTTCCAAATCTAATGTCGAATCTGCGATCAGCTCAAAATTCAATGACATGAAATAGTCTTTGTGAAAGTTGGGTTTAGTGCAAAATGTAGCATAATCAAACGGGAATGAAAGTAGCATCCAGTCTTGCACTAGATGCTGCATTCTTGCATAATGCGCGCCTGCTGAGGATTTGGCAGTTCAATGGTAACCCCATTGGTCCTCTCGCAATACTAGTAAGCGAACCTGGTCAGGTCCGGAAGGAAGCAGCCACAGTTTATGACGTATGTGCCGGGATGCGGCTGGTGGGGTTGCCACCCAACCTTACTCACCCCCGCTTTGCTGTTGCTGCCTGTGTTTGGCAATGTAATCCTGCTTAACCAAGACTAATGCTTTTAACACAATTTCCGGCTGCAACTGATGCTGCTCCAGCAGCATAATCAAATCTACCGCCAGTTTTACGTGCTCAGGGGCCTGTTCAAGAGGCGTCTTCGCGCTGCTCAACGGTTAAAGCGCCCATCTCACTGATTACTGTCCAGGAACTGCCGGGCACGGGCTACGGCTTCTTTTACTTTCATTTGCATTTCAAAGCGCTCGCTTTGCGGCAGATAAAACGCCATATCAACTTCATAGCGAATATAGCGCGGTGGCAACAAGTTTAAAGAGATACAGCACAAATCGGCCAGGTATTCTGCGTCTTTTTCGCTGTCTAACCCCAGCTCAACAATATGATCCAGTGTCAGCTTCTCATAATAATTATGAATATCGTCGTCCAGCTTCATGGTAGCCCCGCCAGGTAATGGTTGTCGTCAAAGCATAATCAGCTTTACAGTAAAACTCCACCGAAAGATTGAGTTAGTGCCGCCCCCTGCTACAATGCCGGCGTCAACAGCAAGATAAGAACAACGACCATGCAAAAGAACACTACCCCCTGTTATTACGGCGATTATTTACAGCTGGATAAAATATTAACCGCTCAGGCGCCCGAGAGTGCGAAGTATGCCGTTGAAGCACACGACGAAACGCTGTTTATCATAGTGCATCAGGTATATGAGTTATGGTTTAAGCAAATACTGCACGAGTTAAAAGCGGTAATGGCGGTGTTTGCTGGCGAAGAAGTGAAAGACGAGCAACTGACCGGCATAGTACATAAGTTAAAGCGGGTGATTAGCATACAGCAGCTGTTGAACCAGCAAATTGCCATTATAGAAACCATGACGCCGCAGGATTTTATGGCGTTTCGTGACTATCTGGTGCCGGCATCGGGCTTTCAGAGTATTCAGTTTAAAATGCTGGAAATTGGTTTGGGGTTAAAAAGCGATTTTCGTATCGACTTTGATAAAAACTCGTTTTACAGCCGCTTAAATGAAACAGACCGGGTGTTCTTACAGGGGTTAGAACATCAGCCCAGCTTATTTGAACGGATTGAAAAATGGCTGGAGCGGATGCCATTTTTAGAACAGGAAAATTTCAGTTTCTGGCAAATGTATCAGGACGCCACCCAAGCCATGCTGACTAATGATAAGGCAACGGTGGAGTCAATTGTGCAGATCGCCGAGCATGAGCGGCAGTTACAATTGGCTGAGATAGCCCGCACGGCAGAGAAATTCGCTGCGCTGCTCGATAAAGATAAGTATCGGCAGTTACAGCAGGACGGTGTGTTTCGTTTAAGTCAGCGCGCTATGCTCTCGGCACTGTTTATCAGTCTGTATCAGGAAGAGCCAGTGTTTAATCTGCCGTTTCAGCTACTCACCTGCCTGACTGAAATTGATGAACAGCTAACGATTTGGCGTTATAAGCACGCGATGATGGTGCAGCGCATGTTAGGCAGCAAGATTGGCACCGGCGGCTCGTCCGGCCATGATTACCTGAAACGCACTACTGAGAAAAACCGCATCTTTACCGATCTGTTCAATATGGCCACCTTCTTATTGCCCAAAAGCGATTTGCCGGCCTTGCCACCCGCAGTGAAAAAGCGCTTAGGTTTCTATTTTGCCGGCGAGATCTGAACCATAAAGCGTAAAAGCGGCTTTAAACAGCTGTAAGTGCAATTGTACCAGCGCAGCGACGTTGCGCTGGTAGCCGCCGCCAATCACTGCCGCTACCGGGATGCCACGTTGTTGGCACTGTTGCAGCACCATCACATCACGCTGGTAAAGCGCGGGTGTTGAGATGTTGAGTAGCCCCAGCTCGTCGTCGCGGTGAATATCCGCCCCGGCATCATAAAGCACTAAATCCGGCTGATGCCAGTTCAGCAGGCTGCTCAGGCTTTGCTCGACGGCTGTCAGGTATTCAGCATCACTGCAGTCTTTGGCCAGCGCGATATCCCAGTCTGATTGTTGTTTGCGATAAGGAAAGTTTTTTTCACAGTGCACTGAGCAGCTGATGATACGCGGCTCATCGGCAAGCAGCAGCGCACTGCCATCACCCTGATGTACGTCTAAATCCAGCAGTAAAATTTTATCCACTCCCTGCTTTAGCAGGGTTTTTGCGGCTACCACTAAGTCATTAAATAGGCAAAAACCAGAGCCCTCAGCATAAAACGCGTGGTGATAGCCGCCACTTAAATGCAGTGCTATGCCGCCGTTATCAAGCGCAGCCTGTGCAGTTTGTAGCGTGCCACCGACGGAGCACAGTGAACGTTGATACAACTGTGCCGACCAGGGAAAGCCAATACGGCGCATGGCTTTGGCATCAATGCTGCCATTCTTAAGACTTTGGATGTATGTCGGGCAATGCACCTGGCTTAGCGCGGCTTCGCTCACCGGCTCTGATAACTGAAAAGCATGCTCAGGCACGCCTATACTTAACAGCTGTTGATGCAGTGTCTGGTATTTCATAATGGGGTAGCGGTGCTGTGCGGGTAACTCAAGCGCACTGTAGCAAGGGTGATACAGCATGGCAGGTAACTTGAGGCTCATGCGCCGCGCTGTTCCAGTTGCTGTATTTGTAGCTCTAAATCAGACAAAGCTTTGCGGCAGCGGCCCAGCCTGGCATGCAGCGCTAAGGTGCGCGCGACGGCATCTGCAGAGTTGTCGCGACTGGCCAGCGCTATCATATCCAATAGGCGTCGCTCAAATTGCTGCACTTCACTAAGCTGCTGATACAGTTGCTGACTGTTGGCGCTTACCCGTTGCACCAGCGCTTTTACTTTGGCTTTGCTGGTGGGTTTTTGTCTGGTATCCACATTACGAAAGGCGCGGGTCAGTGCAGCAGTTTGCTCGCTTAAGTGCTGCACCAGGCGCTGCTTTGCCGCAGCTGTTAAACGGCCTTGTTGTAAATGGGCCAGATTACGCTGGGCCTCTGCAACATAATCCGTCAGCTCGGTCGAGCGGCAACTAAACAAGGCGCTGTCAAACCAGTTTTGTGGCCTGCCACTGTGCTGCGACCGGTCGATCTGCTGTGCACGGTGCCTAAGCTCAGCTAATTGGTGTGTCAGTGTGGCCAGTAAATCCATCAGCTACTCCAGGCTTGCCAGGCTAAGCGTAGCGCTATGGCAATCACGACACAAATAAACACCGGGCGGATAAAGCGGCTGCCAAATTTAATCGCCGAATTGGCGCCCAGCCAGGCGCCCAGCATTAAGCACAACCCCATGGCAATGCCCAGAGCAAAATTAACATGGCCCAGTGCTATAAAAGCCACCAGCGAAAAGCCGTTACTGACAAAGTTCATGGTGCGGGCGACACCACTGGTCAACAACAAATTTATGCGGTATAGCGCCATGGTTGACACCATCCAGAATGCGCCGGCGCCGGGGCCTGCAATGCCGTCATAAAAGCCTAACGTCAGCCCTTGTGCGCGCTGTTGCCAAAACAGTTTGGGGTTTTGTGGCGGTAAGCTTAGGGCGTCATCGGGCTGCATCCGGTTAAATAGGGTATAGATAGCGGCTAACAAAATCAGCAGCGGCAAGACTTTTTCCAGCGTCTCAGTAGTTAAATGATCAACCACCAAAGTGCCCAGCACGGCGCCCAAGGCGGTATAGCCTAAACTGCGGCGCCAATACAGCGGGTTAAACAGCTTTTTACGGTAATAAGTGAGTGAGGCAGTAAAAGAGCCAAAGGTCGCCGCCAGCTTGTTGGTGCCCAGCACTACGTGTGGCGGCAGGCCGGCGGTAAGCAGTGCGGGCACTGTTAGCAGGCCACCACCACCCGCAATGGCGTCGATAAAACCGGCGCTAAACGCCACCAGGCAAAGGATCAATAAGACAGACGGCTCTACAGCCAATTCAGCAAACACAACACTTCCTGTTAGTAATCAATCTGGCGGCGAAAGGGCGGCAAGGCGTTTAACATAGCGCTGCCATAGGTTTTGGTTACCAGGCGGCGGTCCAGGATCACTATCCGGCCCTCGTCCTGCTCCTGGCGCAGCAGTCTACCACAGGCTTGCACCAGTTTCTTCGCCGTTGCCGGAATGGTGAGCTGTACAAAGGCGTTACCGCCTTTTTTGCTAATGGCCTCAGCCAGAGCTTCCTCCAGCGGCGAGGTAGGTACGGCAAAGGGTAATTTGGTGATCACCAGATTAGTTAACAGCTTGCCGGGTAAGTCCAGCCCTTCAGAAAAGCTCTGGGTGCCAAATAAAATACTGCTGCGGCCATGCTTACAATTTTCGCTATGTAACTGTAATAAAGCCTGGCGTGACGCTTCGCCCTGTACCAGCAAAGAAAAGCCTTTAGCCCGCAACTGCTCTGCCACCTGCTGCATTTGCCAATATGACGCAAACAACACCAGGCTTGCCTGGTTATCGGGCAAGTACTGGGGTAAAACTTTTGCCAGCTCATCGGTAAAACTGGCCTCTGTTGGCTCAGCCTGCATTTTGGGCAAAATGATCTGGCCTTTTTCTGCATAGGCAAAAGGCGAGGCCACTTGCAGCGTTTGTACACCATCAAACTGCGTAAGCCCCAAGTCATACTTAATATAGTTAAACGAATTCAGTGCTGTCAGCGTAGCCGAACACAGCACTACAGCAAAAGCCTCATCAAACAACAGCTGGGCTAACTTGCCAGCCACGCCCAGCGGTGTAGCATGCGCCGTCACATACTGGCTGGTATTGCTAAGTGCTACCCAGCGGGCCTGCTGTACGGTTTTATCCTGCGGCTGGGCATATAATTGCCACAGGTTTTGCTGTTGCTCCAGCTTCTGATACAGGTAACTGAGCTCCTGCAGTAGTGCCAGGCTTTGTTTGCTTGATAGTGACTGCTCACTGCTATGCTCTTGCAGTTGCTGCTGCACTTTTTCCAGTTGCTGCAATGCTTTTTGGCTAACCTGCGCCAACGGCTCGGCTTGCTGCTGCAGCAGTTTAGGCAGGGCGGCATCGCTAAAACGATACTCGGTTTTGTCGCTAAACCAGCGCGGTTTAAACTCCTCTGTGCAGCGCTCTACCGTCTTTAGCAGGCTTTGTAGCTCATTACAGCTATCCTGCAACCGTATCAGGTCTTTCATCACCGTGGCCGGTAGCAGCTGTATTAATTGTTGCAGCGTTTTGCCGGCTTTTTCCAGCCACTGGCTATTATGGCTCAGCTGTGCCTGGGCGGCAAAAAACTCTCTGGCGCTGTCGGGTAAATGGTGTGCTTCATCTATCACATAAATGCAGTCGGCAGGGCCTGGCAGTACACTGTTACCACTGGCTAAATCCGCCAGCAACAGCGCGTGATTTACCACCAGCACATCGGCATGTTCAACCTCGGCACGGGCTAAATGAAACGGACAATTTAAATGGCGCCGGTCTGCTTTGTGGCAGTGCAGCGGTTCGGCAACAATGTGCTGCCAACTCTGCTCGTCCAGAGGGATTTTTAGCGTGTCTCTATCGCCCAGCCAATGACGGTTAGCCCAGCTGTCTAATAAGCCCTGCCAGTCAGTAGCGGCGGTACTGGTGCTGGCAAACAGCTCAGGATGGCGTTGCTGCTGGCGCAGCCGCTCTATACAGGCATACCGCGCGCGGCCTTTTACCAGACTAAATTCAAACAATAACCTACTGTGCTGCTGAAAAAACGGCAGATCTTTGTTCACCAGCTGCTCTTGTAGCGCCACGGTAGCGGTAGCAATGACTACTTTTTTCTTTTGCGCCAGTGCATAAGGAATTACGCCCAGCATATAAGCCAGCGACTTACCAGTACCGGTACCAGCCTCAATTAAGCCAATGCGCTCATGGCGGTGGTAACTGCCCGAGACTATCTTCGCGATCTCAGCTACCAGCTGGTTTTGCCCGGCGCGTGGCTGGTAATTGGGCAGGCTGTGTTTAATCCGGCCGTGAATCGTGCGGATCTGGCTTTTAATTTGGTCGCTTAGCATAATTAATATGTTTTTTTATACAGTTGTTTCAGTTTACCTGCGGTACCCGGTTTCGACAAATTAACTTTAATCAATAAGACAAACATTTTTTCACGCATTGCAAATACAGGGCTTTAACGGTAAAACATTCCAGCGGACTAAAGTACTTTGCTAAGCGGGAGATTATGAAGTACCAACCAAAATATGAAACTTCAATTGAAGGCAAAAAAATATGGGTTTTTGATAATTTATGCTCACCGGAAGAGTCCGGTGTGATTTCGATGAATTTGGAGAATAGCCCATTCGTACGCAGTGAAGTTGCCAGGCCAGATACAGCAGCCTTTAGGCATTTCGTGCTTAATTTAAATGCGAATCAACTTTCTGCCTTGCCTGTTTATCATCGTAGTATTGAAGCAGTCTTTGATGTTACCGGTCGACGCTTTAAAGCTTATCGTGCTTACTGCAATTTAGCTAGTTACGGCGACATGTTATTTACTCATACTGACTGCTTGCCCGGCAGCACAGAGCTAACGGTGTTAATGTACGCCTGCCACAAGTGGGATATTGAGTGGGGCGGCGAGACCCTGTTTTATAACAGTGACGATGATTGTGTTTATGCCTGCACACCCAAGCCTGGCCGAGTGGTCATTTTTGATGGTGCAATTAAACATGTGGGGAGGCCACCAAACAGAATTTGCTATGCTCCGCGTTTTACTCTGGCGTTTAAATTAGAGATTGATGCCGGTAGCTAGTAAAACAGGGGAGCGAGCGGTACAAGTATAAGTGCATTACTTTATGTTTTGTAACTAAATCTTTACGCTGTGATTTACTCAAGAGCAGTGAGTTTTAACTGATTTTTACGCTAATTGGATAATAAAACGGTACTTTTTACACTATTCGGTGGCGCCTTCGGGTATATCTGCCCTGATTAATCGCAGTATGGCTTTCAGAGCGACAATCTAAATTATCAAATGTTCCGCAAAAGCTGTTGACCCTGCCGAAAAATTACGTTTATTATCAGTAGGCGACAAATCGGAGGTAATCCGAGATAAACGGAGTGCCAAGCGCCGTAAAAGGTTGGTAACTGTTAAAAATAGAATCACTAGATAGTGGTCCAGGGAGAAATACATGTATACGAATAATAAATTAAGCAAAGCTGTGCGCTTAGCTATCGCCTTTGGTGCTGTATCAGCAACAGCTTTTACCGCACAGGTTACTGCTGCTGAAGAAGAAGCAGCCAAAGTAGAACGTATTGAAGTTACCGGTTCGCGCATCAAGCGTACTGATATGGAAAGCGCAAGCCCGGTATTAGTAATGGACCGCGCTGCTATCGATGCATCTGGTTTATTAAGCATCGGTGATATTCTGCAGCAAATCCCTTCTGCCGGTGCTGCGTTAAATACCGCATTTAACAACGGTGGTAACGGTTCAACGAATATGGACCTGCGCAACTTAGGTGCTCAGCGTTTGTTAGTGTTAGTAAATGGCCGTCGTTGGATTTCATCTTTAGGTTCAACTGTAGACTTAAACTCAATTCCAACGTCATCAATTGAGCGTATTGAAGTTCTGAAAGACGGTGCGTCAGCGGTATACGGTTCTGATGCTATTGCTGGTGTAGTTAACATTATTACCCGCAAAGACTTCGAAGGTGTTGAATTGTCAGTGTATGGCGGTGAAAACGCCAGCGAAGGCGATGGCCGTCAATATTCAGCTGATCTGACGTTGGGTATCACAGGTGCCAAGGGCGGCATTTTAGTGAACATGAGTCACGTTACTCAACAGCCAATTTGGGCTGGTGACCGTGCAATATCAAGTTCAGGTAACAGTACTACCGGTGCCAATACCCGTATTCAGGTAGACCCGTCAATTTTAACAGCTGAAAACCAGGCTGCTATGGCGGCGCTGTATACCACAAATGCCAGCACTGGCCGCTATGATTTAATGGCCCTTGAAGGTACTGGTGCAAACACTTCACTGAACGGTTTCCGTCAGCGTGTGGGTACCGACGTTTATAACTACGCGCCAGATAACTACTTAGTTACGCCGCAAAACCGTAATGCCTTTTATGTACAAGGCTATTATGACCTGCAAGATGACCTGCGTTTAGTTGCCGATTTTATGATGACTAACCGTAAGTCAGAGCAGGAATTGGCGCCAATGCCTATCACCTTAGGCGCTGCTTTCGGTGCAGCTGCCAGCCGTGTTGATATTCACGCAGAAAATATTTACAACCCGTTCGGCCAAACTCTGTTCGGTGATGTATCACGTGGTGGTGCTGGTTATGTTCCTTATCAGCTGCAGCGTCGTATGGTTGAAGCAGGTGGTCGTAATTACTCGCAAAACGATACTACTTACCGCTCAATGATCGGTTTAGAAGGCAGCTTTGGTGATGCCTGGACATGGGATGCTCATTATATCTATGGCCAGAATGATCAAACTGAACTGACCACTGGTTTATTGAACCTGACCCGTATTAACCAAGCGTTAGGTGCAAACTGTAATGTTAGCACTAGCTGTGTACCGCTGAATATGTTTGGTGGTCCAGGTACCATTACTCAGCAGATGCTGGATTACATTACCTTTGACAGTGTGGCGCGTTCTGGTTTAACCATGAAAGACTATGCTTTCAACACTGGTGGTGACGTATTTGAACTGCCTGGTGGTATGGTAGGTATGGCAATCGGTTTAGAGCGTCGCGAAGAGACCGGTTTTGATACGCCGGATCCGCTGACAGTAACCGGTGAGTCTTCAGGTAACCAGCGTGATGCAACATCAGGCGGCTTCCGCTTAGACGAAGCTTACGTGGAGTTCTCAATTCCTGTGTTAGAGAACCTGATTTTAACACCGGCAATGCGCTTCTCTGACCACAGTGCTTATGGTAGCAACAATACTGCTAAAGTAGGTTTAGAGTATCGTCCGATGGATGACCTGTTAGTACGTGCAACCTGGGCTGAGGGTTACCGTGCGCCGTCTATCTCTAACCTGTATGCAGGTAACGCAGATAGCTACCCAGGCTGGAACGACCCATGTAACACCCGTACTGCAGCTGGTGCTGTAATTGATATCTCTGCATTACCAGGTTGTGCTGGCGTACCAGATGGCTACCGTCAGTCAAACCAGCAGATCCGTATTACTCAGGTTGCTTCACCTGACCTGAAACCTGAAACCTCTGAGTCACACACTGTTGGTTTTGTGTATAACCCAAGCTGGTTAGACGGTGCAGAGTTCACGTTAGATTATTACAACATTAAGATTGATGGCGCTATCGCCCGTATTGGTCAAAATCGTATTGCTACCGAGTGTGCGCGCGGCACCGTTCCTTCTTCTTGTGACTATATCGACCGTGATTCACAAGGTAACATCGTTGACCTGCGTAACTTCCTGTTAAACCAGAACAACTACAATGTTGAAGGGGTTGACTTCTACGCTGGTTACCGTTTTGCTGAGACCAGCTTCGGTACCTTCAAAACCTCATTTGATATGGCTTACGCTATCGCAAACGAGCTTAACGACTATGACCAGGTAGGCCAGCAGTATGGTGACGGCGGTTATCCACGCATTAAAGCCAACTTCCATGTTGACTGGGTAATGGGTAACTGGGATGCGCACTGGCGTACTCGTTATGTACACAGCATGAAGAGCAACTATGCTGTTGACGGTGTATACGAGTTCTATGGTATTCCAGAGGGTACTTACCGTTCAGAGTTCAGTGCTTATATGGTACACAACGTATCTGTAGGTTACTCATTTGATGACTACAACACTAAGTTGAGTCTGGGTGTTAACAACCTGTTTGCTAAGAAGCCACAGGCTGAATACCTGAACAATGACTGGGCGATGTCAACCAATAACTTCTCTGTAACAGAGTACGATGTGAACATGGATCGCTTCGTATATCTGCGCGCTACTGTGAAGTTCTAATAGTTGTATCATTGAAATAAGCCCCCGTTAGGGGGCTTTTTTATTAGGAGCCTATGATGAGTAGTTTAAGGCTAGAGCCTAAGATATTTCCGGTCTTTGCAACCCCTTTTGTGGTGTATGATGTACCAGATTGCCAGCAGTTTAACTTAAGGTTGGAGACGTTTTTTGATCAGCTGACGTTAGACAAAGCTAAACACCAGAATCCGCGCCCTAACAATTACGTACAAGATACTTTATTTGAAAGTAATTTTGATCTGTTTAAATATGACAATGCCGATGTACAAAAACTGAAAGTTATTGTGCTTCAGTCAATCGGCTGGGTAATCGCTAAGCTTAATAACTACTCTAAAGCAGAGTTGGAGCGCGTGCAGTTATTTGCGGATGCATGGTTTCACATTACGGAGTTTGGCGGCTATTTTCATGCGCATAATCATCCTATGGCATCGTGGTCAGCGGTTTACTGTGTAAATCCCGGCACTACACCGGAAGATAAACCAGAGAGTGGTTTACTCCGTTTCTTTGATACCCGTCCGCACGCAAATTGTTACATTGATGCTGGCAATGCGAAGCTAATCGATCCTTATGGTTTTGGTAACTACAATTTTAAATTGAGACCCGGTCAGCTATTAATTTTTCCTTCCTATTTGCAGCATGAAGTGGCGCCTTTTATGGGGAATGACCGCCGCATAACGGTTGCAGTAAACTGTTGGTCTAATCGTTACGGTAGCTGATTATGGAGTTTGTATGTTCAATTTAGACCATGACATAGCAGCCTTACGTAAGCAGTTTCTGGCTGATGGTGTAGTAAGTGTACCGGGTTTTGTAAATGCTGAAATTGCTGAACAGCTTCGAACTGACATTATGGCACTGCCTTGGGAAATGGCGTATGTTGTAAACGGCAAGCCGGCTAAACTGCCCGTCTCGCAGTTAAAACAATTACCTGTTAACGAGCGTCAAGCACTTTTTCAACGGGTATTAACCGAGGCGTCGTCAAAGCAATATAGCTTTATGTATGACACCTATATGCTAATTACGCACTATCTACAAAATACGTTAGCATCGCCTCTGTTAAGGTATTATGTAGAGACAATATCGTCACCGGCGGTGTTAAATTTTATGCGTGAACTGACCGCAAATAACACCATTATCAAAGCGGATGCACAAGCATCACGCTATTTGCCTGGTCATTATCTTAAAACACATGATGACAGCGGTGTGAGTTTTAATCAGCACCGTATTGCAGCCTATACGTTGAGCTTCAGTAAGAACTGGCAAGCTGATTGGGGGGGGATGCTACATCTGCAAGATGATATGTTGAGGGTGGAGCGTAGTTACATGCCAGAGTTTGGTACACTCAATGTGTTTGCTGTACCAAAACAACATTTTGTTTCACAAGTTGCCAACTACTGCCCGGAGCAGCGTTTAAGCATAGTAGGTTGGTTGAGAAGTGATTTGAACTAACGAGAATAAGAATGAATTTAGAACAACTAGCAACAGAAGCCCAAGCTGGCAATGCCGATGCCCAGTTCAGATACGGTATAGCCTTATTAAAAAGTGAAAAAATAGCACAAACATTTGAATGGTTGCACAAAGCCGGTGAGCAAAAACATGTGCGAGCTATCGAGCTGTTGGGCGTGTTAATTTTGCAAGGTCATGGTGTCAAGCCTGATCCTGCGTTAGCGTTTGAATATTTTCGCTCAGCGGCAGCAGCTGGCGATGCGCAGGCATTGATGCGTTGTGCTGAATTAATGTTCAGTGGCAAAGGGGTAAATCAGGATCGTGAAGGCGCACTGACTTGTTTGGTTGAATCGGCCAAGCAGGGTTATCCGATTGCGCTGCGGACATTAGGATTTATGCTGTTACGCCAGGACGGTATTAGTAGAGATGCTGCGAATACCGCATTTAAATTAGCTGCATTTGGTGGTGACCCGCAATCTCAGTACTATATGGCGCGCCAAACGGTGTCGGCGCCAGAGGCGAATGCCTGGATGGCTCATGCTGCACAAAGTGGCTTATATCTGGCGAGACAGCATTTTATAGCTGATAGTGAGCAGGCAAATCTGGCTGAGCTAAAAGGGGACTTAAAAGCCGATTTACTTACGCTTATTCCTGTACTCGATGACTTTACCAAGCTGGCCGCAGCTAACGATAACAAGGTCTTGTTGTCAGAAACCGCCGATATTTATGTGATGGATGATGCGTTATCTGTAGCGGAAACAGAGTACCTGATTAATGCTGCTGCACCAAGGTTGCAGCCTGCTAAAGTCGTGCAGGCAGACGACACTTTCCAAATTGAGCAAGTTCGGACAGGAATGACGGCATCATTGGGGCAAGTGCTGGATGTTGTCGTAGACTGGTTGGTGTTACGCATATCAGATGTAATTGGCAAGCCAGTTTCACACGCCGAAGTGCCATCTGTTATTTGTTACCGGCCTGGAGAGATGTATAAGCAACATGGTGACTATCTGCCAGCTGATTCTGTGTTGGTGGACAAGGAAAAGGGTGGGCAACGTTCCCACACTGCGCTAGTGTATTTAAATGATGCTTTTGCTGGCGGTGCCACACGTTTTAATTTGCTGGACCTTAGCGTAGCACCAAAAACCGGGAAGTTACTGACGTTTAGCAATATCACAGCGGATGGTCTGCCACTGCAACAGTCTCAACATACTGGCGAGGTGGTTGAATCTGGCGAAAAATGGTTGTTGTCGCTGTGGTACAGACAATATGTGCCTGCATCAGTTTAACTTGATGTGAGGCTCAGCTTTGCCTAAGGTTATGAAGCAAATTTTGCTGTAATAATTTATCGCATACAAAGGTCTGGTACTTTGTAAACGTCCAAACACAACAGGTGAACCTATGAAAACAGTAAAACAATCTAACGTTGCAGTTGCCGTAGGCGCTTTGGTATTAGGCTCTTTAGCCAGTGTTACCACCACGGCGAATGCTAACCCTTTTACCGCGCTTGAGTTGGCCTCTGGCTATGAAATGGTTGCCAGCGAGGGCAAATGCGGCGAAGGCAAGTGCGGTGAAGACAAAGCCAAAAAAGCCAAAGAAAAGATGAAAGAGGGCAAATGTGGCGAGGGTAAATGCGGCGAAGAGATGATGAAAGACAAAGCTGCCAAAATGAAAGAAAAAGCCAAAGAAGGCAAGTGTGGCGAGGGCAAATGCGGTGAAGGCAAATGCGGTAGCGACATGGCTAAAGAGAAAATGAGTGATAAAGCCAAAGACGCCAAAGCCAAAATGCAGGAAAAAGCCAAAGAAGGAAAATGTGGCGAAGGTAAATGCGGCGAGGGTAAATGTGGTGGTAGCCACTAAGCACATTGTTGCCGGGGCCTGCTGCGGCAGGCCTGTTGTCTGGCAGAATAATGTATGATGAGACCTGGCTCCCCCTTAACCGGCTCTGGTCTTGGCCTTAGGCGCGAAATGCTGCCTCAGCTGCTGGAAAGCGTGCCAGCGGGTATTGATTTTTTCGAGGTGGCGCCAGAGAACTGGATCCCCTTTGGTGGTAAGCTGCAAAAGCAGTTTCGCCAGTTAACCGAACAGCAGCGTTTTATTTGTCATGGCCTGTCGTTATCTATCGGCAGCCCGGATCCGCTGGATGTTATTTTTCTCAAGCAAGTTAAGCAGTTTCTGCGCGAGCATAAGATCGCTCTTTACAGTGAGCATTTAAGTTACTGCTCCGGCGGTGGTCATTTGTATGACTTAATGCCTATTCCGTTCACGCAAGAAGCGGTGCACTATGTAGCCAAGCGTATCCGGCAGGTACAGGATATTCTCGAGCAACCGCTGATATTGGAAAATGTGTCTTACTATGCTGCGCCGGGCCAGCAGATGTCGGAGCAGGACTTTACCTTAGCGGTGCTTGCTGAAGCAGATTGTCAACTGCTGCTGGATGTTAATAATATCTATGTGAACTCGGTAAATCATGGTTATAACGCCGAAGCGTTTTTGCAGGCGATGCCCTCGGCGCGCATTGCTTATTACCATATTGCCGGTCACTTTAAACAAGCTGAGGATTTGCTGATCGATACTCATGGCGCCGCAGTTATTGATCCGGTATGGCAATTATTGGCCAAGGCTTATCAGCAACATGGTGTCAAACCGACGTTACTCGAGCGTGATTTTAATATTCCAGATTTAGCTGAGCTTGGTCGGGAGTTAGCACAAATTAAAGCGTTACAGCACGCCGCTCAGCAGCAAACGCTGCCATTACAGGCCTAAGCGCATGCATTTTCAGCAAGTACAACAGGCCTTTGTCGCTCATATTAAAAACCCTGAACTGCCGATGCCTGATGGCATAGCTGAAGATCGGATGGCGGTATATCGTGAGCTGTTTTTTAATAATGTGCAGGGCTTTGTCAGCAGCGCTTTTCCGGTATTAAAAAGTTTATACCCACAAGCGCGCTGGCAGACATTAGTGCGGCAGTTCTTTATCCGCTTTACCTGCACCAGCCCCTACTTTTTGCATATTGCTGAGCATTTTCTGCATTTTTTACAGCAGGATTATCAGCCCCAGGCTGAAGATCCGCCCTTTTTGCTCGATTTAGCCCACTACGAGTGGGCAGAGCTTTATTTATCGACTAAACAGCTGCAGCAGCAAGAGCAGTCATTAACCCCTGCGCAGTCAACTGAAGCACCGTTGGCGCTGTCAGCCTTGGCTATGCTGTCGGCATATCCGTATCCGGTGCATCAAATCAGCACTGAGTTTCAGCCACAAGCGGCTGGCGAGGTGCAGTGTTATCTGTTGTATCGTAACCGCGATGATGAGGTGAAGTTTGTGCTGATAAACCCGTTAACGGCAGCGCTGCTGCATAACCTGCAACAGACGCCGGGCAGCACGCTTAAACAGTTAGTTAAGGCGCTTGTGCCTCTGGTGCCGCAGCTGGACAGCGACGCCTTGCTTAGCGGTGCCAGCACGATATTGCAGGACTTTGCCGCAAAAGGCCTGTTGGTGTCTTTTCAAGCAGAGCAAAATTCATTACCATAAGCGCCCTTAATTCCACTGATGTCAAATAGAGTAGTGCAATGGCTGACGAGAAGTTTAAAGAGTCGTTTAACCTGTGGCAGTTTCTGGCCCTGGTAGCAGTGTTTGTGTCATTGCTGTGTTTAGCGCCAATAGTGCGTTGGCTGCAAATTCTGGCGTAAGCTGGCAGTAGTGTCGAAGGCCGCCCAAGGGCGGCTTTTTTGTCCCGCCGGGACCCTAACTTAAAAGGTTTGTAACATGGATAAGCAGGCGTTAGCAGCTGAATTAAAACAGGTTATTAAAACGGTTGTCGACTACCCCAAGCCGGGCATAGTGTTTCGCGATGTCACCAGCTTAATGCAGGATGGCGCTAGTTTTAAAAAGGTGATTGATGCCTTCAGTCACTTATATGCCGACAAAGGCATAACCAAAATTGTCGGCACCGAGTCGCGCGGTTTTATCTTTGGTGCGCCGCTGGCCTATGCGCTGGGTATCTCTTTTGTGCCGGTGCGCAAACCAGGCAAGCTGCCACGTGAGCGTATTTCACAGCGTTACCAGCTGGAGTATGGCGAAGATGCGTTAGAGCTGCATGCAGATGCCATTATGCCGGGCGATAAAGTGCTGCTGGTAGATGATTTGCTGGCTACTGGCGGTACCATTGATGCTACTGCTAAATTAGTGCGTCAGCTGGGTGGTGTAGTTGAAGATGCGGCCTTTGTTATCGCACTGCCAGAGCTGGGTGGCGTGGCGCGTCTTAAGCAAGCCGGGTTAAATATTTTAAGTCTGGTTGAGTATAGCGGCGAATAAGTTTAGTCTGTCAGCCTAATCCGAGTAAGACAGCAGCCGTTATGAGTTATCAGGTTTTAGCCCGCAAGTGGCGCCCGCAGCATTTTTCCCGTCTGGTAGGGCAGGACCATGTTAAAACTGCACTGGGCAATGCGCTTAGTAATAACCGGCTGCATCACGCCTATTTATTTACCGGCACCCGCGGCGTCGGTAAAACCACCATAGCGCGTATTTTTGCTAAAAGCTTAAACTGTGAGCAAGGGGTTACTGCTACCCCTTGCGGCCAGTGCTCGGCTTGCACCGAGATAGACGCCGGTAACTTTGTCGATTTACTGGAAATTGACGCGGCGTCGCGTACCAAGGTAGAAGACACCCGCGATTTACTCGATAACGTGCAGTATGCGCCCAGTCGTGGCCGCTTTAAGGTATACCTTATCGACGAAGTGCACATGCTGTCTAAGCACAGCTTTAATGCGCTATTAAAAACGCTGGAAGAGCCGCCGCCGCACGTCAAATTTTTACTGGCCACTACCGATCCGCAAAAGCTGCCGGTCACGGTATTATCGCGCTGCCTGCAGTTTAATTTGCTGGCACTAAGCCCGGCCCAGATAGAGCAACATCTGGCATATGTACTTAGCGAAGAGCACATCAGTTTTGAGCAAGCTGCGCTGGCGCTGTTGTCGCGGGCCGCTAAAGGCAGTTTGCGCGACTCGTTAAGTTTAACCGACCAGGCCATTGCACAGACCAACGGTAATATCACGTTGGATGCGGTGCGTACCATGCTGGGCTTGTTAGATCAAAGCTGGGCTCAGCAGCTACTGCAAGCGGTGATTGCCCAGGACATCACTCAGCTACAGCAACAATTAGCGGCCTTAGTGCAGCAACAAAGTAATTTCGCTCAGGTGCTGGACGATATGCTGTCGCTGTTACATTTGGCGGCCTTAGCCCAGTTTAGCCCGCAGGCGGCAGCATTTTCCCAACAGTCAGCATTTGTACAAACGCTGGCCGAGAGTCTGGCACCGGCGCAAATTCAGCTTTACTATCAGCTGCTGATCAGCGGCAAAAAAGAATTACCCTATGCGCCAGATCCACTCACCGGGCTGGAAATGGCACTGCTGCGCGCTATGGCGTTTGTGCCGGAAGGCAAAGCCGCTGCTGCAACCCCTGCAGCCGGTGCTGTGTTGCCTGCTAACGCTACGCTGACATCAGCCGCGCCGGTAGCGCAGCAGCAAACCGTTTTACCGCAAAGCATGCAGGCGCCTGTTAGTACGCTGGAACAGCAGCCAGACAGCAGCGCACCTGACTCAATGAAAACTGCGCCAATAGCAAATGCCCCAGTAGAGGAAGCCTTGGCGGGGTATCAGGCTGTACCTGTTGTTGCACCGGTGACGGTTCATGACGAGCTACAGCTGGATGAGGCCACCGCCCGCATTATGGCGCGCCGCGGTGTTCAGCTAAATTCGTTAAGCGTTAATCAACCGGCTGCATTAAATCAGCCACAGCCAGAGACGCTTAAGTTACCAGCTGAGCCAGAAGCGTCTGTAGCAAAAAAGTTTGAGCGCCCGCAGGCGCTGACGCAACAAGCACCTGAGCAAGATTTATCTGAACAGCAACCAGCTGATTATGCTGTAGCTGAGCATATAGCACGCGATACTAACGATAACCCAGCTGTCAGCGATGATGACGTTGACGAGGTTGAAAATGCAGCTTACGCCGCAACTGTCAGTGAGGCGCTGTGGCAGCAGTATGAGCAGGATGCACCGACTCAGGCTGACGTATTGTTGCCTTTTGATGGCAGTATCGACGAGCAGAATTTTTCCGTCCGCTTTGCCGCTCAGGTTGATGCCTGGGCCGCCCGGGTGGAGACACTGGACACGGGGGGCTTAAGCCGGCTGTTCTTACTTAATGCGGCAGCTGAGCAAAACGGCAATCAATTAACGCTCACAGTAGCGCAAAGCCAGCAACATCTGGACAGCCCTACGTTTCGTACTAAGTTACAGCAGGTGCTTGAAGCGAGCTTTAACCAGCCACTTGAGGTGGTTATTCAGTATCAACCCGAGGTGGCACAAAGCCCGCTGGCCATTCAGCAACGTATAGTGCAAGAGCGGCTGGTTTACGTTACCCGTTTGCTACAGCAGGATGAAAAGGTGCAGCAATTGCAGCAATTGTTTAATGCCGAGTTGCTTACCGACACCATAGTCGTGCACTAGCGAGAGTTCGGCGAAGATGGTGTGCTAAACATCGGATGTCAGCAGAGCAGCTTGTAATTTGGTAGCGAAGTTATTATCTTAGCCGCCATTAATACAGGGTGTCGCAGTACACTTTTAACTTACTTTTACAGCAGGACACAGCTTATGTTTAAAGGCGGTATGGGCAATATCATGAAGCAGGCGCAAGCCATGCAGGAAAAAATGCAGAAAATGCAGGCTGAAATTGCCGCAATCGAAGTGACCGGTGAAGCCGGTGCCGGCCTGGTTAAGGTGACTATGCTCGGTAACCATAATGTGCGCCGTGTCAGCATTGACGACAGCCTGATGCAAGATGATAAAGACATGCTGGAAGATTTAATCGCTGCTGCCATTAATGACGCGGTACGCCGGGTTGACGAAACCAGCAAAGAAAAAATGGCGGCCGTAACCGGCGGCTTGCAGTTACCTCCCGGCATGAAAATGCCATTTTGATGAACCGTTTAACGCCGCTGCTGCAGCAGCTGATTGACGCGCTGCGTATTTTGCCGGGTGTTGGGCCAAAATCGGCCCAGCGTATGGCGTTTGCTTTGCTGGAGCGCAACCGCGAAGGTGGGCTGCAGCTAGGCGCAGCATTGCAGGCGGCGATGACAAAAGTAGGGCATTGCCAGCAATGTCGTACTTTTTGTGAAACTGAGCTCTGTGCTATTTGTGCTGAACCTGCACGCCGGACCGATGGCTTGCTGTGTATTGTTGGCACCGCCGCTGATCAGCTGGCGATAGAGCAAACCGGCCAGTTTAATGGCCGTTATTTTGTGCTGCAGGGCTATTTGTCACCGCTGGACGGCATAGGCCCGCAGGATTTAGGTCTGGATCTGCTGGCAAGCCAGCTGAGCGCCGGTGATATTAGCGAAGTGATCCTGGCCACTAATCCTACGGTAGAGGGCGATGCCACGGCTTTTTACATTGCTGAACTGTGCTATAAACAGCAGATTAAAGTGTCGCGCATTGCCCAGGGCATCCCGGTGGGTGGCGAGCTGGAATTTGTCGATGGCACCACCTTGTCACATGCCTTTAGTGGCCGTAAGGCATTTTAAGCGCTAAAACCCTGCTTGAAATCCGGTTAATACTCCCCATATTAGTTGTCATTACGCGGCTGCCAGTGCAGCCCTTTATGTAACTGCAACTTATCATGTGTGAGGATAACCACAATGAGTGACACCACAGCCACCTCCAGCGGCCAGAAGCAAACCCACGGCTTTCAGGCAGAAGTAAAACAGCTGCTGCAGCTGATGATCCATTCACTGTACTCCAATAAAGAAATTTTCTTGCGTGAGCTGGTGTCAAACGCCTCTGACGCCGCCGACAAACTGCGCTTTTTAGCCTTATCGGATGGCAGCCTGTATGGCGATGACGGCGAGCTGCGCGTGCGCATTAGTCTGGATGAAAAAGCCCGCACCCTGACGGTGAGCGATAACGGCATAGGTATGACGCAGGATGAAGTGATTAGCCATCTGGGCACTATTGCTAAATCCGGCACCAAAGAGTTCTTCTCGCAGTTATCGGGCGATCAAAGCAAAGACTCCAAGCTGATTGGTCAGTTTGGTGTCGGTTTCTATTCTGCCTTTATCGTGGCGGATAAAGTTACCGTACGTACCCGTAAAGCCGGTGCGGCTGTCAATGACGCGGTAGAGTGGGAGTCGGCCGGCGAGGGTGATTACAGCATTACGCCTATTAGCAAAGATAGCCGCGGTACTGACATTATCCTGCACCTGCGTGAGGGCGAAGACGAGTTTTTAAGCCGTTGGAAAGTAGAAAGTATCGTCACCAAATACTCTGACCATATTAGTATTCCGGTTGAGCTATGGCAGGAAGAGCAGCCCGAGCGTGACGGTGCTGATGGCGAGAAAATTGCCGCTGTACCTGGCCACTGGCAGGCAGTAAACAAAGCTACGGCGCTGTGGACCCGCGATAAGTCTGATATTAAAGATGAAGAATATCAGGAATTTTATAAGCATATTTCGCATGACTGGAATGAGCCATTAAGCTGGAGCCACAACAAGGTGGAAGGCAACAGTAACTATACCAGCTTATTGTACGTGCCGAAAAAAGCCCCGTTTGATTTATGGAACCGCGAAGCCCGTCATGGCCTGAAGTTATACGTGCAACGCGTATTTATTATGGATGACGCTGAGCAGTTTATGCCAAGCTACCTGCGCTTTATCAAAGGTGTGCTGGATTCAAGTGATTTACCGCTTAACGTGTCGCGCGAAATTCTGCAGGACACCAAGGTAACCCAGGCGCTGCGTAAAGGCTGTAGCAGCCGGGCGTTGAAAATGCTGGAAAAACTCAGTAAAGATGCTGAGCAATATCAGGCTTTTTGGAATGAATTCGGCCAGGTGTTAAAAGAAGGCCCGGCAGAAGATATGGCCAACAAAGAGCAGATTGCGGCCTTACTACGGTTTGCCTCAACCCATAACGAGGATGGCACGCAGAATGTGGCGCTGGCCGATTATGTCAGCCGGATGAAAGAAGGCCAGGACGAGATTTACTATATTGTCGCCGACAGCTACGCCGCCGCTAAACACAGCCCGCATTTAGAAGTGCTGCGTAAAAAAGGCCTGGAAGTACTGCTGTTATCAGACCGTATTGATGAGTGGCTGGTACAGCACCTGCCGGAGTTTGATGGCAAAAAGCTGCGCTCTGTCGCCAAGGGCAACCTCGACTTGTCTAAACTGGACGACGAGGAAACCAAAAAAGCACAGCAAGAAACTGAAAAAGCCTTTGCTGATGTGATTGGCCGGGTGAAAACCGCGCTGGGCGAGCAGGTGAAAGACGTGAAAGTCAGCCATCGCTTAACCGAGAGCCCGGCTTGTGTGGTAACTGATGAGTTTGACATGAGCACCCAGATGATCAAACTGATGGAATCTGTAGGGCAAAAAGTACCGGATGTGAAGCCCATTTTTGAGCTGAACCCTGAGCACCCGTTAGTGAAACGGGTTGCTGATGAACAGGATGAGGAGCGCTTTAAGCAGTGGGCTCAGGTACTGCTGGATCAGGCACTGTTATCCGAGCGTGGCAGCTTAAAAGACCCTGCCAGCTTTGTCAGCCGCTTAAACGGCTTGCTGTTGTCACTGGCGAAATAATTCGCCGCCTTTGGCTATGGTTTAGCACGGTGCTAAACCATAGCTTTGCCTTAAACTTTAGTCGTAGTTTTAGCTGACTAAACCACTGTTTTTAGCCACTTGGCCGCTAAAAACGTTGCCAGATAGCATTTGTACAAGCCTTCGACTAAACGCCAGTAAAATAGCCAGACCAGTTGGCAGTAGCCGACAAATTTCTTGTTTCAGCCTGCGCATTATGTAAAGATCCAGCCTTTAATATTAACGGATCAATCCCAAAACATGAGGGTGATGCTATGCGCATAATTTTGTTGGGTGCCCCGGGTGCCGGTAAAGGAACCCAGGCTCAGTTTCTGATGAGTAAATATGGCATTCCACAAATTTCTACCGGTGACATGTTGCGTGCCGCCATTAAAGCTGGTACTGAACTTGGCCTGGCAGCGAAGCAGGTAATGGACGCCGGTCAGCTGGTATCTGACGATATCATTATTGGTCTGGTAAAAGAGCGCATTGCAGAGCCGGATTGTGCCAAAGGTTTCTTACTCGATGGCTTCCCGCGTACTATCCCGCAAGCCGACGCCATGAAAGAAAAAGGCATCAGCATTGATCATGTAATTGAATTTGACGTACCGGACGATGTGATTGTTGAGCGCATGGCCGGCCGTCGGGTACACCCCGCATCGGGCCGCGTTTACCATATCAGCTATAACCCGCCGAAAGTGGCAGGCAAAGACGATGTAACAGGTGAAGACTTAGTGATCCGCCCGGATGACGTTGAAGAAACCGTACGTAAACGCTTAGCGATATACCACGAGCAAACCAAGCCGCTGGTAGGTTATTACCGCGCAGAAGCTGATGCTGGCCGTACGCAGTATCACCACATTGATGGCACCCAGGCAGTAGAAGCAGTAACGGCTAAACTGGTAAGTTTGTTAAGCTAAGCTACTGGCAACGTTGTTTAAAGCAAAAAGCCCTGAAAATCAGGGCTTTTTTGTCTCAGTATGCTGAGGCTCAGGCAACTTTTTCGCTGTTCAGCAGCTGTGTCGTCGCTTGCGCTGAGTTATTGCCAATGCTGATTTTGCGTGGCTTTAATGCTTCCGGCACTTCCCGTACCAGTTCAATATGCAGCAAGCCGTTGGCCATGTGGGCGCCGGTGACTTTGATGTAATCAGATAACTGGAATTTACGCTCAAAGTTGCGTTCGGCAATGCCCTGGTGCACAAAGCGGCGGCCTTCCTCTTTGCCGGCTTTTTGGCCTTTTACCAGCAAAGTATTGTGTTCAGTTTCAATACTCAGTTCCTGCTCATCAAAGCCGGCTACGGCCATGGTAATGCGGTACTGATCTTCGCCGGTAATTTCAATATTGTACGGCGGGTAAGCCGGCTGCTTTTCGTTGCGGGCGGCGGCGTCCATTAAATTGGCCAGATGATCAAAGCCAATAAATGAGCGGTAGAAAGGTGTTAAGTCGATATTTGTCATAACCAATTCCTCATTAGCAAACAGGTGTGTTGTTGCCCTTCGTTTGAACGGGCGTTAACGCTGACAGCACAGCGGCTGTCGTTGTATTTTCGGTGCCGTATGCGGCCACCTGCTCTGTTAATAAGGTCGGTTAACTAAGTTTCAAGCGGCGGCAGAGAAAAAATTCTCTGCCGCGGGGGATCAGGTGTTGGCTTACTTTTTCGCTAACAGTTGTTGTAGCACCGTTAGTGCGGCATCGTAATCCGGCTCTTTGGCCAGCTCGTCTACCAATTGCTGATACACCAGCTTGCCTTTGGCATCGATAATTAGCACGGCTCTGGCCAGCAAGCCCATATCTTTAATTAATAAACCGTAGTTGCTGCCAAAATCGCGCCAGACGGCGTCTGATAACACCGGCATTTTGTCAATTTGCTCTTGCTGGCAGTAGCGTTTTTGCGCAAAGGGCAGGTCGGTACTGATAGTCAGCAGCACCACATCGTCGGTTAAGTTTGCCACTTCACTGTTAAAGCGTTTGGTTTGCAGTGAACAAATACCTGTATCAATGCTGGGCACTACACTTAACATCACCGTTTTACCACGGTAATCTGCCAGGCTAACCGTTTTAAAATTACCGTCGACCACTTTAAAACCCGGGGCCTTGGCACCCAGCTCCACTTTATTGCCCAGTAACACTATTTGCTGGTTACCGGCTTTTACCTTACTTAAGCGCTCTGGTAATCTGGCTTGTAAGTCAATGGCGATACTACCGGCACTAAAGCTGGTAAGTATTAGTGCCAGTAATGCCTGGCGGCGAAAACATGATTGGGCTGGCGATTTGGCAAACATGGTACAGCTCCTGTTAATATTGAAAGCATTAATACTAATATGCTGGTGCAGCACATTTTTTTATACTTTATGCCCTAAGCGGAGATTTCAGTCTAGACTGAAATGAAGCCCGAATTGAGTGAGGCGCCGATGACCGTAGCGGTACTAATTTGTGACGACTCTAACCTGGCACGCAAACAGCTTGCCCGGATTCTACCACAGGAGTGGCAGAGCCAACTGTTTTTTGCCGGCCATGGCGCAGAGGCGCTGGAAACCCTGTTAAAACATAACATTGACTGGTTGTTTCTCGATTTAAATATGCCGGTAATGGATGGCTATCAGGTGCTGGCTGAACTGAAACAGCGGCAAATACAGCTAAATGTGGTGGTGGTATCGGGCGATGTGCAGCCCGAGGCCATCGAGCGGGTAAAAAGCTTGGGCGCGCTCGATTTTATCCGCAAACCGGTTGATAGTGCCAAACTGGCGCAGCTGATGCAGCAACATGCAATGACAGTGCAGGCCCCTGCCAAAACGGCGCCGCCTAAAACAGCTGCGGCAGCGGTTGAACTCAGCGCCGAGATGCGGGACGTGTTGCAAGAGCTGACCAATGTGGCCATGGGGCAGGCCGGCGACTTGCTGGCGCGGCTGTTAAACGTCTTCGTCAAATTGCCCATTCCCAATGTGAATTTAATTGAAGTCAGCGAATTGCATATGGCGCTGGCCTCGGTAGAACATGAATCGACAACGTCTGCTGTGTGTCAGGGCTTTATTGGTGGCGGTGTCTCGGGCGAGGCGCTGCTGATTTTAACCGACTCCAGTTTTAAAGATATTGCCAAGCTGATGAACTATCAGGGAGAGCTGACGGTAAAAGTTGAGCTGGAATTGCTGATGGATATTGCCAACATTTTGATTGGTGCGGTGTTAAAAGGGTTAGCCGAGCAAATTGATATGAGTTTTAGTCAGGGCCATCCGGTGGTGCTGGGCCAACATGCTACCGTTAGCGAGCTGATTAAAGCTAACGCCAAACGCTGGAAGAAAACCCTGGCGATAGAGCTTAGCTACGGTATTGAAAATTACCATATTAGCTGTGATTTGCTGTTGCTCTTTACTGAAGACAGCCTGAAAACACTGAATTACAAAGTTGCATTCTTGCTGGAGGGCTGAAGATGTCACAACTGCAGGTGGAGGTATCAGAAGTACACTGGCTGATGGACATGTTTCAGACGGTGGATGTTGGTTTAGTTGTGCTTAATTGTGATTATCGCATTCAGGTGTGGAATGGCTTTATGGAGAACCACAGCGGCTTAACACCGCGTCAGGTGCGAGACCGCTATTTGTTTGATTTGTTCAGTGAAATTGATGAAGACTGGTTAAGGCGCAAATGCGACCCGGTTATTTTGCTGAAAAACCGCGCCTTTACCATTTGGGAGCAGCGGCCGTATATATTTAAATTTCGTAACTACCGGCCAATAACCGGCAGTGCCGAATATATGTATCAGAACAGCACCATATTCCCGTTAACGGATACGCGCGGCCAGGTTACTCACTTATGTTTTATTATTTACGATGTAACCGACGTGGCGGTAAGCCGCATTGAGCTGGAGTCGATGAATGGCCGGTTAAAGCAGCTGACCAAGACTGACTTTCTGACCCAGCTATTTAACCGGGGTCACTGGGAAGAGAATTTAATTCAAGAGTTTAAACGGCTGCAGCGCTATCAGCATAAAAGCACCTTGCTGATGTGTGACATTGACCACTTTAAGCACGTTAATGACACTTTCGGCCATGCTGCCGGTGATGTGGTGATCCAGGCTATTGCAGATGCAGTGCGTAACAATTTACGCGCTACCGATATTGCCGGCCGTTATGGTGGTGAGGAATATGCGGTATTGCTGGTGGATACGCCATTAGCGCAAGCGACAGTCTTGGCAGAGCGGTTACGTAAGTCTGTTGAAGCCCTGGTTATTCCATACAATGGTCAACAACTTAAAGTGACTCTCAGCCTGGGCCTGGCCGAGTACGATAGTGGCATGAAGGAGCACAGGCAATGGATTGAAGCGGCCGACAAAGGCTTATATCAGTCTAAAGCCAACGGCCGCAACCAGCTAACCTGCTACAGTGCAGAATAACAGTGTTATAAATCGCCCTGTTCCGGGCAGCTGGCTAACAGCTCGGTACTACCATCTTCGTTTTGTTGTTCCAGATAAACGGTAAAACCCCACAGCCGGTGCAGGTGTTTTAGTACCTGTAGCTTGCTGTCTGCCAGCGGTACCCGGTTTTGTGGAATATAGCGCAGCGTCAGCGAGCGATCGCCATTTAAATCAACGTTATATACCTGAATATTCGGCTCAATCTGGCTCAGGTTATATTGTTGCGACAGCATAGTGCGAATTTTCTGATAGCCCTCAGCGTTGTGAATGGCTGCCACTTCCAGGCTGCTGTCTTCGTCATCGTCGATAATGGCAAATAGATGAAAATCCCGGATCACCTTAGGCGATAAATACTGGCTGATAAAACTCTCGTCCTTAAAGTTCTGCATGGCAAAGTGCAATGTATCCAGCCAGTTACTGCCGGCTAAATCAGGGAACCACTCTTTATCTTCTGCCGTCGGTTGCTCGCAGATGCGGCGAATATCACTGAACATGGCAAAACCCAGCGCATAAGGGTTTATACCGGAATAGTATTTGCTGTTGTATTCCGGCTGCGCTACCACATTGGTGTGGCTGTGCAGCACTTCCAGGATAAAGCGGTCGCTGACTAAACCTTCATCGTATAAGTGCTGCAAAATGGTGTAGTGCCAAAAAGTGGCCCAGCCCTCGTTCATCACCTGAGTTTGCTTTTGCGGATAAAAATACTGCGAAATTTTGCGTACTATGCGCACTATTTCACGTTGCCAAGGTTTAAGCAGCGGGGCGTTTTTTTCAATAAAATACAGGATATTCTCCTGTGGCTCGGCCGGGTAACGGCTGCTCTGTTGCTCGGTACTGGCGGCGCGGGTAGGTATAGTGCGCCATAAATCATTTACCTGTGACTGCAAATAACTTTCGCGCTCCTGCTGGCGGCGCTGCTCTTCATCTAACGAGATTTTTTGCGGTCTTTTGTAGCGGTCAACACCATAGTTCATCAGTGCATGGCAGGAGTCCAGCGTATCTTCTACTTCACTGATACCGTATTTTTCTTCGCACTGACTGATGTAGTTTTTCGCAAACATCAGATAATCAATAATAGAGCCGGCATCAGTCCAGGTTTTGAACAGGTAATTGTTTTTAAAAAATGAGTTATGGCCATAACAGGCATGTGCCATTACCAAAGCCTGCATGGTAATGGTGTTTTCTTCCATCAGATAGGCAATGCAGGGGTTAGAGTTAATGACGATTTCGTAAGCCAGCCCCATATAGCCGCGTTTGTATTGTTGCTCGGTCTGGATAAACTTTTTGCCGTACGACCAATGGTGATAGCCAATCGGCATGCCGATACTGGAATAGGCATCCATCATTTGCTCGGCGGTGATCACCTCAATCTGGTTGGGATAGGTATCTAATTTATAAAAGGCAGCCACGCGGGCAATTTCACGCTGATAGGCGTCGAGCAGGTCGAACGTCCAATCCGGGCCATCGGGCAGACACTGGCTGGTTTTGGCTTTTGCTTTGGCCATAATTGCACCTCACGACAAATTAGACAATCTTGCTTTGGCTAGGCGGCCTGTTTTTTAAATAACTCACGAAATACCGGGTAGATATCGCTGACATCTTGAATATGCTGGATAGCAAAATTATCAAAACGCGACAGCAGCTTTTCATACTCCTGCCATAGGCTTTGATGCGCCCTTGGCGTTATTTCGATGTAAGCGTAGTAGCGTAGCAGCGGCAACAGCTTTGTGGCCAGAAACTCGGCGCAGGGCGCACTGTCGTCAGTCCAGTTATCACCGTCAGACGCCTGAGCCGCATAAATATTCCACTGTGTTGGGTCGTAGCGCTGCTGCACGATGTCGTACATCAGTTTTATCGCGCTGGACACGATAGTACCGCCGGTTTCCTGCGAGTAGAAAAACTCCTGCTCGTCGACTTCTTTGGCCTGGGTATGATGGCGGATATACACCACCTCGACATTTTTGTAGCTGCGGCTTAAAAACAAATACAACAGGATATAAAAGCGCTTTGCCATGTCTTTAGTGGCTTGATCCATTGAGCCTGAAACATCCATCAGACAAAACATTACCGCTTTGCTGGTTGGCTCGGGCCGCTTTTGAAAATTGCGAAATCGCAAATCAAAGCTGTCAATAAACGGCACGGCGGCAATACGCTGCTTTAACGCGCTGATATCCTCCTGCAGTTGCCGCAGCTGTTGCTGATCGGGTACCGGCTCTCGCTCCAGCGCCGCTAATTGCTGCTCCAGTTCACGTAGCTGGGCTTTTTTATCTGCTGTCATGGCCACACGGCGCGCCAGTGAGCCGCGCAGTGAGCGCACGATGTCAATATTGCTCGGCACGCCTTCTGAGCGATAACCGGCGCGCACATTTTTATACTGCACCAGTTTATCCAGCTGATTTTTGCGCAGGTTAGGCAGCTCCAGATCTTCAAACAATAAATCCAGATACTCGTCTTTTGAAATAGAAAACACAAAATCGTCAGTGCCTTCGCCATCGTTACTGGCATCGCCCTGGCCGCTGCCTCCACCGCCACCTTGCGGGCGCTTAATGCGATCGCCCGGGCTGAACTGATCGTTTCCCGGATGCACGATCTGCCGGCGGCCGCCTTTACCCTGATGAAAAAACGGCTCGGTGATGTCTTTACTGGGAATAGTCACACTCTCGCCACTGCTGATATCCGTAACGCTGCGTTTGCTAATGGCATCAGACACTGCTTTTTTAATTTGCTGCTTGTAGCGGCGAATAAAGCGCTGGCGGTTCACCGCGCTTTTATTCTTACCGTTTAGTCGCCTGTCGATAAAATGCGCCATACTACCTCCGGCTCACGCCGTTTATTGCGATTTACGCACGCGCAGATACCACTCTGACAGCAATCTGACCTGCTTGCGGGTATAGCCTTTTTCCATCATCCGATTGACAAAATCATCGTGTTTTTTCTGATCATCGGTTGAGGTTTTGGCATTAAACGAAATTACCGGCAACAGCTCTTCGGTGCTGGAGAACATCTTCTTCTCAATCACGGTGCGCAGCTTCTCGTAGCTGGTCCAGGTTGGGTTTTTGCCGTTGTTCTTCGCTTTGGCCCTTAGCACAAAGTTAACTATCTCATTGCGGAAGTCTTTCGGGTTGCTGATACCGGCCGGCTTTTCAATTTTCTCCAGCTCAGCATTGAGTGCTGCACGGTCGAACAGTTGGCCGGTTTCCGGATCTCGGTATTCCTGGTCCTGGATCCAAAAATCGGCATAAATCACGTAACGGTCGAAGATATTCTGACCATACTCTGAGTATGACTCTAAATAGGCGGTTTGAATTTCCTTGCCAATAAACTCAATGTATTTGGGGATCAGATAGCCTTTTAAGTGCTCCAGATAACGCTCGGCCACATCGCTGGGGAACTGCTCACGCTCTATTTGTTGCTCCAACACATAAAACAGATGCACCGGGTTGGCCGCCACTTCAGTGCTGTCAAAGTTAAACACGCGGGAGAGTATTTTAAAGGCAAAGCGGGTCGATAAGCCGGTCATGCCTTCGTCGACACCAGCATAGTCGCGGTATTCCTGATACGATTTTGCTTTAGGATCAGTATCTTTTAAACTTTCACCGTCATAGACGCGCATTTTTGAGTAAATGCTGGAGTTATCCGGGTTCTTCAGCCTGGACAGTACAGCAAACTGCGCCAGCGATATTAAGGTGCCGGGCGCACAGGGCGCGTTATTCAGCTCGCTGTGTTCCAGCAGCTTCTGGTAAATACGCATCTCTTCGCTCACCCGCAGGCAGTAAGGCACTTTGACAATATAAACCCGGTCTAAGAACGCCTCGTTATTCTTGTTATTGCGAAAGGTTTGCCACTCAGACTCGTTACTGTGTGCCAGAATAATACCATCAAACGGCAGCGCCGCTAAGCCTTCGGTGCCGTTGTAGTTGCCTTCCTGGGTTGCCGTTAACAACGGGTGTAGCACCTTAATCGGCGCTTTAAACATCTCAACAAATTCCATTAAACCCTGATTGGCACGGCATAAGGCGCCTGAGTAGCTGTAGGCGTCGGGGTCGTTCTGGGCAAAATGCTCCAGTTTACGAATATCCACTTTGCCCACTAGAGAGGCAATATCCTGGTTGTTCTCATCACCAGGCTCAGTTTTGGCAATCGCCAGCTGGTCAAGAATGGACGGGTATTTTTTCACTACTTTGAACTGGCTGATATCACCGTTAAATTCATGCAGCCGTTTGCTGGCCCAGGGCGACATGATATTGCGCAGGTAGCGCTTTGGAATGCCATATTCATCCTGCAAAATATTGCCATCTTCGTTCACATCAAACAGGCACAGCGGGTGGTCGTATACCGGTGAGCCTTTTAAATAATAAATCGGCACCTGCTGCATTAAATGCTTCAGCTTTTCTGCCAGTGAGGATTTACCGCCGCCCACCGGACCGAGTAAATACAGAATTTGTTTGCGCTCTTCCAGCCCCTGCGCCGAGTGCTTTAAGTACGACACAATTTGCTCAATAGCCTCTTCCATGCCGTAAAATTCGGCAAAGGCCGGGTAGCGGGCGATGACACGATTAGAAAATAACCGGCTGAGTTTCGGATCTTGTGCCGTATCAATAAGCTCCGGCTGGCCTATGGCCATTAACAAACGCTCCGCCGCACTGGCGTAGCAGCTTTTGTCCTGTTTGCACAGCGCCAGGAATTCATCAATGGTATATTCTTCTTCTTTTGCCGCTTCGTAGCGCGATTTATAGTGCTCGAAAATACTCATATGCACCTCCAGCTTATAAACATCGAAAAAGGGTAGCAGCCAAGCTGTTATGTTTAAGGTTAGACAGTAAAGCGCGTTCCCGCCTGAGTAATTGACAGAAAAATCTACAAATTTCTTTAAGCTATACGTGCAGTAACAGAAATAGTTTGCTGAAAAAAAGCGCGCGGGGTGTAAAGCAGGGCGGACAAAAAACCCGGCCTAAGCCGGGTTTTACAGGGGCAGGCTTAATTAGCCGGCGAAGTTTTTGCTGGCGAAATCCCAGTTAATCAGGGCCCAGAATGCATCCAGGTAGGTTGGGCGGGCATTACGGTAGTCAATGTAGTAGGCGTGTTCCCACAGATCTACCGTCATCACCGGAGTCAGGCTGGTGTCGGTTAATGGCGTAGCAGCGTTGCTGGTATTAACGATATCCAGACTGCCGTCAGCTTTTTTCACTAACCAGGTCCAGCTTGAGCCAAAATTATTCACCGCTTTGTCGTTAAAAGCTGTTTTAAAGGCAGCAAATGAGCCCCACTTGGCATTGATGGCATCAGCTAAAGCGCCCGTTGGCTCGCCACCACCATTTGGTGATAAACAGTGCCAGTAGAAGGTATGGTTCCATACTTGGGCTGCATTGTTAAAAATGCCGCCTTCAGAGGTACGCACGATCTCTTCTAAGCTTTTACCTGCAAACGGTGTACCTTCAATCAGGCCGTTTAACTTCACCACATAGGTATTGTGGTGCTTGCCATAGTGGTATTCCAGGGTTTCGGCAGAGATATGCGGGGCTAACGCATCTTTTGCATAGGGTAAGGCGGGTAATTCAAAGGCCATAGTCGTTCTCCGTTGGCGTTGTTAATCATGTCTGCATGGCGTAGACTACAAAACCTGACTAAAATACTCAAGTTTTACAGTGCGGTTATACGCGTGGTGTAGAGTGCTGGTTTTTACTACCAGCCTTGTTGTGATCAGCAACAGAGGTGGGGTTTTTTTCGTAAAACTCAAGTGCCAGTAATAAAAGAACCGCGTAAAATAGCCGCCATTATCACGATGCTTGCTCAAAGAGGTAGTAATGGAAACGCTAGATAAAATTAAACAGCAAATTGCTGACAATCCTATTCTGTTATTTATGAAAGGTTCACCGAAATTCCCCAGTTGCGGCTTTTCAGCGCAGGCCTCACAGGCGCTGATTGCCTGTGGCGAACAGTTTGCTTATGTCGATATTTTACAAAACCCGGACATTCGCGCCGAATTACCCAAATACGCTAACTGGCCGACGTTTCCGCAGTTATGGGTAGACTTTAACCTGCGTGCCTTTGCACGCACTTCCAGAACAGTAAGGCCAGGAGTATCATCGATAAATATTGGCGCTTCAGACAAGGACCCCAATCCAAAGGA
>JAANMY010000453.1_pt1 | contig 57986 bp, 57 predicted proteins | sample 7279691 | NCBI WGS metagenome assembly JAANMY01 (sample SAMN14094543, study PRJNA606508) | bioreactor metagenome | isolation source: A lab-scale SPAN reactor treating ammonium-rich wastewater day 388 | place: Ireland: Galway | collected 2018-02-07 | reverse complement strand
GCCATTCTTGACGCCGAGGACGGCCATTTGTGGGTTGGCAATCGCAGCGGCTTGTACAAGTTTGACCTCGCTGCGCAGCGCTTCAGGCACTACCAGCATGATCCCAACAATCCCTACAGCTTGAGCCATAACTCCGTACAATGCCTCTTTAAAGATGCCAAGGGCGATTACTGGGTGGGGACGCGCGACGGATTGAATTTCATCAACACCAATATCGGCAGCTTTGTGCACTATCAAGCCAAAGCGTATGATCGCCGTTTTCTGAACAACAAGGTCGTGTACGCGATTTTGGAAGATCGCGCCGGCGATTTGTGGTTCGGCACCGAAGAAGGCGGGTTGAATTATCTCGATCGTGAAACTGGATTGTTCACGTATTACAAACATGACAGCCGCGACCCGCACAGCTTGAGCGTCAACAACATCAAAGTCATGCTCGAAGAGCAAAGCGGCAATCTTTGGATCGGCACCTTTCAAGGCGGGCTGAATTATTTCGACCGCAAAACCAAACGGTTTTATCATTATCAGAACCGTCCTGACGAATCCGCCAGTTTGGCGGGCAACGATATAATGGCCTTGCTGCTGGATGATTACGGACATCACCCAACCGAAGTGGCGGCCACTATTGCTGCGGTGCGTGCTGCCTGGCCAGAGCGGCGTTTAGTGATGGCTTATCAGCCACATCGTTATACCCGCACCCGCGATCTGTACGAGGATTTCGCCAAAGTGCTGTCCACCGTCGACAAGCTGTTGCTACTGGAAGTGTACAGCGCCGGCGAAGCACCGATAGCCGGGGCCGATAGCCGCAGTTTATGCCGCTCTATTCGCGCCCGTGGCACGCTGGACCCTATTTATATTGCCGGGCCGGCTGAATTAGCGCCCAGCCTGGCCGATGTGCTGGCCGATGGTGACGTGGTATTAACGCAGGGTGCCGGAAATATTGGTGCCCTTGTGAAAAAGTTGGCGGCGATGCAACTGAATATCAGCAAGCTTAAAGCCAGTGCAGGAGAACAAGCATGAGTGAAGCAGTACAGGCATTTGGCAAAGTAGCAGTAATGTTTGGCGGGCTGTCGGCCGAGCGCGAGGTGTCGCTGCGTTCGGGTGCTGCCGTGCTTAAGGCGCTTACTGAAGCCGGCGTTGATGCCTTTGCTTTTGATCCCAAGCAGCAAAGCCTGGCTGAGCTGGCACAAAGCGGTGCTAAGCGCGTGTTTATTGTGCTGCACGGCCGTGGTGGCGAAGATGGCAGCATGCAGGGCGCGCTGCAGCAGCTGGGCCTGCCTTATACCGGTAGCGGTGTGCTGGGCTCGGCACTGGCAATGGATAAAATTCGCTGCAAATACCTGTTTCAGGCGCAGCAACTGCCAACGGCACCTTTTGCCGTGGTGCACCAGGGCGACACCGATTTTGCCGCCTTACTGGCAAGCCTGGGCGGTAAAGTGATGGTAAAGCCGGCCAACGAAGGCTCCAGCATTGGTATGAGTGCCGCCAGCACTGCCGAAGAGCTGCAGCAGGCGGTACAGCAGGCACTTAACTATGACAGCGAAATTTTAGTCGAGCGCTGGATCAACGGCCGCGAGTTCACTGTGGCGATTTTAAATGGCCAGGTGCTGCCGATTGTGGAAATGCGTACACCGCGTGCTTTCTACGACTATGAAGCAAAGTACCAGGCCAACAGTACCGAGTATTTGTGCCCGGCGCCGCTAAGCGCCGAGCAAACCACCGCCATGCAGCAAAGCGCACTTAAAGCCTTTAACGCCGTAGGTGCCAGTGGTTGGGGCCGGGTGGATATTATGCTGGACCAAGACGGCCAGCACTTTTTACTGGAAGTGAACACAGTACCGGGCATGACAGAAAAATCGCTGGTGCCGATGGCGGCCAAAGCGGCCGGTTACAGTTTCCAGCAACTGGTGGTGGCGATTTTAGGCCAGAGCCAAGAGGCGAGATAATGATTAAACACCTGCCTAAGTTCGAGTTTAAGCAGCAACCGGCGTTTTACGCCGGCGTGCTGTTTTTTCTCTGCTCAGTGGCAGGCCTGGTGTGGGCGGCGGTACAGGTAAATGCCTGGCTGCATGATCAGCAAAGTGCGCCGCTTAAGCAGGTAAAACTGTATGGCAACTTTGCCCACATCGATGCCCAGGCGCTGCATCAGCGGCTGGCGCAGCAGTACATAGGTAACTTTTTTAGCGTGAACGTGGACCAGGTACAGCAGTTCCTGTTACAGCAACCCTGGGTATATCAGGTGGCCGTGCGCAAACAATGGCCTGATGCCCTGGTGGTGGTTGTCACAGAACAACAGCCGGTAGCGATCTGGAATCAGCAGCAATTACTCAACAAAGAGGGCGAGGTGTTTCAGGCGCCCCTAGAGCAGCTGAAAACGGAACTACCGATGCTAACCGGCCCCGACGGCAGCCAGCAGGACGCCCTGGCCATGTTCCGCCATATGCAGGGCTTACTGGCCCTGCATAAATTTAATGCCGTGGCGCTTGGTGTAACCGAGCGCTTTTCCTGGCAGCTAAGCCTGAGTAATGGCGTAGCACTGAAGCTGGGGCGTGATGACACCTTAAAACGGTTGCAGCGGTTTATTGAGCTGTATCCGGTAATTAGCAAACATAAAGCCGAAGCGATAACCGAAGTCGATCTGCGCTACGACACTGGTATCGCCGTGCGTTACAGCAGTGAGCAGAAGAGAAAAGCATGACAAAGTCGTTAGATAGAGATCTGATTGTTGGCCTGGATATCGGCACTGCGCAAATTAAAGCGGTGGTGGGCGAAATTACCGCTGACGATCGCTTAAGCATTGTTGGTGTGGGCACCCATGTGTCGCGCGGCATGGATAAAGGCGGCGTTAATGACTTAAACCTGGTAGTGCAGGCGGTACAGCGCGCGATAGACGAAGCCGAGCTGATGGCCGACTGCCGGGTGTCATCAGTGTATTTGGGCATTACCGGCAAACATATCCGTTGTCAGAACGAAAGTGGCATGGTGCCGATTAACGACACTGAAGTGACTGCAGACGATGTCGCTAATGTGATCCATGCTGCCAAGTCGGTACCCATTTCCGCCGAGCGGCGCATGCTGCATGTGCTGCCGCAGGAGTTTTCGGTAGATATGCAAGAGGGCATTAAAAGCCCGGTCGGCATGTCAGGTGTGCGGATGGAAGCGCGGGCACACATTATTACCTGTGCCAATGATATGGCAAAGAATATTGAAAAGTGCGTTGAGCGCTGTGGTTTGCAGGTAGACCAGTTAATTTTCAGCGCGCTGGCATCCAGCTATGCAGTGCTGACAGACGATGAGAAAGAGCTGGGCGTTTGCGTGGTCGATTTAGGCGGTGGCACCATTGATATTGCTATTTTCACCAATGGTGCGCTCAGGCATACGGCGGTTATCCCGGTGGCCGGTAATCAGGTGACCAGCGACATTGCCAAAATTTTCCGCACGCCGATAAGCCACGCCGAAGAGATTAAAGTGCAGTACGCCTGTGCGCTGCGCAGCATGGTAGGTAAAGAAGAAAGCATTGAAGTGCCAAGCGTGGGTGGCCGGCCGGCACGCTCTATGTCGCGTCATACCCTGGCCGAGGTGGTCGAGCCGCGCTATCAGGAATTATTCGAGCTGGTGCTGGAAGAGATAAAAAGCAGCGGCTTAGAAGAGCAAATTGCAGCCGGTGTGGTACTGACCGGCGGCACCGCCAAGATGGAAGGCGCGGTGGAATTTGCCGAAGATATTTTTCAGATGCCGGTACGGGTGGGCCAGCCGGCCCATGTAACCGGGTTAAAAGAATACGTACAGGACCCAGCCTACGCCAGCGTGGTGGGGCTGTTACTGTACGGTAAAGATGCGCGTACGCAGCAGAAGAAAGCAGCTGACGTACGGGATTCAGTAAGTGGCTTCGTCAAACGGATCAGCAGCTGGTTCAAAGGCGAATTTTAAGTAAGCGTAGAAACGGAGAGAGAGCTATGTTTGAGTTAATGGAAAACCACAGCGAAGAAGCTGTCATTAAAGTAATAGGTGTTGGTGGTGGTGGCGGTAATGCCGTCGAATACATGGTTGCCAGCAATATCGAAGGGGTGGAGTTTGTCGCCGCCAATACCGATGCGCAGGCACTGCGTAATTCATCGGCCAATATTACCCTGCAATTGGGCTCTAATGTTACCAAGGGCTTAGGGGCGGGTGCTAACCCGGATATCGGTCGTCGTTCTGCCGAGGAAGACCGCGAAACCATTAAGAAAACCCTGCAGGGCGCTGATATGATTTTTATCGCTGCCGGCATGGGTGGTGGTACCGGTACCGGTGCGGCGCCTATCGTGGCCGAAGTGGCGCGCGAGCTGGGTATCTTAACGGTGGCGGTGGTTACTAAGCCATTCCCATTCGAAGGTAAAAAGCGTACCGCTTATGCCGATGAAGGTATTTTAGAGCTGAGCAAGCATGTTGACTCGCTGATCACCATTCCGAACGACAAGCTGTTAAAGGTGCTGGGCAAAGGCACTAGCTTGCTGGATGCGTTTAAAGCGGCCAATAACGTACTGTTAGGTGCAGTGCAGGGTATTGCTGAATTAATTACCCGCCCGGGTTTGATCAACGTCGACTTTGCCGACGTACGTACTGTTATGTCAGAGATGGGTACCGCCATGATGGGTAGCGGCCGTGCTACCGGCCCGGACCGTGCTGAAGAAGCCGCTGAGCAGGCTATTTCCAGCCCGCTGCTGGAAGATATCGATTTATCAGGTGCTAAAGGCATACTGGTGAATATCACAGCCGGCCTGGATATCAGCATTGAAGAGTTTGAAACCGTAGGTAACGCGGTTAAAGCTTTCGCCTCTGAAAACGCCACTGTGGTGGTAGGTGCAGTGATTGACCCGAACATGCAAGATGAGCTGCGTGTAACAGTAGTCGCTACCGGTATTGGCGCCGACCGCCGGCCGGATATCAGCCTGGTGCCAAACAACCGTACGGTAGAAGTACAGAAGCCGTTTTACGGTACTCAGGGCGGTGCCGCGCTGCAACCACAGCACGAAACACAGCAGGTGCGTCAGGAGCAGCCTGCGGCAGTAAAAGCGCAGCCTGAGAGCAAAGCGAATATCGATATCTTTGATATTCCGGCATTTTTACGCAAACAAGCCGACTAAGCGTTAGCTTAGTCGCACGGCAGGGCCGACAGCAGGATTAAGCTGCTGTTCAGTGAAATTTGGCATAATTGCCACGTTATGCTATGCTTCGCCGCCATTTTGTGATTGCTTATTATTTGAGCAGGAATAAATTATGATTAAACAACGTACCATCGGCAAAACAGTCAGCTCCATTGGAGTGGGATTGCACAAAGGCGAAAAGGTTACGCTTACTCTCCGACCTGCGCCGGACAACACGGGTATCGTGTTCCGTCGTGTAGATCTTGATCCTGTGGTCGATTTTAAGGTAGCGCCTGAGTTAGTGGGTGATACCGTGATGTGTACCTGTTTAATCAACGACAATGGCGTGCGGTTATCTACCACTGAACACCTGATGGCGGCCATTGCCGGTTTAGGTATCGACAACCTGGTGGTTGAAGTAGACGCTGCAGAAATTCCGATTATGGACGGCAGCGCCAACCCCTTTGTTTACCTGTTGCTGGAAGCCGGTGTTGCCGAGCAGCGCCTGGCGAAAAAGTTTATCCGCATTAAAAAGCATGTGCGGGTAGAAGACGGCGACAAATGGGCCGAGTTTAAGCCACACCACGGCTTTAAAATTGATTTTGCCATTGAATTTAACCACCCGGTGATTGCAGAAACCACCCAGCACATGCTGATGGATTTCTCCGCCGCCGGTTTTATTAAAGACATCAGCCGCGCCCGTACCTTTGGCTTCTTACATGAAGTGGAGTACCTGCGTGCCAATAACCTGGCGTTAGGCGGCAGCTTTGACAATGCCGTAGTGCTGGATGAGTACCGGGTATTAAACCAGGACGGTCTGCGCTACGAAGATGAATTTATTAAACACAAAATCCTCGATGCGATTGGCGATCTGTATATGGCCGGTTATAGCATTTTGGGTGAGTTTAAAGCCTTTAAAACCGGCCATGCGCTGAATAACCAGCTGTTATGTGCGGTACTGGCCGACCAGGCAAACTGGGAATTTGTCAGCTTTGAAGACAAAGCCGATATGCCAATTTCTTACCTGGCACCGCAGTTGGCGTAATTATCCTGCTGGCTTATCACAAACAGAACCCGGTTGTTACCGGGTTTTGTCATTTTTAGCACCGGCGTTTTGCGCCAGCTTTAACAGCGCTTGTGCCAGTGCGCCGTCGGTGCCGGCAGCCAGCTGGCGCAGGCCGTCGGCGGCCTGCTCAGATAATTGCTTGCTGTTTGCCGCCGGTAGCAGCACTTTGGGCCGGTTTATCTGGCCATTGGGCGAGGCTTCAATCTCAATGCCGGCTAAATCGGGCAAGATTTTTCGGCGAAAATTGTCTAGAATGGCGTCGCGCTGCATTTTTAAACGGGTCAGCCAGCTGGGCGAGGCAGATAAAATAATGGCCCGGCCATCACGAATACAGCTAACCTGACAAAAACTCAGTTGGTCCAGTTGCAAAACTTCAGCTAATACCTGGTTTAACTGTTGCACCAGTTGCACTTGTTGCTGCTGCGACGCCAGTGGGCTGTGCGACAGCAGCTTACTGATATCCTGAGGTTTTTGCGTATAACGGGTCATGCTTAACTCCCGGCAGCACTGAAACAGATAACGCAGTGTAACAGCTTAGCGCCGAAGCGAACATGTTACACCTTGAAAGCATTAGCATAGGGCACCATATCTGGCGTAATATGCTTACACAACAGCAATTTTATACTGGTAAGGCCAAAGGCCACCGGGGCTGCCCTGCAGTTTTAACTTAAAATGGTATTGGGATAATGTTTGGAAAACTTTTTGCCAAATTATTTGGTAGCCGCAACGACCGCTTCTTAAAAAAACTAGAAAAACAGGTTCAGCACATTAATAGTCTCGAGGCGGAGTTTGAAGCCTTATCCGATGATCAACTGAAACAAAAAACCGCTGAGTTTAAACAATTACTGGCCAATGGCAGCAGCCTGGACGATATTCTGCCGCAAGCCTTTGCTACCGTGCGTGAGGCCAGCAAACGCGTATTTGGCATGCGTCATTTCGATGTGCAGTTAATTGGCGGTATGGTGCTGCATCAGGGCAAAATTTCTGAAATGCGTACCGGTGAGGGTAAAACCTTAACTGCGACCTTACCGGCGTATTTAAATGCTTTAAGCGGCAAAGGCGTGCATGTTATTACTGTAAACGATTATCTGGCCCGGCGTGACGCGCAAACCAACGCACCCTTATTTGGCTTTTTAGGTATGTCAGTCGGCGTTAACGTGCCTGGCATGGCGCACCCGGATAAGCAAAAAGCCTATCAGGCCGACATTACCTACGGCACCAACAACGAATTTGGCTTTGACTACCTGCGCGATAATATGGCGTTTTCACCGCAAGATCGGGTGCAGCGCGATCAGGCCTTTGCCATTATCGACGAAGTAGACTCCATCTTAATTGACGAAGCCCGTACGCCGCTGATTATCTCTGGCCCGGCTGAAGACAGCTCAGAGCTGTATAAACAAATTAACGTGCTGGTGCCTAACCTGGTAAAACAGGAAAAAGAAGATGAAGAGGGCGCCCACGGTGATGGCCACTTTACGGTAGATGAAAAAGCCCGTCAGGTGTACTTAACCGAACAAGGCCAGATCAGAGTAGAAGAGATGCTGCGCGAAAAGGGCATGATTGGCGAGCACGATACCTTGTTCTCTGCCGCTAACATTACCCTGCTGCACCATGTGTATGCTGCGCTGCGTGCCCATCAGCTGTTCAAGCGTGACGTGGATTACGTAGTAAAAGACGGCGAAATTGTGATTGTTGACGAGCACACCGGCCGCACTATGGAAGGCCGCCGCTGGTCTGAAGGTTTACACCAGGCAGTAGAAGCCAAAGAAGGGGTAAAAATTCAGAACGAGAACCAGACTCTGGCCTCTATTACCTTCCAGAATTACTTCCGCCTGTACGACAAACTGGCCGGTATGACAGGTACAGCCGATACCGAAGCCTTTGAGTTCCAACAAATTTACGGCCTGGAAACCATAGTAGTACCAACCAACCGCCCTATGGTGCGTAACGACATGGCCGATTTGGTGTATTTAAATGCCGAAGACAAGTACCAGGCTATTATTGCCGACATTACCGCTACCCGCGATGCCGGCCGGCCGGTACTGGTGGGTACAGCGTCGATTGAAAGCTCAGAGTACTTATCGGGCCTGCTGAACAAAGCCAAAATTAAGCACCAGGTACTCAATGCTAAATTCCACGCTAATGAAGCGCAAATTATTGCTCAGGCCGGTCAGCCTGGTACGGTAACCATTGCCACCAACATGGCCGGCCGTGGTACTGATATTGTGCTGGGCGGCAGCTTACAGGCTGAGTTAGCGGCGCTTGGTGATGATGCGACCGAAGCGCAACAAGCTAAAGTAAAAGCCGACTGGCAGCAGCGGCACGACGCGGTGATTGCGGCCGGCGGTTTACATATTATTGGTACCGAGCGGCATGAATCGCGCCGTATCGACAACCAGCTGCGTGGCCGCTCTGGCCGTCAGGGCGATCCGGGTTCAAGCCGGTTCTACCTGTCGCTGGACGATGCGTTAATGCGTATTTTCGCTTCAGACCGCATGGCGGGCATGATGCGCCGGCTTGGCATGGAAAAAGGCGAAGCCATTGAACACCCCTGGGTAAGCCGTGCCATTGAAAACGCCCAGCGTAAAGTAGAAGCGCGTAACTTTGATATCCGTAAACAGCTGTTAGAATTTGATGACGTTGCCAACGATCAGCGTAAAGTGGTGTACGAGCAGCGTAACGAGCTGTTAGATGCCACCGACATCAGCGAAACCATTAACGCTATCCGTGCCGACGTGGTCGATGGTGTGATAAGCCAGTATATTCCGCCACAATCACTGGATGAGATGTGGGATATTCCAGGCCTGGAACAACGCTTAAAAGCTGATTTCACGCTGGATTTACCCATTGCCAAGTGGCTGGCTGACGATAAAAAACTGTTTGAAGAAAAACTGCGCGAGCGTATTGCTGAAGAAGTTGAAAAAGCTTATCAGCATAAAGAGCAAATGGTGGGGCCGCAGGTACTGCGCCAGTTCGAGAAAGCCATTATGCTACAAAGCCTGGATACGCACTGGAAAGAGCACCTGGCAGCGATGGACCACCTGCGTCAGGGTATTAACCTGCGTGGTTATGCACAAAAGAACCCGAAGCAGGAATATAAGCGCGAAGCCTTTGAGCTGTTCTCCACCATGCTGGAAAACCTGAAAATTGATGTCATCGGCGTATTAAGCCGGGTTCAGGTGCGGGCAGCAGAAGATGTAGAAGCAGTTGAAGAGCAGCGCCGTAAGGCCGATGCGGTACCACACGATTACCAGCATGCCGAAGCTGAGCAGGTTGGTGGTGATGTGCCTGCTGGTATGCCAACGGGGCCGGTTTTCCGTGAACACGACAAGATAGGCCGTAATGATCCTTGCCCCTGTGGCTCGGGTAAAAAGTACAAGCAATGTCACGGTAAGCTGGCGTAACGCCAGTCGTGGTAAGACAAAGTCAGCTCAGGCTGGCTTTGTTGTTTCTGGGGGAAGTATGAGTAACAAAGTCGTGCATGTTGCAGTAGGCGTGATAGTACGTGGCCAACAGATTTTGCTGGCGCTGCGCAGCAGTAAACAGCATCAGGGCGGTAAATGGGAGTTTCCCGGCGGTAAGGTGGAAGCGGGTGAAACGGTGCCACAGGCGCTGGCACGCGAGCTGTTAGAGGAAGTGGCCATAGAAGTAACGCAAAGCAGCGCTTTTATGCAGCTGGAATATGCCTACCCGGAGAAAACCGTATTGCTGGATATCTATTTGGTGAGCGCTTTTAACGGCGAGCCGCATGGCCGTGAAGGTCAGCCAGTGCGCTGGGTGGATGTCAGTGCGCTGGATAGCATCGAATTCCCCGATGCCAACCAGCCAATAGTCGCGCGCGTGCAGCAGTATTTTGCTAACCGCTAGTCTGGCTTGTTAGCGCAGCTGTTAGTGCTTAAAAAAGTCATTATCCTGGGCGATAAATTCCTGCTCCAGCTCGGCCAGGTATTCTTCTGATAGCGCAGCATCAATTGGTGCTTTATCAGCTATGCGGTGGTTTTCTGCGGCCCAGTCGCCAAGGTCAATCAGTTTGCAGCGCTCAGAGCAAAATGGCCGAAAGGGTGAAGCGGCGCTCCAGTCAACGGCTTTTTCACAGGTAGGGCAGTTTACTTTCATCAGTGATCGTCTCCTTAATGTGGGCATTTTAGCAACCCAGACGTAGAGTTACCAACCTCATCTACAGTCATATCAGAAACGGTATGCTTGGCCCCAGTGGAATAACGGAGATAATGTTGCCAGCAGTCGCTGCTTGTCATAAATATGCCTTACAACACTGCTATAACTGCGCGCTATGAATAAATTCCTCTATTTTTTGCGTCACGCTACTGCTGAAGTCATCCGGCCTAATCAGCTGGATATTGACCGCTGCCTGATAGAAAAAGGCCGGCTGCAGGCAAGAAGAGTCGCTGACTTTATGCAGCGGCAAAACCTGAGTATGCAGCAGGTGTTCACCAGCCCATATCCGCGGGCGGTGCAAACAGCGGCCATAGTGTGTAAAAACGCCGGTTTCTCTGCTGCTACTGAGCAGCCCTGGTTAGCGCTGGAAACGCCTGTTGCACAAGCCATTGCACAGCTGCAGTTGTTGTGGCCAACATTACCCGAGCACACCCTGCTGGTTGGCCATGAACCGGATTTCTCACTGCTGATTAGCCGTTTGCTGGGTACTGACATGCCGGTGATTAATATTCGTAAAGCGTCGCTGAGCTGTATCAGTATCAGTGAAGATCTGGCACAGGCTGAACTACAGTGGTCAGTACCAGCACGTTTTATGTAGTGCCGTTGTGTTTGTAAGGCAGCTTGTCATTGCCACTCGGCACTGGCACAGTGAGTAAAAAGCTTAAATACATCGCTATGTCAGACTATCTTTTTGTGTACGGCACCTTACGGCAAAACGCCAACCATCCAATGCACCAGCAGCTTGTAGCACACGCTAAGTTTGTTGCTATGGCACAGTATCAGGCAAGCTTATATCAGCTAAGTTATTACCCCGCTGCTGTGCCATCAAGCAATACTGCCGATCAGGTGGTAGGAGAGCTGTATCAGCTGGTGCAGCCAGAACTAATACTGCCAGTGCTGGATGAGTACGAAGAGTGTGGCGAAGGCTTTGCCGAGCCACAAGAATACCGGCGTGAACTGCAGCAAGTGACTCTTGATAGCGGCGAAAGTGTTAGTGCCTGGGTATATATCTATAACCGCGATACGTCGGCTTTACAGCAGATCCAAAGCGGTGATTTTCTTGCTGATAATAATAAAGACTAAGAGGTAGGTTTATTTGATAAGTGTAAAGCAATGCTTTACACTTTTGTCATTGATGAGGGAGCAAAATGGCAATAAAGAACTTTAAGCATAAAGGGCTTAAAAAGTTATTTTTGCATGGCGATCACAGCGGTGTGCAGCCCAAACATGCTGTTAAGTTAACCATTATTCTTGACGCCATAGCTGCCTCACATCAACCAAAAGACTTACGTGCGTTGTTTCAGACTAAGTTTGCAGAGAAAGTAGGTTCTGGCGCAGGGGTTTATTCAATAGAGGTTAACGGCAACTGGCGCGTGACGTTTGAGCTCGAAGACGATGGTGCCGTGTTATTGGATTATCGTGATTACCACGGAAAGCAAATTCGGGCGCAAAAGTAGTTTGCCATCAGCAGTGTAAATATGGAGGATTGAATGGAAAAAATGACGCGTTGTCCCACCCATCCGGGGCTGATTTTTCGTCTGCAGATCCTGGAAGAGCATGGCATCTCTGTAACCAAAGCCGCCAAGGCTTTGGGTGTATCCCGAACAACCATGAGTAATTTTTGTCATGGGCATATACCGTGTTCTGCCGATTTGGCGCAGCGCATTGCACTGGCGACTGACAGTAATGTCGGCCTATGGATAAACCTGCAGGCCAACTACGATGCCTGGCAGGCGGAGCACGGCGAGCAGCCGAAAGTAGAAAAGCTGATATTGAATAGTGCGGCTTGAGCATGATCAATAGGCAAATCATTTGAGCATCTTCAAACAGCTGTTTCGCTGGCAAAAAGGCCGTCAGCAAAGTGGCTACGATAAAATGCTGTTGGCAGGCGCATACTGGCCAATTAAATTCGACTGTTATCTGCTACGTTTTCCGCAAGGCTGTGAAGTACCACCGCACAAAGATACAGTCAGCAGTGGCCTGCATTACCGGCTGAACATTGTGCTGAAGCAAGCGCAAAAGGGCGGTGACTTTATCTGCGCAACACCGATTTATCAGAATTCCCGCATTAAGTTTTTTCGCCCCGACTTGTGCGAGCATGCAGTTACCAAAGTAGAGCAGGGCAGCCGTTATTTGCTAAGTATTGGTTGGGTAAAGAAAAACAAAAATATCAATTAGGGACAATATATGAAGACAGTCATTGGTTTGAGCACAGCTTATGTGCTGGGTGGTCCAGAAGGTATTATCGCTAAGTTAATTGATATTCTTCTAGAGAAGTCGGATAAAAGGCCAATTGAACAACGGCTCGTTGCATTAGAAGATCCAATTCTTGAGTTGGATCACAAGATGGAATTAGTGTGCTTGATATTGTATGAAGCGTTTAAGATCAAAACTATGCCCAAACTTAGTTATGTTCAGCTAGCTGAGGATGCGTGCAAACTAAATGAGCGGCAACTTAGGCTTCTTAAGAGTAAAGACTTGATCACTTTTGATAATGTTCCTGGTTGTTCAACACCTTTAGGTATTCAACTTAAGCCAGATTTTACCGTTTACATAGGCCTGAAAAGTGCGGATCGTTTTGAGATTGCAAGTGCCATTCACTATATTGACTCTCAACCTTCCCACCTCTGGATTAATGGTCATCAGATAGCGGATAAATATAAATTGCACATAGATATGGTGTGGGCAATTTTTCATATGAGAGATGAGCATGGGTTGGGAAGTCTTTCTAAAGAAGAAATACCTAGATATTTTAACAACTAAATTTAGGTGTTTTGATGCATTTTTTGCGGAAGAACACGATGCCATACAAGTTTAATCTCATTATTTCATAAGGTTATATTGCTAAGATGATTAAGTATTATTTAAGTATTTTTTTATTCGTATGTTCTTTCAATATAAGCGCAGGTCCTATTGCAGACTTATTTGCTGATGGTATTTGGGGGCTGGCTTGGGGGAGCACTAAAGACCAGGTAAAAAAGGTATTTCCAAAGGGTAAGCTGGTTAAATATGGAAATATTGAGTTGTTTGAAGTTAAAGATGGGAGGAGTGTTTTCGGTGTTGAAAGATCGAGTAACATGAAAATTGCTGTAGGTTTTGATTCTGAGAATAGGATGGCAGGTGCTTCTATTTATTTTGCTTCGGATGCCTTTGCAAAACTTCAGCAGAAACTCATCACAGAATTTGGAGCTCCATTATCACCTAAAGAAAATGCTACTGGCACGACAGTCTTGCAATGGGAGACTGATAATGGTGTTGTTTTATCTTTAAGTCACTTTGCTGTGGGTTTTAGTGCTAATACAGTGGTGAGTATAGGTTTTGAGGAATTACAAAAACCAACGACTGATAAGAAGAGTTTAGGATTTTAGCTGAAGACTAGATCCTAAGAAAAAGGCCGCAAAGCGGCCTTTTTTGCAACAAAATGAAGTGCTTAGTGGCGGAAGTGACGTACGCCGGTAAATACCATTGCCATACCGTGCTCGTCGGCGGCGGCGATAACTTCAGCGTCGCGCATTGAGCCACCTGGCTGGATCACTGCGGTGATACCTGCAGCGGCTGCAGCGTCGATACCGTCGCGGAACGGGAAGAAGGCGTCTGATGCCATCACTGAGCCTTTCACTTCCAGTTTCTCATCGGCAGCCTTGATACTGGCGATTTTCGCGCTGTATACCCGGCTCATCTGGCCGGCGCCGACGCCGATGGTCATACTGTCTTTTACGTAGACAATGGCGTTTGATTTAACAAACTTGGCCACCTTCCAGCAGAACAGTAAGTCTTTTAGCTCCTGCTCAGTGGGCTGGCGCTTGGTCACCACTTTTAAGTCTGACGCAGACACTTTGGCCTGATCGCGATCTTGCAGTAACATGCCGCCGTTAACCTGCTTAATATCCAGCGCTGGTGCAGCTGCGCTAAATTCACCACATACCAGTAAACGCACATTTGGCTTAGTGCCCACTACCGCAACGGCAGCATCAGTTGCTGACGGGGCGATAATCACTTCAACAAACTGACGGCTGACAATTTCTTTTGCCGTGGTTTCATCCAGCTCGCGGTTAAAGGCGATAATGCCGCCAAAGGCTGAAGTTGGGTCTGTTTTATAGGCGCGGTTATACGCCTCAAGAATAGAGTCACCAATGGCTACACCACAAGGGTTGGCGTGCTTAACAATCACACAGGCTGGCTCGGCGAATTCTTTTACGCACTCCAGTGCGGCGTCGGTGTCGGCGATATTGTTGTACGACAGCGCCTTACCCTGCAGCTGTTTGGCTGTAGACACTGAGGCTTCAGTGGCGCCGTCCTGCACATAAAACGCCGCGCTCTGGTGGCTGTTTTCGCCGTAGCGTAAGTCTTGTTTTTTTACAAACTGGGCGTTAAAGGTGCGTGGGAACTTAGTGGCTGGCTCGGCTGGTGTATCGTAAGCGCTCAGCATAGTGCCGAAGTAGTTGGCAATCATGCCATCGTATTGGGCAGTGTGCTCAAAGGCGCTGATCGCCAGGCTAAAACGGGTGGCGTGGGTGGTAGCACCGCCGTTGGCCTGCATTTCTGCCAGAACTTTATCGTAGTCTTTGGCGTTAACGACAATGGTCACGTCTTTGTGGTTTTTCGCTGCCGCGCGCACCATAGTCGGGCCGCCGATGTCGATGTTTTCCACCGCATCTTCCAGTGTGCAGCCAGGTTTAGCTACCGTGCTGGCAAACGGATACAGGTTTACTACCACTAAATCGATCGGGCCGATGTTGTTGTCGGCCATTACCGCCTCGTCGACGCCGCGGCGGGCTAAAATGCCACCGTGAATTTTCGGGTGCAGGGTTTTTACCCGGCCGTCCATAATTTCCGGGTGGCCGGTATAGTCAGAGACTTCCGTTACCTTAATGCCTTGCTCGGCCAGTAATTTTGCCGTACCACCGGTAGAGAGGATATCTACCTGGGCGGCTTCAAGCGCACGGGCAAATTCTACAATACCGGTTTTGTCGGACACACTTAACAGTGCGCGGCGGATAGGTCTTAGTGTCGTCATGCTTAGACTCTCATTTTAGCTTGCAGAAATCGGTTATATCCCCAGCATTGTTAACAGAGGCCAGTTTGCTCACGCTAACACGCCGTGAACCCCTCCCTGGGGGCTCGATTCGGCCATCCTGGCCTGCAACGGTTAGCTTAGAGCAAGCTAGCCTCTGCCAGAATGTCGTTAATCTGTTCTATCCTGTTTTGCTGCCTGAGTACCGAAGCTAATGCGGAAGGTAATGCGTAAAATTCCTCAGGACCAGCCAATAAAAAAGCACCCGAAGGTGCTTAGCAGCGGGGCGAACCCCGCGTTGGCATTAGCTCATGCCGTACTGTTTTAATTTCTTGCGCAGCGTGCCGCGGTTGATGCCCATCAGGTTAGCAGCGCGGGTTTGGTTACCGCGGGTATATTTCATTACCTCTTCCAGTAACGGGCGCTCTAATTCAGATAATACCAGCTCGTACAGATCGGTAACGTCCTGACCGTTTAACTGTTGCAGGTAGTTAGCAACGGCTTTCTGGGCGGCAGTGCTTAATGCCTGCGGCTTTTCCTGAGACTGTACGTTAGCGTTAGTAATAAATGGCGAAGTAACGTTCGAATTAAACATTGCTTTTCTCTTTTACGTTAGGTTGCTGCTAGTTGATGAAAATAGTCATTTAAGGCGTCAAGTTGCTGCTTAGCGCACTCAATGCCATTGAATTCACTACGAAACACGCCGAGCGCATCGTGCTCGGCTAAATACCAGCCCACATGCTTGCGGGCAATACGGGAACCGGCATGCTCACCATAAAGCTGGTGTAAACCCTGCACATGTTCCAGCATAATCTGGCGCACCTCGGCAATTGCCGGTGGCGCCAGTTTGTCGCCGGTGGCCAGATAATGCACCACCTCGCGGAAAATCCACGGCCGGCCTTGTGCGGCGCGGCCTATCATAATGGCGTCAGCCCCGGTGTAATCCAGCACAAAACGCGCTTTCTCCGGTGTGGTGATATCGCCGTTGGCAACCACTGGTATCGACACACTTTGCTTAATCGCACGGATAGTGTCGTACTCAGCTTCGCCTTTATACATACAAGCTTTAGTGCGGCCATGCACCGCCAGTGCCTGTATACCGTTATCCTGTGCAATCTGCGCAATGTGCACGCCATTGCGGTTGTCGGTATCCCAACCAGTGCGGATTTTTAACGTTACCGGCACCTTAACTGCATCGACTACAGCGCGCACAATTCGTTGCACTAAATCCGGGTACTGCAATAAGGCAGAGCCTGCCAGTTTTTTATTCACCTTTTTCGCCGGGCAGCCCATATTAATGTCGATAATATCGGCACCAATAGACACATTGTACTGCGCGGCTTCGGCCATTTGCTGCGGGTCTGAACCGGCAATTTGTACCGAGCGGATACCAGACTCTTGCCGGTGTCCCATACGATTTTGCGATTTTTCGCTTTGCCATACCAACGGGTTGCTCGACAGCATTTCCGACACAGCTAAAGCTGCACCAAAACGGCGGCAAAGCTCACGAAAAGTGTGATCAGTCACCCCAGCCATCGGAGCACAAATTACTTTGTTCGCTAACTGATATGGACCTATGCGCACCACGTAATCCAAGGCTCTACCCGTAAGGGGCGCTAAGTTTACGGATTTTTGCCGCCAAAGCAAAGGCTATTATTTAAACAAAAGTGTAAATTTACTGGCCTTTGCTGTCTTGACATTCGCTAAACGGCTGAAAATTGGTGTTTTGTAAAGGCAGAAACACGGTGGAATGGGCGCTGGCAAAAAAGATAATTGTAGTGCTGTTGGTTTTGTAACCAGACCAAACCGGTAGAACCGGTTTGGTCTGGCTTAGGTTCCCAACCAATCTACCTGGCCGCGGGCCTGGCGCCGTTTAATCATGAGCTCTTCAATCAGCGGCGTTAAAATAAGCTCCATTGCCAGGCCCATTTTGCCGCCTGGCACCACCAGCGTATTCACCCGGGACATAAAAGAGCCGTTAATCATCTGCAGATAGTAAGGAAAGTCGACATGCTTGATACCGCGAAAGCGGATCACAACAAAGCTTTCATCCAGCGACGGAATATCTTTGGCGCTGAACGGGTTAGAGGTGTCTACCGTTGGCACGCGCTGAAAGTTAATGTGGGTGCGCGAGAACTGCGGCGTAATATGGTTAATATAATCGTCCATACTGCGCACTATGCTAGCTTGCACTGCTTCTCGGCTATGGCCACGCTCGGAGGTGTCGCGGATAATTTTCTGGATCCACTCTAAGTTAACAATAGGTACCATGCCGATCAGTAAATCGACATGCTGTGCCACATTGTGCTGCTCGGTCACGGCGCCGCCATGCAGACCCTCATAAAAGAGTAGGTCGGTGTTGGGACGCAGATCCTGCCAGGGCGTAAAAGTGCCGGGCAGCTGGTTGTAGGGCACGGCTTCGTCAAAGGTATGTAGATAATGGCGGATCTTACCGCTGCCGGTGTCACCATAGCTGGCAAAAAAGGTCTCCAGCGCGCCAAAGTCATTGGCCTCCGGGCCGAAATAACTAATGTGACGGCCTTCTTCTTTCGCTTTACGTATCGCCACTTCCATTTCTGGCCGGCTAAAGCGGTGAAAACAGTCACCCTCGACAAAGGCAGCGTCGATGCCGAGCGTGCGAAAGATATGCTGAAACGCTATGGTCGTGGTCGTAGTGCCGGCGCCGGAAGAACCGGTAATCGCAATAATAGGGTTTTTATGAGACATAACTGTCGCCCGCTAACTTAACTGAACCTCACCTTAAAACAAGAGCTCGATAACGGGCAACTGTTTCTTGCGCTTTATTGAAAAGACCAGTAAGGGACGAAGCCGTTAACGACAACAGACAGCCGTCACTGTCTGTTGTTGGTAGAACATTAGAACTCAAAGGTGGCAATCAGCGGGTCGTGATCAGAGGAACGGTACGGATCGGCGCTGTACCATAACTGCTGCTGGCTAGTGCTTTTAAACTCGGTGTTGTAATCCAGCAACACGGGTTCGTCGGCGTTAATAGCCCAATGCTGCATAGTGCTCAGCTTTTTGGCCAGTGCCGGGCTTGCCAACGCATGATCCAATGAGCCGGTGCGGCCGCGGAACACATAAGAGTATTGCTTGCCTTGTGCAGCGTGCAGATATTGCCAGTTTTGCTGCTCCAGCGTGCGAACGGGGTCTTCCCGCCGGTAAGCATTCAGATCACCAACAATAATCTGTTTGTCGGTGCTGACACCGGTCGGCTGGCTTTGCAGCCAATCACTCAGCACTTTAGCTGAGCGCGTGCGCAGCGCATTCCAGCAGGCCTGGCCGTCTTGCTGGTCAGCGTTAACATCTTTAGCGTCTTTCGGGCAGCTGCCTTTGGACTTAAAGTGGTTAATGCTTACGGTAACCAGCTCGTTACTCGCCAGATGACGGAAGCTTTGTGCCAGGGGCGGCCTGCTACCCCAGTCAAAAGGTGCGGTTAACAGCATAGCGGCTTTGCCCTCCACACTGACCGTTGCTGGACGGTATAACAGCGCCACTTTGATGGCATCAGTACCGGGCTGCTGGCGGGTAATAATAAAGCGGTAGGGTTTGCTGGCCACTTTATTCAGCGCTGCGGTCAGCTCTGCCAATGCACCTTGTTGGCCATAGCCATTATTCTCAACTTCTAGCAGGCCAATGACATCGGCATCCAGCGCGGCCAGCGCAGCCACTGTTTTTGCCTGCTGCCGGGTCAGCTCTGCCGGGGTAGAAGCACCGCGACGGGTTGGAAATGCCGGGTTTTGGCCCTGGCCATTGAAATAATTCAGCACATTAAAACTGGCCACGCGTAAGGCTTTGGCCGGCTTAGCGGCCGGGGCTGCGGGTCTGGGGTTTGTCTGGCTGAAGTGTGGCGTTGTGGTTGGCACTAAACGGTAGCCACGCTCATCCTGCCATAGCACGCCGGTCAGATCATGCAGCGTATCGCCTATTCTGAGTGTCTGGCTGGCGCTGATTTTTAACGCGCCCAGCAGTAATGGTTCCGGGTTTTGTTGATAACGGCCGTCATCTACCACCAGCATGTGGCGCTGTTGCTGAGTATCAAACAGCGCAGCTGCCGCCGCGCCGGGTAACTGCTGCTCAGTAGGTACCATCAGCCGTTGGTCGGCAACGGTAACCTCACCGTAGCGCGCTAAATGGTAAGTGTCGTTGACAATAAGGGGTTGGCTAAAGTGCAGCAGCGCGCCTTCCAGTTGCTCCCAACTCAGGTTATCAGCTAACGGTAGTGTCAGTCGCTGCGCACTAACCGACACGGCCTCACCGCACAATTTAATATCGCTTACCTGATGCAGGCTGGTCTGCTGGCTTAGTTCAGCGACAGTACCAGTTACCTGCAGCACCTGACCGGGCTGATAAATAGCGGCCGCTTCAATATCAGCAATAAACAGGCTATTGGCTACAGCCTGAGTAGCGGGTTGTTCGCCACGCAACATCAGGCCGGCGACTTTGCTGCCAGGGTAAACCACTGCAGTAACCACACCTTGCGTGGTCAGCTTGCGACCGAGCAGCGGGCTAGTCTGGGTATTACCCTGAATAGCCGAAATTGCGGTGGTGTCAGACAAGCACTCTGCCAGTGCCGGGCCGGGTGCTACAACACAGCAACCAAAAGCAGCCAGCCGCGCCAGCCGCTTTAGCGTTAACGGGCTAAGATTCATGGGTTACTGCTGCTCGCGGGCAATAGCACGATAACCAATATCGGTGCGGCAGAACATGCCATCCCAGCTAATGTGGCTGGCCAGCTGATAGGCTGCCTGCTGCGCTTGTGTAACATTAGCGCCTAACGCGGTGGCACACAGCACCCGGCCACCGTTAGTCAGCACCTGGCCGTCTTTTTGCTCGGTACCGGCGTGAAACACTTTGGCGCTATTGCTGTCGATGCCATCCAGACCGCTGATCACCTTGCCTTTGGCATAACTGTCCGGGTAACCGCCGGCGGCTAATACCACACCCACAGCAGCCTGGTCGGTAAATTGGATCTGCTTCCCGGCCAGCTCGCCTTTTGTTGCCGCTAAACACAGCTCAACTAAATCTGATTGCAGCCGCAGCATAATAGGCTGGGTTTCCGGATCGCCAAAGCGGCAGTTAAATTCCAGCACCTTGGCACTGCCATCCGGCGCTATCATTAAACCGGCATATAAAAAGCCGGTAAATACCGTGCCTTCGCTGGCCATGCCGTTAACGGTGGGGTAAATCACATGTTGCATCACCCAGTCATGTACTGCTGGTGTTACCACTGGTGCTGGCGAATATGCGCCCATACCGCCGGTATTCGGGCCTTTATCGGCGTTATCACGCGCTTTATGATCCTGCGACGAGGCAAAGGCCAGTGCGGTAGTGCCATCAACCATCACGATAAAAGACGCTTCTTCACCGGTTAAAAACTCTTCAATTACCACCCGGCTGCCGGCATCACCAAATTTATTGCCCGACAGCATATCGTCAATGGCGGCATCGGCTTCCTGTTGGCTTTGCGCAATAATCACGCCTTTACCGGCCGCCAGACCGTCGGCTTTAATCACCACCGGTAAGCCAAGTGTTTTCGCAAAGGCTTTGGCCGGCGCAATGTCGCTGAAGGTCTGATAGGCGGCGGTTGGGATGTGATGACGGGCTAAAAAGTCTTTGGCGAAGGCTTTAGAACTCTCCAGCTGCGCCGCGGCTTTGGTTGGACCAAAAATGGCCAAACCTGCCGCGCGAAACGCATCAACCACGCCTTTGGCCAGCGGTGCTTCTGGCCCGACAATGGTCAGATCAATGGCTTCTGCCTTGGCAAAAGCCAGCAGTGCGGGCACATCATCTGCCGCAATGGCAACATTAGTCAGGTTGCTTTCGCGCGCGGTGCCGGCATTACCCGGGGCGACAAATACTTTAGTGGCCAGAGGTGACTGGGCGGCTTTCCAGGCCAGTGCGTGCTCGCGGCCACCGCCGCCAATTACCAATACTTTCATTTAGCTTTCCGTCAATTGATCAAAAAATTACTCAGATACCGGCTTGCGAAACTTCAGCGTCATACGGTCGCTTTCGCCAATGGCCAGATATTTCTCTTTGTCCTGCTCTTTTAGCCGCAGCACCGGCGGTAAGGTCCAGACGCCGCCCGGGTGGTCGGCGTTGTCTTTCGGGTTAGCGTTAATATCACTCTGGGCTTCAAACACAAAACCCGCTTGTTCAGCCAGTTTAATCGCCAATGCCTGTGGGAAGTAACCGGTTTTTTGCCAGTCGCCGCTGGCCTTATCGGCCGGCAAGCGGTGCTCTACCACGCCTAACACACCACCGGGTTTTAACGCGTTATAAAAGTCTTTAAAAATAGCCACCATACCCTCGTCACCGCCATTGCCATACCAGTTATGCAGGTTGCGAAAGGTCAGTACCACATCGGCGCTGCCGGCCGGTGCAATGGCACTGCTGTTGCCGGGGGCAAATTCAGTCAGTTGTACCCGGTTATATACCGGATTAGCTGCCAGCTTTTCGACAAAGGCGGCGCGGCTGCGCTTATAGTAATCAGAGTTAGTCTCAGCGGGGAAATGCGCGGCATAGTAAGTGCCATGTGCTGCCAGTAACGGTGCCAGAATTTCGGTATACCAGCCGCCTCCGGGAGAAATTTCCACCACGGTGCTACTTGGCGTCACGTCAAAAAATTGCAGTGTGGTAACCGGATTACGGTATTTATCGCGGGCCACATTAGCCGGGCTGCGGCTTGGGTGATCAACGGCCAGTTGCAGCGCTTCAGCAGCGGCTTGCGTGGTTGGCGTGCTGGCGCTGGCCAGTGGACTTAACAGCAGAGCAGACAGCACGGTAGCGAGGGTGAGTGTTTTCATCTTCGTGGTTCCCTGGAGTAAAAGTGGCGCTAGTGTAGCAAAACAATGCTAAAAAAGCAGGTGAGTCAGGTACATTGTCCGGTTTAATTCAGATGGCCAGACTGCTATTTTCTCATCAACAATTGCCTTTGGCTGTGATAGAATGCCGGCCCTTTTACGCGGGAAGCCTTATGTTAGACCAAATCCGTATTATTCTGGTGGGCACCAGCCACACCGGCAATATTGGCTCGGTAGCCCGGGCCATGAAAACCATGGGTTTATCACAGCTGTATCTGGTGGCACCGAAAACGCTGCCGGACGGCCAGGCCTACGCGTTGTCAGCTGGCGCCAGTGACGTGCTGGCCAATGCCAAAGTATTCGATACCCTGGAGCAAGCGATTGCCGATTGCCCGCTGGTGATTGCGGTCAGTGCCCGCGAACGTACCTTGGGCTGGCCCATGCTTAATCCGCGTCAGGCCGGTGAGCTGTGCGTACAGGAAGCGCCCAGTCATCCGGTGGCACTGGTGTTTGGCCGTGAAAAAAGCTGTTTGACCAACGAAGAGCTGCAGCTGTGTAATCGTCAGGTGTCGATACCGGGCAATCCGGATTACAGCTCACTGAATTTGGCAATGGCGGTGCAGGTGCTCAGTTACGAAGTGCGTATGGCTTATCTGGCGACCGCGCAGCAAGCGCAACCGGTGTCTGAGGTGGCTTACCCCAGCAGTGCGCAGATGGAAAGCTTTTACCGCCATCTGGAAGACACCTTGAACGATACCGGCTTTATTATTAAGCAGCACCCGGGTGTGGTAATGACCAAACTCAAAAGGCTATTTACCCGGGCGCGGCCGGAAGAAACTGAATACAACATCTTACGTGGCATCTTAACCTCAGTTCAGCGCTATGGCCAAAAGGCGGCCGGCGACAAGGAGTAGGGCATGTTTGCGGGTATTAAAGAAGATATAAAAAGTGTTTTTGAGCGTGACCCGGCCGCGCGCAGCAGCTTTGAAGTATTAACCAATTACCCGGGGCTGCATGCCATCTGGTGGCACCGGCTTAGCCACAAACTGTGGCGGGCTAATTTTAAATGGCTGGCGCGGTTTTTAAGCACCATAGCGCGCTGGTTAACCGGGGTAGAAATTCACCCCGGCGCCAAAATTGGTCGCCGTTTCTTTATCGACCACGGCATGGGCGTGGTCATCGGCGAGACCGCCGAGATTGGCGATGATGTAACCTTGTATCATGGCGTGACACTGGGCGGTACCAGCTGGAACCCCGGAAAGCGTCACCCGACGCTGGGCAATGGCGTGGTTATTGGTGCTGGTGCCAAGGTATTGGGGCCTTTGCAAGTCGGCGAAAATGCCCGTATTGGCTCTAATGCGGTGGTGGTAAAAGATGTACCGGCCGGCGCCACTGTGGTGGGTATTCCGGGCCGCATTGTTGCCAAAGCCGATGCCGAGGTAAGCGCAGAACGCCAGCAGCTGGCGCAAAAGTTCGGTTTTGATGCCTACGCTGTGTCGGCCGATAACCCGGATCCGGTCGCTAACGCCATTGGCCGTATGCTGGATCATATTCAGTTGTTAGATACCAAAGTAGGTGAGCTTTGTCACAGCGTAAACCAGCTGGGCGGCAATGTGTGCGAGGAAGTGCCTGCGGTGGATATTGAAGAGGAAGACTTCCGCCTGGCCGAGCAGCGCGCAGCGCAAGAGCGTAAGCGTGATGTGGAAGCTTTTGACCCTAACATTTGAACGAAAAAATTGAACCCTTAGCCTAAATACCTTACTAAATTAGTAGGGTATTAATACTTGACTAAAATAGTCGGGAAAGTAAAATAGCGGCATTGCTGTTGGGGGGACTATATGAGATTAACGTCAAAAGGCCGTTATGCGGTAACGGCGATGCTGGATGTGGCGCTACATACCGCCAACGGACCAGTGCCACTGGCAGATATTTCTGAGCGTCAGGGTATTTCGTTATCTTATCTTGAACAATTATTTGCCCGCCTGCGTAAACAAGGTTTGGTTAGCAGTGTGCGTGGCCCAGGTGGGGGTTACCAGTTAGGGCGCGAAGCAGCACAGATTTCGGTGTCAGATGTCATAAGTGCGGTGGATGAGTCAGTTGATGCTACCCGCTGTCAGGGCAAGTCAGATTGTCACAGCGGCACCCGCTGTTTAACCCATACTCTGTGGAGTGACTTAAGTCACCGCATTGAAGATTTTCTTACCGGCATTACGCTGGGCGAGCTGGTTAACCAGCACGACGTACAGAACGTGGCAAAGCGGCAAAACAGCCGCATTGTGAAGAACCCGGCAACTGATATCGAAGTCAGCTGCCAGCTGTAGGCAACACGGAGCAAACAATGAAGCTACCTATTTATCTGGATTACGCTGCAACTACCCCGGTCGACCCGCGGGTCGCAGAGAAAATGATGCAGTATTTAACGATGGACGGCGAGTTTGGTAACCCGGCGTCACGTTCGCATCGTTTTGGCTGGCAAGCCGAAGAAGCGGTAGAAATTGCCCGTAGCCAGATTGCTGAGCTGGTAAATGCTGACCCGCGTGAAATTGTGTTTACCTCGGGCGCTACCGAGTCAAACAACCTGGCCATTAAAGGTGCAGCCGATTTTTACCATAAAAAAGGCAAACACCTGATCACGGTAAAAACCGAGCATAAAGCTACGCTGGATACCATGCGTCAGCTGGAGCGCGAAGGTTACGAAGTGACCTATTTAGAGCCGCAAACTGATGGCTTAGTGACCATAGAGATGTTAGAAGCGGCGATCCGCCCTGATACAACCGTTATCAGTGTGATGTTTGTTAATAACGAAATTGGTGTGGTGCAGGATATTGCCGCTATTGGTGAGCTGTGCCGCAGCAAAGGCATTATTTTTCATGTCGATGCGGCCCAGGCCGCTGGCAAGGTCGATATCGATCTGCAGGCATTAAAAGTCGATTTAATGTCATTCTCAGCGCATAAGGCCTATGGCCCTAAAGGCATAGGGGCTTTATTCGTGCGGCGCAAACCGCGCATCCGCTTAGAAGCGCAAATGCACGGCGGTGGCCATGAGCGTGGTATGCGTTCAGGCACCTTACCTACCCACCAGATTGTCGGTATGGGCGAAGCGTTCCGTATTGCCAAGCTGGAAATGCACGACGAAATTAAGCGCATCAGTGCGCTGCGTGACAAGCTGGTTAACGGCGTAAAAGACATTGAGCAGGTGTTTTTAAACGGCCACGCCACAAAGCGCGTGCCGCATATCACCAATATCAGCTTTAACTATGTTGAAGGTGAGTCGCTGATTATGGCACTGAAAGACATCGCGGTGTCGTCAGGTTCTGCCTGTACCTCCGCCAGCCTGGAGCCGTCATATGTGCTGCGTGCGCTGGGCATGAGTGACGAGCTGGCACACAGCTCTATCCGTTTCAGTATCGGCCGTTTTACCACCGAAGCGCAGGTCGACCACACCATTAAGATAGTGCACCAGGCCATTGAAAAGCTGCGTGCCATGTCACCGCTGTGGGATATGTACAAAGACGGTATCGATTTAAACACTGTGGCCTGGGTTGCGCACTAAGCGCGCCGGCTGCAAACAGAGGTAACTATCATGGCTTACAGTAATAAAGTAATCGACCACTATGAAAACCCACGCAACGTTGGCGCTTTTGACAAAGACGATGTTGGTGTAGCAACCGGCATGGTAGGGGCGCCTGCTTGTGGCGACGTGATGAAGCTGCAAATTAAGGTAAACGAGCAAGGCATTATTGAAGATGCCAAGTTTAAAACCTATGGCTGTGGCAGCGCTATTGCCTCCAGCTCACTGGTAACCGAATGGGTAAAAGGCAAAAGCCTGGCTGAAGCCGAGCAAATTAAAAATACCGACATCGCGCAAGAGTTGGCGCTGCCACCGGTAAAAATTCACTGCTCTATTCTGGCAGAAGATGCCATTAAAGCAGCGATTGCTGATTATAAGCAGAAACACGGAGGCTAAGCAGCATGGCCATTTCGATGACACAAGCCGCGGCTGACCGGGTACGCAGTTTTCTGCAAAACCGTGGCAAGGGTATTGGCCTTAGAGTTGGGGTAAAAACCACTGGCTGCTCGGGCCTGGCTTATGTGCTGGAATTTGTCGATACGCTAAACGATGATGATCAGGTGTTTGAGCATGACGATTTAAAACTGATCGTCGATGGCAAAAGCCTGGTGTATATCGACGGCACCCAGCTGGATTTTGTCAAAGAAGGCCTGAACGAAGGTTTTCAGTTTAACAACCCCAACGTTAACGGCGAATGTGGTTGTGGTGAAAGCTTCACCGTTTAAGCGGTTTAACCTGTTACCTTAAGCATCGAAGGGCCGGATGAATTACTTTCAGCTGTTTAATCTGCCGGCGCAGTTCGACCTCGACTTAACCGAGCTCGGTTCGCGCTACCTGAAACTGCAAAAGCAGTTTCACCCGGATCAGCACAGCAATGGCTCGGAGCGCGATAAGCTGTTGGCGGTGCAACAAACCGCCAACATTAATGATGCCTATCACAGTTTAAAGCAGCCGCTGCTGCGCGCTGAGCATTTGCTCGCATTGCGTGGCTTAAAAATCAGTAACGAGCAGCGTAGCTTCACCGATCCGATGTTTTTAATGCAGCAGATGGAGCTACGTGAGCAGCTGGCCGAGATAGCGCTGAGTGACGATCCGGACAGTATGATTGACAGCATTGAGCGTCAGCTGCAGCAGCAAAAAAAGCAACTGCTTAAGCAACTGGCCAGCGCACTGGATGCGCAAACTGCCGAGCAGGACCAGCTGGCAGCCGACCTTATCCGTAAACTAAAATTCTTCTTTAAGCTGCAGCAGGAGCTGGAGCTTATTGAACAGCAACTACAAGACTAAACAACACTATGGCGTTATTACAGATCGCAGAACCGGGCCAGAGCGCGGCACCGCACCAGCACAAACTGGCGGCTGGTATTGACCTTGGCACCACTAACTCACTGGTTGCGACCGTGCGCAGCGGTGAAGCTAAAACCCTGCTAAACCGCCAGGGCCGCGATATGGTGCCCTCTGTAGTGCGTTACACGGCCGATGGTGTCGTAGTGGGCGATGCAGCCCTGGCTGCTGCCATTGACGACGCACACAATACTATAGTGTCGGTAAAGCGCCTGATGGGTAAAGGCTACAGCGAAACTACCGCATTAAAACAGCAGGTGCCTTACCAACTGGTCGATCAGCAAGGTTTGGTCGCTATCGATACGGCGCAAGGTGTGAAAAACCCGGTAGAAGTATCAGCAGAAATACTGGCCACACTGGCTAACACCGCCAGTGAAACCCTGGGGGGCGAGTTAAACGGGGTGGTGATTACCGTGCCGGCTTATTTTGATGATGCCCAGCGCCAGGCCACTAAAGATGCCGCTAAGTTAGCCGGCCTAAACGTACTGCGATTACTGAACGAACCGACAGCGGCGGCGCTGGCTTACGGCCTGGACTCCGGTCAGGAAGGCGTGATTGCTGTGTACGACTTGGGCGGCGGCACCTTCGATATTTCTATTTTACGGCTGCGCCGAGGTGTGTTTGAAGTGCTGGCTACCGGTGGTGATTCAGCCCTGGGTGGCGATGATTTTGACCATGCTATTGTCAGTCATTTGCAGCAACAAACCGGCCAGGCCACGTTAAGCCACCAGCAAATGCGGCAGTATTTGACCACGGCGCGTCAGTTAAAAGAGCAACTGACTGAGCAGGATAGCGTCAATTTTACCCTGCCATTGAGTGAAGGCGCATATAACGGTAGCCTGCGCCGGGCTGAGCTGGAACAGCTGATAAACCCGCTGGTTAAACAAACCATTCGCGCCTGTCGTCAGGTACTGCGCGATGCCGGTTTAAGCGCCGACGAGATTGTTAAGGTAGTGATGGTCGGCGGCTCTACCCGGGTGCCACTGGTGCGCCAGCAGGTCGCCGCGTTTTTTGCCACTGAGCCGCTAACCTCGATAGATCCCGATAAAGTGGTGGCTATTGGCGCTGCCATTCAGGCCAATGTGCTGGTGGGCAATAAAGCCGAAGGCGACACCCTGCTGCTGGATGTGATCCCATTATCTTTGGGCCTTGAAACCATGGGCGGTCTGGTAGAGAAAATTATTCCGCGCAATACCGTGATTCCGGTGGCGCGGGCACAGGAATTTACCACCTTTAAAGATGGCCAGACCGCAATGGCACTGCATGTGGTGCAGGGCGAGCGCGAGCTGGTCGACGATTGCCGCTCACTGGCACGCTTTGAGCTGCGCGGTATACCGCCGATGCCCGCTGGTGGTGCGCACATTCGTGTTACCTTTCAGGTCGATGCCGATGGCCTGCTTAGCGTGACGGCGCAGGAGAAATCAACCGGTGTACAAGCCAATATTCAGGTAAAGCCATCGTATGGTTTAACCGATGATCAGGTTGCCACTATGCTAAAAGGCTCTATGCAGTATGCCCGTCAGGACATGCAGCTGCGTTTGCTGCGCGAGCAGCAGGTAGAGGCCGAGCGCGTACTGGAAGCGGTAAGTCAGGCATTGAAAGCCGATGCCGCCCTGTTAAGCAGCTCTGAGCTTGATAACATTCAGCAGGCGCTTGCTGCGCTGCAGCAGGTGAAGCAGGGTGACGATACCGCCGCCATTAAAGCCGCTATAGAGCACACCAACCAGTTAACCGACGACTTTGCGGCAAGACGGATGGACCAATCCATTCGGCATGCGCTTAAAGGCCATAACGTGGACGAGGTATAACAGATGCCACAAATTGTATTTTTACCCCATGCCCAGCTGTGTCCGCAAGGCGCAGCGCTGGAAGCCAAAACCGGCGAAACCGTGCTGGATGTCGCACTGCGTAATGGTATTGCCATTGAGCATGCCTGCGAAAAATCCTGCGCCTGCACCACCTGTCATGTCATCGTACGAGAAGGCTTTTACTCACTGAACGAAAGTGACGAGCTGGAAGACGACATGCTGGATAAAGCCTGGGGCTTAGAGCCCGAGTCGCGCCTGGGCTGTCAGGCCCGTATCGCCGATGAAGATTTGGTGGTCGAAATCCCCAAGTACACCGTTAATCTGGCCAGCGAAGGCCATTAACGCCATCGTGAAGGCGAAAGCGGCTGTATCGGCCGTTTTTTTTCGGCCAGATATGGGGTTATATCAACAAAACTGCTGAAAACACTGGAGATTAGCTGTAGCTAAGCTAGTCTTGCACTAATACCCACGATAGACGGAGTTTTTATGTTTAAACGTTCTGCGCTTACTTTTGCTATAGCAGCCTTACTGGTGGCGCCGGCGCATGCCGATCTGACCATTAATGGCTTTGCCTCCATTAAAGCCGGCATGACGCTGAATAGCGATGACACCCTGTATGGTTATGATGATGACCTCGATTTTAGAAACGAAAGTTTATTTGCTGTCCAGTTATCGTCTGATTTAGGCGATAAACTGTCAGTCACCGCACAGTTGATGGGCCGTGGTGCCGAAGACTTTGATGTAGGCTTTGAATGGGCATTTCTAAGTTACCAATTAACAGACGAGTGGCGGTTAAACGCCGGCCGTTTACGCACGCCGTTTTATAAGTATTCAGACTATCGTGACGTAGGTTATGCCTATGACTGGTTACGTGTGCCTCAAAGTGTATATGGCCTTGGTTTTGATAATCTTGAAGGTGTCTCGCTATACCAGACTAGCCAGCTTGGCCAGTTTGAATCCAATTTGCAGTTTATCGCCGGGGCTTATGATGGTGATGCCGTTGTTAGCGGCAATACCGTTGATGCTGAAATTAAAAGTGTTTTGGGTGTGGCCTGGGAGCTTAGCCGCGACTGGTACAGCTTACGCGCCGCCTATTTAACTGGGAAAGTCACCATTGATGCCGGTAGTGCGCAGTTACAGCCCGGCGTAAGTTTTGCTGATTTCTTTAGCGGCCTCAACGGAGCAGGTCTGTCGTCCTTGGTGGCAGATATCGATATTAATGACGAGCGGGCAGCGTTTTTGGGTTTTGGGTTTACTGCCGACAAAAATGATTGGCTAGTGGTTGCCGAATATACCAAAGTCACGGTTGACGACAGTTTTATTGCTGATCAGAACAGCTTCTATGTTTCTATAGGTCACCGTTTTGATACTGTAACGCCTTTTATCTCGTATGAGCGTGAAGATAATAAGGCTAAGGAACAAATCTACACGCCTTATTTAGCCAGTTTGCCAGCGCAATTAGCCTTACCTGTGGTCGGTATAGTGCAAAGCCAGGCGCGTGATGCCTACACCTACAATCTGGGCTTACGCTATGACTTCCACCCTTCAGCAGCGCTAAAAATTCAATACAGCTCTGAAGATAATAAAATAGTTGATGTGCGTCAGGATGTACTGGCCTTCGGCGTAGACTTGGTGTTCTAAGGAGGCAACATGCGTATAGTAAAATTGATGTTATTGTTAAGTGCCTTAGTGTCAGTCGCGGTCTCGGCAGATATCGCTGTAGTGGTGCATCCGTCTAATAATAATGCGGTAAATAGTGAAGAGTTAAACCGCTTATTCCTGGGCCGTGCCAGTAACTTTGCCGACGGTAGCAAGGCCACGCCGCTAAATTTAGCCGAGGGGCAGGCAGCGCGGGCCGAATTTGACAGCAAAGTACTAAATCGCTCTGCTGCGCAGTTAAAAGCCTACTGGTCAAAACTGGTGTTTACCGGTAAAGGTACACCACCAAAAGAGTTGGCCGATGATGCCGAAGTTAAGGCTGCGGTAGCGGCTGATAGTAGCGCCATTGGCTATATCAGCAGTGGCAGTGTCGATAGCAGCGTTAAAGTCGTCGCCACTTTCTAGGCTGTTTTTATTAACAAAGCCGCAGCCTCATGTTGCGGCTTTTTTGTCGGCAAAAAATAGGTTTTTTCCATCAACTAGCGTATAATTTGCCGCCTTAAATTTTAAACCTTAAGTCCACATAATCTTATTAACAGGAGCCTGTTATGGCGTTAGAGCGCACTTTTTCTATTATCAAACCCGATGCCGTTGCTAAAAACGTTATCGGTGCCATTTATAACCGTTTTGAATCTGCCGGTTTACGTATCGTTGCAGCCAAAATGCTACACTTAAGCCGCGAACAGGCTGAAGGTTTCTACGCTGAGCACAAAGAGCGCCCATTCTTTGGCGCCCTGGTGTCATTCATGACCTCTGGCCCGGTAATGGTGCAAGTGTTAGAAGGCGAAGATGCGGTACGTAAAAACCGTGAAATCATGGGCGCGACTAACCCGAAAGATGCCTTAGCCGGTACCTTGCGTGCTGACTACGCCGCCAGCATCGACGAGAACGCAGTACACGGTTCTGACGCCGCTGCTTCTGCTGCACGCGAAATTGCTTACTTCTTCACAGAAGCTGAGCTGTGTGCCCGTACCCGTTAAGCGTTAATCGCCTGCGGTAACGGACTAAGGGGGCAGCAGCCCCCTTAGTGCATGTTGGTCCAGTGTTTTATAGCTATTGTTTATTGTGGTAAGGAGCGCTCTGCAAATGACTGAGCAGCAAGAAAAAATTAATTTACTTGATTTAACCCGGGCGCAAATGCAGGCGTTTTTTGTCGAGTTAGGCGAAAAACCCTTCCGCGCCGATCAGGTAATGAAATGGATTTACCACTTCTGTATCGATGATTTCGATAAGATGAGCAATATCAATAAAGTATTGCGCGAGAAGTTAAAAGCCCGCTGTGTGATTGAAGCGCCGGTGGTGGTTACCCGGCAAGACAGCAGTGATGGCACCATTAAGTTCGTTATGGGTTTAAGTGGTGGCCAGGAAGTCGAAACGGTGTGGATCCCGGAAAAAGACCGCCGTACCCTTTGCGTGTCGTCTCAGGTGGGCTGTGCGCTGGACTGCTCATTCTGCTCTACCGCGCAGCAGGGCTTTAACCGCAATTTAACCGTGGCTGAAATTATCGGTCAGGTATGGCGGGTGGCGCAAATCATTGGCAGTTACGGCGATACCGGCGATAAACCGGTGACCAACGTGGTGATGATGGGTATGGGCGAGCCGTTACTGAACCTGAACAACGTCGTGCCGGCGATGGAGCTGATGCTGGAAGATTTTGGCTTTGGTTTATCAAAGCGGCGGGTGACGTTGAGCACCTCTGGCGTGGTGCCGGCGCTGGATTTACTGCGGGAAAAAATCGACGTGGCGTTGGCCATTTCATTACACGCGCCGAACAATGAACTGCGTAATGAGCTGGTACCGGTAAACCGCAAATATCCGATGGAAGAATTTTTAGCCGCCTCAAGACGTTATGTGGCGAACTCTAAGGCCAATGATAAGGTCACAGTGGAGTACGTGATGCTGGAGGGGGTAAACGACAGCATGGAGCAGGCACATGAGCTGGCGCAGGCATTAAAAGATACGCCGTCGAAAATTAACCTGATCCCGTTTAACCCCTATCCGGGCTCGCCATACAAACGCTCAAGTAATTCGCGCATTGACAGGTTTAACAAAGTCTTACAAGAATACGGCTTTACTGTTATTGTACGAAAAACCCGGGGCGATGATATCGACGCGGCCTGTGGCCAGTTGGTGGGCGATGTTATCGACCGGACCAAAAGGTTAATTAAGAAGCAGCAAAAAGGGCAGGCAATTGCCGTAAAAGTGCTGCCATAACATCAAGGATGTCGGTGTGGTAAAACAGAAAGTACTACTTGGTCTGTCAATCAGCAGTGTACTGCTGCTGGGCGGCTGCGTATCTGAACAAACCTATGTTGGCACCGATCGGCCGGTGGCCAGTCGCACCTTTGATAATATAGAAGCCGCCCGTACCCGGATTTCGTTGGGGTTGAACTACCTGCGCCGTGGCGATAGCTCGCAAGCGAAATATAATTTGGAACGGGCGCGCAGCTTTGCGCCCAATTCAGCCGAAGTATACAGTGCCCTGGCGTATTACTACCAGATGGTTGGTGAGAACAAACAGGCAGAAAGTTATTTTCGCGAAGCCATCAGTAAAGACGCTAACTATGCCGACGCTTATAATAACTACGGCGCCTTTTTATGCCAGATTGAGCGGTATGATGAGGCCGAGCAGTTACTGCTAAAAGCCATCAGCCGGCCGGGTTATATTCGCGTCGCCGAAAGCTATGAAAACCTGGCCCTTTGCCAGTTGCAGCAAAATAATTTTGCCAAGGCCAAGACGTACCTGGATAACTCGACCAGCCATAACAGTACCCGTATTACTTCGTTAACCCTGTCTGCGGGGCTATCATACGCTATGGGCGACAACCGTGCGGCGAAAGCCTTGCTGGACCGTATTCAGCGGCTGGGGCGAGTATCGGCCCGCACCGTGTTGTTAAGCTATTTAATTGCCGATAAAAATGGCGATCAGGAAACCCTGCGTAACGCTGAACAGTTATTGCTTACCTTATACACTGATACGCCCGAAGCGCGGCTTTTGCTGCAGCAAAAGCTGCAAGACAGCGAGTTTGAACAGCTGCGTGAGCGTTACAAAGACAGTTTAATGGCCAATATCGTTATACCGGATGAGACCGCAACTAAACCCGAGCTGCCCGCGCAGCCGGTGGCAAATCCAAAGCTGAAAATTGTTAAACGTAAAGCAACCGAAGACAGCACTGCAACGGCTAACACCAGCCCGAGAAACCGCCGGGAGCGCGCCAGTGCCGCAGCCAGCTCTGCGACTGCGCTGCCGGTGGTAACGGCGCCAACTACCGTGGTCAGCCAGGCTGCCGCTGTGCAGGCTCTGCCAACTGAAACTGAACTGTTAGCTGAGGCTAAAGCGCTGGCGGCACAGCAGGAAGAAGCCGAAAAGCAAGAAGCGCTTGCTCTGCAACAGCAACTGGCGCAGCAGGAACGGTTAGCACAGCAGGAACAGTTAGCACAGCAGGAACAGTTAGCACAGCAGGAACAGTTAGCACAGCAGGAAGCGCTAGCAAAGCAGGAACAGTTAGCACGGCAGGAACAGTTAGCGCAGCAGGAAGCGCTAGCACAGCAGGAACAGCTAGTACAGCAAGCTCAGTCAGCAGCTGAACCAATGGTTGTGGCTGAAACAACGGTGCAGCCAGAAGTTACCGCTGAGTCAGCAGCTATATTGGCCAATACCGACGCTGAGATACCCTTTCATATTGTGCAGCAGTCCGAGTCGCTGTATGCGATTTCGGTTAAGCATAATATCCGCTTGCAGCGTCTGATGCAGTGGAATCAGCTCACGCCGGATTCAGTGATTAAAACCGGTCAGAAAATCTGGTTAGCTGAAGTGTCAGACGAGCAGCTAAAGCAACCGGTTAGTGCGCCGGCTTTGCCTGCACGTGAACAGGCTTCGCTACAGCAGCCTTATCATACGGTGGCTGAAGGGGAGACGATGTTCGGTATTTCCTATCGTTACAATGTGCGCCTGAGCAGCTTTATGCAGTGGAATAATTTAACTGAACGAAGCACGTTAAAAGTTGGCCAGCAAGTCGTGGTGGTTGACCCGGCCAGTGTAGAGCCATGAGCCAACAGCAGACTGAACAAGTAACCGCCGGCCAATTACTGCGTGCGGCCCGCGAGCAGCGTAAACTGAGTCAGCAACAGGTAGCGCTGCAGCTTAACCTGCGCCCGGACATTATCGCTAAGCTGGAGCAGGATCAGCTGGACGGCACCCTGGAAACCTTTGCCCGTGGTTATGTGCGCGCCTATGGTCGCCTGTTAAAACTGCCGGAAGCCGAGCTGATGGCGGCCTTTGGCCGCCATACCGGGTTAGAACACAGTCACGCTAAACCGATGCGGACGTTCTCCAACCGCACCGCACGCCAGGCCACCGAGAACCGTTTTATGTGGCTTACCTACGCTATCATTGTGCTGCTGCTGGTATTACTGTTCATCTGGTGGTGGCAAAGTGGCAGCATGATGAACCGACAAGCTGCAGTACCAGTGTCAACAGAATCGACTGCGCAGCTCGCAGCAAAGGCCACTGATGCGGCAACTGACGGTCAGGCAAACCCGGATGCCACGCTGTCAGAGTCGGCTGGTAATAGCCCTGGTACCGAAATTTCAGCCGGCAGCGCGGGGCACAACACAGGCGAACCCGTGTCCACAGACGCGGTTATCGCGGCGGCCCCTGAGCAGCTAAGTAGCGAGCTGGAGCAGCTAATGCCGGCCATCAGCGATGAAGCCTTCAGCGCCACAGCCTCTACTGTGGTAGCGGACGGGCTGGCGCAGCTGGAAATGCGTTTTCGCGAGAACTGCTGGATTGACGTGGTAGATGCCACTGGCAGCCGGGTAGCCTTTGGTACCAAACAAGCCGGCTATATAATGCAATTAAGCGGCGTCGCCCCTTTTACCATCACCCTGGGTAACCCCAGTGTGGTAACGATTAAGTTAAATCAGCAAGCCGTTGATATGGCAGCTTTCCCTGCCGGTCGCGTAGCAAAATTCACCCTTCCCGAGCAAGATTAAGCATGTTTGCAGACAGTCCAATTACACGCCGTAAAAGCACACAAATTCATGTAGGTTCTGTACCTGTAGGCGGTGATGCGCCTATTGCCGTGCAGTCGATGACCAACACCCTGACTACCGATGTGGCTGCCACCGTAGCGCAAATTAATGCCATTGCCAAAGCTGGTGCTGACATAGTGCGGGTGTCGGTGCCGACGATGGACGCGGCTGAAGCCTTTAAGCTGATTAAGCAGCAGTCGCCGGTACCACTGGTGGCCGATATCCATTTTGATTACCGCATTGCCCTGAAAGTGGCCGAATATGGCGTGGATTGTTTGCGTATTAACCCGGGTAATATTGGCCGGGAAGATCGCATCCGCGCGGTGGTAGACTGCGCCCGCGACCATAATATTCCCATTCGTATCGGGGTTAATGGCGGCTCTTTAGAAGCGGATATTCAGGAAAAATACCGCGAGCCGACACCCGAAGCGCTGGTTGAGTCGGCCATGCGCCATGTCGATATATTGGACAGGCTTAACTTTGATCAGTTTAAAGTCAGTGTAAAAGCCTCTGATGTGTTTTTAGCCGTTGGCGCTTATCGCTTGCTGGCCAAACAAATTGTGCAGCCGCTGCATTTAGGCATTACCGAAGCCGGTGGTGCCCGCGCCGGTGCGGTAAAATCCGCTATTGGCCTGGGCATGCTGCTGGCTGAAGGCATTGGCGATACGCTGCGTATTTCGCTGGCGGCCGATCCGGTAGAAGAAGTTAAAGTCGCCTTTGATATTTTAAAATCGCTACGCATTCGCTCCCGCGGTATTAACTTTATCGCCTGCCCCAGCTGTTCACGGCAGGAGTTTGATGTGATTAAAACCATGAACCAATTAGAGCAGCAATTGGAAGATGTCACTGAGCCCCTAACGGTGTCGGTAATTGGTTGTGTGGTGAATGGCCCGGGCGAGGCTTTGGTGTCGGATTTAGGTGTGGCAGGTGCTAACAAAAAAAGCGGCTTTTACATTAATGGCCAGCGGCAAAAGCTGCGGCTGGATAATGAGCAAATTGCCACCCAGTTAGAGCAACAGGTACGTAGCTATCTGGCGCAGCAAATCGCAGTGCGTAAGGTCGATTAAGCCGGTAACAGGCTTGGTGTTTGCCGTGGTTGCGCCTATAATCGCGGCAGTTTTTTAATTTAACCCGATGGAAGACTCATTTTGTCGAAGCAAATTCAGGCCATTCGCGGCATGAACGACTGCCTGCCGCAGGACACACCGGCCTGGCAGTATGTAGAGCAGATCCTGCGCCATACCGTTGCCAGCTATGGATACAGTGAAATCCGCTTTCCAATAGTGGAAATGACCGAGCTGTTTAAGCGCTCTATTGGTGAAGTGACCGACATCGTCGAAAAAGAGATGTACACCTTTAACGACCGTAATGGTGACAGTTTAACCCTGCGCCCGGAAGGTACCGCCTGTTGTGTGCGCGCAGGTAATGAGCATGGCCTACTGTATAACCAGGAACAGCGGCTATGGTATACCGGGCCGATGTTTCGTCACGAAAGGCCGCAAAAAGGTCGCTACCGCCAATTTCATCAGTTTGGCTTAGAAGCCTTTGGTATGGCCTCGGCAGATATTGACGCTGAAGTGATCATTCTTTCAGCCCGCCTGTGGCAACAGCTGGGGCTTACGCCTTATGTGAAGCTGGAGCTTAACTCGCTGGGTTCCAGCGAGTCGCGCGCCGCCTATCGTGAAGCGCTGGTAAGCTATCTGGAACAGCATAAAGCCTTGCTAGACGAAGACAGCCTGCGCCGTATGTACAGCAACCCTTTGCGGGTGCTGGACAGTAAAAACCCGGCTTTAGCCGAAGTGCTGGCGGGTGCGCCGCAGCTGGCGGACTATCTGGATGAAGAATCAACAGCCCACTTTGCCCGTTTGCAGCAGCTGTTAAGCCGTGCCGGTATTGAGTTTAGTCTTAACCCGCGTTTGGTGCGCGGGCTGGATTATTACAACAAAACGGTGTTCGAGTGGGTAACCACAGAATTGGGCGCCCAGGGCACAGTGTGTGCCGGTGGCCGTTATGACGGTTTAGTGGAGCAGTTAGGCGGTAAAGCCACACCAGCAGTGGGGTTTGCCCTGGGGCTGGAGCGGCTGGTATTGTTGCTGCAAAGCCTGAATTTACTGCCACAGCTAGCCGCAACGGCCGACATTTACCTGATGGCATTGGGTGATGCGGCGGAACTTGCGGCGTTGACTGTTGCCGAACAGCTGCGCAGCGCCTTGCCGGGTAAGCGCATTATGACGCACTGTGGCGGCGGCAATTTAAAGAAACAATTAAAACGGGCTGATAAGTCCGGCGCGGCCATTGGTCTGATCCTGGGCGAAGATGAGCTGGCGCGCGGCGAAATTAGCTTAAAATGGCTGCGTGACGATAAGCCGCAGCAAACATTACTAATCACAGATGTAGCGGCAGTGCTGGCATAATGCTGACAGTGCACTGAGCTTGAAACGGAGTAACGCAGTGGAAATTTACAGCAGCGAAGAGCAACAAGTTGAAGCGATAAAACGGTTTTGGCAGGAATACGGCAAAGCCATCCTTGGTGGTGCGGTGCTGGGTTTAGCCGCGTTATACGGCTTTCGCTTTTATCAGGCGGAACAGCGTGAAGCAGCTGAGGCAGCGTCAAGTAAGTTTAGTCAGTTGGTTGGGCAGCGTGACGCTAGTGCCAGTGAAGACTGGTTAGCTCAGGCGCAGGGCTTTATCGATGGCAGCAAAGCCGACAATTATGCGGTGCTGGCTGCACTGTTGGCCGCCAAAGATGCCGTAACACTGCAACAGTTTGATAAAGCAGCAAGCCAGTTAAACTGGGTGCTGGCCAATACCAAACAGCCAGAACTGTTGGCCGTAACGCAGCTGCGCTTAGCACGGCTGCAGCGGGAGCAGGGCCAGTTGGATGCAGCCTTAGCGACCTTAGCTAAGCCGGTGCCACAGAGTTTTGCTGCTATGCAAGCCGAGCTGAAAGGCGATGTGCTGGTACAGGCTGAGCGTTTAGCTGAAGCTAAAACCGCCTACCAGCAAGCGCTGAGCAGCGCCGGTCAGAACACGCAGTTGTTACAAATTAAACTGGATGAGCTGGCACACGTCACTGCAGCATAACGAGGTAAGCGTGAAATTACAGCTTAAACAAGCATTATTACTGGCGGCCCTGATACTGGCGGGCTGCTCTAGTAAAGAAAAGCTGGTGTTACCGCCGGTGAGCAATATTATCGACCCGGATAAAGTGTGGAGCCGCAGCATTGGCTCTGGTGTTGAACATTATGAGTCCAGCCTGACACCGATTATTGTTAAAGACACCGTGTATGCCGCCAGCCGCGAAGGCCTGGTGGCAGCCTTCGATCTGGCCTCAGGTAAGCGTAAATGGCAATTTGATTTACGCAAACCGGCCGGCAGCTCGCTGTGGCAAAGCATCGGTGCAGTCTGGTCGGGTGATAATGCCCGTATCTCCGGCGGTTTAGCCTTTGGCTTTGATAAACTTTATTTTGGCACCGAGAACGGCGATGTCGTGGCGTTAAGCACTGACGGCGAGCTGGTTTGGCGGGTTGAAGTACCTGGCGAAGTATTAGCCAGTCCGGCAACCGGTGATGGCCTGGTGGTGATAGCTACAGGTGCCGGCACCCTGGTAGCCTTGCACCCGGATAGCGGCGAGCAGCGCTGGAAATTTGAAAGCGAACAACCCGCCCTGACCTTACGGGGTGTTAGCGAGCCGGTGATCGAAGCGGGTGGTGTGATTTACGGCTCGGGCAGTGGTCATATTGGCGTGTTAATTGCCGATCGTGGCTATCAGGCCTGGGAAGAGCAGGTGGCTGTGCCAATGGGCAGTACTGATCTGTCGCGTTTGGTTGATGTTGATGCCAAGCCGATAGTGCAGGGTGGCATCGTATACAGCATTAGCTACAACGGGGCTTTAGTGGCGCAGGAGCTACGCAGCGGCCGGCAAATATGGAAGCGGGATTATGCCAGTTTCCGCAATATGGCCATACAGGGTGATACCTTGTATCTGGTTGATTCACAAGGCCGTATTTACGCGATGGACAGTCGAGCCGGTACCGAGCGCTGGTCACAGTTTGGTTTAAACAAACATTACCTGACCGGGCCAACGGTATACAAAAATTACCTGGTGGTAGGTGATAACAAGGGCAACCTGCACTGGTTAAACCGCGACACCGGCGATTTTGTCGCCCGCCAGAGTATGGACAGTTCAGGTTTTTACACCGAAGCGGTCAGTAACGGCGACGTGTTACTGGTACAAAGCCGCAACGGTGAGCTAGTCTTATTACAAACGCCTTAATCCGCCCCGGCGGTGCAAGTTTTGTGAACAGGCCTGTAGTGGGCCTGTTTTGTTATTTTTGAGGTGCACCTAATGTTGCCTGTCGTTGCCCTGGTAGGGCGAGCCAATGTCGGTAAGTCGACACTGTTTAACCGCTTAACGCGCAGCCGTGATGCGCTGGTAGCTGATTTTCCGGGCCTGACCCGCGATCGCAAATACGGCACGGTAAAATATGAAGGCCTGGAGTTTATTGTGGTCGATACCGGCGGTATTGACGGCAATGAGCAAGGCATTGAAGTGGAAATGGCCGAGCAGTCACTCAAGGCGATAGACGAAGCCGATGTCGTACTGTTTATGCTCGACGCCCGCGTTGGCGTGACCGTCGGCGATGAGGCCATCGCCGCGCATATCCGTAAAGTGGAAAAGCAAGTGTTTCTGGTGGCGAATAAAACCGACGGTTTGGACGCCGACACCGCCATTGCCGACTTTTACAGCCTGGGCCTGGGCGAGGTGTACCCGATAGCGGCGGCGCATGGCCGTGGCGTATCGGCGCTGTTAAACCGCGCTCTGGTGCCACTGTTAAGCAGTGAACAACAGCAAGCACTCAGTGGCGAATTTGATGACGAAGACGGCCCGGCGCTGGAGACTCTGACCGACGAAGAAGCCGCCGCTGAAGCAGCGCGGCTGCGTAACGAACATATTAAGCTGGCGATTGTCGGCCGGCCTAACGTCGGTAAGTCGACGCTGACCAACCGTATTTTAGGTGAAGAGCGGGTAGTGGTATTTGATATGCCCGGCACCACCCGTGATGCCATTTACATTCCGATGCAGCGCGGCGGCCGTGATTACACCTTAATTGACACCGCCGGTGTGCGTCGGCGTGGCAAAATTGACGACATGGTCGAGAAGTTCTCGGTAGTAAAAACGCTGCAGGCGATTGAAGATGCCAACGTGGTGATTTTAGTGCTGGACGCCCGGTTGGGTATTTCTGATCAGGATTTAAGCATTTTAGGCTTTGTGCTTAATGCCGGCCGCTCACTGGTTATTGCGGTGAATAAATGGGATGGCTTAAACGACACGATTAAAGAAGAAGTGAAACGCGAGCTGGACCGCCGTTTGGGCTTTATCGACTTTGCCCGCCTGCACTTTATTTCCGCCTTACATGGCTCTGGTGTGGGTAACTTGTTTGAGTCAGTCGAAGAAGCCTTTGACAGTGCGACCAAACGTCACAGTACGGCACTATTGACCCGTATTATGAAAATGGCGCAGGAAGATCATCAACCGCCATTGGTTAACGGCCGACGGGTGAAGCTGAAGTACGCTCACGCCGGTGGCTACAACCCGCCGCTGCTGGTGATACACGGTAATCAGGTAAACGATTTGCCAGACTCCTACAAGCGCTACCTGATGAACTACTTCCGTAAATCGTTGCAAATGATGGGTACACCTATTCGCATCGAGTTCCGCGAAGGTGACAACCCCTTTGCGCCAACGAAAAAGAACACTGAAACGCCGCTGCAGAAATACAAGCGTGAGCGCCTGATGAAAGCGCGCAAAAAACTGGAGCAATAAGGATACCGTTATGAATTTTCGCTTCCCGGTTATTGTGATTGACGAGGACTTCCGCTCGGAGAATATCTCCGGCTCAGGTATTCGTGACTTAGCTCAGGCGATTAGCAGCCACGGCTTCGAAGTGGTAGGTTACACCAGCTATGTTGATTTAAGTGCCTTTGCTCAGCAAGCCAGCCGTGCTTCGTGCTTTATTTTATCGATAGACGATGAAGAGTTTGGCAGTGGCAGCGCCGCTGAAGTCGATAAGGCGCTGGCTGAGCTGCGTAACTTCGTCAAAGAAGTACGTAAGCGTAATGCCGATATTCCGATCTTTTTGTACGGTGAAACCCGCACCACCCGTCATGTGCCGAACGACATACTGCGCGAGCTGCACGGCTTTATTCATATGTTTGAAGACACGCCTGAGTTTGTCGCCAAGCATATTATTCGCGAAGCGAAAAAGTACCTCGATGCGTTAGCGCCACCGTTTTTTAATGCCTTAATGGATTATGCTTCAGACGGCTCTTATTCCTGGCACTGCCCTGGCCACTCTGGTGGCGTCGCCTTTTTAAAAAGCCCGGTTGGCCAGATGTTTCACCAGTTCTTTGGCGAAAACATGCTGCGTGCCGATGTGTGTAACGCAGTAGACGAGCTGGGCCAGCTGCTGGACCATACCGGCCCGGTGGCTGAAAGTGAAGCCAACGCGGCGCGCATTTTTAATTGCGACCATTTGTTCTTTGTCACTAACGGCACCTCTACCTCTAACAAGATGGTGTGGCACTCGGTGGTAGCACCGGGCGATATCGTGGTGGTCGACCGCAACTGCCATAAATCGATTTTGCACTCTATTATTATGACCGGCGCTATACCGGTGTTTTTAATGCCAACGCGGAATCATTACGGCATTATCGGCCCGATCCCGAAAAGCGAGTTCTCGCCGCAAGCTATTGCGAAAAAGATTGAGGCTAACCCCTTTGCCCGTAATGCGAAGAACAAAAAGCCGCGTATTCTTACCATTACGCAAAGTACCTACGACGGTATCTTGTATAACGTAGAAGAAATTAAGCAGGAGCTGGGCTCGACCATCGACACCCTGCATTTTGACGAAGCCTGGCTGCCGCATGCCAGCTTCCACGACTTCTACCACAATATGCACGCCATCGGTAAAGATCGGCCGCGCTCAGAGGACACAGTGGTGTTTGCTACCCAGTCGACCCACAAGCTACTGGCGGGTTTGTCGCAGGCATCGCAAATTCTGGTGCAAAATGCGCAAAACCGCAGCCTGGACACGCACCGTTTTAACGAGTCGTACCTGATGCACAGCTCGACCAGCCCACAGTACGCCATTATTGCCAGCTGTGACGTGGCTGCGGCCATGATGGAGCCGCCAGGCGGCACGGCGCTGGTGGAAGAAAGCCTGTCAGAGGCGATAGATTTTCGCCGTGCTATGCGCAAGGTGGATGCTGAGTTTGGCGACGATGACTGGTGGTTTAAAGTGTGGGGCCCGGATGAGCTGCCAGAAGAAGGCTTAGGTACGCGCGACAACTGGACATTACATGCCAAAGACAGCTGGCACGGTTTTGGCGCGATAGAATCTGGCTTTAATATTCTCGACCCGATTAAAGCCACTATTATCACGCCGGGCTTAAACCTGCACGGCCAGTTTGACGAGCAGGGCATACCGGCCGCTATTGTCAGTAAATATCTGGCCGAGCACGGTATTATTATTGAAAAAACCGGCCTGTACTCGTTCTTTATCATGTTTACTATCGGCATTACCAAAGGCCGCTGGAACTCTATGGTAACCGAGCTGCAACAGTTTAAAGACGATTACGACCAAAACCTGCCAATGTGGCGCGTAATGCCGGAATTCGCCAAAAAGCAGCCGCGCTATGAAAAAGTCGGCCTGCGTGACTTATGTCAGCAAATTCACAATATGTACCGTAAGTTTGATGTGGCCAAAGTGACCACTGAAATGTACTTATCGACCATTGAAACGGCGATGACACCTGCCGATGCCTGGGCCAAAATGGCGCACCGCGAAATTGAGCGGGTATCGATTGATGAAATTGAAGGCCGGGTAACGGCTATGCTGGTTACGCCCTATCCACCAGGCATTCCGCTGATGGTGCCGGGCGAGCGCTTTAATAAAACCATTATTAACTACCTGCAATTTACCCGCGCCTTTAACAGCGCCTTCCCCGGCTTTGAAACCGACGTGCACGGCTTAGTGCGCGAAGCGGTAGACGGCGAAGTGAAGTACTTTATTGACGTGGTGAAAGAGTAGTGCTGAGTTGTAAGTGCTGAGTGCTTAGTGTTGAGAGCTTAGTGTTGAGAGCTTAGTGCTTAGTGCTTAGTGCTGAGTGATTAGTTGTAAAAAGCTCAGCCTAAAGGCTCAATAAAACCGGGTTGGTGTGCTGCACCGCCCGGTTTTTTTATTGGCTGGTGCTGTAGCGGTAACTGCTTGCTTTACAACAACTTTAGCAGCTCGCGTTCAATGGCAAATACATGCTCATCATATTCGTTCATAGCGCGCAGGGCTTGTGCCAGTTTTAGCACGTACTCGCTATTGGGGCCGCTGGGGCCACGGCTTCGGGCAATATGGGCGGCAATGTCGCTGTCACTGGCCTGGCCTAAATACGCCTCGTTATCGGGCGTGGCTAAGTACACTATGCCTTCAGTTTCAGCTGGCCCGCTGTTGCCAGACTCGCTATTGCAAGAGCTATGCAGCCAATGCAGCGGGGTAAACACGCGTAAATAGCCGTTTTTCTCACGGTGATCCAAATGCTCAAAAGTATCCGGCGTTACCTGATACGCCATACCCGCGCAGCGCGCACCGGGCGCTTCAATCAGGGTTAACACCCGCCCCGGCGCCTGTGGCGTACCACGGTGATCATGCGAGCCCTGCCAAAACCGTCGCTGCCAGCCATAAATACAGGCCGGTTTAGCATCCAGATAAGCAAAGTCGGTTTTATAAATCAGCGAGCCATAACCAAATAACCAGACTGATTCCAGATGGTGCAATGGCTGGCGCTGTTGGTTTAGGGCGATAGTGTTGTAGGACATGAGATAACGTCTTAAGCGGGCAAGCTTTTGCTATCAGGGTAAGCCTGGTTTTTTATTCAATCAATTACCCCAAGCGTTTGAATTTTTCCCGCACTCTTTTTCCAGAGCCCTTTTTTGTTCACTAATCATTTTGACATATTCCGCTTTTTCTCTGCCGGACAATCCGTCAGCGGCTGCTAACAGAAAGCCCAGACTATTGCCTTGGCTCCAACATTTGTCCGATGACTTTTTTGACGTCTTTGAGGTCACTGCTTTTTTTGAGGCCGAACCGCCAGTATTCACAGAGGAATTATGTTTTGTCTTTTCAAACGCGAAGGCATTGCTTTGTTGCACTTGAATCTCCTCTGCAACCCTGACTTCGTTCGGTTTAGTTTGCGAGTAATGTGTTACGCCTTTTTCATCAATCCAAGTGTAGATAGTTGCATTTATGTCGTCAGTGCAAAAGAGTAAGCCGGCCGATAACACCAGTAAAAAATGCCATTTCCGTATCATTGTGAGCTCGTCATATTAATTATGCAGGCAAGTTTGGCTGATAAAGGTAAACTCATGTAAATAAAATATCAATATAGTGCGGCAGTGAAATTAAGGTAAAGATGGAGCCTTGCTAATTAATAGCTACTCTGCATGGCTTTTGTTGAAGCGTACCAACACATACTCCATCATCCACAATTTAGCGGCTTCACAAATCCACTAGCTGATAGCGGCTGAGTAACGCAGCGTAGGCATCACTTTTTTTGTAGCGTTGTAAAGCCTGATCAAAGCGGTGGACCAGCTCTGGCGTTACGCTGCTTTGCCGGCTAAAGGCGAAGTAAATATCGACATAATCCAGCACCGGGTAAAGCACCTGCACCTGAGCAGCGGCCTGTTGTAGCTCGGGGGCGTGGCGCACGGTGATGAGTGAGGCTATACCTAACTGCAGCCGGCGTTTAATCAGTTGCTTAAACAGCATAGGGTCGGAATCTACTACCGCGGCGCGGCTAAATTCCAGCCGGTCTAACAGCGGGCCATAGGAAAAATCACGTACTACTGCTATCGGTTGCTGGCTGAGTTTGGCCAGGTCACCATCAAATTGGATCTGGCATGGCTGGGTACATAGCAGCACTATAGGGTCACGCAAATAGCTCTCGGTACTGAAGTAAAACTGCTCTGCTCTGGCATCGGTTTTATAAAATACGGTAATAACATCGGCTTTACCGCTGGCTACGTGCTGTACTACCCGGCTCCAGGGCAAACGCTGCCACTCTACGCTTAGGCCCAGATCGGTAGCGACCGCCTGTAATACATCAACGGAGAAGCCTTGCAAGGTGTCGCCTTGCTGATAATAAAACGGCGGGTAGTCTTCAGCCGATACCGCCACGCGTAGTGCTTGCGCATGCAACTGAAACAACATCAACAACAAACCGGAGAGTAAAAAGCAGCGATGCCAGAATAACCAGCGCCGCATAAGTTGTGGGCATGCTATCGCGCTATCCATAGCAGTAGCCTCGGAACTACACATAGCTAAACTATAGTCCGCTGTTAACAAGTCACCAGCATTTTTTCTATGGATTGACCAGTTTAAAAGAAAAAAGCCTGCCTTCGGCACTTAGCGGCTAGTAGCCTTCGGCGCCTTCCTGATAACAAAAGCGGATACCGTTTTCTACCTTGCAGCGCGTTGCGGGTTGTTCAGGTGACCCTTTTACCGTTTCGATAACTTTTTTCACTATGGCGATATCAGCTTCCAAACCCAGCTGGCCGAACAGCGCTTCCTGCTCGTTAATGTTGTTTTGCTCCATTAACGGCGTGTTGCGGCGGTCTTTTTCAAATAGCGCATTGTCTGCCACCATGCCAAGCACGGTACAGCCGCTGATAAAGGGTAGGGTGGCGCAGCTTAAAACCACTACCAACCGGCGTGCTGAAAATGTGGCAGATAAAGGCATAACGCAGTCCTGTTGCTATGTATATAACGTCGTGGCGGCAACTGTAGCGCTGCGGCTAAAATTTTACAATCTGTCTACAGTGGTTTAATGCAAATTTACCTGGCTAAGGCAGTTGGTTGGTGCATCAAGCTGCGGGAGAATGCCGGGAAATAACGACGAACAGCGCTTTTAGCTTTACTTCCTGCCTGTAGGGGTTAGAATACGTGCGCTATTCTGAGCACTGAGCCAAGTTTACCGCGCTCTGGTGATAAAAATAAGGTAATTGCAATGCATCCGATGTTAATCATCGCGGTTCGCGCTGCCCGTTATACCGGTAACGTTGTTACATTTATCCGCCTGCTGCTGGCCGCGCTGTGTTGCCAGGTTTTGCCTGCCGCCGTTACCAAAACGTTACCCGTTACCGTTATTGCACCTCTTTGGCAATATCCCTCTCAGAGTAAACCCCTTTCTAAACAGTGCTGTTTCAAGCCAATTTCATGCTGCATCGGCAACACTGCTTTATTACCCATTTTTAAATTAAACCCGTTCAATATATAGCGGAGAGCTTTGGCAATGGTACTCACCCTGACATCCACGCTGGCACTATTTGTGTTAATAGCGCTGTCCACCGTAGTTTATTTTGCATCTAAACGTCTGAAAATGCCCTACACAGTTCTGTTGGTGCTGGTGGGCCTGCTGCTGGTGCCGATAGTCAGTTTGCCATACCTCAGTACGGTGTTTGGTTTTATCAGTGAAATGGCCTTAACACCGGAGCTGCTGTTTTTCATCTTCCTGCCAGTGCTGATTTTTGAGTCTGGTTTTAATATGAATTTTCGCAAAATGGTCGATAACGCCTGGGCCATTTCGCTGTTATCCATTGTCGGCCTGTGTATCTCTGCGGTGATCATTGGTGTGGTACTGTATTACCTGTTGCCGTTAATCGGTATTGAAGTGCCCTTTATCCTCACCTTAATGTTTGGTGCCATTATCTCGGCGACCGATCCTGTGGCAGTGCTGTCGATGTTTAAAGAGTTTGGCGTACCGCGCCGGCTGGGGATGATTTTCGAAGGGGAAAGTTTATTTAACGACGGTACGGCAGTGGCGCTGTTCTTCGTATTTTTTGCTATCGCCACTGAAGGCTTCTTTGGCAGCACCACTGTGCTGCATGGCATAAGCGAATTTTTAATTATGCTGTGCTCGGGTATTGTCATCGGCTTATTGATGGCTGGCTTGTTTTCTAAGGCACTGCACTATACCAAGAGCAATGAATTTGTAACGGTGACCTTGCTGGTGATTTCCGCGCATTTGGTGTTTATCCTGACCGAGCTGATTAACAGCCTGGGGTATTTCCATGTCTCGTCCATTATTGCGACTACCGTCGCCTCGCTGTTTTTGGGCAATTACTCGCGCAACATTTTAGCGCCTAAGGTCGATGAGTATTTAAGTAAACTGATTGAACATATGGCCTTTATCGTTAACTCGCTGGTGTTTTTGATGGCTGGCCTGCTGTTTGCCAGCCTGGGGGTGAATTTTGCTGAGTTGTGGTTGCCTATTTTAGTCGCTGTAATGGTGGTAGCACTGACCCGTATTGTGGCTGTGTATGCGGTGATGCTGCCGCTAAACATGAGTAAAGTGGAAGAGCAGATCCCATCATCCTGGCGTAAGTTACTGGCCTGGGCCAGCTTGCGTGGCGCTTTATCTATTATCATCGTGCTGATTATCCCGGCCGACTTTACGCTGGAAGGCTGGAGCCTGCCTTACTCGCCGCGTGACTTCCTGTTAGCGCTGACTATCGGTTGTATCTTGGCTACGCTGTTTATCAAAGCGCCGATGATTGGCCCTATGATGCGCCGCTATAACATTAACGCGGCAGAGCCACTGGAAACGGCGCATCGGGCTGATTTGGGAATTTACTACCTGCTGATGGAGCGCTCGCGCTTACAAGAGCACCGGGCCAAGGGCTTTTTCAGCGAAGAGAAATTCCGGTTTTTGCTGGCGCAAGTGGAGCAGAAGCTAAGTGAGGCCAAAGCCGAGCGGCAAAGCCTGATACAGCGCTATGGCCGGACCATTTTTGTGCAATCATTGCATCTGGCCATGGTGAATATCGAGTTCACTATTCTGAAGCGGCTGTATATCAACAACGAAGTTAGCTTACGGCCTTATCGTAAGATTTACAGCAAGCTGTTTTTGCAAAAAGAAAAAATTGAGTACGCCCAGCACAACAACATTGACCCTGATGCCTTTCGTGAACGCAAAGACATTTTTGAGTCGCTGGCCACCATGATGCATGCTTTGTTCAGCCGTAAAGTCAGCGAGGCTAAATTGCTGGAAGAAAAGCTGGAGTATTACCGCAGCCAGATGATAGTCGCCAGAAAGGCGATCATTATTATTGGTTTAATGCAGGATAACTTTGATGAACCGGTATTTCAGCAAGATATTTACACCGAAGTGACTGGCTTGTACCGCCACTATCAGGCGCGCAATGCGGAAAAATTAGCCACACTGGCTGCCCAGCATTCACAGACATTACCGGCCCATCTGGAGCAACTGGCTAACCGCTCCTTGGCACAGTCTGGGCAGCGGGCGCTAAATTACCTGCATGAGAACGGTTTAGTCACAGAGGCGGCAGAAGAAGAGATCCGTCATCGGTTTGATACCAGTAGTAAAACTGCCTAAAGAAGATAACCTGTCCAGAGCGAATAAACTACCGGCGGCCTTAGCCGCCGGTAAGCTTTACAACCTCAGCTTCAAAACCGCCCTCAGCCAGTTTTACTACTACCTTATCACCCGGTTGTAACTGCTGACTGCTGCTTACTACCTGCTGTTTGGCATCAAAGGTAATACTGTAGCCGCGCGCCAGCGTGGCCAGCGGGCTTACCGTATTTAACTGGCTGCTAAAGGCTGCCAGCTGTTGCCTATGCTGTTTTAACTGGGCTTGCTGGGCGTTAATAAGCCGGCGCTGTAGCTCATGTAGTTTAAGGTTATGTTGCTGCAGGCTTTTTGCCGGCGATAACTGGCGCAGGCTTTTATCTAAATACTGTTGGCGCTGCTGCGAGGCGTTGTAGGTGCGCTTAATAGCCGCCGTTAAACGCAGTTGCAGCTCGTCCAGCCGCTGCTGTTGCTGCTGCAAGCGGCGCTTGGGGTGTAGCGCAATAAGACGCTGGCTTAGGTTTAACAGTGTCGGTGCCACTTGTTGTAAGCGGCTGCGCTGCGCCTGCAGTAAGCGGTTTTTTAGCTGCAGTATGCGATCTATTAGATGCGACTGATCCGGTGATACCAGCTCTGCTGCGGCCGAAGGGGTTGGGGCGCGCACATCGGCAACAAAGTCGGTTAAGGCAAAATCAATTTCATGACCTACCGCGCTAACGATCGGAATAGGGCAGGCGGCTAGCGCACGGCAAAGAAGTTCATCGTTAAAGCACCATAAGTCTTCTAACGAGCCACCGCCCCGGCCAATAATCAGCACATCTACTTCGTTGCGCTGTATCGCCGTGCTTAACATAGTGCGTAGCTGGGCTGCTGCGGTTTCGCCCTGCACCTGGCTGGGGTAAATAATCACTGCTATACCCGGCGCGCGGCGTTTAAGTACGGTAACGATATCGCGCACCGCTGCCCCGGTAGGCGAGGTAATCACCCCGACGCGCTGCACCTGTGTTGGCAATGGCTTTTTGCGCTCGGGCGCAAATAAGCCTTCGGCCTGTAATTGCGCTTTTAGCTGCTCGAATTGCTGCTTTAGCAAACCGGCGCCGGCGCTTTCAATAAACTCGGCCAGCAGCTGGTATTCGCCACGCGGCTCATACACGCTGATGCGGGCACGAATAAGCACCTGCTGGCCGTTTTGCGGCCTGAAGCTGCTATTACGGTTAGCCATTTTAAACATGGCGCATTTTACCTGGGCTGCACTGTCTTTTAGCGAAAAGTACCAGTGACCGCTGGCTGCCGCGACAAAGTTAGACACTTCGCCCTGTAGCCACAGGGTTTGAAACTGCAGCTCCAGCGTTAAGCGCACCTCGCTGTTTAAGCGCGATACGGTATAAATATCCGGGTTAGTCATGACACGTGCTGTATTGGCTGGGGTGAATAGCGCCTAGGGTAACATAAAACAAAAAACCGTTTGTGATACGCGCGTAAAACCGTTAAAATTGCGCCGCAACATTCCCTATCTTTTCAGCCACAGCGAGATTGTTGCAATGCTCAGGATCAAACAAGAAGCCCTTACCTTTGACGACGTGTTACTGGTACCGGCGCACTCTACTGTTCTACCTCATACGGCCGATTTACGCACCCGACTGACCAAAAGCATCACGCTGAATATTCCTATGGTATCTGCGTCTATGGACACAGTAACCGAAGCCCGCTTAGCCATAGCGCTGGCGCAGGAAGGTGGCCTGGGCTTTATCCACAAAAACATGACCATTGAAGAGCAGGCTGCTAACGTCCGCCGGGTGAAAAAATACGAAAGCGGTGTGGTGTCGGACCCGGTTACGGTAACGCCAGACATGAGCATCCGTGAAGTACAGGCCATGGCGCAGCAGCACGGTTTTTCTGGCTTCCCGGTGGTCGATGCCAGCAACAATCTGGTGGGTATGTTAACCAGCCGCGATATGAGCTTTGAAGCCAATAACAGCGAAAAAGTGGCCAGCTTAATGACACCACGCGAGCGTTTGGTGACTGTGCTGGAAACTGCACCGCGCGAGGAAGCCTTTAAAAAGATGCACCAGCATCGTATTGAAAAAGTGCTGGTAGTGGATAACGACTTTAAATTAAAAGGCCTGATTACCGTACGTGATTACTACAAAGCTGCCAGCAAGCCAAACGCCTGTAAAGACGAGTTAGGCCGCCTGCGCGTAGGAGCTGCGGTAGGCGTAGGTCCGGGTACTGACGAGCGCATTGCCGCGTTGGTAGAAGCCGGTGTCGACATTCTGCTGATTGATACCTCACACGGTCACTCACAGGGCGTTATTGACCGCGTAAAACAAACCCGTGCCCAGTACCCCAATTTACAAATTGTCGCTGGTAATGTCGCTACCGCTGAAGGCGCTAAAGCGCTGGCCGCAGCCGGTGCCAATGCCGTCAAAGTCGGTATCGGCCCTGGCTCTATTTGTACTACCCGTATTGTCACCGGTTGTGGTGTGCCACAAATTACCGCCATTTCTGAAGCGGCCATGGGCGTAGCCGGCACTGACGTGACCATTATTGCTGATGGTGGCATCCGCTTCTCCGGCGATATCGCCAAAGCCTTAGTGGCGGGCGCTAACTGCGTCATGGTGGGTTCTATGTTCGCCGGCACTGAAGAAGCGCCGGGCGAGGTTGAACTTTATCAGGGCCGTTACTACAAGTCTTATCGTGGTATGGGGTCATTAGGCGCTATGGCGCAGCGCAACGGCTCGTCAGACCGTTATTTCCAGGGCAGCAACAACGCTGAAAAGCTGGTACCTGAAGGTATTGAAGGTCGCGTGGCGTACAAAGGTCCGATGGAGAATATTATTCACCAGCAAATGGGCGGCCTGCGCAGTGCTATGGGGTTAACCGGTTGCCCTACTATTGACGATTTACGCACCAAGCCAGAATTTGTCCGGGTAACCTCGGCCGGTATGGGCGAGTCGCACGTACACGATGTGCAGATCACCAAAGAAGCGCCCAACTACCGCTTAGGCTAAACTGTTTCCTGTTTTATCGGCTGGCTTACCCCAGCCGCTTTACTTTTTAAAGGTCGCTATGAACAAAAACATTCATCACCACCGCATCTTAATTCTCGACTTTGGTTCGCAATATACCCAGTTAATTGCCCGCCGTGTGCGCGAAATTGGCGTGTACTGTGAGCTGTGGGCCTGGGATGTGACCGAAGCGCAAATCCGTGACTTTAACCCCACCGGTATTATTTTATCCGGCGGCCCGGAAAGCGTGCACGAAGCCAACTCGCCACGCGCACCGCAGTATGTGTTTGAAGCCGGTGTACCGGTGCTGGGTATTTGCTACGGCATGCAAACCATGGCCGAGCAGTTGGGCGGCAAGGTTCAGGGTTCGGACATGCGTGAGTTTGGCTATGCCCAGGTAGAGGTGGTGGCCGAAAACGAACTGTTTGCCAAAATTGAAGACCATGTTGGCAGCAACGGTAATGCGCTGTTAGATGTGTGGATGAGCCACGGCGATAAAGTGGTACAAATTCCGGAAGGCTTTATTACCTGTGCCAGCACGCCAACCTGTCCCCATGCCGGTATGGTAGACGAAGCCCGCCAGTTCTATGGCGTGCAGTTCCACCCGGAAGTGACCCACACCCGTCAGGGCCTGCGTATGCTAGAGCATTTCGTGGTCGATATCTGTGGTTGTGACAAGTTGTGGACACCCGCATCGATCATTGAAGATGCGATACTGCGGTTAAAACAGCAGATTGGTGATGATCAGGTTATTTTGGGGTTATCCGGCGGTGTTGATAGCTCGGTAGTAGCGATGTTACTGCACCGGGCTATTGGTAAAAACCTGACCTGTGTATTTGTTGATAACGGCCTGCTGCGCCTGAACGAAGGCAAGCAGGTGATGGATATGTTTGGCGATCATTTCGGCCTTAACATTATCAAAGTCGATGCTGAAGAGCGTTTTTTATCGGCCTTAGCCGGTGAAAACGAGCCGGAAGCCAAGCGTAAAATTATCGGCCGCGTGTTTGTCGAAGTATTCGACGAGCAGGCGCAAAAACTTAGCAACGCCAAGTGGCTCGCCCAGGGTACCATTTACCCTGACGTGATTGAATCAGCCGGCTCTGCAACCGGTAAAGCCCATGTGATTAAATCGCACCACAATGTGGGTGGCTTACCAGAGCATATGAAACTGGGCCTGGTAGAGCCACTGCGCGAGCTGTTTAAAGACGAAGTGCGCAAAGTCGGCTTAGAGCTGGGCCTGCCGTACGACATGCTGTACCGTCACCCGTTCCCGGGTCCGGGCTTGGGGGTGCGTGTACTGGGTGAAATTAAAAAAGAATACTGCGATATTCTGCGCCGCGCCGATGCCATCTTTATTGAAGAGCTGCACAATGCCGGGTTGTACCACAAAGTAAGCCAGGCTTTTGCCGTGTTCCTGCCGGTAAAATCGGTTGGTGTAATGGGCGACGCACGTAAGTACGACTGGGTAGTATCACTGCGGGCGGTAGAAACCATCGACTTTATGACCGCGCATTGGGCACACCTGCCGTATGATTTACTGGGTAAGGTGTCTAACCGTATTATCAATGAGATCAACGGTATTTCCCGCGTGGTGTACGACATCAGCGGTAAACCGCCAGCGACCATTGAGTGGGAATAACCCCCCTGATATTTAAAAGGCCAGCGTAATGCTGGCCTTTTTGCTATGTTAATCAGCAACACTAAACGATCTCAGGATTGTTCATGCGCAAGATAAAGAAACTTAACTTCAGTATTGTGATTAACACGCCGGTGCAAACCGTTTGGCAGTGCATGCTGTCTGACGTTGGTTACCGTAACTGGACCTCGGCGTTTTGTGAAGGTTCGTATTTTCAGGGCAGTTGGCAGCAGGGCGAGACCATGCGGTTTTTATCGCCATCGGGTGATGGCATGGTGGCCACTATTGCGGTGCTTAAACCGCAGGAGCTTATCTCGATTAAACACCTGGGCTTTATTGTTAATGGGCAGGACGATTTTAGCAGTGATAACGTCACCAGCTGGGCGCCGGCTTATGAGAACTATTATTTTTGTGAACAAAACGGTGCTACTGAGCTGCGTGTCGAGCAGGAAATCGCACCTGAATACGAGCAATATATGCAGGACACCTGGCCAAAGGCGCTGGTCAAGCTAAAACAGCTATGTGAGCAGGCTTAATAGCATAACCTGGCCTCAGCGGTTTTCTTTTTGTCATTTCGCTGCTTTACTGTGCTAATAACCTAAAACAGTGAGCCGCGAATGAAAATTAAAACCTTAGTTCTAAGTAGCCTGTTAACCTTAAGCTTGGCCCCTGTGGCTGACGCTTGTACCCGGGCGGTGTATAAGGGCCTGGACAATCTTATTCTTACCGCACGCTCGATGGACTGGCGTGATGATATTCCCGCTAATTTATGGTTGTTTCCCCGTGGTATGCAGCGCCAGGGCGAAGTGGGTGCTAACTCAGTGCGCTGGACGTCAAAGTATGGCAGCGTGGTGGCCAGTGCTTTTGATATTGCCAGTGCCGATGGCATGAACGAAAAAGGTTTAGTCGCTAATCTGCTGTGGCTGGTTGAATCACGTTACCCCGAATATGACGGCAGTAAGCCGGGCTTAACTGTGGCGGCCTGGGTGCAATATATGCTGGATAACTATGCGACGGTGGCTGAAGCGGTAACGGCGCTGCGTGATGAGCCTTTTGTCGTGGTGTCGTCGACTATTCCAGGTACCGACCGTTTTACCACGGTGCATTTGTCATTATCTGATGCGCAGGGAGACAGCGCGGTGTTTGAGTATATCGACGGCAAACTGGTTATCCATCACGACCCGTCATATACGGTAATGACCAACTCACCGGTGTTTGAAAAACAACTGGCAATCAACGAATATTGGCAGGCGCTTGGCGGTACCACTATGCTGCCGGGCACCAATCGGGCGGCCGACCGCTTTGTGCGGGCGTCATTTTATTTAGAGGCTATCCCGAAAACGAACGATGCCGTTTTGGCGGCAGCCAGTGTGTTTAGTGTGATCCGTAACGCTTCCGTGCCCTTTGGCATTTCATCGCCAACCGAGCCGAATATTTCGTCCACCCGCTGGCGCTCGGTGGCCGATCATAAGTCACTGCGTTATTATTTTGAGACGGCGTTAACGCCTAACACCTTGTGGGTGGAGTTAACCCAGGCCGATTTTCGTCCCGGCCAGCCAGCGCGTAAGTTAGCCTTAGACCAAGGCCAAACTTACGCCGGTAACACGATAAAACAGTTTAAAGCCAGTAAGCCGTTTCAGTTTGCCGGTTTAGACTAAGCGCTTAGCCGTGCTTTGTAGCACTTAAGCGCACCCATTCATCCTGCACGGCGATGGGGTCAAAACTAAACTCATCGCTGTAGGCATCAATTACACTTTGCGCCTGGCTTTCCAAAATGCCTGACAGTGCCAGTAAGCCGCCCGGTTTAACATAGGCGCTGATAATATCTTTTAGCTCAGCTAACGGGCCCGCCAGAATATTGGCAACCACCACGTCGGCCTGAAAATCTTTCGGCTGATGTTGGGGCAGGTACAGCTCAATCTGACCTTCGACATTATTGCGTTTGGCATTGGCGGTGCTGGCTTCAATTGCCTGCGGATCAATATCGACACCCACCACCCGTTTAGCGCCCAGTTTAAGTGCCGCTATGCCCAAAATGCCGGAGCCACAGCCAAAATCGACCACGCTTTGCTCGGGCTTTATAGTCGCGTCCAGCCATTGCATACAAAGTGCCGTAGTGGGGTGGGTGCCGGTGCCAAAGGCTAAACCCGGATCCAGCATTACGTTAACGGCAGTCGGGTCGGGAATATCACGCCAGCTTGGGCATACCCATAAACGCTCACCAAACTTAATCGGATGGAAGTTATCCATCCACTCGCGTTCCCAGTCTTTATCTTCCAGCTGCTCTAATTTGAAATCAGGCTCACCTTTGAAAAAGGACACCTGCTTAAGCTGGCCTAACACCTTATCCATTGGATGCTCAGCGTCAAACAAGCCGACCACCACAGTATTGGTCCAGTAAATCACTTCACCTGGCATCGGCTCGTAAATGGGGGTGTCATGGGCATCAAGAAAGCTGACCGCCTGTGCGCCCCAGCCCATCAGCATATCGCTGACCTGTTCGGCTTTTTCTTCAGTGGTGGTAACGCGCAGTTGGATCCAGGGCATGGTGTGTCTCGTTGGCTAAAAACAGCCGGCATTTTAGCTGAAAAGCCGGCGTTTCGCAGCTAACTCGCATTAGATTTAGAACTGAAACTGATTAAACACCGCCTCAGCCACGCTGATAAGTCGTGCTTTACGCAGTGCTTTTTGCTCTTCGCTATCGCCACGTACCGGATGGCCGCTAAGTAGAATAAAGGCGGTTTCGTTGTCATTATTGGCAAACACAAACAGCTGCAGTTTGTCCTTACGCAGTATCGCGCTAACGGCCTGTTCTGGCGTGGCGATTTGCTCAAAGCGGCCGCTGCCGTACTGGCGAATTTGCGCCAGCATGCCGTCACGCTCAGCATTAACGGCTCCGGCGCTTGGCAGGCTGCGAATACTGATGGTAAGCAGCGGGCTTTGGCTGCTGTCGGTGAACTTACAGCTGGTGACATCGCGGCTGGTGCTGCTGGTCATCTGATGGGGCTGGCTTAATAAAGGCTGCCACTGATCGGTGCTAAACCAGTTGCAGGGCGACTCGTTTAAAGCCTGCGCCCAGTTATCCCAGTTAAAACCGGCTACCGGCTCTTCAGCCCAGGCTGGCCTGGCGACGATAAACAACAACGTAGTGACGATAATGGCGCTTAAACGCATACTTGGCTCCTGTTAGCGGCGTAACCGGCTACCCGGTTTTATCAGTAAATCCACACGGCGGTTTAGCGCCCGGCCTGCTTCGTCATCGTTGCTGGCCACCGGCCGGCTTTCGCCATAACCTTTAATGCTGACCTGTTCTGCCGGCAGTTTCAGGCCGGGCGCCAGATACTGCCATACCGCCTGAGCCCGTTGTTCGGACAGAGTTTTATTGGCGCTATCCGAGCCGGTACTGTCGGTATGGCCCTCTACTGTGACGCGGATATCCGGGCCGTAGGCGGCGACTTTGGCAAGCAGTTCATCCAGTGCGCTTTGCGCTTGCGGTTTTAGCTGGAACTGGCCCACATCAAATAGCAGGGCGCTATCCAGAGACAACCTTATTTCGGCGCCGACCGCGGCAATGGCGTCGATATCCGCGCCGCTATGCATACCGCCGCAGCTGGTACCAGCGTTACGTAGCCGCACATAATTGTAGTGCTCGCCTGCGGCGACCAAGCCATTAATATCCACATCGGAGCGGGCGCCCTCAATCACGCCGACCTCCAGCCAGTTTGTGCCGTCCTGCGAAATGGCCAGCTGGGTTTTTTCCACAAAGGGGCCCACTTCAAAAATGTATAAGTCTGGTCCGGCAACATCAACCAGTACATTGTCGGTAAATTGCACGATAAGCTCGCCGTCACAGCCAATCGAGATAAAATCCGCTGACTGGGTGCTGCGGTAATCCGGCTCGCCCAGGGCTTTTAGCGGATTATTAAAGGGTACTCTGGAGGGCTTCTCGCCGGGAGTAAACGCGACCACCTGATCAGCAAATGACAATTCAGCCAGCGGCAGACAAATTTCCCGCTTGCCGCTACCATAGACCAGACCGGGGCAATCATCACTCTGGCGGCCACCCGCCAGACTGGGTAGCTTTGCGGCCTCGCGCTGCTCCAGTATTTTACGAATATGGCCGGCATTCACCTTGCCCTTGCTGGTTTGTGCCACCATTTGCGCCACTTCATCTGCACTAAACTGTGCCGTGCTGCCGGCTTCAGCCAGCTCATCGGCAAAGTTACGGCCATGTTTGGTCAGGCTGCCGCCCGCTTCGGTAATCAGCTGCTCCAGCTCAGCGGTGGTAAGCGGCGTGATGTCCT
>JAANMY010000449.1_pt1 | contig 58099 bp, 37 predicted proteins | sample 7279691 | NCBI WGS metagenome assembly JAANMY01 (sample SAMN14094543, study PRJNA606508) | bioreactor metagenome | isolation source: A lab-scale SPAN reactor treating ammonium-rich wastewater day 388 | place: Ireland: Galway | collected 2018-02-07 | reverse complement strand
CCAGGTGCCGCACCGCGTCCTGAAGCGCCTTCATTCCCTCGTCGCGCAGCTTCGCGCCCGGGGCGACATCCTCCTTGCGGCCGGAGGTGAACAGCTTGCGGGCCGCCTCGACCTTCTGCGTCCCCTCCTCCTTGAGGCTCTGCCCCCAGCGCAGCGCGGCCTCGAACCCCTCCGCTCGGCCGGGCGCCTGCTTCATGACCTGGTCGAACGCGGCGCGGGCCTCGGCGAACCTGCCCGCCTCGCGCAGGGCAACGCCGTGGTGGTAGCGCAGCAGGAGCAGCGGCGTCCATCCCGCCTGGTTCGGGTCACCGGCCGAGAGCGTCTTCTCGTACAGCTCGCGGCCCTTCGCCAGGACGTTCACCGCCTCCTTCGCGTTGTTCTGGCCGCGCAATAGCGTCGCCAGGTGGACCAGCGCCACCGGACCGGCCGACGTGTTCCGCAGCGGGTCGGTCGTGAAGCGGCGCAGCTCGTTCATCGCGCCGCCGACGTCGCCCGCGCCGGCCATGCAGCGGGCGCGCTCAACGGCCGCCTGGGGCTGCGTCGCATGACCGGAGAAATCCTTTAGCAGCCGCTCGTAGATGCCGCGCGCCGCCTGGTAGATCTTGCTGCGCTCCGGCGGCTGGGCTTGCAGCGTCGCCATGCGCTGCAGGCAGTGGCCCCACCGGAGCAGCGCATCGGGCGTCTGCGGACCCTTCGGCTGAGCACCGACGAACGCCTCCAGCAGATCGGCGGCGCCCTTCAGCTTCGCCTCCAGCTTGCCCGCCTCCAGCGCGTCCTCGGGTACGCCCGGCGGCGCCTGGCGGAGCAGGCAGTCGGCGAGCAGGTACGGCACCGTTACCAGCTCGCCGCTGCGTTCGGCCTGCGGGATGCTCTCGAAGGTCGCGCGGGCCGTCTCCAGGTCGCCCTTGCGGTAGTAGGTCAGCCCGAGCCCCTGCCGCGCGTGGTTGACGTGCGCGAACTCGGGGTATTTCGTGATGACGGCCTGGTAGCGCTTGATCGTCTCGTCGTACAGTTCCGGCAGGACGCGCGCCCGCTCCTGAGCGTTGGGATTCTTCTCGGCGGCGAGGGCGCGGAGGTAGCTGTTCTCGGCGTGGCGGAAAAGGACCGCGGGCGTCAGGGTGCTCTTCGGGAAGCGCTCGACGAAGCGCTGGCACGCCTTGTCCGACTCGGTGTAATCGCCCGCCAGGTGCAGCGCCGTCGCCAGCCGCTGGTGGATCTCCTCGTCGCGCGGCGGGAGCAGCTTCTCGGCGAGGAGCTGGTTGTAGGTGCCGGCGGCCTCTCGGTACTGCTTGATCAGCTGCTGCAGGTCGGCCGTCTCCAGCAGGATCTCCGCGCGCCGCTGCTTCGCCTCCGGGTCGGCCGGGACGAGTTGAGCGGCGCGGTCGGCCGCCTGGCGGTACAGATCGATCGCCTCACGCAGCGTCTGGGCGTAGGCGGGGAAGTTCGTCGCCGCGTCGGGCGCGCTGCCGGCCCGGGCCTTGCCGAGCCAGAGCAGCGCCTGGTCGGCGAGGCGCCGCTCGTTGTCGGCCAGCGGCCGCAGGATCTTCGCTGCCTCGGCGAAATCCTTCAGCTGGACGAGGCAGAACCCCAGGCGCAGCTGGGCCGCAGGTGCCAGCGGCGAATCGGCGTGGCCCTTCGCGAACTCGGTGAAGCGCGTCCGCGCCTCGCCGAACCGGCCGCCCTCGTAGAGGAGTACGCCAAGGTAGAACGACGCACGGGCGACGTGGTCCGGCATCGGCCCCTTGACCAGCGCCTCGGCGCGGGCCTTCTCCGCAGGATCCTTGGCCGTGCCGGGCCGCTTGAGCGCCTCGGCCGCCGCCTTCCTGTTGCGGGCGTGATCGCTCAGCACGCCCTCATAGTGGTGCGTGGCCTCAGCGCGCTCGTCGGCGCGGTGGTGGGTGCGTGCGAGCAGATAGCGGGCGTGCGTCCCGAACACCGGGTCGGCGAACGGGGCCAGCATCGCCAGGGTGCGCTCGGCGGCCGGGTAGTCCTTCAGGAGGAAGGCGGCGAAGCCGTGGTAGTAGCGGCCCAGATCGCGGTAGCGGCTGCGCGTCAGCACCTCGTCCTTCAGGAATGAGGCCGTGAGGTCGCGGGCCTCCTTCGTCCTGAGGAGCCGGAGGTGCATCTCCGCCTGATCGCACCGCGCCCGCGCCGCCCACTCCCAGTCGAGGGGCAACTCCTTTGCGTCGGCCGGCACCTTCGGAGCCTTCGCGGTGAAGGCGGCGGTCGCGGTGGCGAAATGGCGCGCCGCCTCCTCGAAGCGCTGGCGGGCGGTGTCGCGGTGCTGGGCGGCCTGCGACGGTTTGGCGTCGGCGTGAGCCAACTCGGTGACGCCGAGTCCGCGGTGGGCCAGGCCCAGGTGGTAGAGGATGCTGGCGTGTTCGGGCAGATCCTTGCGGGCGGCGGCCGCCTGGAGCAGGTCGCGCGCCTCGGAGTAGTTTTTCTGCGGCCCCTCGATCAGGGTCAGGGCCAGGCCATAGCGCGCGGACGGAGCATCCTTGTGGTTGCCGAAGCGGGCGAGGAACTCGCGGAAGCGCGTGGCGGCGAAGGGGTAGTTCTTCTCGTTGTACGCCTTGCGCGCGCTGTTGAGGACGAGGGCGGCAGCCTGGTCAGAGGTCATCTGCGCCCGGGCGGGCAGGAGGACCACGAGCAGGGCGAGCAGCGACAGCGTGAGGGCAAACCGTGGGACAGGCCTGCCTGCCTGCCGCAAACTCATGGTCGGCAGGAATGCCCGCCGCACGGTTTGCTGGCAGAAGAGGGGGTTCGACATTCGCGGGACCTCCTCGGTAGGTGGGTTGCGCTTCGTGAAGGCGTCGAGGCCCGAGGGCGGTGGGACAATACGCGCGGCACACCGTCGGGCGCGGGCCGCCTGGTGATGTTCCGGGCACGGCTGCCGGCCGAGGTAGGGGTGGGAGGGCCGGCAATCGCATCCAGTTCGTATTGTGCTCTCCGGCATGCGCCGCGTCAACAGGGTGAGGAAAGCGAATTTGGGACACACGGGCCTATCCTCGATGTGGCGGTCCGAGCCGCGTCGTACAATCAAGGTTAGCCGGTGTGGCCGCGCACGAGCCGGGGGAGACCGATGGCGCAGGAAGAACATCTCGAAGTTCGGCCCCGCTCGACGGGCGAGATCCTCGACGACGGCTGGCGCCTCTACCTGGGCGACCTGCCGCTGCTGCTGGCGCTGTCTGGCCTGTTCCTGCTGCCTGCCGCGGGGGTGGTGCTCTGGCTACTGTTCCAACCCGAGCCGGAGGGCACTGGCCGCCTGGTCCTGCCGGCCCTGGCGGCGCTGCTGCTGCCGCTGACCGGGATCGGCGCCGGGTCGTGCCAGGAAGCGCTGCATTGTCGCGGCGAGGGGATCGCCCCGCGCCTGGGGCGGTGTCTGGCGGCGACGTGGCGGCGCGGACTGAACCACGCCACCGCTCAGGCGCTCGTCCTCCTCCTTCCCGGCGTCGCGCTACTGTGGGTGGGCGCAACCGGCATGCCGGCGGTGGGACGTTGGATCATGGCGGGCAGCTTTCTGGCCCTGTTCGTGCCGGTGTGGATGGTGAGCCTGTGCCGGCACCCGGCCCTGGCGGCCGGGCAGCGGAACCTGTGGCGCGCCTGGCGGCACTCGCTCCGCGCCAGCGGCCGGCACGCCGGGCGCGCGCTGGCGGTCGTGTTCAGCCGGACCGTGCTGCTGCTCTTCGCCGCCATCAACCTGCACCTCTGCGCGCGTTTCTTTCTCTGGGCGGCGGAGGATCTGGGCGGGTTCAACCTCGCCCTGGTCCGCGTCCTGCTGTCCCCGAGCAATCCCCCGTACCTGGCCGCACTCGCGGTGTTCGCCTGGTGGCTGCTTGCCCCGTATGCCGAGGCCGTCAACTATCTGTTCTTCATCGACGATCGCACGCGCTACGAGGGTCTGGATCTGTGGTTCCGCGTCGAGGAGTTGTTCCCGGCGGATCGACCCGGGGCGCCCGCGCGTGGGAACGGTAAAGCCGCGCCCACCGCACGGGCCGCGCTCCTCGCCGCCCTGGTGTGCCTCGGTACGAGTTCCGCGGCGCGGGCCGACGCGCCGCTTGACGCGGTGCGCGCGGCGCGACAGGAGGTGGCCGCGGTGCGCCGGGAGGTCGAGCGGGCGAAGCCGTATCCGGGCGGCGGGCGCTGGACTGAGTGGCTGCGCCAGGTGGGCGTGCGCCTGGAAGCGAGCGCCCGCAAGGGTGGGTATCAGTGGTATTTCCGGGCCGTCGAGAGCTTCGCCGAACTGAAGCGCGACAGCGCACTGAAGGCGCTCGAGCGGGTGGATGCCCGGTTGGCCCTGATCGAGGAGAGCCTGGCGCGGCCGCCCGAGCAACAGGGGCTGACGCCTGAGCAGATCAAGGCACTCGTCTCGCCGGACGCGCGTTCCCGGCGCCCGAAGGTGAAACCGAAGGAAGACGCCCCACGCCGCGACGAGAAGAAAAACCGAGAGCCGCCGGACGTGAAGGGGCTGCAGGTCCGCAACTGGGGCGGGGGCGGGGCGCTGGGAGGCGGCGGGATCGCGCTCGGCGGGGTCGGCACCATCCTCATGTGGGCGCTGGTCGGCCTGGCGGTGGCGGTGGTGGTGGTCGGGGCCGGGCTGCTTGTGTGGCACCTGCTCCGCGACCAGCAGCGCGTTCGGCCAAAGGAACAGGGGGCCGTCGGTCCCGAAACGGAGGAGATGCCGGAAGACCTGGGGCAGCAGTCTCCGGCGGCGCTGTGGCAGCAGGCGGACGAGCTGGCACGCCGCGGCGACTTCCGCGGGGCGGTGCGCGTGCTGTACCTGAGCGTGCTGGCGGTGCTGCACCAGGCGGGGCTGATCCGGTACGAGCGGACGCGGACGAACGGGGAGTACGCCGACCAGCTGCGCCCGCGGCTAGCGCTGCACGCACCGTTCTGCCGGCTGACGGGGCTGTTCGAGCTAAAGTGGTACGGCGAGCGTTTGTGCCGGGAGGACGACTTCCGAGCGTGCCGCGACCTGGCGGAAGACCTGCGCCGCACCACCAGCCCGGAGCGCGAGCGACGGGCAGAGTAAGCGCCCGGCGCTGGCGCGCCGGGCTGGTAGTTGATAGCGGGTTGCTCTTGAGAAGTTCACGGCGCCGCGTCCTGCCCGTCGCTGACGCACCAACCGCCGTCCACCGGCAGGACCACGCCGGTGAGGAACCGGGCCGCGTCGCTGCACAGGAACACCGCCGCCTCCGCGCAGTCCGCGGGACTTCCCGGTCCGCCCCGCAGCGGCTGCTTCGTGCGGAGGAAGTTCAGGATGGCCGGGTCGCCGCACGCCCGCTCCGCCATCGGCGTCTCGATCAGACCCGGTGCGAGGACGTTCACCCGAATGCCGGCCGCCGCATAGCGGGCCGCCGCCAGCCGGCTCAGGGCGATCACCCCGCCCTTGGCCGCGGCGTAGGCGCAGGTGTCGAAGTGGCGCGGCGACGGCGCCAGGGCCAGCACGCTTGCCATGTTGAGGATCGCGCCCGGTTGCCGTTGCGCGAGGAAGTGCCGCACCGCCGCGCGGTTGGTCAGGAAGACGCTGCGCAGATTGAGGTCGAGAGCGTAGTCCCAGCCCGCGTCGGTGCATTCGTGCAGCGGCCCGTCGCCGCGCCGCCGCCCGCTGCCGCCGGCGACGTGATACAGCACGTCCAGGCCGCCGAACACCTGGACCGCGAACGCGAAGGCCTCGTCAACCTGTTTGGGATCGCGCGCGTCGCACCCGAGCGATAAACACGACCGTCCGGCTGCCTCCATCAGCGAGCGAACGCCCTCGTGGCTTCGTGGCTCATCGAGGCCGACAACGGCGACGTGGGCGGCGCCTTCGTCCAAAAAGCGCTTCGCGGCGGCCCAGCCGATCCCCGTGGTGCCGCCGACGATCAGGCAGCGCTTGCCATCGAGCCGGCCCGGCATGGTCACCCCCCTTGCCGCGCGTAGAGCGGCGCGACGCGCCGGGCGTACTGGGCGTAGAAGTATTCGAGCTGCTCCTCCACCGTGCGGCTGCCGACGAACTGATGGCTCGGCAGGAACACCGGCTCGATGCCGCGGTCCACGAGGCGCTGGGCCACCTCGCAGCGCAGCATGTTCATCACCAGCCCGCCGCCGAGCGTGCTGAACGGTCCGGTCCGATTCTTCAAGCCCTCAATTGGCAGGATGCAATCGCCGACCGGCGCGCCGTTGTCGAGAACGACGTCGGCCACGTCGAGCAGCTTTTTCCCGGACGGATGGGCCGGCTTCGCCTGCTCGCAGTGGACCCGGCTGACGACCGCGATCACCGCCAGGCCGCGCCGCCGCGCCCCCTCCGCCATCTCGACGATCACCTCGCGGATGCCGCTCGTCGAAATGACGATCAGCGCGTCGCGCGGCCCGAACGCGAAGTTGCGCAGGATCTGCTCCGCATAGCCGAGCGTCTTCTCCAGGTGCAGGCTCTGCCGCAGTCCGTTCGGCCCGACGATGAGGTTGTGGAACGTTAGCCCCAGTTCGACGAGCGTGTGCCAACCGACGAAGCATCCCTGCCGCGGCGTCATCTCCTCGCACAACATCCGGCTGTGCCCGCACCCGAACAGGTGGACCAGCCCGTCGCTCGCGATCGCCTCCGTGCAGAGGGCGGCGGCCCGGTCGAGGGACTCGCGCTGGGGGTCGAGCAGCCCTTGCAGGCGGGCGAGGGCGTCGCGGTAGTAGCGCTCGGCGGCGGTTAGCGGAGGTGTCGTCATGGACTTCGTATCATGAGTGGAAGGCGGGTCAAGAAGGCAGAGATCAGAGTAGGAACGGCACGCCCCGCCGGGAAGCCGGTCAGGCGCGGTACGAACGCGAGGTGGCCATGCTCCAGGGACTCGTGGGCCAGGTGGTCGTCATCGACCTGCGCAGCCCCTATGTCTGTCTGGGCAAGCTGCGGGGCTTCGACGATCACTATCTGGAGGTGTCCGACGCCGACCTGCACGACCTGCGCGACACCCAGACGACGCGCGAGAACTACATCGCCTCGTCGAAGTGGACCGGCGTCAAGCGAAACCGCAAGCGGGTGTGGATCGTGCGCGGCGACGTGGTCGCGATCGGGCGCCTCGAGGACGTGGTGGACGAGTAGGCAGGTCAGCCGCGCAGGCCCTCCGGCAGTTCCGCCCGTGCCTGGAAGTCCTCGGCACTGACCGCCCCTTCCGGGGTATCGATCCGCCCGCCCGTCACCTCGGCGCAGGCCCACGTCAGCGCGTTCCACGCCTGCCGCAGGCCCGGGTCCGCGTTCCCCCAGACGACGAGCGTCGCGCTCGCTTCGTCGCGGCGCAGAGTGACCATCCCGGCTGGCACGCCGAGGCGCAGCTCGCGCCAGTTGTCCGGCGGCGCCTCATCGGGGAAGGCCAGCTCGCCGTCGATCATCCGCATCTGCACCGGGAACCCGCGGACGCTCAGCAGCTCGCCCACGGCGGGCCAGAGCGGACGCGCCGCGGTCCCGAACGTTACGCGCTGTTCCATACCCATGCGCGGGCTCCTGAAGATGGAGGAGAAAGCCCACGGGTGGCGCCCCGTGGGTCGAGTCCCCAGCACCTGGCCCACGGGACGCCACCCGTGGGCTTTAATGGCGCCTGAGCACCCGGTCGAGGAGCGGGTAGGCGTGCTCGCCGTGCCAGCGGTGCCCGCCCTTGAACCGATCGACCTGCAGCTGCTCCGCAGCGCCCAGCGCCTGGTAGGCCCGCTGCATCCGGTCCAGCGCCGTCTCGACCCAGCGCGGCGGAAGCAGCCTGTCCTTGCTGCCGACCTCCCACAGGCTCGGCCGCGGAGCGATCAGCGACGCGATCTCCGGCACGTCGCCGTACTTCAGCAGCCCCGGAATGACCTGCGCCCCGCAGCTGTAACGGCTGCGGATGCGCTCCTGCATGCAGTTCAGCGCTCCGGACACCACCGCCACCCGGATGCGCGGCTCCAGGGCAGCCGCAAGCATCGTCATCCGCCCGCCGTATGACAGACCGACGCACCCGAGTCGTTCCGCGTCCACGTCCTTGCGCCGTGCCAGCAACTCGACGCACCACAGCACGTCGCGCAGGTTCTCGGCCATGAGCACCTTGCCGAGCAGCTGCAGGCGAACGAAGGTGACGGCGCACGGGTCGGTGCCGCCCTTCGCCGGGGGAGCGCCCAGCCGCCGGCCGAACGGGGTCAGGCACGGGGCCGCGACGACGTAACCGCGCCGCACCAGTTGGCGACCGTAGTCGTAGTTAGCGCTCCGGATCGCGCCCTCGACGCCCGGCGTCAGCGCGCGCCCGACGATGGGATCATACCCGAAGGCGCCGTGGCCGTGGACCGCCACCACCCCGGGCTGCGGTCCCTTCGCACCCTTCGGCAGCAACAGGTAAACGGGCAAGGGCGGGTGGCCCTTCGCCGTCAGCAGCAGTTCCTCGCGGCGGTGATCGTCCAGTTCGACGGTGCGCTCGACGGTCACCTCCCACGATGCGGGGGGGCGGTGCGGGCCGAGCAGTTCGCGCAGCTTCGCGGCGAAGGCGGCCTGCCACTGGCGGCACTCCTCCGCCGTGCCGCCCCGGAACTGCATCTTCAGCGGAGCCTCGTCTGCGAGCTTGCGGATCTGCTCGTCCACGGAAGGAGACTGCGCGCCGCCCTGCACGCCGCCGAGGCTCAGCAGTGCGCCGGCGACCAGCGCAGGCAGCCGGGAGCTACTCATCGTGGGGCCTCCGGGTGTGCTGCCTGTAAGTTGTGATAAGCCCACGGGCTGCGGCCTGTGGGCTTGCCGGCTCCTTCACTATCGGGCGGGCGCCGGCTCGAACTCCACCCAGCGGGTCTGCACCCCCTGGCCGGTCGGGATGTCCCAGGCGACCGGCCCCCCCCTACCGGCGAAGGTGCGCACCGCGCGCCGCTCGCCCGCTGCCTCGCGCCACACGAACGTCACGCGCGTCGGATCCGGTCCGGCGGCGCGGTACGCCAGGTGGACCTCGCCGCGCGCGTACGCCCTGCCGCCGCTGTTGCGGAACCGCACGCGCACCCGCGACGGGCCGCCCTCCAGGTCTGCCGATCCCCAGCAGAGACTTTGCGACCAGAAGTCGCCCGGCTCGTCGCCGCGGCGCGGAATCGTCCAGTCCTTCACCACCGGCCGCCACGTCTTGCCGCCGTCGGTCGAGAACTCGACCTGATACTTCGCCTCCGGCCGCGGCGGGCTGCCCGACTGGACGTGGGCGGCCGCGTAAAGGGTCAGCGCCGGTTCGCCGCGCGGCGTCGCCACTTCGAGGGTGACGCGCGGGCTGCCGAACTTCCCCTCGATGACGTGGGCCTGCGCCTGCGGCAGGTTCGGGCCGGCCGACACCAGCGCCCGCCCGGATGTCTGGAACGTCACGCGCGCGCCGCCGTCCTTCAACTGCGGCAGAACCGACGAGTTGGCCTGGCAAACGGTCACCACCGTCAGCCCCGCGCCGGCGAGGGCGCGCGCCCCCGCGTGCAGCCGGAGCCAGTACTGCCGGTGCCCCTTGACGCGGTCGGTCAGATCCAGGCCGTCCACGAACCGCCCGCCGTCGTGCCACGTCCGCCCGCGGTCGGTCGAGACGGACACCGCGCATGTCGCCTTGCCGCGCAACACCAGGCCGTTGCGGCAACCCGGGTCGTAGATGCCCCACGGACGGTCCGTCGCGGGCGTCGCGGCGATGATGTAGGGCGTCTGAAACTCGAACGTGATCTGGTCCGCGGCCTCCTCGACCACGCCCTCCTTGTAGTCCGCGGTAGCGAAGTCCGGGCGATAGGTGTAGACGGCGTTGGCGTAGCGCGCCTGCCCGGGGCGGTGGCCGGCGCCGGTGCGCGAGCGGTACATCCGGTCAGCCTGATTCACCCAGGTGACGGACCGCTCCGGGCCGGGGACGCCGCCGGTGCCGTAGTTGCGGCCCCAGAAGACGAACGTCTTGCCGTCCTCCAGGCCCGGCTGCAGGTAGCGGCGCAGCGTTTCGCCGCGGCGCAGGTGGACCGCTGGCGGCGGTCCACTGTAGCCGGCGAGCAGCTCGGCAACCTGATAGCGGCGGTAGGATGCGCCGTCGCCGGGGTGCAGGCCGCACACCAGCCAGCCGCGTTGCCGATTCGGGTCGAATCCGCGGTTGGTCAGGCGCTTCCAGTCCTTGTGAATCTCGGCGAGGGAGAGGAGACGCTCCCCCTTCGCGTCGAAGATGACGGTGGACAGGTCGTGATCGAGCAGCGCCCACCGGCCGGCGCCGTAGAATCCGCCGGTGAGGAACACCTCGAAGGCGTTGTGGCCGTCCACGCCCACGCCGCGCCCGCGCCCGTGGCCGAGCAGGGCCTGCATCTCGGCGACCCACTGCGAGTGTGTCGTTCCGCACAGCCCGAACCCGTGGGCGAACAGGCCGGTCCAGTACTCGCGTGTGCGCACGTCGCCGCCGCGCGTGAACCCCTTGCCCCAGAGATCCTCGGCGCCTTCCTCGCCGTGCCAGTAGTGCGTGTTGCGCCACAGCCACGCAGCCAGCACCCGATCCTCGTCAGTCGTCGGTTTGACACCGACAACGCGCTGATAGACCTCCGCCTGCGTGGCGAACAGACGCTCGAACGTGGAGCAGGCGAGTTCGCCCGGATACCAGGGGTGATCGGTGCGCACCTGCGGGTCGCCCACGCCAGCCCGCGCCGGCGGTACGGCGAGCGTCAGGCAGAGGATCCCGATCGCCGTCAACCATCGTTTCATCGCGCCAGCCCTCCCAGCAGCCACAAGCGGTCCCACGCGGACCCTGGGTTTTCACCCAGGGCTTTGATATACAACCCCTTCCTCCGGACCACCCTGGAGCGCCACCAGCCCGCAGCGCCAGCGCCGGGCGTCTGGAACACCCGGCGCTGGCGCTCCGGGTTGGTGGCGGTTTGTGCGGTTGGTAGGATAGCTCGGTCAGCCCGCTGGCCCGTCGTCCGGCGGCGAGTCGTGATGCCACGAACCTCACCCCATGCGAGCATTCTTCCGCTGGCTCTACCAGGCCCGGATGAGCCGCCGGCAGCGCGAGTGGACGGAAGCAGATCTCGCCCGGCCGGCCGTCGTCTTCGCCCCCCACCCCGACGACGAGGCGCTCGGGTGCGGCGGGACGATCATTCGCAAACGGCGGGCCGGGGCGCCGGTCCATCTCGTCTTCATGACCGACGGCTCGCAGTCGCACGCTCACCTGATGCCGCCCGAGCAACTCAGCGCCCTCCGCCGCGAGGAGGCGCGGGCGGCCGCCCGGACGCTGGGGGTCGCGCCGGAGGACGTCGCCTTTCTGGACTACCCCGACGGCAAGCTGACCGACTGCCTGGCGGCCGGCACCGCCCGCGTCGCCGAGATCCTCCGGCACAAACGGCCCGCCCAGGTGTTCGCCACCTACCACCGCGAACCCCCGCCGGACCACCGCGCCACGACCCGCATCGTTCTGGAAGCGCTGAAGCACGCGGGGAGCCAGGCGACCGTCTGCGAGTACCCCATCTGGTTCTGGGACCACTGGCCGTGGACGCCCCTGCGGGGCGGACTTCGAGAGCGTTGGCGGACGCTGCAGGAAGGCCGGCACGACGCCCGCCAGTTGCGGCGCGAGTGCCAGTCCTGGGTGCGCATCAGCGACGTCCTGGACCAGAAGCGGGCGGCCCTGGAGCAGCATCGGTCGCAGATGCGGCGGCTGATCGACGACCCGCGCTGGCTGACCTTGCCGGACGCGGGCGGCGGCGACTGGCTGAAGTGTTTCTTCGGGGACCGGGAGATCTTCTGCGAACACCCGGCGTGAGCCACGACGCTCCCGGTGCAGGGACGAGGAGAGGCGTTTCAAAGCCCACGGGGCGCAGCCTGTGGACTTTCAAGGCGGTGCATCATGCGAATCAACTTCGTGCTCCCCGTCGTCAACCTGTCGGGCGGCATTCGGGTGCTGGCGCTCTACGCCGAGGGGTTGCGGCGCCGGGGCCACCAGGTCACCGCTGTCTCCGTCCGGTTGCCGGGACCGACGCTCAAGGGGATCGTGAAATCGCTCCTCAAGGGCCGCGGCTGGCCGCGGCGCCCGCCGGTGGAATCGTCCCACTTCGACAACCTCGCGATCACTCACCGGCGCCTGGACCACGCCGGCCCGGTCACCGACGCCGACGTCCCCGAGGGCGACGTGGTGATCGGGACGTGGTGGGAGACGGTGCGCTGGGTCGAGCGGCTATCGCCTTCCCGGGGGGCCAAGGTCCACTTCGTTCAGGGGTACGACTACGGCGGCCGGCCCGAGGAGATCGACGCGACCTACGCCCTCCCGATCCCCAAGATCGTCATCTCGTCCTGGCTGCGCGACCTGGTGCAGAACAAGTTCCACCAGATGCCGCTGGCCGTCATCTCCAACAGCGTCTCGACGGACCGCTTCTTCGCCCCGCCGCGCGGCAAGCAGCCGGTGCCGACGGTCGGAACGATCTACGCGACAGACCGCAACAAGGGCGCCGACATCGCCCTGCAGGCGTTTGAGCTGGCGGCGCAGCGGCTGCCGAACCTGAGGCTGCGGACGATGGGGACGGCGCCGGTGGCCGACGATCTGCCGCTCCCGGCGGGGGCCGAGTTCACCTACAACGCGGATGACGAAAAGCTCCGTCAGGTCTACTCCGGCTGCGACGCCTGGCTGTTCAGCTCGCGGATAGAGGGGTTCGGGCTGCCCATCCTCGAAGCGTTGGCGTGCCGGACGCCGGTCATCGCGGCGCCGGCCGGCGCTGCTCCCGATCTGGTAAATCCGGGCAACGGGATCCTGGTCGGCGCCGCGGATCCGCAGGCGCTGGCCGACGCGATCGTGCGCGTATGCGGCCTGCCGGAAGCCGAGTGGCGGGCGCTCTCCGACGCGGCGCTCGCAACCATCACCGGCTACACCTGGGACGACGCGGTCGGCCGGTTCGAGAAGGCGCTCGTGGAACTCGCCGAGAAGACGCACGGAGCGTCCCGCTAAACCGCCAGCGGTACGAAGAAGCAACAAGGCGATGCCGTATTACCCCTTCTTCCGTCGCGGCATCTGCGCGCCGACGACGCCGCGCCACGTTTGCAGCAACTGGCGCAGTTCGCGAACCCGGTCCGGCATGCGCCCGGCGAGGTCGTGACGCTCGCCCGGATCCGCCTTGAGGTCGTACAACTCGACGCGCCCGTCCTCGAAGAACTCGATCAGCTTCCAGTCGCCGTGACGAATCGCCCCGGACGGCCTGCCGCCCTGGTTGCTGTAGTGCGGGTAGTGCCAGTACAGTGTCTGCCGGTCGAGCTGGTCGCCCCCCTTCAGGAGCGGCACGAGGCTGCGCCCGTCGAGTTGCTGCTTCGGTCGCGCCGCTACCCCGGCGGCTTCGAGCAGGGTCGGGAAGTAGTCGTCGCTGATGGTCGGTATCGGACACACGCCGCCGGCCTTCGCCACCCCCGGCCAGCGGACGAGCAGCGGCACCCGCACCCCGCCCTCGTACAGCCAGCCCTTGCCGAGTCGCAGCGGCAGGTTCGAGGTCGGCCACCCCTCCGACGAACACAGCCCGCCGTTGTCGGACGTGAAGATGACAAGCGTGTTCTCGTCCAGGCCGAGATCCGCCAACTTCTTCAGGACACGCCCGACGCCCTGGTCGAGGCTCTCCAGCATGGCAGCGTAGACCGCGTGGCTGTGGACCAGGCGGACCTTGCGGCCGCTGTCCTCGCCGAAGAGGGGGCCGGCTGGCGGGTTCGCCTTCACCTTCGCCTCGAACGCGGCGGCGAGTTCCTTCTTCGCCACCAGCGGAATGTGGACGGCGTTGTACGCGAGATAGAGGAAGAACGGCCGGTCCTTGTTCCTCTCGATGAACTTCTCGGCCGCTTCGGTCTGGCGGTCAGTGAGGTAGCGGCCCTGCTTGTCGAAGTATCCGGCCGGTGAGCCGCCGAGGTTGACGGCGGCGTTGTCGGCGAACCCGAACCGCTCGGGGCCGAGCTTGCCGAGGTGCCACTTGCCGACCAGTCCGGTGACGTACCCGGCCGCCGCCAGAACCCGCGCAATCGTCACCTCGTCGGGGGCCAGGCCGTGCGTCCAGTCCACCGGCTGCAGCGGGGAGTTCTCCGGCCAGCGGTTGCCGACCAGGAAGTTGGTCAGGCGCAGGCGTGCCGGGTTCTTGCCGGTCATGATGCTGGCCCGGGTCGGCGAGCAAACCGGGTTGGCCGTGTACGCCTGGGTGAGGCGCAGGCCCTGCTTCGCGAGCCGGTCGAGGTTCGGCGTCTTGTAGAACTTGCTTCCGTAACAGCCAAGGTCCGCCCAGCCGAGGTCGTCGGCGAGAATGAAGACGATGTTCGGCCGCCGCGGCCCCTTGCCGGTCCCCTGCGCCTCGGCCAGCGCGGGTACGACGGCCCAGGCGAGAAGAACACCAAGGAGCACCAGGGTCCGCGAACGCAGTATGTGGAAAGCCCGCATGGTGTGATCCCTCCCCCCCCGGGCGGTTACTGGTTGAGGGGTCGCGGCGCAGTGCCGGCGCGCCCTCAGTGGAGAGGTACGAGAATAGCGCGCAGGCCGCCAGAGGCGGAGGAAAGCGCGGCGAGGTTCGCCGCTCCGGCCGGAGGTGTCCTGTCAACGCCCACGGGACGCCACCCGTGGGCTTGACAGGATACCTCCCTTGCCCCGCATTGAAGCGCCTCAGCGCGGCCAATTTGCCGAACTCACCCAAAATCCCAATACTTCTTCTCTCGTCAATCACTGCCAATTCGACCGTCTCACCCACAGTGCCCTGGCGGAGATAATCTTGCCAGTCTTCAGCGCGTCGTGGAAATCCTCGTCGGCGGGAGCGGTTTTAATCGCGGCTTAAAGCCCCTCTAAGAATCGCGGGCCTAGAGTGGCTCGCGACGCCCAGGTTTCGCCCGAAAACGTTTTGGAGGAGGATGCACATGCGTCAGTTTCAGGCAAGGGGCCGATCCGCGGGACGACACGGTTGGGGCTGGCTAGGCGCCCTGGCCCTGGGTGCCCTGTTCCTCGCGACGACCGGAGGGGAGTCGCAAACAGGCGGCACGTCGTCCGGCGGGAGCAGCGCTGGAGGCACCACGACGGGTGGGACCAGCGGAGGTTCGACGTCCTCGGGCGGTACGACCACCGGGGGTGGAACCAAGACCACGACCGGCTCGACGGGGACGGGTTCGACGAGCAGCGGGACCACCGGCGGTTCCACGGGTGGGACCACCAGCGGCACGACCGGCGGGACCGCTGGAAGTACGACCGGAGGAACAACGGGAGGTTCGACAGGCGGCGGTACGGGGAGCGGGACCAAGACCGGCACTGGCACGGCGACCGGCGATTCGAGCGAGGATCAATCCGAGGACGAGAACAAACTCCTGGAACTGTTCGAGACGTTGAAGGAACTCGTCACCACGGTTCTCGGCGAGATGGACGAGCAGGATCTCGACATGATCGCCGGGGTCATCTTCCTGGAGTTTTTGGAAGACATCTTCGGCGCACCTCGATACGGCCGACACCACTTCCACCGCCTCCGTCACCGCGGCTGGGGCTGGTGAGCCAGGCGCGCGCGCGACGAGCGGCCGACGAGCCGGAAGCGTCAGCGACGGAACGGTCGAGGCTCCCATCGCTGACGCTTCCGGCTCGTCGGCCGCCCGCCGCGCCGAGGGCTACTTCCCGCCGCGTTCGATCAGGCTGATGCTCTGAATCTGGTAGCTCGCGCTGGCGCCGGACCGGCCGACCTGTCCGCCCTCCATGAGGCGGCCGTGTACGCAGATAAGGTCGCCGTGCTGACACTTGCTCAACTCGGCGTGCGGCAGCAGCAGGACCAGGCCGCCGAGGCGCTCCACCTCGTAGGGGGCGCCGTACCGCAGCACCCAGCGGTCGCCGCCGCCCGGAGCGCGGAACAACTTGCCGGTGATCCAGCTGTAATCCTTCTCGTGGCCGATCTTCTGCAGTTCCTTGTCCGAAACCGGGAACTGGTCGAGCGGGGACGCCTTGGCCATGTGCGGCAGCGGCGCCGGCCGACCCGATTGCGGGGAGAGGATCACGCCCGCGGGCGTCATGGGCATCGGCTGGCGGTAGTAGGCGCCGGAAGCCTGGGGCGCGACGGCGGGGGCCGCCACGGGGCGAATCGTTTCCGCCACCGGTTCGTCGGCGCCGCGGCGCGAGAACAGGCCGCGCAGCCGATCGCCGAGCCTCCAGGAGCGCGTCGGCGGGGCTTCCGGTGCCGGGACGGCGGGCACCGTGTGGGTGGTCAGGACTCGTACCGGCGGTTGGACGCCAGGCAAGGGGGCGGGGGGCGCGCCCGCCAGGCAACTCGCGGTCAACAGGCACAACGAGTACGACATGTTTTCCTCCAAGTGAGGCGGGGAGGCGGCCGCGCGGAGCGCGGCGACAAGAACGACGCCGCTCGCGCGGCGACCCTTGCCCGGGAACTGCCTCTCCGGCCAGTATCCCCCGTGTTCCTTTCTCTTTTCGGATTCCCTGCCCGTGGTGGGTTAGCGATTCTGCCCGATGTACTCGGGGCGTCGAAAGAGACCGTCCTGCGGAACCTGCCGGCCGTGCCCGGTTTGCCCACACCGCCGGGGCGGCCGATGCACGACGTGAAGAGGTGAGAAAAAAAACGGGCCGCGACTGCGGCCCGGGGCGAGGGACGGAGCCCCCTCCTGCGGGGTTGTGAAACGGCCTGTCAGAACACGCGGCCCCGTCAGGCTCCGGCCTTCTTGACGAGAAGCAACTTTTTGATCGCTCAACTCGCCGACGGCGATTGCCGATCCCTCTCGGTTCAGAGGCTCCTGTCGCCCGGTATGGCTCCGTGTGCCGGCTGCGGCTGCCGGGCGGCTGTGGAGCCTGCGATTCCCCCGACCTGCGGGAAAGCCCATGCTCTCGATCCCCGAGCGACACGCTCGCCGCGCCGCAGCCCGGGCGCTGGCTCTGGAACTGATGGCCTGCCACGGCCTGCACGACTGGGCGTTCGCGTTCGGCCGGCAGAAGCGCACCCTCGGCCTGTGCCGGTACGCCGCCAGAACGATCGAGCTGTCCATCTATCTCGTGGACCGCAACGGCCCGGACGAGGTGCGCGACACGGTCCTGCACGAGATCGCCCACGCCCTCGTCGGTCCGGGCCACGCCCATGACGCCGTCTGGAAGGCGAAGGCGGCGGCGATCGGGGCGCGGCCCCAGCGGTGCGGGGCGGCCGACATGCCGGCCGGGCGCTGGCACGCCCGGTGCGGCGGCTGCGGTCAGGCGTTCTCGCGCCATCGCAGGCCGCGGCGGCTGACCGGCTGGTTCTGCCGCGGTTGCGGCCCCCGGGGCGGAGCCCTCACCTGGCGGGAGCGCGAGGCCGGCCAGGTCGCAGGGGAGGCTCAGCCGACCACTACCACCGGGTCGCCGAGCACGTCCAGCCGCGGCGTCACGCCCAGTCCGGGTGCCGTGCTTGCCGCCAGGCGGCCGTGCTGACGCTGCGGGGCATCGTCGGCGAGGCGGACCGTGACGTAACTGTTGAAGTCGGTAGCAGTGAACAGAAACTCGGGCGGCGTGCTGTGAGCCAGGTGGGCGATGGCGGCGGTGACGATGTCGCCGCCCCAGCTGTCCTCCAGCGTCATCGCCACCCCGAGCGAGACGCACAGGTCGCGCGCCTGCCGCGCCTTCGTCAGTCCGCCGAACTTGCTGATCTTGATGTTCACCACGTCCATCGCCCGGTCGGCGTGGCCGCGCAGCAGGACGTCGAGTGAGTCGATCGCCTCGTCGAGGATGAACGGATGGTCGGTGTGGCGGCGGACTGTCAGACACTCCTCGTAGCTCGGGCACGGTTGCTCGATGTACACGTCCACGTCGCGCACCGCCCGCACCACGCGGAGGGCGTCGTGCATCAGCCAGCCGGTGTTGGCGTCGGCGATCAGCCGGTCGCCGGGGTGGAGGCGGGCCGCGGCGGCGCGGATGCGCTCGACATCCTCCGCCGGGTCGCCGCCGACCTTGAGCTGGAAGCGACGATACCCCTCGGCGCGGTAGCCGGCGACCCGGTCCGCCATCGCCGCCGGATCCTCCTGGGAGATGGCCCGATACAGGCCGAAGTCCTCGCCGTAGCGCCCGCCCAGGAGAGTGCAGACCGGCTGCCCGGTCGCCTTGCCGAGGATGTCCCAGCACGCCATGTCGAGGCCGGATTTGACGTAGGGGTGCCCCTTCAGGGCCGCGTCCATCCGGCGGTTCAGCTTCCCCAGCTGCCGCGGATCCTCGTCGAGCAGGTGCGGCCCCAGCTCGGCGAGGCCGGCCCGCACGCCGGCGGCGTAGGCGGGGAGGTAGAACGGGCCGAGCGGGCAGACCTCGCCGTAGCCGGTCAGGCCGGCGTCGGTCTGGACCTCGACCACGGTACTGTCGAAGACGGCGACCGACTTGCCGCCGGACCATTTGTAGCTGCCCTCGTGCAGCGGCAGCTCGACCCGGTAGGCGCGGATGCGGCTGATCTTCATCAGCATTCCCGACGGAACGAGGGCGAGAGTAAGGACTGGCAGAGCCAATTCCTGTCCGAGCCTGCAGCGTCAGCGCGGGTCTTTGTCGCTCCCCTCGCTGACGCTGCGGGCTCGGACGGAATGGCTGCTGCGGATTCGTTGTAGCTGGTCGGTGATGGATGACAGCCCGGGAGGGGGTCAATTCTCGGAGAACACCTCACCGCCGGCACGTGTGACGAGTGCCCCGAGCACGCCGGGGGCAACGTTTTCTTGCAGGAATTGCACGGACCCGTCGGCCCGGAGGGTGTTCACGCCGCCGGTGTGGAAGCCGTAGATCTGGTAAGCGCCCGCCCCGCCCCCGTTAGTGCAGTTGACGACGCAACAACCACCGTCCGGCACGGTCCCGGTGTTGCTAAACCCGCGCACCCGGATGGCGGTGTTGTAGTCGGACCAGCCGGCGTTGAGCGCCCAGCCGGCCTGTCCCGGGGCGTTCGGCGACACCGGAGTCCCCTTCGCGTACAGCTGGTGCCGGCCGGCGCTCTCCGCCACCATGATCGTATTCGACGTGCCGTCCGTGATCGCCGGGAGCCGAACCTTGCCCTGGGTCAATCCCCCGGTGGTCATTACGCCGATGATGCCCAGCGCGCCCAGGTAGTCGGAGCCGCTCTGAGGGGGGCTGGCGGTCGCGCAGGCGTTTCGGAAGCTATTTTGGTAGCCGCGGACAGCGCTGTAATCGGTGGGGCCGACAACGAACGCGGCCGGGTTCGAGATCCCCGCCGACCGGAAGTAGGGACCGTAGTCAAGTTGCCGTTCCGGCGCCGACGGGCAGAGGTAGACCGGGATCACCGTCATGGCGGAAATGGTGCCGGGCGAACCCAGCGGCGTCGCCCAGGGGGGCGGCCAGTTACTCGGATCGATGACCGAGCGGTCGGAGCGGGAGATCCGGGTCACGTTCCCCTGCTCAAGGTACGGCAGGATCAGGACGTGCATGCCGTGCCCCTGCCGCTGGTTGCCCAGGGGGTTCGCGGGGTTCGGGTTGAAGTTGAAATCGTATGCCCACGGCGGGAGATGTTTCTGCGAGTCGTGATAGCTGTGGATGGCCAGGCCGATTTGCTTGAGGTTGTTCTGGCACTGGGCGCGGGCGGCGGCCTCGCGCACCTTCTGAACGGCGGGCAGGAGCAGACCGATGAGGATGGCGATGATCGCGATCACCACCAGCAACTCGATCAGCGTGAAGGCCGCGCTACGCGCTGGGCGGACGGCCGGTCCGTGGTTCGGGAAGACAGCAGGCATGACCGTGCTCCTATGACAGGTATGAGCAGAGGTAATCGTCCCAACCCCTTGTGGGAGGGTCCGCCACAAGGACAAAGCCCCCGAATCGGTCTTCACTTCGGACGGAACGGTTCGAGCGTGTTCGTACCCGATTGGACGGTCGCCTTGAATGGCGAACTCGCCGAGACAGCGTATGCCCCGCCGAACCGATCCCGCGTTTCCGGTGCTTCTATGGAGAAGCCCTTCTTCCCCTTCGCCTCCACAATCACGGGCCAGGTGAGTGTGACGACGTATTCGCCTTCCGCTGCGCCGTCTTTCTGGCCGGTGGTCAACCGGAACGTGCCATCCGCCTCGGTCAACGCCATGGGGCGGACGACGGTGATCGCGTTGACTGCCTTCCTGGGATGGAAGGTAACAACGACCCCTTTGGCCGGTTCGTTCTTGTAGAGAACCTTCCCCTCGACCGGGTGGAGCGACTCCCCGCCGGAGCAGGAAATACAGGCCAGTGAGGTGACCAGCAGGCACAGGCGAAGCGGGAGCGGAACGAGGCCAGCCGGCGGGAAGGTGAGGCTCCGAGGACACTTACGATACAACCGTCGCGGCTCGAAGATGGTCACCGGGGAACCCTCCTGAGCGATGGGCACCTGCGCGAGATGAGAGGATTTCTTGCAAATGGAATTAGAGGATGATAAAGCAGGCACGGCAGGAAGTCGAGCAAAATTCGGCCAGAATCGAGGATTCGTCGGGGAGTGCGGCACGCCCTGGCAGGATCGCCGGCCTCTCCGGACGGCGGCCTGTGGCACAATCGAACAGTCTGTACGAAAAGGTAACGCAACGCGAACCTTGCCGAGAGCCCTCTTTTTACCAGATCCAGCCCCAAGCTGTTACGGCACAGAGATCTGGGTAAATCTCGCCGGAGGGGAAGAGATGGGAGCCGGTTGGCATTGAATTTGTTTCCAAAGGGAAACAGGAATGAGAAGAGCCCCCTGCATCCCCAAGGGACCGGCGGTCATGTCCATCATGCCTGGCGAACTGGATCCTCCCATTCGTATCGTTCAGCGCCAGCGCGTTCGCCGGACGGTCAAGGTGACGGTCCCCAGCCGGCGCCCTTCGCTTCTCGACCCGCGATTGCGCGGCGACCCGTGGATCCTGCCGCGCGCCGACGGGACGTTGGCGCTTTGTTTCGACCTGTGGGAGATGGCGGCGGTCGGGGGGTGCCTGCTCGATTTGCCGTCGCTGAACACCCTGCTGCACCGAGCCCGCCACCGCTACCCGCGCCGCCGCATCGCGTGACCGACGGCCCTCACCGCGCCACCGTGGCGACGATGACCGCCACCCCGATGAGGACCGCGGCACACACGATCGCCACCGCCACGTTCTGCTTCTCCGCCAGTTCCTTCTCGATGTCCAGACCCCGGGCCAACCAGTCAAACACCTTGAAACCCAGTGCCAGCAGCAGGATGCCAATGATCCCGTAGACCAGCGTCAGGGCGGCGCCGTGGAACAGGTTCTCCCAGAACGGGAGCCCGTCCGCCGTTTGGGCGAAGAGCGCGCAAAGCATCTTAAACACCTCGTGAACGACAGGGGTAGCCAAACACCAGCCCGGAGCGCCAGCGCCGGATCCTTGAAGCGCCCGGCGCTGGCGCTCCGGGCTGGTCCGACGACGCCCGAAAGGGAGCGGTTTTCTACCGGCCGCGTCCGCTCGGAGCCACCTCAACCCCGCCGAAGCGCTTGAAGAAGACGAGCCAGATCAGCAACCCGACCACCACGAGGACGAACACCACCGTCAGGAGGGTTTCCCCGGTCCCGGAAGGACGAGGCGGAACGGCGGGGCCGTCCGAACGCGCCACTTCTACCGCCTCGGGGTTGTAAACCGCGTCAACGTACTCGTCGTCGAACATCAGGTCGTAAGCGCCGATCCCCTTGGGAACGTGGGTCGCGTTGCGCTTCAGATCCTTGTCGGCCTCAAGCTGACGGACGCGGTCCTCGAGACGCGGATCGCGGGCGAGCAGTTCGCGGTAGCGTGCCGCGTCCATCGCGTCGCGGTGGTGGTACGCCCAGCGGGCGCGCGTCTCGCGATCCTGCTCCAGCAGCCACAACCAGAAGAGGAAGCTGTACGGGTCGTGGTAGACCGGCCCGCGAACGACCGACCCGGGGACCGTGTCGCGGAAGACCTTCTCCTGCCGCTGCTGCCGGTGGACCCAGCGGTCGTGGTCGAGTTTGCGGCGCAGCGTCTCCGTCGTACTGTCGGGGCTGATGGGTTTGGGCTTGCCGGCCGGCGTGGTATACGTCGGCCGCGGGCGGGTGCCGCGCTCGAACGCCTCCCGGCTCTCCGCGCGGCGGCGCTCGGCGGCGGCCAGCGAGTCGAACGACGGGCCGACCGGGCGCGCGCCGCCGGCCGCGCTCGGGCGCGCGCCGCCGGACGACTTCTTGCTCGACGAACTGCCGCCGGAAGTGAAGCTGCGCCCGCCCAGGCCGTCGCTCGGTCCGACCGAGGGAGACATGGTGCGGCTGGAAGGACGACTACCCGAACCCGCGGTGTAGGTCTTCGTTGACAGCGTGGAGCGCGACGGCGAGGAAGAGAACGCCTTCCCGCCAGACGAGGAACTTCGGCCCGACGAGTAGCTCTTGCCGCCGGAAAAACTGCGTCCCCCCGACGAGTAACTGCGCCCGCCGGAGGAGAAACTGCGTCCGCTTGACGAGCCGCCGCGCCGCTGGGCCAGGGCCGTTTCGGCCGCCGGGCCAGCCAGCAACAACCCGCCCAGCACGAGGGCCAGAAGGATTCGTTTCATGGTGCGATCCCGCTCAGGCGGAGTTCAGGCGATGCGCGAGAACACGATGAACCATGCCAGGGAGATGACATCTGCCGACCAACCCGGAGCGTCAGCGCCGGGCGCCTGGGGTGCTCGGCGCTGACGCTCCGGGTTGGTCGGCGGGACTGCTCCCTATCTGCTCATCATCGCGCAGTCGGCGCAGGTTGTCCAGTCGCCCGTGGCGGTCCGAGACGTTGACTCCACCTCCTTCAGGCTTTAGGCTGAGTTGAAGGGCCTCTGCGTTCGCGGTCCGAAAGCCGGGGAGGGACACATGGGGAAGATCCTGTCCGCGCTGCTGGCGGGGGCGCTGCTGCTCGGGGTCGAGGCTCGGGCTGGCGCCCAGAAGTCGGAGGCGCGCGCCCTCATCGAGAAGGCGATCAGGGCCGAGGGCGGGCTGGACAAGCTCGACAGGAAGGTCGCCAGCTACCGCAAGAGTCGCGGGACGTTCCACACCGACGGCTTCACCTTCAGCGGGGAAAGCTACAGCGAACCGGGTAACCGCCGCCGCCTCATCCTGCGCGGCAAGGTCAAGGACGTGCCGCAGACGCGCGTCCTCGTCCTTGATGGCGACAAGGGCTGGATCAGTTACGACGGCGCCACCTACGACCTCGACAAGGACTTCCTCGACCGGGTGCAGAAGTCGATCTACGCCGACCGCGTCTGCGGGCTGGTCACGCTTGTCAAGGACAAGGGCTACACCCTTGCGCCGCTCGGTGAGAGCCAGGTCAAGGGCAAGCCGGTTCTGGGCGTCTCGGTCCAGAAGGCGGGCAAGCAGGAGGTGAAGCTGTACTTCGACAAGACGACCGGCCTGCTCATCAAATCGGCGAACCAGGTGGTGGACCCGAACCGGGAACGCGAGGTGTTGCAGGAGGTTTACTACGAGGACTACCGCGTCTACGACCCGGCGGAGGCGGATGAGCAGGCGCTGCGGGCCGCGAAGGTCGGCACGGACGGCAAGGAACTGGTGGCGTTCGTGCGCCGCGCCCTCCCGGACGCGGCGGAGCAGACACGCATCAAGGATCTGCTCGTCAAGCTCGGGCACAAGTCGTTCGCCGTGCGTCAGAAGGCGACCGAGGCGCTGAAGGAATGCGGGATCAAGGCGGCGGGGCTGCTGCGGACGATGCTGCGCGACTCGGACCGCGAAGTTGCGCGGCGTGCCGAGCAGTGCCTCGAACACGTCACCAAGGGCGCCGAGACGAGGCTGACCGCCGCAGTGGTGCGGCTGCTCGCGCTGCGCCGTCCGCCCGGGACCGCCGAGGTGCTACTCGACTACTTCGCCTGGGCGCCCGACGAGGCGATGCAGCGCGAGGTCCAGGGCGCACTGGCGGCCCTCGCGACCGATGGCGGCAAGCCGAACCCGGTGCTGGAAAAGGCGCTGAAGGATCCGAATCCGCTGCGCCGCACCGCCGCGACCGCCGCGCTCGGGCGAGACGGCGGCGTCTACCTCAAGCAGGGCTGGCGGCGCGTCCCGGTCGAGGGCGTGCGCCTGTCCATGCGCTCGGCGCTGTACCGCGATGGGCAGCACTTCATGGACCTGGAATGTACCGAGATCCACTACTTCAACCGCCTCGACGATAGCATGTTCGCCCGCCCCTGAGCCACTCATCCGTCCGACCAACCCGGAGCGCCAGCGACGGGCTGGTGAGATGGTGCGCGAACCGCACCGTGTTGCCGATGCCCATCCGCCGAATCACCGTCTCCCGGACCGAGTCCGGTCGCACCGTGGCCGCCCTGCTGCAAGCTCACTTTCAGCTGTCGGCTGCCGAGGTGCGCCGCCTCGTCCAGGCACGGCGCGTGCGCATCGGCGGCAAGGTCTGCGCCGATCCGGCCTGGCGTGTCGCCCCGGGTCAGTCGCTCAAAGCGGAACTCGACCCCTCGCCGCCGCACGCACGCTCACAGACGAAAGCCGCGCGGCACCGCGAGGAGCAAGGAACGCCGCCGACCGTCCGCCACGCCGACGATCGGCTTGTCATCGTGGACAAGCCGGCCGGCCTGACCACCATGCGGCACGAGTACGAGGCCGAGGAGTTCGGCCCCCGCGGCCGCCGCTTCCTGCCGGCCACCCTCGCCGACCTGCTGCCGGACCTGCTTCCAAAGGGCCGGCAGGGGCGGGCGGCGCGGGTGATCCCGGTGCATCGACTGGACCGGGAGACGAGCGGCCTCGTCGCCTTCGCCCGCACGCCGGAGGCGGCCCGACACCTCGGTGCCCAGTTCCGCGAACACACCATCGAGCGCACCTACCTGGCGCTGACGCGCGGCATCCCGCGGCCGGGGCGCGTCGAGTCGCGCATCGTCCGCGACCGGGGCGACGGCCGCCGCGGCAGCACCGAGAAACCGGGCGAGGGACAGCGGGCTGTCACTCATGTGTACGTCGTGGAGGAGCTGGGGGATTTCGCCCTGGTCGAATGCCGGCTGGAGACGGGGCGGACGCATCAGGTGCGCATCCACCTCGGTGAACTCGGAGCGCCGTTGTGCGGCGAGCGCGTGTACGACCGCCCGCCGCACGGTCGGCCGCTGCCGGACGCGAGCGGGGCCAAACGTCCCACCCTGCACGCCGCCACGCTCGGCCTGGAGCACCCGACGACCGGCGAGCGCATGACGTGGGAAGCGCCGCTGCCGGCGGACATGGCCCGCCTGCTCAAACAGCTGCGCCGGAAGGCGCGGCACGCGGAAGGGGAGGGCGGGCGCGGATGAACACCGGACCCACGCCCTCGGCCGGTCTTTCAGTCGCCACCCTGCTCGTGGCCGCCGTGCTGGTCCACGCCTACTTCCAACCGCTCGGCGGTTCGGACCACTACTGGCAGGTCGCCACCGGCCGCCTGATCGTTCAGTCGGGCGACCTGCACCCGCCCGAGTCGTTCACCTACACCGCGCACGGGCGCGCGCTCCCGGACCACGAATGGCTGTACGAGGTCGTCGCCTACGCCGTCGACCGGGCGTTCGGCGAGCCGGGGTTGGCCCTGCTCAAGGTGCTGCTCATCGCGGCGCCGCTCGTCGCGGTGGGGTGGCGCATGCGCGTGGAGAGCGTCCCCGCGGCCGCCATGCCAGCCGTGTTGATCGCCCTGGTGGTGTCGCTGCCGATGTGGTCGCCGCGGCCGCTGTGGGTGTCGAACCTGGGACTGCTCCTCGCGGCGGGCTGGCTGCGCGACACCTGCGCTGGCCGCCGGACACGTGCGTTCGACTGGCGCTTGCCGGTGCTGTACCTGGTCTGGGCGAACAGCCACCCGGCGGTGATCGCGGGGCAGGCGCTGCTGGCCGGCGCGGTGGCGTGGGAGTGGCTGAACCGGGCGGTGCGCTTCAACCCGCCGCTCCCGCCGGGGGCGCTGCGCCGGCTGACCGCGACCGGCATCCTGGCGCTGGCGGCGTCGCTGGCCGGGCCGGATCCAGTCGGGCGCCTGCTCTATCCGTTCAGTCCCGAGGTGCGCCACCCGATCATGAGGCATTTCGGGGAATTGCTGCCGGCCCACCAGTTCGCCGGCACTTACCCGCTCTCGCTCGGCGTGCTGGCGGCGCTGGTCGCGGTGGTGGCGGCCGCCGCCCTGACGCGGCCGCGGGCCGTGCGTGGCTGGGAGTGGGCGCTGCTCGGCTGCACGCTGCTGCTGGCGGCGGTGGCGTTCCGCGGCGTGACGGACTGCGTGCTCGTCTGGCTGGTCGTCGGCGTGCCGGTCGTCGCCGCCCGGCTGGAGTCGGCCGGGCTCGTCGCACGCCTGGCCGGATTACGGGAGGCGTTCGCCCGTCCGCTGCTGCGCTGGCAACCGCGGGTACTGGCGGCGGCGCTGGCGACGCTGGTCGTGGTCGCGGTCGTGCCGCCGCTCAACCGCGCGCTGCCGCGCCCGGCCGACCCGGAGTACCCGGCCGCCGCCGCGGACTGGCTGGCGACGCACCTGCCGCACAAGGGCGAGCCGGCGCGCATCTTCAGCATCCCCGAGCACGGCTCGTACCTGATCGGACGGCTCGGCGAGCGCGTGCGCGTGTACGCCGATTCGCGTGGGTTCTACCTGCCGCCGGAGGTAATCGCCGATGCGGTCCTCGTGCCGGCGCTGGCCCCCGACTGGCGGAAGCGGCTGGACCGGGTGCTGACGGCGGGCACCGACTATTTCTTGCTGGAGGTGGACGGCCCGCGCGGCCGACTGTGGCGGGAGCTGGCACCGGCGCTCTCCGCACGACCGCTGCACGCCGACCGTCAGGCGGTGATCCTGTCGCGGGCGCAGGTACAGGCCGCGCTGGGCCAGCCAGGCCACCAGGCCCGCGGACCCAATGGCGCTGCGCCTTCTCCCCTCTCTCCCCTGGTGGGAGAGGGGGCCGGGGGGTGAGGGGGTTTGCCTGCGCCTTGCCCCTCACCCCCAACCCCTCTCCCACCAGGGGAGAGGGGAGCAAGTACAGCTGCCGCTCGCCTTAGTACATGTCCTCGTACCCGCCGCCGCCGCCGCCCGGCTTCTTCTCTTCCTTCGGCATCTCGGCGACGAGGGCGTCGCTGGTCAGCAGCAGCGTCGCGACACTGGACGCATTCTGCAGCGCGCTGCGCACCACCTTGGTCGGGTCGATGATGCCGTCCTTGACCATGTCGCAGTACACGCTCTGCCGGGCGTCATAGCCGTAGTTGGCGTTCTTGTTCTCCAGCACCTTGTTCGCCACCACCTCGCCGTTCTCGCCCGCGTTCTGGCAGATCTGCACGATCGGGGACTTGCACGCGCGGACGACGATGTCGTAGCCGGTCCGCTCGTCGTCGGTCAGGCTGGCCGGCGCCTTCAGCTCCTGGGACGCCCGCAGCAGCGCCACCCCGCCGCCCGGGAGGATACCCTCCTGGCTGGCCGCGCGGGTCGCGTGCATCGCATCCTCGACACGCGCCTTCTTCTCCTTCATCTCGCTCTCGGTCGCGGCCCCGACGTTGATCTTGGCGACGCCGCCGGACAGCTTGGCGATCCGTTCGGACAACTTCTCGCGGTCATAGTCGCTCGTGCTCTTCTCCAGCTCGCGCTGGATCTGCTGGACGCGGCCCTGGATCGCGCCCTTGCGGTTGCGGTCCGTCGTCTCGACGATGATCGTCGTGTTGTCCTTGTCGATCTTGGTCTTCTTGGCCCGGCCGAGCTGGTCCAGGCGGACGGTTTCGAGCTGGATGCCGAGATCCTCGAAGATGGCCTGGCCGCCGGTCAGGATGGCGATGTCCTCGAGCATCGCCTTGCGGCGGTCGCCGTACCCGGGAGCCTTGACCGCACAGACCTTCAGCCCGGCCCGGATGCGGTTGACGACCAGCGTCGCCAGCGCCTCGCCCTCGACCTCCTCGCAGATGATCACCAGCGGCTTACCCTGGTTGAGAACCTTCTCCAGCACCGGGATTAGATCCTTGTTGCTGGAAATCTTCTTCTCGTAGATCAGGATGTACGGATCCTCCAGCTCGCACTCCATCTTCTGCACGTCGGTGACGAAGTACGGGGACAGGAAGCCGCGGTCGAACTGCATGCCCTCGACGAACTCGTAGTTCGTTTCGAGCGTCTTGCCCTCCTCGACGGTGATGACGCCGTCCTTGCCGACCTTGTCGAACGCCTCGGCGATGATCCGGCCGATCTCCTGGTCGTTGTTGGCGGCGACCGTCGCGACGGCCTGGAGTTGCTCCTTCTTCTTGACCTCGATCGACATCTTTTTGAGGCGCTCGACGATGTCCTCGACGGCCCGGTCCATGCCGCGCTTCATCAGCATCGGGTTGACGCCGCTGACGACCGCGCGGAGCCCCTCGTTGAAGATGGCCTCGGCGAGGACGGTAGCGGTGGTGGTGCCGTCGCCGGCCACGTCGCTGGTCTTGGACGCGACCTCACGGACCATGCGGGCGCCCATGTTCTCGTAGTGGTCGGGCAGGTCGATTTCCTTGGCGACGGTGACGCCGTCCTTGGTGACGGTCGGGGAGCCGAAGCTCTTCTGGAGGATGACGTTGCGCCCCTTGGGGCCGAGCGTCACCTTGACGGCGCGGGCGAGCTTACCGATGCCGCGCCGCATGGCGTCCCGGGCTTCCTGGTCAAACGCGATTTGCTTGGCAGCCATTCTTCCTCCGGTTGGGGTAACTTGTCCGCAAGCCCACGGGTTGCGTTCCGTGGGGCAAGTTTCATGAGACCTGGCCCACGGGACGCAACCCGTGGGCTTTCCCGTTCCTTCCTTCTGATGGAATCAGCCCTCGACGACGGCGAGCACATCTTCCTCGCGCATGACGAGGATGGCGTCGCCGCTGGAGCCCTCGCGGAACTCGTCGCCGGCCCAGGCGGTGAAGAGGACCGTGTCGCCCTCCTTCACCTGCAGGGCGCTGCGGTTGCCGTTCTTGTTGAGCTTGCCGGGACCGACGGCGAGAACCTTGCCGCGCTGCGGCTTGTTTTTCGCGGTGTCCGGGAGCAGAATGCCGCCGGACGTCTTCTCCTCCGCCTCGGACCGGCGGACCACGAGCCGGTCCCCAAGGGGCCGCAAATTCATCACGCTCTCCTCCCGCGGGTGAGATCCGCGGCTTGATCAGTTGCGTTGAGCCTGAAGCTTCCCCGTGCAAGCAACTCCCGTGCCCGTACCTTCGGAGCAGCGCAAGATTTATCAAGCCAATCGGTTGCGGCATCAACGGATCTCGGAAGGTGGTGCCGATCCTGCCAAGTTGCGCACTGGCGACCGGACACGCCTGTCGGAATGGCAGGTTGGGGTGGAGCCTTCCGAAGGTTGAACGTCGCTCGCGGCTGGCGGGTGAGGGCGGCGAGGGCGTTGACGGTCCTGCGGGCCACCGTACAATTGGGGAGTTCCTCGTATCCTCCTCCTGCCTCTGGCGCGGGGATCCGCCTCGTGAGCGTGCGAGGCAACGATGGACGCAGACACCCGGTTGCCCTGGCTGATTCGCGACAACCCGAACCAGATCGGCGCACTCACCCGGGCAAAGGTGCTCACGGCTCTGATCGCCGCCGGCAAGACCGTTCTGGCACCAGTCGTGAACGTGGAGCGGTATGACCTGGTCCCTGTCGCTCACGAGCCAATTGAGGATCTGTTTGCTATGATGGAGGAGTAGGCTGGCGTAGACCTGGGGCTGTAGCTCAATTGGGAGAGCGCGGCGTTCGCAATGCCGAGGTTACGGGTTCGATCCCCGTCAGCTCCACATAACAAACACCCTCCGAATCCCGGGAGGGTGTTTGCGTTTCCCCTTCACGCGTGCCGCGCCGGGACCACGAGTCAAAACAACCGCACCGCCGCCTGGGTTGTCGGCTGTGGGTTTTCTCCGCCAAGCGCGGCGAGTACCCCAACGTCCTCGCCGCTCCAGAGCCGAAAACCGCCGCGAAACGCCGTAACGATCCTTCCCGAGGAAACGTCGCATGGCGAAGCGCTACCCCTGGTGTCTACTCCTGCTGCTCGCGGTAACCGCCCCGGCCCTGTCGCAAAAGGAGGCTTCCTTCACTCCGCGGCCGTTCGACTGGCCGCAGTGGCAGGGGGCCGAGCGCAACAACCGCTCGCGCGAAACCGGCCTGCGGCGCGCCTGGCCGAAGGGCGGACCGCCGCTGGTGTGGCGCAAGCCGGGACTCGGCGGCGGGTATAGCGCGCCGACCGTCGCGGCCGGGCGCGTCTTCGGGATGAGCTACCGCGATGAGGACGAGGTCGTCTGGACCCTCGACGACCGCACCGGCAAGGAACTGTGGTCCACGCGCATCGCGACCGCCAACCGCAAGGTCGATTACGACGAGGGTCCGCGCTGCAGCCCGACCGTTGACGGCGACCGGGTGTACGCGCTCGGCGTCAGTGGCGACCTCGTCTGCCTGGGAGTGGCGGACGGCAAGGTGCGGTGGCGCAAGAACCTCATCCGGGACTTCGGCGGAACGCTGCCGTACTATCGGGCCGCCTACGGCTATGCCGAATCGCCCCTGGTCGATGGCGACCGCGTCGTCGTCACGCCGGGCGAGCCGAAGGCGACGCTCGTCGCGCTGGACAGGCTGACCGGCAAGCTCCTCCTCACGGCCCCGGTGCCGGACACGGGCAAGGGAGCGTCGCGGGCCGATTATTCCTCGGTGGTCGTGGGCGAGGCGGCCGGACGCAGGCAGTATGTGCAGTTCCTGCACGGCGGAGTGGTGGGGGTGGCGGCGGACGATGGCCGGTTGCTGTGGCGCTACGCGAAGCCGAGCAGCGGAATCGTCAACTGCCTGACGCCGGTGTTCCACGATGGGATGGTGTTCGCGTCATCGGGCTACGGTAAGGGCGGCGGCGCGGTCGCGCTCGAGGCGGACGGCGGGCAGGTGCGGGCGCGCGAGGTTTACTTTACCAGGCGCATGAAGAACCTGCATGGCGGGGTGGTGCTGCACGACGGCCACCTCTACGGCGGCAGCGATCCGGGGATGCTGGTGTGCATGGCGTTTCAAACGGGCAAGGGCGGGTGGGACGAGCGCCGCGCCGGGAAGGGCTCGCTCGTCTACGCCGACGGCCACCTGTACTACCGCGACCAGCGCGGCCCGATGCTGCTGATCGAGGCGAACCCGAAGGCCTACGTCGAGAAGGGCCGCTTCAATCCGCCCGACCGCAGCAAGGCCGACGCCTGGTCGCACCCGGTCGTCGCCAACGGTCGGCTGTACCTGCGCGATCAGGACGTACTGCTGTGCTACGACGTGAAACAACGCTGAGGACTTCCTCCAAAGCCGACCGACGCGGTCCGGGCGCTGCAGTCGGACACGCCGGGACAGGCCTGAGCCCGGCATTTCCTTCTCCATCCGGCTCAGCTTGCCGCGCCGAAAACTGACGTTGGCGGCCACCAGCGCGGCGGGGTATATCTCCAGTCGCCCGGCGGTGCGCCCGCGGAAGATAGCGGTCGAGGCCGGCCGTGCCCGCCCAGCCAACCTGCCGGGCCAGCCGGCCCGGCAGGTGCGGAGACGCCCGGACTCATGGAGGAGACGCATGTGCGGCATTCTCGGCTATGTGGGCCACAAGGAGGCCGAACCGATTCTGGTCGAGGGGTTGCGGCGGCTGGAGTACCGCGGTTACGACAGCGCCGGGCTGGTGACTCTGACCGGGTCGAAGCTCCACCTCCGCAAGCGCGCCGGCCGCATCGCCGACCTGGCCGCCTATCTCAAGGAGCGGCCGGCGCCCGGCTGCCACGGCATCAGCCACACCCGCTGGGCGACCCACGGTCCGGCCACCGACAGTAACGCCCATCCGCACCTCAGCGCCGACGGCGAGGTAGCCGTCGTCCACAACGGCGTCATCGAGAACTACGCCGCCCTCAAGCGCCAGCTCCAGGAAGAGGGCGTGACGTTCCGCAGCGACACCGACACCGAGGTCATCGCCCAGCTGATCGCGCGGCACCGCGACGGCGACCTCGTCGAGGCAGTCCGCAAGGCGCTGGCGCTGCTCAAGGGAACCTACGGCCTGGCAGTCATCAGCCGCCGCGCCCCGGACCTGATCGTCGGCGCCCGCCTCGGCAGCCCACTGGTGCTCGGCATCGGCGAGGAGGAACACTTCCTCGCCAGCGATCCGGCCGCCCTGATCGGCCACACCGAGAAGGTCGTCTACCTGCACGACCGCGAGCTGTGCGTCCTCACCCCGGCCGACTGGCGCGTCCTCGACGCGGACAGCATGCGCGTCGAGGCGTGCGTCCACCAACTCGACTGGGATCCGGGCGACGCCGACAAGGGCGCCTTCGAGCACCACATGCTCAAGGAGATTTACGAGCAGCCCGAGGCGCTGGAGAACGCGATGCGCGGCCGACTCAGCGACGCCGACGCGACCGCCCACTTCGGCGGGCTCAACCTCGACCCGCAGCAACTGCGCCGGGCCGAGCGGCTGATCCTCACCGGCTGTGGGACCAGCTACCACGCCGCCCTCGTCGGCGAGTACCTGATCGAGGAGTTTGCACGCCTGCCGGTCGAGGTGGAGTACGCCTCGGAGTTCCGCTATCGCAACCCGCCGATCGACCGGAACACAATCGTCATCGCCATCACCCAGTCGGGGGAGACGGCTGACACCCTCGCCGCCCTGCGCGAGTCGAAGCGCAAGGGCCACCCGACGCTGGCGCTTTGTAACGTCGTCGGCAGCACGATCGCGCGCGAGGCCGACGGCGGCGTCTACCTGCGCGCCGGCCCGGAGGTCGGCGTCGCCAGCACCAAGGCGTTCAGCTCCCAGGTGGCGGTGCTGACCATGCTCGCCCTCTACCTGGGACGGATGCGGCACCTGTCGAGCCTGCAAGGGGCGCAGATGATCCGCGAGTTGCGGGGCATCCCCGAGGCGGTGCGCCAGGCCCTTGACTGCCACGACGCGGTCCGCGCCATCGCCCGGCGCTACGCTGGCGCGCGGAACTTCCTCTATCTGGGGCGGCAGTATCTGTTCCCGGTGGCGCTGGAAGGGGCGTTGAAACTCAAGGAGATCAGCTACGCGCACGCGGAGGGCTACCCGGCGGCGGAGATGAAGCACGGCCCGATCGCCCTGGTGGACGAGCAGACGCCGTCGGTGTTCCTGATCCCGCGCGGGCCGATCTTCGACAAGGTAATGAGCAACCTGGAGGAGATCAAGGCGCGCGGCGGGCCGGTGATCGCGGTCGCCAGCGAGGGCGACGGGGAGACGGCCGGGCAGGTGCTGGACCGCGCGGACGACGTGATCTTCGTGCCGGACGTGCCGGAGTACCTGCAGCCGCTGGCGGCGGCGGTGCCGCTGCAACTGCTCGCGTACCACATCGCCCTGCTGCGTGACTGCGACGTGGACAAGCCACGCAACCTCGCCAAGAGCGTCACCGTCGAGTAGCCGGGCGTGCCCGTCGCCAGGACTGCTGTGAAGTCCACGGGTCGCGGCCCGTGGACTTTACAGGCTGGCGTCGTCCGAGCCCGCCGCGTCAGCGCGGGAAGAGACAACGTCCCGCGCTGACGCGGCGGGCTCGGACAGGAGTTTACTCCGCCAGTTCCAGGGCGAGCGGCCGCTCGCCTAAGCGTGCCCGTAGATGTACTCGTGCAGCAGGTGGATGGTCCGCTCCTGGGTGGTCGCCTGGTGGGCGTTCAGGTCGCCGATCGAGACCATGCCGCGGAGCTGGCCCTGGTCGTCCACGACCGGCAGGTGCCGGATACGGCGATTCTTCATCACCCCGCGCGCCTCCTCCAGCGGGGTGTGCGAACGGCAGCAGACGAGGTCCGTCGTCATCACCTCCCCGACGGTCGTCGTGGCCGGGTCGCGCCGGTCCGCGACAACGCGCTGCAAGATGTCGCGCTCCGTGATGATGCCGCACAGACGGCCCTCCTGCATCACGGCGAGGCTGCCGATCTTGTTCTCGTTCATCTTGACCGCCGCCTCGTAAACCGTCTCTTCCGGGCCGACGGCCCGCACCTCGGCTCCCTTGATGGCGAGGATGTCGCTCACCGTTGCCATGATCGTCTCCCCAAAAGAATTGCGCGTCCTGGGGCCGCCGGCCAGACGGGTCACTCCGGCGGTTGCGAAACGAACCCCTATCGCCCATCATTCCGGACCCGTCCGCCGCTGGCAAGCTTTTTCTCTAAACCGGGCGGCACCGGCGGATGGGCAATTCCGGGAGAGGCGCCCGGTTAGCTCCGGCCGCGCCAGTCGTCTTCCTGATTTGCAAGAAGGTTCGCGCGGCTCCTCCCCGCGCCATCCTCCCGCCGGGGACGCCCGATTCTGCCTTGCCATCCCCGGTAGGCTGTGAGACAATCACAACAACCTCTTGCAAGATTTACGGTTTGGCAGGCGCTCCCGACACGGAAGGGCGCCGCAAACCCGCCCGAGAACGACAGACATCGAGTCCCGACAAGGTATCGGTTCGGGAGAAGAACATGCTGAATGCGCGTCGCTCGCTCACTGCGGGGGTAGTGGCCGGAATCCTCCTCCTCCCCGCCCTGCTCCTCCTCTCCTCGGCCGAGGGCCAACCGATCAGGCCGCCCTTCCCGGGCAAGAAAGATCCCACCCCGCCGCCCGGCGGCGACGCCAACCTGGCAACCCACTACAGTGGGGTCGAGCTGATCGAGAACCAGGAGTTCCAGCAGCTCATCGACCTCGCGCGCGAATACATCGGCGGCAGGCGCTGGCCGCAGGCTTTCAAGGCCGTGCAGAAGATCCTGGAAAGCAAGCACGACTATTACGCCCAGGTCAAGCGGCGCGACGCGACCACCGGCGAGGACCGCGTTCGCTGGGCCAGCGTCAAGTTCGAGGCGAACAACCTCGTCGGCTCGCTGCCGCCCGAGGGTCTGGAAGCCTATGAGGTCGAGTTCGGCCCGCGGGCACGCGACCTGCTCACCGAGGCGAAGAAGAAGGGCGACCGCGAGTTGCTCGCCGACGTCGCCCAGCGCTTCATGTACACCAAAGCCGGACTGGAGGCGAACGACCTGCTCGCCACCTCCTTCCTCGATCGCGGGCAGTTCTTCACCGCCGCCCTGCGCTACGAGCGCTTGCTCGTTCTGCCCGAGGACCGTTATCGGCCCAGCGATCTGACGCTGTTCAAGGCCGCGCTCGCCTACCGCCGCGCCGGCGACGGCACCAACGCCGAGCGCGTCTGGAAGCGGTTGCAGGAACGCATCGGCCGGGCCGGCGGGCTGCGCGTCGGCGAGCAGCTGGTGACCACCGCCCAACTCCAGGATCTGCTCGACCGCACCCCCCTCGCCCCGCCTGCCAACCCGCACGACTGGATCATGCCCGGCGGAGATCTGACCCGCACCGCCCAGGCCAAGGGCAGCCCGCCCATGCTCGACGAGATCCTGTGGGTGCGCAAGACGGTGCTCGACATCAACGACGAGACCAAGGAGACCGACCGCGGGGCTGAGTTCAAGAACTGGCTCGACCAGGCGCTCGAGCGCTCGCGCGGCATACCCAACTTCCCGATCATGCCCGGCTCGTTCCCCATCGCCGCGGGCGGCAAGCTGATCTACCGGACCGCCGTCGGCGTGTCGGCCGTCAACCTCCACGAGATCCGCGACAACGACGGCAAGGTCATCTTCAAGCCCGGCGAGATCGAGTGGAAGTCCACCGAACTCGACGGCGCTCCAGGTGTCTGCATGGCGGTCCCGAACATCCGCGGCACCCTCGACACCTGGCTGCGGCAGGTCTACACCCAGTCCGGATTCACCCATCTGCTGTACGAGAACTCCGCCATCGGCGTCCTCTCGACCGATCACCGGCTGGTTTACACCGTCGATGACCTGGCGGTGCCCGCCCCGCCCGCGTACCTGACCCCGCAGTACTGGAACTCCCCGCAGGTCCACGACGAGGTCAAGCCGCTCGTCAAGGGGAACAGCCTGCAGGCGTTCGAGCTGGACAGCGGCAAGATCGCGTTCCGCCTCGGCGACCCGAAGAAGAACGACGAGTTCACCGAGAGCCATTTCCTCGGGGTGCCGATCAACGTCGGCGGCAAGCTGTACGTCCTCAACGAGAAGAACGACGGCAAGCTGCGCCTGTTCTGCATCGAGCCGCGCAAGCTGCCGAACGGCCAGTGGACCGCCGTCGTCATCCCGCCGGTGCAGGAGCTGGGCAAGGTGCGCGACAGCCACCGGGTGACGCACGACATCGCCCGCCGCACCAGCACCGTCCACCTGGCCTACGGCGAGGGCATCCTGGTGTGCCCGACCAACGCGGGCGAGGTGCTCGGCGTCGATCTGATGTCGCGTACTCTGGCGTGGGCGTACCCGTACCGCGGGTCGGCCCCGCACCCGCAGTCGGTCGTGGCGAACCCCCAGTTCCAGCCGCCGAATCGGCAGATGGCGCTGACCTACTCCAACTGGAAGGTGTCGCCGCCGTGCATCGCCGACGGCAAGGTGGTGTTCACCGCCCCCGACGCGATCGCCGTCCACTGCATCAACCTGCGCGACGGCACGCCCGTCTGGACGGTCCGCCAGCAGGACAACGACCTGTTCCTGGCCGGAATCATCAATGGCAAGGTGCTGGTGATCGGCAAGAACAGCGCCCGCGCCTACAAGCTGGCCGACGGCGAGCACCTGTGGACGCTGGCGACCAACGACCTTCCGGCTGGCCAGGGCGTCGCGAGCAAGAATGTCTACTACCTGCCGCTGCGCAAGGGCGAAATCATCGCCATCGACATGGTCCGCGACAAGATCGCCGCCCACAACCGCGCCAGCAAGGCCAACACCGCCCTGGGCAACCTGGTCTTCTACGAGGGCGCCGTCCTCTCTCAGACCGCCGACGAGGTGACCGCATACCCGCAGCTGAGCACCAAGGTGGAGCTGGCGAACCGGGCGGTCAAGGAGGATCCGGACAACCTCCCGAAGCGGGCGTACCGCGGCGAACTGCTGCTGCGCGACGGACAGGTGCAGGGGGCCATCGACGACCTGCGCTCGGTGTGGAAGAAGGGTCCGGAGGATCCGAAGCTCCTCGCCCGCGTCCGGCAGCAGCTGTACGAGGCGTACACCGATCTGATGCAGGTCGAATTCAAGGCGGCCCGCGTCAAGTACCTCGACGAGTATCGCGAACTGTGCAGGGTCGAGGGCGACCCGAAGGAGCAGGAGCAGCGGCAGGCCCGGTTCCTGCGCATTCTCGGCCAGGGGCTGGAGTCGGAGGGCGACCTCGTCGGCGCGTTCCAGTCGTACCGCGAGTTCGGCAGCCTACCGCTGTTCCGCAGCGAGGGCGTGCCGTCGGTCGATGACCCGGCCCAGAAGGTGCCGGCCCACGCCTGGCTGCGCGGCCGGGTAATGAACATGCTCACCCGCGCCACCCCCGATCAGCGCCGGCCGCTGGAGACGAAGATCGGCGAGGAGTGGCGGGCGGTTGAGGCGAAGAACGACGTCGAGGCGATTCGCAGCTTCGTCGGCATGTTCGACGTCCCGTTCCAGGTCGGCCGCGCGGCCCGCCTCAAGCTCGCCGACACGATCGTCGAGCGGAGGGACGCGGCGTCCTACCTCGAGGCCGAGATGAGCCTGCAACAGCTCCGCGCTCCAGGGCTGAAGGAGGATCCGAAGGTCGGCGGACTGGCGCTGGACGCCCTCGCCCGGCTGGAGATCACCAAGGGCCGGCCGGAGTCGATGCAGCTGGCCATCGCCTACTACAAGGAACTGGCCGACGAGTTCCCGAAGGTCGTGCTGCGCGACAACAAGACCGGAGCCGACCTGTACGCCGATCTGTTCAACGACAAGCGCTTCCTGGCCTATGTGGCCGAGACCGAGTCGCCGTGGGGCAAGGCCGAGTTCAAGGGTCGCGAGGTGCCGCCGGGGAACAGCGCTCCCGGCCTGCAGGGGTTCATCTTCCAGCCGCACGGCGACATGACGCCGTTCATGCGGCAGCACCGGCTGGTCCTCGACCCGGTGAACTCCAGCAATCCGATTCTGCGCGTCCTGGACATGGCCACCAACAAGGTGCGCGGCGAGCCGATCAATCTCGGCAACGTGCCGAGTAACTACACATTCTTCCGCCACCTGTATGACCAGGCCGAGCGGAACACCGCCTACCACCCCGACGCCCGGTTCCGCTTCTACCACGGCAAGGGACACCTGGCCGTCTTCCAGGTCGGAACGATGGTGTACGCCCTGGACCTGTCGAGCGTCAAGCTGCTCTGGCAGCAGAGCCTGCTCGACCTGCCGCAGGGCCAGGCGCAGCCGGTCGGGATGCAGGTCATGCCCGACGCCCAGGGGGATCTGTGGCTCACCCTGATCGACCAGTTCGGACGACAGGCGACGCGGACGCGGATCGGCCACGTCGGCGCCGTCCAGGCGTCGTATGTCGCGATGACGACGCAGAAGGGGCTGGTGGTGGTCGATCCGCTGCGCGGCAACACGCTGTGGAGCAAGATCAGCGTGGCCCCGCAGGCAGAGGTATTTGGCGACGATCAGCACATCTACGTCGTGACCGCCTCGTCCACCGGCATCACCGGCCCGACCCAGGTGCTCCGGGCGAGCGACGGCAGCCAGGTGGAGGCGCGCGACTTCACGTACCTCTACCGTAACCGGGTCCGTGTCCTCGGCCGCAACCTGCTGGTCGCCGATCCGGCGAATGGGCAGTTGACGCTCCGGCTGCACGACGTCCTGACCGGCAAGGATCTGTGGAAGAAGTCGTTCGACGCCAAGGCGGCCGTCCTCCAGACGGAGGACGAGTATCTGACCGGCGTGGTCGAACCGAGCGGCAAGATCACGGTGGTGGACCTGCGGACGCAGAAGGTGGTTCTCGACGCCAACGTCTGCCAGGGGCGCATTACCCAGGACGACCTGAAGAACCTCAGCAAGCCGCTGCTGCTGGAGGACGGCAAGCACTACTACGTTGCCCTGAACACGCCGATCGCGACGACGAAGGTGGCGGGCGGCGTGCTGGCGAACAACTTCGCCAACGGCCTGCGCTGCGGCTTCGTCAACGGCTGGTTCTGCGCGTTCGAGAAGAAGACGGGCGAGTTCGCCTGGCACCTGCTGGAGAAGACCGAGAACCAGATGATCGTGCTGGAGCAGTTTCGCACCCTGCCGATCCTGCTGTTCAGCGTCCGCTACACGGAGATGGTCCAGGGGGGCGTCCGCGGCTCGCGCACGGTGGCGTACACCGGCAGCGTCAACAAGGATACCGGCAAGGTGATCTGGTGGCCGGAACAGCCGCGGCCGAACAACGGCAACGCCCAGTTCTACGCCTTCACGCTCGACTTCAAGACGGGCACGATCAACATGATCGGGTACAACGGGACGGTTCAGCACTACGTCGATGATGGTCGGGGACCGAAGGCGGACAGCCGCGGCGCCCAGGGCAACGTCCCCGGCAACGGTCCGGGGGCCGGCTCCATTCCGGGGCAGGGGCCGGCCGTGCTCCCGATCAATCCGGCGCGGCCGCCGATCCGGATCCGGCCAGGTCTGGTGCCGCTCAAGCGCGAGGCGGCGCCGCAGCAGCGGGGCGGGGCCGTCCCGAACCCGGCTCCCCAGGCGGACGTGGTCCCGGTGCCCCCGGCTCAGAACCTCCGGTTGCTCCCGCTGAAGCGCTGACCACGGGCGCATGCCTTCGCAGGAGCCGACTCCAGCCGGCGATGTCTACAAGATCGGGGGTCGGAGCCCCCTCCTACGGGGTGGCGAAACGGCTTCTGAGCCGCGCGCGATGGACGGGCTGTCAGCATCCACGATTTGAATCGTCCTATAGGAGTGGGACTTTACAGGAGTGGGAACCCTCATGAAACATACGTTGATCCTCGGCGTGGCTTGTGGCGCGCTACTGTTGGCTCCAGCCGTGAACCGGGCGCGCGCTGACGAGATCCCGGAGAAGTACCGGGAGGCGGTGCGCAAGGGTCTGGCGTGGCTCGCCAAGCAGCAGCAGCGGGACGGATCCTTCGGGGCCAACGGCAACCAGTACCCGGTATCGATGACGGCCCTCTCGGGTATGGCCTTCCTGATGGAGGGCAGCACGGTCCGCGAGGGGAAATATTCCGAGCCGATCCGCAAGGCCGCCCAGTGGCTGATCGACCGCAGCATGAAGGGCGGCCAGCGGGACGGCCTGATCGGCAACACCGACAACCCGACCGAGGCCGGCCGGTACATGTACGGCCACGGGTTCGCCACCCTGTTCCTCGCCAGCATCTACGGCGACGAGGACAACGAGAAGCGACGCGAGAAGCTCAAGGACATCCTCACCCGGGCCGTCAAGTACATCGGCAACGCCCAGTCCACTCAGGGCGGCTGGTTCTACACGTCCAAGGCCGAGGGCCACGACCAGGACGAGGGATCGGTGACGATCACCCAGGTGCAGGCTCTCCGCGCCTGCCGCAACGCCGGCATCGCCGTCCCCAAGGACATCATCAGGAAGGCCCAGGACTACCTCAAGCACTCGACCACCGAGCGCGGCGGGGTCGTCTACAGCCTCGGCCGCGGCGGCTTCCGCGCTCCCGCCGGCGGCGAGCGCCCGGCCCTGACGGCGGCCGCCATCTCGTGCGGCTTCAACGCTGGCGAGTACAAGAGCGATCTGGTCAAGAAGTGGTTCAAGTTCTGCCGCGACGCCATCTCGATCAACAACCTCGGCGGCGTCCGCATCGGCCACGACGAGTACACTCACTACTACTACGCCCAGGCCGTCTACATCCTCGGCGACGACGGGTGGGAGAAGCTGTTCGGCTCGACTCCAGAGAACCAGCGCGTCAGCTGGTCGCGCTACCGGGCCACGATGTTCGATCGGCTGATACAGACCCAGCACCAGGACGGCAGCTGGCCGTCGGGCGGCGGATTCAGCGTCGGCCCGGTGTACTCGACGGCGGTCTACCTCACCATCATGCAGCTGGACAAGGGCACGTTGCCGATCTATCAGCGCTGAGCGAATCAGGGCGAGCGAGGAACGGCAGACGCCGGGCTCAGCGTCTGCCGTTCCTCACTCGCCGAGCCCCGCGCGCGTGAGCTGAATCGACCAGGGTCCGCCCCTCTTGCTGGAGCCAGGAGTCATGAAACCCAGGACGTTCCTCACCGCCGTGCTAGGTGTCGGGGTGGTGTTCGCCGCGGCTGCGTCGCGCGGCCGCGGCGACGAGATCCCGGAGAAGTATCGCGAGATGGTTCGCAAGGGACTGGCGTGGCTGGCCAAGCAGCAGCAGCGCGACGGCTCCTTCAGCGCCAACGGCGGCAACTATCCGTCGGCGATGACAGCCCTCGGCGGCATGGCGTTCTTGATGGAGGGGAGCACCTACACCCAGGGGAAATACTCCGAGCAGATCCGCAAGGCAACCCACTGGCTTATGGACCGGGTCCAGAAGGGCAACCAGCGCGACGGCCTGATCGGCAACCCGGACAACCAGCAGGAGCGGGCGCGCTACATGTACGGCCACGGGTTCGGGTTGATGTTCCTGGCGTGCGTGTACGGCGACGTGGCCAACGCCAAGACGCAGGAGCGCCTCAAGGACATCCTGACGCGCGGCGTCAAGTACACGATCAACTCGCAGTCGAGCAAGGGCGGGTTCTATTACACGTCCAGGATGGAGGGCGGCGACCGCGACGAGGGGTCGGTGACGATCACCCAGGTGCAGGCTCTGCGCGCCTGCCGCAACGCCGGCATCCCGGTCCCGAAGCAGGTGATCAAGAACGTTTACAAGTATCTGAAGGACTGCACCAGCCCGCGCGGCGCGATCTACTACAGCTACCAGCAAAAGCAGGAGCGGCCGGCCATCACCGCGGCCGGCATCGCCTGCCTGTTCAACGCCGGCGAGTACAAGGACGAACTGGGGAAGAAATGGCTGAAGTACTGCCGCGACACGATCCCGCCGCGACTCGGGGCCGGCAACGGCGGCATCCGCATCGGCCACGACGAGTATACCCACTACTACTACGCTCAGTGCGTCTACATCCTCGGCGAGACCGGCTGGGAGAAGCTATTCGGCCCGACGCCAGCGAAGGAACGCGTGACGTGGACGGCCTACCGCGACAGTCTGTTCGACCAGCTCCTGTCATCGCAGAACGCCGACGGCAGCTGGTCCGCCGGGGGCGGGTTCGGGGTCGGGCCGGTGTACTCGACCGCCCTGTGGCTGACGGTCCTGCAACTGGACAAGGGCATTTTACCGCTGTACCAGAGGTGACAGCCGCGCCCGAAGCGTCAGCGCGGGACGGGACTAAAACCCGCATCGACGCTTCGGGCGCGGACGGAGCGCCCCCCCGAGGATTTGCAACGAATTAGCATTGACCGACTCCCGCACTCCTGTATCAAACAGACCATGTCGGCGCGCCGGGGCGCCGCCTCCCTCCGAGCCTTCCGGATTGGTCTTCCCTTTCCCCGACGAAATGAGAACCGCATGAGCGACCAAGGATTCACCCCCAAGATGGCGGTCGATGCCCCCCCGACCGTCGAGCCGGCCCAGGTGCTGACCGGCGGCGAACTCGAAGCGAGCAAGAAATTGCGCGACGGGTTCAACGAGATCAAGCGGCAGCTGTCGCGCGTCATCGTCGGCCAGGACCAGGTCATCGAGGAACTGTTGATCGCTCTGTTCAGTCGGGGCCACTGCATCCTCGAAGGAGTGCCCGGGCTGGCCAAGACGTTGATGATCAGCACCCTGGCGAAGTGCCTCAGCCTGGCGTTCAGTCGCATCCAGTTCACCCCTGACCTGATGCCGTCCGACATCACCGGCACCGAGGTGATCGAGGAGAACCGCACGACCGGCCACCGCGAGTTCAAGTTCCTCGAAGGCCCGATCTTCGCCAACGTCATCCTGGCGGACGAGATCAACCGCACGCCGCCGAAGACGCAGGCCGCCCTCCTCGAAGCGATGCAGGAGCGCCAGGTCACCGTCGGCCGCGTCCGGCACCGGCTGAGCGACCCGTTCTTCGTGCTGGCGACGCAGAACCCGATCGAGCAGGAGGGCACGTACCCGCTGCCCGAGGCCCAGCAAGACCGCTTCATGTTCAAGGTGTTCGTCAAGTACCCGAACTTCCGAGAGGAGTTCGAGATCGCGCGGCGGACGACGACGCTGCTCACCGAGGATCTGCAGTCCGTGCTGTCGGGCGAGCAGATCCTCGAGTTGCAGCGGCTGGTGCGGCGCGTCCCGGTGACCGACCACGTCATCCACTACACCCTGGCCCTGGTGCGGCAGACGCGCGTCAGCGAACCGGGGACGCCGAAGTTCATCCGCGACTGGCTGTCGTGGGGGGCCGGTCCGCGAGCCGTCCAGTTCCTCATCCTCGGGGCCAAGGCTCGCGCCCTGCTGCACGGCAACACCCACGTCAGCGTCGAGGACGTCAAGGCGCTGGCGTTCCCGGTGCTGCGGCACCGCATCCTGACGAACTTCACGGCCGCGTCGGAAGGCGTCACGACCGACACGGTGATCGAGAAGCTGCTCAAGGAAACACCGGACAAGGAAGGCGAGCTGACCCGCGATCCGCGCTTCCAGAAGATTTTCGCCGGTTGACATCAATTCGGCCGCTTGCGGCTTGGCGGGCGTCGCCAAGCCGCAAGCGGCTTCAGGAAAGGCACCCCCCGTGGCTGCACGCGAAGACGACCCCCGCCGCTTCCTCCACCCCGAAACGATCGCGCGCATCAGCCGCCTGGACCTCCGCGCTCGCCAGGTCGTCGAGGGCTTCATCTCCGGCATGCACCGCAGCCCGTTCTTCGGCCACTCGGTCGAGTTCGTGCAGCACCGCGACTACACCGCCGGCGACGACATCCGCCACCTCGACTGGAAGGTCTGGTCGAAGACCGACAAGTTCTACATCAAGCAGTTCGAGGAGGAGACAAACCTCCGGCTGACCCTCGTCGTGGACGTCAGCAACTCGATGCACTACGGCCGCGGCGCGCTCAACAAGTACGAGTACGCCTGCACCATCGCCGCGTGCCTCGGGTTCCTCGCCCTGCGCCAGCAGGACTCGGTCGGACTGATCACGTTCGACGAGGACGTGCGGCAGGTCGTCCCGACCCGCAGCCAGCAGAACCACATCGACGCCGTCGTCACCGGCCTGCACGTCAGCCGGCCGCGCGACAAGACCGACCCGGAGAAGATCCTGCGGCGCGTCGCCGAAAACGCCCCGGCGCGCGGCATGATCGTGCTCATCTCGGACCTGCTGGTGGACCGCGAGCCGCTGTTCCGCGGGTTGGAGATGCTCCGGCACAACCGGCACGACGTGCTGGTCTTCCACGTTCTCGACGAGGACGAGCTGCGGTTCCCGTTCTCCGGGACGACGCGCTTCGAGGGGATGGAGGAGCTGATCCACCTCCTGTGCGACCCGCGCGCCCTGCGCGACGGCTACATCGAGGCGCTGGAGGAGTACCTGGTCGAGGTGCGGCGCGGCTGCGCCCGCCAGGGGATCGATTACGCCCTCGTCCACACCGCCGAGTACCTCGACGCGGTGCTGTCGAAGTTCCTGCACCACCGCATGGCCGCCTACAAGTCGGCCGCCAAGGCGCGCGCCTAACCGGACTCCCTACTTCTTGAAGCCCACGGGCCGCGGCCCGTGGGCTTGGGATTGCTTCCATGCTCGAACTCTTCGCGAATCCCGCCTATCTGGTGGCCGGCGGCGCCCTCGTTAGCTCCCCGATCATCATCCACCTGATCAACCGCATGCGCTACAAGCGCCTGCGCTGGGCCGCCATGGAGTTCTTGCTCAAGGCCCAGAAGCGCAGCCGCCGTCGGCTGATCATCGAGCAGCTCATCCTGCTCCTGCTCCGCTGCCTGCTGGTGGCGCTGGCTGCTTTGCTCGTGCTGCGCTTCTTCGGCCTGGGCCTCGGCAACCTCCTCGTCGGCCAGAAGGACCACATGCACATCGTCGTCCTCAACGATGATTTGAGCATGAACGATCAGCACAGGGACAACGAGGGGGTGCGCACCTGCTTCAACGTCGCGAAGAAGGAGGTCGTGCAGGAGGGGATCCTCAAGAACATCAGCCAGTCCACGACGAACGACCGCCTGGCCGTCATCCAGCTGTCGCGCGTCGTCACCGACCCGAAGTACCAGCCGAAGGTTCACGACCGTCTCAACGACCCGGTCAAGCTCAAGACCGCCCTGGACGAGGTGGAGGCGATCCAGGGGACGAAGGTCCACGCCGACTTGCTGCGCGGCGTCGAGAAGGCGCAGAAGCTGGCCGAGGAGCACAGGGACAAGCAGGTCACGATCCACGTCGTCAGCGACTTCCGCAAGCACGACTGGACCGGCCTCGACGCCCGCCCGCTCCAGGAGGCGCTGCTCAAGCTCGCCAAGAGCAAGGACAAGGTCAAGGTCCGGCTGGTCGATACCGCCCTGCCGTTCCGCGCTCAGGGACAGGCCGGGGCGCCGCCGTACCACGACAACGTCGGTATCGTGGACATGCGGCCGAGCACCCGCGTCACCGGCAAGGGGATGCCGGTCACGTTCACCGTCACCGTCGCCAACTTCAGCCCGCGCGACCAGGAAGTCCTCGTCACCATCTTCGATGACGAGACGGGCAACGAGCGCTTCGACGTGACGTTCAACGAGCGCATGCCGCTGCGCGTCACGGCTGGGGAGACGGCGACGTGCTCGTTCGAGCTGAAGTTCTTCCCGGAGATCAAGGAGAACGAGCCGTACTTCGCGAGCATCTCCGCCCGGTTGGAGAACCCGGACCGCAGTCCGCTCGCCAACGACGGCCTGCCCGAGGATAACACGCGACACGTCGCGGTCGAGATCCGCAACAAGGTGCCGGTCCTTGTCGTGGACGGACGCGGGGCCGACGGCCGCAAGGACGGCGGCGATTCGTACTTCCTCGAACACGCCCTGAACTCGATCGTCGGCAACAGCTACCAGGTCGTCCACGCCGACAAGCTCACCGGCGGCGACCCGGTCGCGGCCCTCGATACGCCCGATCTGTCGCAGTATCCGACGATCCTCTTGCTGAACGTCCCGAGCCTGACGCCCAAGCAGATCGCCAACCTGGAGAAGTACGTCCGCCAGGGCGGCGGGGTCGGGTTCTTCATGGGGCCGCTGGTGGACGCCCCGCACTACAACCAGCACCTGTACCGGGACGGCCGCGGCGTCTTCCCGGTGCCGCTGGAGGACAAATACTTCCCGCCCAAGGGCAAGTCGGAGCTGGAGGCGTCGTTCACCGGCCGGCCGCAGATGCTCCTGCGCGACGATCAGTTCACCGGCAAGGGCGAGCAGATCCCGATCTACGGCGCCATCTTCAAGGAGCCGAAACTGCGCGACTTCCTCAAGCACCTGCCGGTCAAGCGCTACTGGCCGGCCCTTCCGCGGTATGCGTGGAAGTCGGCCCCGGGCCAGGTGCGCGAGGTCGCCAACCTGCCCAACGAGGCGCCGGTCGCCAACACCGAACTCGCCAACGATGCCGTCGCCATCGCCGACGGCCTGCCGGTCGATCAGCAGGAGTACAGGAAATTCCAGGCCAGCCTGGAGATGCACCGCAAGAAGATCATGGACGCCCTGCGGAGCCCCAAGACGCAGGCCTACCAGCTGGCCGAGATCATCAACGACATGCTCACCGACCGCGGCAACGGCCAGGAGCTGGCGAACCTCGCCACCGACTTCTGGGCACGCTCCGCCGACCCGAGCATTCCCACCCTCGCCAAGGCGGCCGAGAGCCTGCGGCGCCGGCTGCTGTACAGCCACCCACTCGTCATCACCAGCTCGTTCGGCCAGGGCCGGGTGGTGGCGGTGATGACGACCGCCGGCAAGGAGTGGAACGACTGGGCCGGCGGCATCACCGGCTCGGTCCTGTACGCTCCGATCGTCTGGGAGATGCAGAACTGGCTCAGCAGCCAGTCGGGCGACGCTGGCCTGACCGTCGGCACGCCGCTCACGCTGGCCGTGGACCGCAAGCGCTTCAACAACAAGGCGCTCAAGGTTTCGCGCGTCTTCTACAAGACCGAGCACGGCAAACAGGCCATGCTGGTGCCGCTCGAAAAGGACCAGTTCCGCGACGCCGACGCCTCGCCCGACGCGAAGGACGGAGCGAAGGTCGAGGCCAGAGGGAACGGCCAGCCCGTGAAGGGGGACGGCAAGGTCGAGGCGAAAGGCGACGGTAAGTCCGGCGGCGACAAGGAGACGAAGGGCGCCGTCGCGGAAGGACTGGACACCTTCACCTTCCCCAGGTCGATGGAGCCGGGCCTGTACGTCACGAGGCTGACCTATGCCAACCCGGCGGACGGGACCGGCGTGCTCCAGACCTGGGGCCACGTCTTCAACGTGGACGCCAGGCACGAGGGCAGGCTCCCGCGTGCGGCGCAGGAGGATCTGGAAAGCTCATTCCTGCGCGAGGCGCCGGCCGACAACCAGATCGCGGCCCCCGAGGCGCCCGACGCGGCGCGCGACACGGCGCTGGTAAACCGGCCGCGCGACCTGTCGGAGCTGCCGTGGTTCTTCGTACTGTTCCTGGGCATCCTCGTTGCGGAGCAGGCGCTGGCAGTCCACCTGAGCTTCCACCTGCGCGGGAGCGAGGCGGAGTTGCCCAGCCAGGCGGTCAACCCGCACGCGAGCGGCAAGGCGGCGTGACGCTGGCTCCCGCACCCCCCTGCCCCCCTCTCCCACCAGGGGAGAGGGGCTGGGGGGTGCGGGGGAAGACTGGCGCGACGGAGACGGTTCGTTCGACAACCCGGGCCGGACCCGGTTGAAAGCTTGACGCGAAGGCGACTCTCATGATCTTCCACAACACGCAGACCCGGCCCACTCGCCGCCCGGGGACCACCCTCCTGGTGACCCTCATCCTGACCACCGTCGCCCTGCTCGCGGCGGTCGGCATCGTGGTCGGCCTCATCCTGATGCGCTGGCTGTTCCAGGGCGACCAGAACTACGAGTTCGTCTACCGCCGCCTGGAGGAAAAGTTCGGCTGGACGGCCGTCCTCATGCCGGTTGGGTTCGCCTTCTTCGTCCTGTGGCTGATCCTGTTCCTGCGCCAGCCAGGCACCCTCCGCCAGCTGTTCACCGGCATCGGCTTCCCGAAGGTACTCAGCGACATCGTCCTGTTCTGGACGCCGCTCGCCTTCGGCGTGACGTTCCTCGGCGGGGCCGCCCTGACCATCGCGGCAGCGGCGGCCCCCGAACTGATACCGTGGTTCACCGACCCGCTCGTGCAGGGGGCGGTGACGCTCGGGCCGTGGGCGTTCTACTTCCTGCTGATCGTCGTGCTGTCGCTGGTCGGCATCTGCTACCAGGCCCCGCTCAACCTGATCTCGCTCGGCGTGTTCGTCGTCCTCGCGGCCGTCTACGTCCCGGTCGCGTACATGGCCCGCGACACGTTCAGCTGGTGGGTCGTTCTGACGCCGTTCCTGGTCGTCGGTCTCGTCTACGTCGCGCTGACCTACGAGCGCGACGCCCAGTCGATCAACGTTTGGTGGGCGTCGTTTCTCGGCCTGCTGCGCTGCGTCGTCTACACCACGCTGGCGTTCGTCTTCCTCCTGCCCGGGTGCCAGAAGTACGACCGGACCGAGACGCACTCGCGCGTCCTGGTCCTGGTGGACGTGTCCGGCAGCATGACGGCCCGCGACGGCGAGGCGCGCGGCGGCGAGGCGCCGGACGTCGTGCCAACCCGTCAGGACAAGGTGATCTCCCTGCTGTGCAACGCCTACGGCCTGAGCGCGAAGGAGCCGGCCCAGCGCACCTTCGTGGAGCACCTCCTGCAGCGCAGCCCGGTCGTCTTCTACCGCTTCGGCGGCGTCGCCGACAAGGAGCCGGTCTTCTTCACCCCCGACGGGAAGGTCTGGGACAGGGACCAGTTCACCGCCTGGCTCAACCCGGACAAGAGCAAACTCCCGGTTGTGCCCGACGACGACCCGAAAAAGGAGAAGAAGGACAAGGACCGGCGCGAGCAGGAGGCGCTGATCGACCGGCTGCGGACCGGGACCGACATCGCCGCCCCGGCGCTGGAGGTCGTGCAGAAGGAGGCAGCCGCCGGCAACATCCAGGCGGTGGTTATCTTCTCCGACGGCCAGCGCAACAAGGGCGGAGACGAGGCGGTCAAGGAGCTGCTCGAACGGGCGGCGAACCCGAAGCGGCGCATGCACATCATCACCGTCGGCGTCGGCGAGTACCGCCAGCCGGTGCGCATCCGCCTCAACCCGCTGCGCGCCCCGTCCGGCACCCGGCCGGACGACGGCCCGTTCGCGATCCGCGTCCCGGTCTTCGGCGACGGCCTGGCCGACCAGAAGTTCACCGTCAACCTGTGGACGCGCAAGGCGAAGGACCGCGAGGGGAAGGCGATCCCGGATGCCAAGTGGCTCCCGATCGGCGAGCCGAAGCAGGGCCAGTTCAAGGGCGGCGGCGACCACCCGTTCGACGAGATCGAGTTCCAGGTGGACCTGGAAAAGCTGACCGGCATCAAGGCGAAGGAGGACGAGAAGGGTCTGCTGCAAGGAACCTGGGAGTTCGTCGCCAAGATCCCGCGGCACGCCCGCGAGACGGGCAGTGCGGCGGAACACGTCAGCGATCCGGCCACCCCGGTGCTCGTCCTGGACAGGAAGCTGCGCGTCCTGCTGTTCGCCAGCGGTCCGTCGCGCGACTACCAGTTCGCGCGCACCATGTTCTACCGCGAGGTGATGGACAAGCGGGTGGACATGAGCATCCTGCTGCAGACCGCCGGGAGGGAGGATGTCGATCAGGACGTGGACGGCCAGCGGCTGCTGACCCGATTCCCGGACCAGCTTGGGAAGGTGGACCCGGAGAACAAGTACACGAACCTGAAGGAGTACGACGTCGTCATCTCGTTCGACGCCGACTGGATCAAGCTCGCCCAGGACAACCCGGAGTCGATTCAGCTGCTCAAGAAGTGGGTGACGGAGAACGGCGGTTCGCTGATCTTCATCGGCGGGCCGATCTACACCGACCGCCTCGCTCGCCCGGCCGGCGGCGAGATGGGCAAGAAGCTGACGCCGCTGTTCGAGATCCTGCCGGTGACGCTCAACGACAGCGTCCTGCTCGGGCTGGAGGGGAAGCGCGCCCCCGACCGCACGCGCCCGTGGCCGCTCAAGTTCACCGGCAACGCCAAGAGCTTCGATTTCCTCAAACTCGACGAGAAGAGCACGGAGCCGCTCGCCGGGTGGAACGAGTACTTCTGGGTCGGCAAGGCGCCCGAGCCGGGCAAGCAGCCGAAGCGCGGCTTCTTCAGCTACCACCCGGTCGAGTCGATCAAGCCGACCGCCGAGGTACTCGCCACGTTCGACGACCCGGAGGCGCCGCGCATCATGGACGGCAAGTACGAGATGCCGTACCTCGTCAGCCTTCGGGCCGGCAAGGGCAAGACGTTCTACATCGGGTCGGGCGAACTGTGGCGGCTGCGACTGTTCAAGCAGGCGTTCTACGAGCGCTTCCTGATGAAGCTGACGCGCTTCGTCAGCGCCGGCGGCCAGTCGTCGAAGGTCGGCAAGTTCTCGATGGCGACCGAGTACGTCACCGGCAACATCGTCGTCGAGGCCGAGGTGCTCGACAAGGACGAGCAGCCGCTCGGGCCGGAGCGCAAGCCGGAGGTGACGATCGTTCGGCCGAGCAACTACGACTCGAAGATCGACCGCGCCACGCCTGACAAGGTGCAGCTGAGCGCCAAGAAGGAGAGCCGGGCGGGCGGAGTGTTCGCCGGCACCTTCCCGGCGGAGACGACCGGGACGTACATGGTCAAGCTGGAGATCCCCGGGGCCGAGCCGTTCAGCCACACGTTCAACGTGACGGCGCCGAACGTCGAGATGGGGAACCTGCGTACCAACTTCGACCACCTGCACCAGCTCGCGACTGAGGCCGGTCCGCTGCTGGAGCGACTCGACGCGGACACGCGGCAGCGCGTGTTGTCGGCGCTGGAGCGGCCGGGCGGAGTGCCGGACAAGGACGGCAAGAACGCCGCCCGGCTGTTCTTCAAGCTGCCGGCGGCCGGCATCGTCCCAGTCCTGTTGCGGAAGGTGCCGCCGGACGTGAACAGCGTCAAGGGCAAGTTCGAGGATCTGTGGGACAAGGGGACGGAACTGGGATACGAGATGCGTCTCGACCACGTGCTGATGATTACCCTCGGATCGATCGGCCTTCTGGCGTCGGCGATCCTGTTCTTCCTCGGCCGGTGGATCGTTGGCACGGGCGTCCTGGCCGGAACGCTGATCGCTGTGCTGACCGTGTTGCTGGTCCACGTCTTCGGCCAGCCCGACTGGGTCATGATGCCGATCGAGATGTCCACGATCCTCGGCATCGTTGTCGGCCTGCTGTCGGTTGAGTGGCTGACGCGCAAACTGTTGAAGCTCGCATAACGCCTTTTCGACCAGCCCCGAGCGCCCGCGAGGGTGCCTGAACGACCCCTCGCGGGCGCTCGGGGCTGATAGCCTGGGAGAGCCGGAGCAACCCGATATGGCCACTGTCACCCCCCGCCGACCCTGGAACCGGAACGAGGCGCAGAGCCGCGTCCGTCATCCCCTGCAGACGCTGCGCGGCACCATCCGCCGCTACGTCGCCCTGGAGGGACTCGCTGTCGGCGTCATCTACCTGGCGTGCTGCTTCTGGCTCGGCGTCACCCTCGACTGGGGCCTGTTCGCCCTGTTCCGGTTTGACTGGATCAAGGAGATCGATCGGGCCAGCGGCAACCTGGAGGCGTCGTCGTGGCTGCGCCTCGGCCTGCTCGCCATCGCTGTCGGCGGGCTGATTGCCGTCGTCACCATGAAGGTGCTGCGCCGGCTGTTCACCGAGTTCAGCGACCGGGCTCTGGCCCTCGTCCTGGAGCGGCGCTTCCCGCGCGAACTGGGCGACCGGCTTATCACCGCCGTTGAGATGGCCGACCCGGAGCTGTCGAAGAAGTACGGGTTCTCGCAGGAGATGCTCGACAAAACCATCGCCGAGGCGGCCGACCGCGTCGAGCGCCTGCCGGTCGAGCAGGTGTTCAACTGGGTGCGGCTGCGCTGGCGGCTGATCTGGACCGGCATCATGGTTGTCGGCGTCTACCTCGTCGCCGGCCTTGTCAGCTGCATCGTCGCGGCGGCGACCGGCGGGAACCCGTCCCCGGTCGCGTACTTCTGGGAGTTCAACCACGTCGCCGGCACCTGGTTCGATCGCAACATCCTCGTCCAGGATCGCCGGTACTGGCTCGGCAACGAGTACCTGGAACTAATCCGGTTCCCCGACGCGCGCAAGCGCGAGGAGGACGGACTGGCGGAGCTGCGCGTCGCGCGCGACGAGAACCGGCCGGACATCTGGATCCGCGCCGTGCAGTGGGTCGTCGCCGACCGCGGGCCGGACGCTCCGGAGGGCTGGCGTGCCCTGCGCTGGTCCGACCTGCCGGAGTATCTCGATTCGGCCCTGCTCGCGAAGGTGGACATCCCGGCCGCCTGGGGTGGGTGGGTGATCGACATGGACGATCTCGACCCGAGCGTCCCGGCCGGCGTCATCCCCCCCGAGTGGGGCTGGCACGGCAAGACGGCCGGCCACATCCGCGCCGACCTGAAGCGGCCCGCGGTTAAAACCGCTCTCACCACTGGCCGCGGGGCCGAGGTGAAGGCGCTGGCCGCCGTCGAGAAACTGCTCGACTGGCGCACCTGGACCGTGGACCAGCTCGAACGCCAGCTGCGGGGCCGCGACCGGGCCGAGGTGCAGGAGGCGCTCAAGGCTGGCCACAAGGCCGCCTACCAGGCGCTCCAGGCCAGGGACACCGGGGTGCTGTGGCAGCTGGCGGAACTGGCCGACTCGCCGCGCATGCGCGGCACGCTGCGGAAACTCCAGGCGCCCGAACTTGTCACCGTCCACCGCCGCGGCAAGCTATCCAAGAGCAGCAGTCCGGCCAGCAAGCAAAGCGGCAACAAGTACTCGTTCAGCCTCAACGAACTCAAGGAATCGGTGACGTTCACCGTTGCGGGCGACGAGTACACCACGCCCGCCCGGGCCATCACCCTGGTGCCGCCGCCAGCGGTCAACCGCCTGACCATCGACAAGCTGGAGCCGGCCTACATCCACTACCGCCTGCTGGGCGAGGACGCCGGTAAGCTCAAGGGACTGCGGCAGACGTTCCGCGACGTGCCGATGTCCACCACCGGCACCAAGAGCGTCATCCCGGTCCTGTTCGGGACCGACGTGACGGTGACGGCGGTCGTCGATCGCCGGCTCAAGGGGGGCGTGCGCATCTCCGAGCCGGTGAAGCGCGACGAGCCGGGGTCGCTCACCCCGCCGGTCAAGGTCGAGCTGCTGCCCGGCGGCAAGAGCTTCGCCGCCCGGTTCCCGGCGGTGACGCGCACCATCGAGTTCGACTTCGAGTACCGCGACGAGGACAACGTCAAGGGCCGCCGCCACATCGTCCTCAAGCCGAACGACGACAAGGCCCCGACCCTGGTCGGCGTCAACCTGAGCGTCGTCCTGCGTCCGGACTACGACCCGGAGACGAGCAAGGCGCCGCCCGGCAAGTCCGGCGACCGACTGCTCATCACGCCCAACGCCCGGCTGCCGTTCAAGGGTATCGTCGCCGACGACCACGGCCTGGCCAAACTGGAGTTCCAGTACAAGTTCGTCGAGGTGGCGTTCCAGAAGCTCGGCGACGCGAACGACCCGACGAAGAAGTCGGAGGGGTTCGTCCTGGAGGGCAACCCGCTGACGCGCCGGGCCGGGATGGTGATCAGCACGTTCCAGTTCGCGCCCGGCATGCCCGGGTTCGAGTGGTTCGCGCCGGCGTATGTCGGCGGGCTGAGCCACCTGGCGACGGCCGACCTGAAGCGGCCCGGCCCGCGCCTGGAGCCCGAGAGCGGCGCGATCGAGATGGAGTTCGCCCAGCGCCGCCTGACGCAGCGCATCCCGGACGATGTCACCCTGGAGGAGCTGCAGCGACTCCTGCAGATCCAGCCGCGCAACCGCCCCCTGGCGATCGAACTGCTCAAGCTCAAGGGCCAGACGGAGCAGCAGAACTTCCTCAAGCGGCTGCAGGATCTGAACCAGCACGAGGCCGTCCTGACCGATACGCTCAACTTCCTGGAGCTGGACGACGCCCAGCGCATCCCGCTGCTGGCGAAGATCGGCCCCGACCCGGCCGCGGTGGTGCGCGGCATCCTGGCCGAGGCGGCGAAGGACAGGGAGAAGGCCGACCGGGCGCTCGCCCTGCTCACCCGGGCGCCGGAGCGGACCCTGGTGCGCGAGCATCAGCTCGACAGCGAGGGTCGTATCCGGTTCGACGAGGAAACGAAGCGCTGGCGGTTCGAGAACGGCAACGGATTCGACATCAAGACGTACCTGCCCAAGCTCAAGGCGCCGACCGGCGAGACGCAGCGGCACTACGAGCTGCATGTGTTCGTGTCGGCGACCGACAACAACGTCGAAACCGGGCCGACGAAGGGGCCGACACGCGGGCCGTTCGTGTTCCTGGTCGTCTCCGAGAACGAGCTGCTGGCCGAGATCTCCAAGCAGGAGCGCAAGCTCTACAACCTGCTCAAGGAAGCGGTCGATAACCTCGATGGTCGCAAGACAACCCTGGAGGCCGACCTGCTCCGCCTCGACTCGGTGCAGTTCGCCGACCTGGAGGGTCAGAAGCTGAAGGAGACGACGACGTACCTCGGCGCTCTGGCGGTGCGGTCCGAGCAGGCGCGCAAGGCGATCCGCGAGGCTGGCGACATGGCCCGCGCCGTGCTGGAGCGCTACAACGGCATCATCGCCGAGATGCTCGTCAACCGGGTCGAGGGCGACAAGCTCGGCAAGGTCGAGAACCAGATCGCCGGCCCGCTGTACGACATGACGCACAAGACGAATGGCGATTTCGTCTTCGTGGACCGGGTAGCGAGCAAGCTCTACCACGGCGTGGACGAGGACGCCGGCCGACTGCGCAAGGCAGACCAGGCCAGGAAGGTTGACGCACCGCTGCTGCAGTCGCTGGAAACAAACCGGCCGATCATCAAGGAGGACGGCAAGGCGACGGTGGACAACATGGTGCGGCTGAGCAGGCAGCTGCACACGGTCCTGGAGGCGATGGCCGACGCCGGACGCGAGGCGGAGATCATTCGCATCCTGGTTCAGATCGAGGCCGAGCGCCGCGAGCATCACCGGCAGATCGAGATCTACCACAAAAAGCTTATCGAGGAGTTGTTTGGTGGCCTCGACGGGAAGTGAGCGCCTGGACGACGCTGGTCGTGTCCGGCGGTGCCTGGACGTGCCTGCCCCACGGGACGGGCAACCTGGCCGGGTTGCGCAGGCTGGATTGTTGATGACAGCGATACCAGCCGTCCGGTAAGATGTTGGGAAGCGAGAGGCGACTCGTCAGTTAAGGGTGTCTCCCGGAACCAACTCGGGGACGGCAGGACACTGTGAACGGGCGCCCACACGCGGGCGGCGTTCGGACCACGGGGTCGCGCCCCGCGGATCAGGAACTTGCAGGTTCCAGCGGCTCCAAAAGCAAGCAATTACGTGGGGGGCGGCAACGCCCCGGGTCTTGGGAGGACCATGTCCATGTCCACGAAGCGAGGTTTGCTGCAGGCCTCTCTCGGTCTGGCGGCAGCCGTCTTCTTCGTCCTGGGCCTGCACGCCGACCAGGCGGGGCGGCCGCAGGGGCCGGCCGATAAGGCCGGCTTCAACAGGGACGAGGTGGCGGCCCGCGAGAAAGTTCTGGCCAGCAAGTTCCGCGAATTCGAGCAGCTCCTGCTCATCCTGAAACAGCGTCTCGAAAAGAGCCCGCGCCAGGAAGACCGCGACCGCGCCGCCCAGCTTCAGAAGGTGCTGGAGAAGAGCGCCGAGGGGTCCATCGGCACCCGATTCGGGGAAATGGTCAAGTTCCTCGGCACCAGCAAGTTGACCAAGGTCGGCGACGTCAAGGTGCTCCTCGACCAGTCCGAGCGGCTCGCCCGCGACCTGCGGGAGTTGCTCGAACTGCTCCGCGGGACGCATGTCGCCGTCAACCGCAAGGAGGAGCGCAAGCGCCTTGAGGAGCTGATCAAGGATCTGGAGCGCGTCATTCGCGATCAGAAGATCGTGAATGCCCAGATGGAAAGCGACATGAAGAAGACGGACGTCGCCCGCAACCAGCGTGACGTCCGTGACCAGACCCGCGACCTGGACCGCAAGCTCGGCAAGGACGGTAAGGACGGCCAGGGCGGCGAGGCGAAGGACAACAAGGGCGAGTCCAAGGAGGGCAAGGGCAAGGGTGCCAAGGGTGAGAGCAAGAACTCCGGCAAGGGCACCGAAGGCAAGCAGGGCGAGAGCAAAAACGCCGGCAAGCCCGGCGAGGGCAAGAAGGGTGAGGTCAAGGAAGGGGCCAAGGGCGGCAAGCAGCCCCCGAACGCCAAGGCCGGCGACAAGGCCGGCCAGAAGGGCGAGGCGAAGCCCGGCCAGCAGGGCGACAAGCAGCAGGGCGGCGCCAAGTCCGGCGCCAAGGGCGGCGAGGGCGCCAAATCCGGCGCCAAGGGCGGCGAGAAGGGTGGTGAGAAGGGCGGCGCCAAGGGCGGTGAGAAGAAGGACGAGAAGGGCGGCGAGGCCAAGGGCGACGGCGACCAGAGCAAGGTCCGCAAGAAGGAAGAGCCCGGCAGCGCCAAGAAGGGCGAGGACAAGGGCGAGAAGCAGGCCGGCGGCGCCAAGAAGGGCGACAAGCAGGGCGGCGAACAGAAATCGTCCCAGTCCAAGAGCGGCAAGTCCAGCCCGCAGCAGGGCGACGCCAAGAGCAGCAAGAAGTCTGACCAGGGCGGCGCCAAGAGCAGCGGTCAACCGTCGAAGGGTGGTCAGCCGCCCATGGGCGGCCAGCCGCCGCAGGGCGGAGCCAAGGGCGACAACAATCCCGACAGCCCGCCCCCCGGCAAGGAGGGCGACAACGCCCAGCAGGATGCCCGCAAACGCATCCAGGACGCCGAGGAGGCCCAGCGCCAGGCCGAGCAGAAGGTCAAGGAAGGCAACAAGAAGGACGCCGTCGATAAGGGCGAGAAGGCCCGCCAGGAACTCGAGGCGGCCAAGAAGAAACTCGAGGATCTGCTCCGCCAGCTGCGCGAGGAAGAACTCGAGCGGCTGCTGACCGAGCTGAAGGCCCGCTGCGAGAAGATGCTGGCGATGCAGATCCAGGTCTACAACGGCACCAAGGCCGTCGCCCGGTCGATCGAGGGCAACGCCGACAAGAAGGCCACCCGCGCCAACATCCAGGATTCGCTCGGTCTCTCCGACGAGGAGAAGAAGATCGTCCTGGAGGCGAGCAAGGCCATCGAGATGCTGGAAGCGGAAGGGTCGGCTGTCGCCTTCCACGAGGTCTTCACCCAGGTGCGCGAGGACATGAAGCAGGTTCAGCGCCGCCTGGGGACGACCGACGTCGGCAAGGTCACCCAGGCCGTCGAGCAGGACATCATCGACACGCTGCAGGAGATGATCAAGGCGCTCGAGAAGGCCAAGAAGGAGATGGACGACAAGAAGAGCAAGCCGTCGCCGCCCAAGGACAGCCCGCCGCCACCGCCGCAGGATCAGAAGCTGCTCGACCAGATCGCCGAGCTGAAGATGATCCGCGCCATGCAGATCCGGGTCAACAACCGGACCCAGCTGTACGGCCGGCTGTACGAGGGCGAGCAGGCCAACCAGCCGAATATTCAGCAGGATCTGAGAGAGTTGGCGGACCGGCAGGAACGGATTTTCGACGTCACCAACAAAATCGCGAAGGGAGAGAACAAGTGAGAAAGTGCCTGCGTCACTGAGTCTCCGCCCTGACCCTGGCTGCCCTCTTCCTGGGGGGCAGCCAGACCCTCGTCGGGAACGAGACTACCAAGAAACGGAGCCTGACCTTCGGGGCGCTGGAATGCGCGACCCCCGAGGCAGCCCGTGCCCAGGCGGAAGCCTGGCTCAAGGCGGTCGCCAAGGGCGATGCCACCAAGCTGCAACAGTTCCAGAGCATCTGGAAGCAGGAGGAGCGGTCGGTGCTGGACCGGCTGGCGGAAACGTTCGCCCTCGGGGACGCGCGGGCCGCGCAGCTGCTGGCTGCGGCACGCAGCGCCCTGACTCCGGCCCCGACCGAGGTGCCGACGCTGCTGAAGGACGCGAAGGCTCCGGCCTTCTTCCGGGCGAACCTGGCTCTGGCTTATGCCCAGGCGCTGTCCGCCCGCCGCGTCCACGAGGAAGCGCTCGAGGCACTCAAGGCGGTCCGACCAGAGGACACGGCCGACCCGGCCGCGTACCTGTTCTACCGGGCGGTGTGCGAGCACGCTCTGCTGAGCAAGACCGATGCCGGCCGGACGATCGGCCGGCTGCTGGGCCAGGCGCTGGACAGCCCGGAGCGGTACAAGACGGTCGGCGCCCTGATGCTCCTGGACATGCAGACGTGGAAGGACAAGGATCTGGGGGCGATCGCCCGCAAGATGGGCAACATCGAGCGTCGGCTCGAGTTGGCCCGCGGCGGTCCGCAGACCCAGAAACTCCAGAAGGAGGTCGTCCTCCGCCTTGATGAACTCATCAAGGAACTCGAAAACAAGCAGAAGCAAAAGC
>JAANMY010000447.1_pt1 | contig 58316 bp, 41 predicted proteins | sample 7279691 | NCBI WGS metagenome assembly JAANMY01 (sample SAMN14094543, study PRJNA606508) | bioreactor metagenome | isolation source: A lab-scale SPAN reactor treating ammonium-rich wastewater day 388 | place: Ireland: Galway | collected 2018-02-07 | reverse complement strand
AACAGGAACTGTCCGGTGTGCATTGTCAAGTCCTTTCCACGGTGGGGCGTGAAAAAGACTAGCAGAAATTGGCCGGCCCCGCGGAAATCGATGCGGCTGCGGAATCGTCATAACTCATTCCCGGACGCGATGTTGTACCATTACCAAGACAGATGAACGGGACAGTAGTGATTCCGGTCATTAAAGAGAGCTGCTTGCGGACTCGAAACATCTGGGCCGGTTGTGTCATGGGGCTAAGCTGGCTCGATCCGCACGTTGTCTGGCTACCAATCTCTGAAAAAAAAATTTCGCGCGGCAAGTGAACAGGCGATCTCTTCTATAGAATAGTGCAAGACAGGAGCGGCGCGGTATCAGCCCGCCGGCAGTCCTCTGCACCGGCGGGCTGATACCGCGCTGCTCCACTCCTGCCTGCCAGCGCCCGAAACGCCTTCGCGCTTCGCCACTTTCCCCTTTCCTCGGGGCCGACCGCCCGCCAGAATGGGCGCAGGCGACTCGCCGCCGCACCGACCGGAAGCCGTCTGGAGGAGGCCGCTGTAGTGAAAGACGTCTTGACCCTGATCCTGGCCGGCGGGAAGGGGACGCGCCTGGAACCGCTGACCCGCGACCGGGCCAAGCCCGCCGTCCCGTTCGGCGGGCTCTATCGCATCATAGACTTCACCCTGTCCAACTGCATTAACAGCGATCTGCGCAGAATCCTCGTCCTCACCCAGTACAAGGCCCGCAGTCTCGACCGCCACATCGCCGCCGGGTGGCACTTCCTGCCGCGCGAGCTGAACGAGTACATCGAGGTTCTGCCGCCCCAGCAGCGCATCGACGAGCACTGGTATCAGGGGACCGCCGACGCCATCTACCAGAACATCTACACCATCGAGAAGGCCGACCCGCGCTACATCCTCATCCTCGCGGGCGACCACATCTACAAGATGGACTACGGCGACATGATCCGCTCCCACCTCGAGCGCGGCGCCGACCTGACCGTCGGGGCCATCCCGCGCCCGCTCGGCGAGGGGCCGCAGTTCGGCGCCATCCTCGTCGATGAGAAGGACCGCATCACCGGCTTCCAGGAGAAGCCAGCCAACCCGACGCCGATCCCCAGCGACCCGGAACACTTCCTGGCATCGATGGGCATCTACGTCTTCACGACGAAGGTGATGTACGAACTGCTGTGCCAGGACGCGACGCGCACCGACAGCGGCCACGACTTCGGCAAGGACATCATCCCGGGCATGATCCCGTCGCACGGCGTCTTCGTCTACCGATTCCGGGACGAGAATCGCAAGGCCACGCCGTACTGGCGCGATGTCGGCACCCTCGACGCCTACTACCAGGCGAACCTGGACCTGATCGAGGTCGATCCGGTCCTGAATCTGTACGACCGTGATTGGCCGATCCACACCCACCACCCGCAGCTGCCGCCGCCGAAGTTCGTCTTCTGCGACGACGGCTACGGCGACCACGTCCGCCGCGGCGAGGCGCACGAGAGCATGGTGTGCCAGGGGTGCATCCTCAGCGGCGGACGGGTGCGGCGCAGCATCCTCTCGCCGAATGTGCGCGTCAACAGTTACGCCCAGGTGGACAGCTCGATCCTCCTGGACGGGGTCGAGGTCGGCCGGCACAGCCGCATCCGCCGGGCGATCATCGACAAGGACGTCAAGATCCCGCCCCACACGACCATCGGGTACAACGTGGAGCACGACCGTCAGCGCGGCTTCCAGCTCACCGAGCAGGGAGTGGTAGTAATCGCCAAGGCCGAACTGCCCGAAACCTTCGCCCCGCAGGTCCGGCGCAACGCGGCCGCGGCCGGGAGCCCCGGATGAACGACCCGCACAGCCCTCCGCCGCCGGCCGAATCTCCCGGGCCAGCCGCACGCCGCAGCCGCGGCTGGATCTGGTACTTCCTTGTCGTGGTCGTGCTGGCGGTGGGTGCCGCTGCCACGCTCGTGATCTACAACCTCGGCCAGCAGCTCACGCGCGAACGGTTTCAGACGGTGCGCAAGCTGTGGGAGGCGAAGGGGCCGGCGGACTACGAGTTCCGCTACACCTTTCGCGGCGGCAAGGAGGCGGAGATCTTCAACCGCCATCACGTCGTCGTCCGCGGCAAGAAGGTCGAGTCGGTCACCCTGAACGACCAGATCCGTGTGCCGGCCCGCCAGCTGCGCCACCACAGCATGGACGCCCTCCTCGACTTCATCGAGGACTTCCTCGACCAGGACGAGAAGGCGAAGCGCAAGGTATTCAAGGTCGGGATGTTCGATCCGCGGGACGGCCACCTCCTCCGCTACGTCCGGCGGGTAACGGGAACGACCGAGCGGCAGGAGATCCAGGTGGAAGAGTTCCGCGCCCTCGACCCAAAAGCACGCCAGTAGTTGATTGCAAGCGACAGGGTTACCAGCCGCGCGCCAGCGCGCGGGAAGAACCGCGCGCTGGCGCGCGGCTGGTAAACACAATCCGGGGCGTCGGTTGGCCGGCGAGGGTTCAGGTCTTGACCGCTTCCAGCTGGGCGCAGCTGGCGTGGCAGGAGGAGGGGGCGAGCGCGGCGAGGGCCGCCCGGAACTGGGCGAGGGCCGCCTCCAGTGCCCGGGCCGCTTCCGCCGCCCCCGCCAGGTCGCCCGTCCGGGCCGCCTGCTCCAGCCGAACGGCCATCCCGGTCGCGGCGGTCGCGCTCAGGTTGGCCAGCATCCCCTTGAGCGTGTGGGCCGCTCGGACCAGGCGGACCGGGTCGCGGAGTTCCAGGGCGCTGCGCACTTGCGCCTGCAGCCGAGCGCTGTCGTCCTGGAACAGACGGGCAATCTCGTCGAGGATGGTCGCATCGCCGCCCAGGCGGTTCAGCAGCGCCGCCCGGTCGATGACCTGGCCCTCGGCAGCGGTCCGTTCCTGCTCTGGCGGGTTGGGAGCCTCCTCCCCCGCCGTGTGGACGTGGGCCTCGATGATCTGCAACAGCGCGCCGGCCTGGATTGGCTTGGCCAGATACCCGTCCATCCCCGCCGCCAGACACCGCTCGCGGTCTCCCTTCATCGCGTGGGCCGTGAGGGCAACGATGGGGACGTGGCGGCCCGTTGTCCGCTCCGCTCGGCGGATGGCGGCCGTCGCCTCCAGGCCGTCCAGCTCGGGCATCTGCACGTCCATCAGCACGAGGTCGAACGGTCCCCGGTCCACGGCGGCCACAGCTTCGCGGCCGTCGGCGGCGACGACCACGGTATGCCCCTGGTTGGCCAGCATCTGCATCGCGACGCGCTGGTTCACGGCGTTGTCCTCGGCTAGGAGCACCCGCAACCGTCGCGATGCCCCCCCGGCCGGAGAGGGGCAGGGCGGCCGCTTCACGACCGGGCCGACGGTCCGCGATTGGCCCCGGGCGCTCAGGAGAGCGGCGCGCAGCTCCATCGGCTTGATCGGCTTGATCAGGTAACCGGCCAGCCCCAGCCGCTGACAGCGACCCGCGTCCCTCCGGAGGTCCGTCGCGGTTAGCAGCATGACGGTGCCGCCCGCGAGGCCGTCCCGCCGCCCGACCTGCTCGGCGACCGCGAACCCGTCCACCCCTGGCATGGCCGCGTCGAGCAGGAGCAGGGCATACGGCGTCCCAGCGCCGGCCGCGCGTTCCAGCTCCTCCAGCGCCTCCTGCCCACCGGGGACGGTAGTCGGCCGCATCCCCCACCCGCGCAGCTGGCCCGCGAGGATGTGCCGGCTGGTCGGGCTGTCGTCCGCCACCAGCACCGGCAGATCCTGCAGGTCCGCGGAACTCGGCGCATGGCTGCTGGCCCCGGCGGCCGGCGTCAGACCGAGGGTGAAGTGGAATCGACTCCCGCGTCCCGGCTCGCTCTCGGTCCAGATCTCCCCGTCCATCAGACGCACCAGGCGTGCGGAGATGGTCAGTCCCAGGCCGGTGCCGCCGTACTTCCGGGTGATCGAGCCGTCAGCCTGGGTGAACGGCTCGAAGATCAGCTGCTGCTTCTCCGCCGGGATGCCAACCCCGGTGTCGGTGATGGCGAAGTGGAGCCGCACCTTGCCCGCCGTGCCCGGCGGGTTGCGCCCGTCCCGCTCAACCCGGACGACGACCTCCCCGCGCTCGGTGAACTTGACCGCGTTGCCGGCGAGGTTGACGAGGATTTGCCGCAGCCGGTCGGGATCCCCGACCAGCCGCTCGGGGACGTCGGGGGCCACGTCGAACGCCAGCTCCAGCCCCTTCTTGTGGGCCGGACCGGCGACCGTCCTCAGCGAGCTGCCGACGATGTCGCGCAGGAGGAACTCGACCGGGGTGAGGTCCAGCTTGCCGGCCTCGATCTTGGAGAAGTCGAGGATATCGTTGATGACGGTCATCAGCGCCGCCGCCGAGGCGTTCGCCATCTCCAGCAACTCGCGCTGGTCCGGGGTGAGGGGCGATTCGAGGACGACCTCGGTCAGCCCGAGGATGCCGTTCATGGGCGTGCGGATCTCGTGGCTCATGTTCGCCAGGAACTCGCTCTTCGCCCGGTTCGCCGCCTCCGCCTCCTCCTTGGCCCGCTGCAGCATCCGCTCCCCGTGCTTGCGGTCGATCAGGTGGCCGAGTTGCCGGCCCAGGCCGCCGAGGATGTCGAGGAGTCGGGCATCGTGGGTCTGGCGCCGGCGGCTGAGGAACAGGAACGCGCCCCAGACCCGGGCGCCGTGAGCGAGGGGGAACGCGACCGCGCTGCGCATGCCCAGCCCGAGGGCCAGCTCCTCGCACGGGGAGAGGGTCGCCCGGGTCAGATCCTCGACCCAGTCCGCCACCCCGACGGCCCACGCCCCGCCGAGCAGGCCGACGCGCGGCCTGACGGCGACCGCCTCGGCAGCGGCCACGAGGTTCGGCAACCCGGCGTCCGGGGCCTCGTACGAGCCGGCGCAGCGGATCACCGCCCCGAGGCCGTCCGCCCGCCAGAACGTCCCGGCGTCCCATCCGAGGCTGTCGCAGATCGCCCGCAGGATCGGCGGCAGAGCCTCGTCAACGGACTTCGCCTCGGCGAGGGTGCAGGTGGCGGCGTAGTGCGCGGCCAGGTAGGTCTGCGCCCGCTTGCGCTGGGTGACGTCCCGGACGAACGCCACGCTGCAGGAGCGGCCTCCCGGGCTGGACCGACTCAGGGCCAGCTCGACCGGAAACAGCCGGCCGTCCTTGTGGACCCCGCTCACTTCGCGGGCGCCGGCAGCCAGGCCGAGGACGGTGCCAACCGGCGGGCCGTTGGGCGCGCCGACCCGCGTCTCCGCGGCCGGCGACTCGATCAGCAGGGCGGTGATGTCCGTCCCCACCACCTCGGCCGACCGATAGCCGAACAGACGCTCGGCCGCGGGGTTGAGGGACTGCAGCCGTCCGCGTCCGTCGATCGTCACGATGCCGTCGGGGGCGGTCTGGACGACCCACCCTGGTCCTCCCGGCCGGGACAGCAGGCCCGCGCCCCGCGCGACGGCGTACCACCCGAGGACCAGGTTGGCCCCGCCCACGGCGACACCGCCGAGGATCCCCCGGAGAAGGGAAGGCATTCCCGGCGGGAGGGCCGACACCGCCAGGATGCCGGCGGCGGCGATCAGGGAGAAAAGCAGCCACAGGACGACGACGGCCGGGTAGGTGGACCGGGGTCGTTCGCGGCTGGGGCCAGTGCTGGTCGCGAGCATCGGCGCGAGCGCTCCTCTTCTGTGCGTTCCCATCGTCCTCCCGAACCGGACGCCGGGGCCGGAAGCGGCAAGATCCCCCATCACCCGAGTTTTCCCGGGATGGAAGCCACACACTGGGAGGCGTGTGGCAGGTGGGCACTCGTGCGCGGCCGGCCTCGCGGAAGGGGACGCGACGGCGCCTGCTGAACTATATCTCCCTTCCCCGGCAGGTGATCGAGCGCTGGTCATTATTGTTTTCAGCGAACCTTCCGCCTCGGTCCGAACGCCCGGCCACCCTCGCAGCCAACGCCTCCAGCGTCTTGCGGGGTTCCGGGAGCACACTCGCTGGCGCTCCGGGCTGGTTGATCCGCAACGAGTTGGTCCGACGGCGCCGAAGTTGGGACTTCTCCATAAAATGGCCGCAGGGGTAAGGCCGCGACCGGGCGGCCGCTGCCGCGAAGACGTAAGCAATGGTTTCTTAACACCAACAGACAATGGAACTTGCGACCCTGGTAGTAACCCGCGAACATTCCCGCCTACCGCTTCCGTCCGAACCGCGTTGCTCGTGAAACCGGGTTCGGTTCGCGAAATCACCCGCCTCAACATCGCCTTTAGCATCCTCCTGCCGCCCACGCCACTGACCGTCAATCTTTTTTGTGCGGTTGCCTGTGGCAGGCTGGGTCAATATCAATCGTTTGCACGGAATGGGCAAACAGGAGAAGAGGGGAAAGAGCGGATGACCCGCTTCGTCCACGGAGGACGAGCGGCAGATCGTTTCGGCCCCTTTTTGGAAAAGGAGGACACGGATGCGTCGTACGCCAGGAGTGGCGGTAATGGTAGCCGTTCTGTGGATCGGGACGGCGGATTTCGTACAGGGCTTTGGCTGAGGCGCGGGCGGATGCGCTCCCAGTTGGGGAGGCGGCTTCGGCGGCTTTGGCGGTTATGCGAGTCCGGCCGCGTACTGGCCGGCGCCGGTGCAAAATCCGGTCGCGTACCAGCCGACGCCGGTACAGGCCCCGATCACCACGGCAAAGCTCCACGTGACCCTGCCCGCGGACGCGAAGCTCACCATCGACGGTAGACCCACCGCTTCGACCTCGGAGTCACGGGTCTTCGAGTCGCCCAGTCTGCCCCCGGGCAAGACCTTCCACTACGTGCTGAAAGCGACGGTCGTTCGCAGCGGTAAGACCGAAACCGTCACGCAGACGGTGGCCGTTCGCGCCGGTCAGGACACCCGGGTCAAGATCGAGATCCCGGAAGTCGTGGCCACCGAGGAGTGACCGATCGTTCGTTTGCCTGGACGAGGGGGGGAAGGGATGGCCCCCCTCGTTTCATTTCCCGACGGCACATACCTTTACGCCGGGCTTCTACTTCCTCCCGGAGCCGAGCGACAGCCGATAGGTGTACGCCAACTCGGGATCCCCGCGCTCGAGGATCGACTCGCACAGCGTCAGCAGGCGCGGCCGGGCGGTGACGGTTTCTTCTCGCCCGTTGAGAACGACTCGCAGCGGCCGGTCGAAGGCGATCAGCCGACCGTCGAGGTTGAGGTCGAAACGCTCCACCCCTCGGGCGGCGACCGTCACAGTGTTGTCCGCCACCTTCGCGTCCAGCGTCTGCCCCTTCTCCGGCCGCGGCACCGCCAGCCAGAAGAAATGGGTCACGACCGCATCAGTCAGATCCCACGTAACGTGCCGCGGCACCGGGTTGCGCGTGGATGGATACAGTTTCGCGATCTTGTCCCGGTCGGGCAGGCCGCCGTGGCCGTGGCCCTTCTGGAACTCCATCTCGACCGGGTAGGCGCCGGGCGCCTGCGCCTTCAGCTTCGCCACCTCGGCCGCGAACGCCTCACAGCGCTTGCGCCGCCCGTAGGCGTTGTCGTTCTCGCCGATCATGAAGGTGAAGCGGGTGTTGCGCAGGTTGCGCGGCGAGATGGCGCCGTCGGTCGGGGCGGCCGCGCTGCTGTGGACGGCCGCGAAGCGGTCGGGCGTCTTCGGCCCGACGTAGAACGCCCCGTACCCGCCGTGCGAGTAGCCGATCAGGAAGACCCTGGCAGGGTCCACGTCGCCCAGCAACACGAACTGGCGGATCAGGTTGGCGATCAGCGGCGGAACGTAGGTGTCGTAGAACCCGTTCCAGGTGTCGTTCGGCGCGCGGAGGGCGAGGTACTTGTAACCGGGGACCGCCGCCTGGTCGCGGTAGTAGCGCTGCATGATGCGCCACTGGCTGTCGTTGACCGCCTTCGGCGCCCCGCCCCCGCCGTGCATCGCGATGACCAGCGGCCAGCCTCCGTCCGGCCGTTTGCCGACCGCCCGGACGGTGTAGGGACTGAGGTGCTTCTCGAAGCGTACCTGGTTGTCCGCGAAGTCCTTCCGCACGGCGTCGTGGATCGGCGCCTGCTGGTACGCCTTCCACGCGGCGCGCCGCACCGCCGCCTCGTCGCGTGTGAGCAGGGCGTCAAGTTCGGGGGCAAACCGCCAGCTGGCCCGCTCCTTCGCCCCGGCGGCGAAGAACGCCCGCGCCGCATCCTCGACCTGCCGCGCCTCGTCCGCGGCGAGCTCCCGTTTCGCTCCCGGCGCCTTCCCCCCGTCGGCCGGAACCTCGACGTCCAGCACCAACTCCTTCTCAGCGGTCGTTTTGAAGGTGCTCTCGCGCCGCAGCGGGTCGCCCACCCGCAGGAGGTAAGCGCGTCCGGCCGGCAGCTCGAAGGCAAGGATGTCGTTGGCGTCCGTCCGGTCCCCGCGCGACTGCCCGCGGTACACCCGGCCGGATCCTTCCCGGTCCACGACCGCGACCGGCACGGCCACCCGGCCCGTCTTTCCGGGTTCCCAGACGCGGACCAGCACGCGGACCGCGTTCGCGTCCTTCGACGCGGGTTTGGCGTAGCGGGCCGTGACATTCTCGGCGGGAACGTCGGTCCGCCGCGGAGCCCACACGAGCGGGAAGTTAACGCCCGTCTTCTTGAAGCTGGTCGCGTAGATGGCGTGGCGAGGCGAGTCCGCCTTCGCCTGGGCGGCGTCGTGGACGAACCACCCGCGGTCCAGCCCCTGCGGGTCCGGCTCGCAGGCGCCGGTGAAGTGCCAGCCGTCGTCCCAGACCTCGACCCACGTGTGGTTACCGCGTCCGTTCGCCCACAGCGGCGTGCCCACCAGCCGGGCCGGGACGGCGACGCTGCGGCAGGCGTCGCTGAGGAGGATGGACAGGCCGGTACAGGACGCCAGGCCCAGCTCGATCGACTCCTTCGGGCTCTGGTGCGGCTTGCGGCGCCCGGTCGAGTAGCGCACCTTCAGCCGGGCGAAAACCGTCGCGTTGAGCTTCTGTGCCGCCTCGCCCGGTGTGCGGCAGTCCTTGACGAGCGGCAGGCACAGGTCGAAGAGTTCCTTCCGCCAGGGATGGCGCTCCTCATCGACGTTGGCGTAGGGAAGGACGTCGTTGAGGAAGATCGCCTCGGGAAGCTTCGGTCCCCACGGCACCGCCGCCCGCGCCCGGTAGGCGAGCGCGACGTTTTCCAGAAGGAAGTCGGCCCGGAGGGCGCGCAGATCGCGGTCGGGCATGTGCTCGATGAGGAAGGCCAGCCCCGGGCGCTGGACCTCGGGGACGGTCTGCAGCGCCTTGACCAGCTCGCCGCGGTTGGCCCCGGCCCGGGCGAGCGCCTGCTCGACCGCGTCGGACCACCACTGCGCCCGGTCCCGGGCCGGTACGGCTCCCGCGCCCCACCCCGCCGGGGCAACCAGACACAGCCCGATCAGCACACCGGCCGCGCGGATCTTCATGGGACGTGCTCCTGGAATCAGTCGGAAAGGTCGCCGCGTGCAGCCCCGCCGCGCCGGAGGCGCGCGGGGAGCCTGGCGGCTGTTGTAGCCGTTCGGTCGGGGGAAGCAACTCGGCAGGGGGCGACGCGATCCGGCGACCGGCGGGAGTCCGCGCGCCGCCCCGCTACACACCGCCGCAATGCGCCCTATGTTAACGGCAAGTCGCACGATGATGAGACAACCCGCGAAAGGGACGAAGCGCATGAGAAGGCCCGTGTTCTGGGCGGCCGCGGCGGTCGTGCTGGCCGGCACCACCCTGGCGGTGGGGACGCCGCTTGACCCGACCAATCCGGTGGTGGTGGAGGATACCCTGGAGCCGTATGCCGCGAAGAACTACTGGCGGCAGTTCGAGGCGGGGCGGCGAGCGGAAGCCGTTGCGCTGGGTGACGGCACGTCGTTCCTGACTCTGTACGTCTACGACGCGCACGGGAACTGCGTGGCCTGGGACGATCGGGTCAACGCACGCACCAGGGACGACCTGGCCGCCGAGTGGCTTCCACCGCGGACCGGACCATACACGATCGAGGTGAAGTGCCTGGGGCGGCTCACCAACAAGTTCGTCCTGCGCGTGCGCCAGCACGCCGGACGGTGAAACTCCGGGCGGAGGGCAAACGATGATCCGGACGTTCGCGCTGCTGGCGGTGGCCGCGGGGCTGTGGTTCGGGGTTGCGGCGGGCAGGGCCGGCCCCGTCGAAGGATCCCTGGGCGCCTCGGTCGAGGTGGGCCACGGCCAGCCGTGGAAGGCCACGTTGAAATTTCGCGGCGGCGTGCGGGCCTGCGCGATCGCCTGGGCGCGGCAGCCCAGGGGGGCGCCCGTTTCGGTCGAGGTGCGCGACGCGAAGGATAAGGTGATCGGCAGGGACAACCCCCGCGAGGCCGCGGGCAAGGACGATGCCCCGGGCAGCGACATCGCCACCGTCATCTGGTATCCGCCGCGCGACGGCGAGTACACCATCCTGGTCCGGACCTACGGGGACAAGGCCGCCGAGACCTGGATCGCCATCAAGTGATACCTTGCGCTTTCTTCGTGCCGCTGGCGGCCTGGCGGGCTCCGACCGCCAGGTCGCCAGCGGTACGAAGAATCGCCACGGCGCTTCGGTACGAACTCCTTGCAATTCTTGCCGGAAAATCGTTGCTTTTGGCGCGCCGCTGCGCTACGATGAGAGGTGAAGGAGAAAACTCGTTTCCCCTTCTGGTTCGAGGCAAGGATGCGAACCCCCCAAACGAGCAAACTGCTCCCCGATCAAAACCGCGGGGGGGCGCTACGGCGGGATGGAACCGCGATCTGCCCATTGGCCCATTCTCATGACGGGAATGCTGCGCACGGCGATGTCGCGTAGGGCGGAGTGCCCTCCACAGCCGGGCGGTGTTGGTTCCTTTTAGGGAGGAGATGATGAGTGCCACGGCAACGATGGGTTCCCGGGCCGAGCAAGCCCTGCAGCAAAGTCCTCATCCCACCCTGCGCCTGCTGATCGTCAAGGTGACCGACTCGGAAATCATCCTCAGCGGCCACGTTCCCAGTTACTACCTGAAACAACTCGCTCAGGAAGCCGTGATGCCGGTGCGCGAGCGCCGCGCGGTGGTGAACCGCGTCACCGTCACCCGCTCCTGAGCACCCGCCAGTTCCCAACCGACGGCCGGGGCCGCGTCCCGAGACGCAATCCCGGCCGTCCTGTTTTCCTGCCCCCCTGGCCCTCGCTTTGCCCGATCGCGGGCGTATACTCGACAGCAAGTCCGGCCGGCCGCGGGACCGGCCCCTTCGCCACCCCCAGCCACCTACCCCCCTCATGCGCGCCGACAGCCGACAGCCCGATCAGCTCCGCCCCCTGGAGTTTCGCCGCCAGTTCACGCGCCAGGCGCCCGGCAGCGTTCTGGTCCAGTCGGGGCGCACCCTGGTTCTCTGCACCTGCACGATCGACCTGACGGTGCCGCCGTTCCTCGTCGGCAGCGGCAAGGGCTGGCTCAGCGCCGAGTACAGCATGCTCCCGGGCAGCACCTCGACGCGCAAGGCCCGCGACCGTGGCGGCAAGATCGACGGCCGTAGCGTCGAGATCCAGCGGCTGATCGGCCGTAGCCTGCGGGCGGTCGTGGATCTGGGCAAGCTGGGCGAGCGCACCCTCTGGATCGACTGCGACGTCCTCGACGCCGACGGCGGCACCCGCACCGCCGCCATCAGCGGCGCCTACGTGGCGCTGCTCGACGCCCTCGCGGCGAAGGAGGCTGTCCTCGGGCCGTCGGCGAGCATCGTGCGCGGGAGCGTGGCGGCGGTCAGCGTGGGGGTGGTGAACGGCATCGAACTGCTCGACCTGGACTACTCGGAAGACAAAGACGCCGCGGTAGACATGAACCTGGTGATGACCGGGGCCGGGGAGTTCATCGAGATCCAGGGCACGGGCGAGGAGGCGACGTTCACGCGCGGCCAGCTGGACCGGCTGCTCGAGCTGGGCCAGGTCGGCGTGCGGGCCATCACGGCGGCCCAGCGCGCGGCGCTCGGCTCGAATTGGCCTCTGGACTAATTCCGGCACTTCTGTTAAAGCGGTCCCCCTCACGGTCGGATTCGGTCACGGCGGGCGCGGGCGGGCGCGGGCTCCTTGCGGGGGCGCGCCCGCCCGCGCCCGCCGCCCCACGGGAGAGGAGGCGGACCATGATGAAGCGAACGGTCATGGTGTCGGCCGGGCTGGCGGCGGTCGGTCTGGCGGCGGTCGTCCTGACGGGCGACGGGCGCGCCCAGGGGATCCCCGGGGTCGGCGGCCGTACTCCCTACGGCGTCCCGGGGCTCGGCAGCGCTCCAGGTAGTGGGCCGAAGCAGCCCTGGCTGCCGACAAGCCCCCCGCTCCCGGGGCTCGGGGCCGGTGCCCGCAAGTCCGCCCAGGTTCCGGACGAGTGGCGGGCTCCGCAGGAGGATCCGAACGTCAACCAGGACATCCTGGTCACCCCTGCGGACGGGGCGTGGCTGATCCTGATCCACAGTTACGACGAGCCCGACGCCCCCTCCCTGGGCCGGGCTCTGGTCGCGGAGTTGCGTGGCCCGACCTACAAGCTGCCGGCGTATGTGTGGAACTACGGCGACGAGGAGCGCAAGCAGGAACTGGAGCGGATCCGCAAGGACGTCGAGCGGCAGAAGGAGCTGATCCGCCAGGCACGGCTGGCGGCCGGCGTGGACGGGGAGGTCGCCCCGGTCAAGCTGCGCGTCCCCCGGATGCTGACGCGCGTCCAGGTCGCCGTGCTGATCGGCGGGTACAGGGATCTCGACGCGGCCCGGCGCGACCTCGACCGCATCAAGGAGTTGCCGCCGCTGGACGGCAAGCGGTTCCATTTCCCCGAGATGTTCATCATCAACAAGGGCAAGGGCGAGAAGGTGGCCGTCAACCCGTTCCTGAAGGCGTTCCCGGTCCGCAACCCGATGGCCGAGAAGCAGGCGGTCGCCCGGGACACGGTGGGCATCGAGATGCTCCGGAAGCTGAACGCGGCCGAGAGCCTGAGCCTGTTGCGCTGCTCGCGGCCGTTCACCCTGGCGGTCAAGCAGTTCCAGGTGCCGACGCTGATCCAGGACCGGGCGGCGTCGAGCGGGGGCGTGTTGCGGCCGCAGCCGAGCGTCCGGCCGGGCGGCCAACGCGACGTCGCGGCCGAGAGCGCCCACAACCTGGCCGAGTTGCTGCGTCAGGGCGGCTGGGAGGCTTACGTCCTGCACACGCCGTACTTCAGCGTCGTGACGGCCGGGAGCTACGACGCGCAGGACGACCCACGCATCGCCCACCACCAGGACGCCCTGGCCAAGCTGAACGCGAAGATGAGCCGCATCGAGGGGGTGCCGCACCTGTTCCCGCGTGCCATCCTGATGCCGGTGCCGCGCTAACGGCCCGCTGCGGGCTTGAAATTGCGCACCGATCCCCGACACTCTTCGGTAGTGGCTCGCACGCCCGTGCTCACACCGAGGGTTGTCGGAAGGAGGAAATCTGTGCGCCGAGTGATACTGACCGTGGTGCTCGCGCTGGGCCTGTACTGCCAGCCGGGCCGGGCGCGTGCGGAGGTGAAGCCGCACGGCCTGTTTACCGAGGGGATGGTCCTGCAGCAGGGGACGAAGGTTCCCGTCTGGGGCACCGCCGCTCCCGGCGAGAAGGTGACTGTCCGCATCCAGAAGCAGGAGGTGTCCGCCACCGCCAACAAGGACGGCGCCTGGCTGGTGACGCTCGCCAGGCTCAGCGCCGGCGGGCCGTTCGAGATGACCATCGCCGGCACCAACCGCATCGAGTTCAAGAACGTCCTGGTCGGCGAGGTGTGGGTGTGCAGCGGGCAATCCAACATGGAATGGGCGCTGAGCCGGACGCGCAACGCGAAGGAGGCGATCGCGTCGTCGGCCGACCCGATGCTGCGTCTGTTCGCTGTCCAGAAGGTGCCGGCGGCGGCCCCGCAGCGCGACCTGCCGGTGGCGAAGGGTCGGACGCCGAGCACGTGGCAGGAGTGCGGGCCGCAGACGGTCGCGAACTTCTCGGCCGTCGCGTACTACTTCGGCCGCGATCTGCGCCAGGCGCTCAAGGTGCCGGTCGGCCTGATCCACAGCTCGTGGGGCGGGACGGCAGCCGAGCGCTGGACGCCGCGCGAGACGCTGCAGCTGCACCCCGAGACGAAGGGGCTGAAGGGCTCTGACCTGTACAACGGCATGATCGCGCCGCTGCTCCCCTACGCGATCAAGGGCGCGACGTGGTATCAGGGCGAGTCGAACGCCAGCCGGGCGGCGCAGTACAAGGTGCTGTTCCCGGCCATGATCGCCAGCTGGCGCGAGCGCTGGCAGCAGGGTAACTTCCCGTTCCTGTTCGTGCAGCTGGCGCCGTGGGACGTGCCGAAGGTGCCGGGGCAGTGGGCGGAGTTGCGGGAAGCGCAGCTGTACACGATGCTGACCGTGCCGAACACCGCGATGGCGGTCATCACCGACGCTGGCGACCCGAAGGACATCCACCCGCAGGACAAGGCGCCGGTCGGGGCGCGGCTGGCGCTGGCGGCACAGGCGCTGGCGTATGGGGCGAAGATCGAATACTCCGGCCCGCTCTACGCCGGGCTCGACGTGCGTGACGGCAAGGCGATCGTGCGGTTCCGCCACGTCGGCGCCGGGCTCACCAGCAAGGGCGGGGCGGTGCAGGGGTTCGAGGTCGCCGGTACGGACGGGAAGTTCGTCAAGGCGAATGCGATCATCCAGGGCGACACGGTGATCGTGAGCAGCCCGGAGGTGGCGCGGCCGGTCGAGGTGCGCTACGGGTGGGCGAACTACCCGGTGGTGAACCTGTACAACCGCGAGGGGCTGCCAGCGTCGCCGTTCCGCAGCAGCGGACCCGCGGCCGGTGCCGCGGAAAAATCGTCACGCTGAGAAGTGTTGAACGTACCAGCCCGGAGCGCCAGCGCCGGGCTGGTATTGCATGTGACATCGTCCTGTCACACGTCCAGATCCTCCTCCTCGACCAGCGCCGCCTTCTCCATCACCAGGCGCTGGCGCTCGCCAGCGTCCTTCCCGAGCAGATCGACGAACACCTTGTCGGCGTCGAGGTTCGAGTCGATCTGCACCTTGAGCAGCGTGCGCGTGCGCGGGCTGAGCGTCGTCTCGGCCAGTTCCTCGGCGTTCATCTCGCCCAGTCCCTTGAAGCGCATGATCTGCGGCTTCGCGTTCGCCCGCAGGCCGGCGAGGATCTCCTCCTTGTGGGCGTCATCGCGCGCCCAGTGCTTCTCCTTGCCGACGTCGATCCGGTACAGCGGCGGCTGCGCCAGGTAGACGTGGCCCTTGCGGATCAACTCCGGCAGGTGGCGGAAGAAGAACGCCAGCAGCAGCGTCGAGATGTGATAGCCGTCCGCATCGGCGTCCATGAGCAGGACGATCTTGCCGTAGCGCAGCCCGGCAAGGTTGAACTGCTCGCCCGCGCCGGTGCCGATGGCGGTGACGAGGTCCGATAGTTCCTGGTTGGTCAGCGCCTTGGCAGACGTCAGCCCCTCCGAGTTGAGCACCTTGCCGCGCAGCGGCAGGACCGCCTGCATCCGCGGGTTGCGCCCCTCCTTGGCCGACCCGCCGGCGCTCTGCCCCTCGACAATGAACAGTTCCGATTCGTCGCGGTCGCTGCTCTGGCAGTCGGTGAGCTTGCCGGGCAGGCTGAGGCGGCGCGACCCGGCCGACTTGCGCTTCACCTCGCTGGCCGCCTGCCGCGACGCCAGGCGGGCGCGGGCGGCAAGGACGATGCGGCCGACGATCGCGTCGGCGGCCGTCATGTTCGCGTTCAGCCACGCCTCCAGCGCCGGCCGCACGAAGTTATCGACGGCCGCGTCGATGCCCTCGTTGTTGAGCCGCTCCTTGGTCTGCCCCTGAAACTGCGGCTCGCGCACGAACACCGACAGGACCGCGACGACGCCCTCGCGGATGTCCTCGGCCGTGATGTCGAGGCCCTTGGTCTTGATCTCGTGCGTCGCCATGAAGTTGCGGACCGCCTTGACGAGCGCCTTGCGGAAGCCGTTTTCGTGCGTGCCGCCAGCGGCCGTGTGGATGCCGTTGACGTAGGAGCGAATGGATTCGTCGGTTGCCTCGGTCCACTGCAGCGCGACCGCCATCTTCTCGCCGTTGTCCCGGGCCAGCAGGAACGGCTGCTCAGTGACGGTGTTCTTGCCGGTGTCGGCAACGAGCTTGCCGAGAAACTCGGGGATGCCGCCGGGGTGGGCGAGGTCAAACGTCTCGCCGGTCTTCTCGTTCCTGAACGTGATCTTCAGCCCGCTGTGGATGTAGCTCATGTCCTCCAGCCGGGCCTTGATGACGTCCGGGTCGAAGTGAGTCGTCTTGAAGATCTCCGGGTCCGGCTCAAAGTAAATGATCGTCCCGTGCCCGCGGAACGGTCCGACCTTCTCCAACTCAGTCGCTGGCTTGCCGCGCTTGTACGTCTGCCGCCACTCGAATCCGTCGCGGCGGACAGTGGCGACGAGCTTGCGCGACAGGGCATTGACGACCGACGCGCCGACGCCGTGTAGGCCGCCGGAGTAGAAGTAGTTGTCGCGGTCGCCGAACTTACCGCCGGCGTGCAGGACGGTGAGGACCACCTCCAGGCCCGACTTCTTGAGCCTGGGGTGGACGTCCACCGGGATGCCGCGGCCGTTGTCCTGCACCGTGATGGCGTCGCCCGCCTTGTTCAGCGTGACAACGACGCTGTCGGCGTAGCCGTTGAGGTACTCATCGACGGCGTTATCGACGATCTCCCAGAGGAGGTGGTGCAGGCCCTTGCTATCGACGCCGCCGATGTACATCGACGGGCGCTTGCGCACCGGCTCCAGCCCCTCCAGGGCGGTCAGGTCGGCGGCGGTGTATTTACCAGGTATGGTGACGGTACTCATTTTCGACCCTTGGCCTCAGCTTCCCGTTGCCACTTGCAGCTCGCCAACTGGTGGTTCCCACCCGCGAGCCTCGATATGTGGCCGACGTTAAAACTCGATCATGGGAGATTCAGCAACAGCCTCAGCTTCGCCTCCGCCTCCGCCCACGTCGCCGGGGATACCTTCCCAAGGTTACGGACAAGATCTTTGGCATGTATCGTGGCCAGCTTGTGGAGGCGGAGAAGCGAAACGGCTTTCAGGTTCGTCCCGGCATGTTCTGGTTTCCCCGGGTCGAGCAAGATGTCGGTCGGCATCAGAGTGGGCGGAATAATCGACGTCATGTAAGCGGCCAACACCTCAGGAACCGAACCGAGTGGCCCCGCGAGAAGGAGGACGGGGCGCGTCTTGGCACCCACACTGCCTCCGAACGGGAACCACGCCAGGTGAATCTCACCGGGGGCCATGCTCTGGTTCTCCGTCTTCGAGGGTGTAAATATCCTCGCGCGGATCGTTCCAGTCGGCACTCCAGGCGTGGTTGATCAGGGCCCGCCACTCATCGATCCCCTCTTCAACCGCCTCCAGCGTGATCTTGACGCGGCCGGGGGGAATGTTTGCCGGCAACTCCACGTGGAGCTGGTGTTGCTCGTCCACGTGGCCGATCAGTTCGACAGGTTTCATAACTTTCAGTCCTCGAATAGCGTCCCCTGCTGCTCGCCGTTCCTCTCCGGCCCCTTCTCCTTGTGGCCGTTCCGCTCGCTGCTCTTGCTCTCGACGCCGTCCCAGTCCACCAGCTCGATCGGCGGCGGCACGACGCGCACGAAGTTCGCCCGCTTGACCGCCTCGAACCCCTTGCCGCCGCGCGACGTCACCTCGTACTTCGCCGGTCCGAATTCCATCAATTTGCCGCCCGACGTCTCCAGCACGAACTTGTCGAACCGCCCGCCCATCAGCGCCCCGCCCAGGCAGGTGTCGCCGTCCGCCAGCTTGATGCCGAGCACGCCCTTGCCGACGCCCGACAGGACGTTGATCTCGTCGATCGGAAAGTGAATCACGTGCCCGTTGGCGGACGCGAGGTAGATGGTCTTCTCGTCGTGCGGGACCGTCGCCATGACCACCCGGTCGCCGTCATTCAGCTTGACGTAGCGCCGGCCCACCTTGGTCGAGGCGGCCCGGAACGGCGCCAGCGGCGTCCGCAGCGTCTGGCCCTGGGCGGTCACGACGAGCAGATACGGCGGCGCGGGCTCGCCGTCGGCCCCCTCACCCCCGGCCCCTCTCCCACCAGGGGAGAGGGGAGGACTGCTTTCCCCCCCCTCCCCCCTGGTGGGGGAGAGGGGTTGGGGGGGCGAGGGGGGCGTGAAGCGCGGATCAGTCGTGACGGCCGCGATTACCTTCACCTGATCCGCGAGCTTGAAGAACTTCGCGAGCGGCTCGCCGTAGCCCGACGACGCCGGCACCTCGTTGATCGACATCGTGTACGCGGTCCCGTCGTCGGCGAGGAAGACGACGTGGTCGAGCGTGCTGCCCGGCACGACCGCCACCACCTCATCGCCCTCGCGCACGCGCGTCGTCAGCTGCCCCCTGTCCCTCGCCAGCCGGCCGACGCGCTTGAGCCAGCCGTCGCGCGTCAGCACGACGTTCGTGTTCTCGCGCACGATGTACGCCTTCTCGTCGAACTCCGGCGTCTCCTCGCCCGACGCCATCCTCGTTCGCCGCCGGTCCGGGAACTTCTCGACCAGCTCGGTCAGCTCGTCCTTGACCACGCCCCACAGCTTCTTCTCCGACCGCAGCAGCGCCTCGATCTTCTCCGCCTGGGCCTTCTTCTCCTTCAGTTCGTCGAGGATCTGCTTGATCTCCAGCTGGGCGATCTTGTACAGCTGGGCGTCGAGAACCGCGTTCGCCTGGATCTCGTCGAGCTTGAACGCCTTGACGAGCTTCTCGGCCGCGTCCTTCTTGCCCTGGCTCTCGCGGATGATCCTGAGCGCCCTGTCGAGCGCGTCGAAGATGATGCGGAACCCGTCGAGGATGTGGATGCGCTCGCGCAGCCGCTCCAGATCGTACTCGAAACGCCGCCGCACGGTTGCGAAGCGAAAGTCGAGGAAGTGGCGCAAAATCGCCCTCAGCCCCAGCCGCTCGGGCCGCAACACTCCATCCTCGCCGGGCGCCAGGCACGTCAGGTTGTACGCGAAGTTTTGCTGCAGGGCGGTGTGCTTGAACAGGTACGCCAGCACCAGGTTCGGGTCGGTGCCGGGCTTGATCTCCAGCACGATGCGCATCCCGGTCTTTCTGTTCCCCGAGTCGAGCGGCGCGTCGAGCAGCTGCGGCAGCTTCCGGCCCTCGACGATCGCGCCGATGTCGCTCAGCAGCCGGTCCTTGTCCACGCCGTAAGGGATCGACGTGATGACGATCTGCTCCTTGCGGCCGACCTTCTCGGCAGCCCACTCGGCCTGCACCTTGATGCTGCCGGTGCCCTCCTCGTAAATCCGGCGCAGGGTGGCGCGGTCGGTGATGACCTTACCGCCGAGCGGGAAGTCGGGGCCCTTGACCTTGTCGAGGAGCTGGGCGGTGGTCGCCTCCGGGTTGTCGATCAACAACACGCACGCCCGGACCACCTCGCCGAGGTTGTGCGGCGGAATGTTCGTCGCCAGGCCGACGGCGATGCCGGCCGCCCCGTTGACGAGCAGGTTCGGGAACTGGGCGGGCAGGACGACGGGCTCGGCTGTCTCGCTGTTGTAGGTCGGCCGCAGGTGGATGGGCGACGTCAGCCCGCTTTCGAGCTGCTCTCTGGTCAGCTGCGTCTGCTTCAACTCGCCCAGCAGGCGTTCGGCCAGGGGGGCGAGTTTCGCCTCCGTGTAGCGGTACGCCGCCGGCGGGTCGCCGCCGACCGACCCGAAGTTGCCGTGGCCGTCCACCAACCGCCCGCGCACCACCCACTCCTGAGACATGCGGACCAGGGCATCATAAATCGCGGTGTCGCCGTGCGGGTGGTACTTGCCCATCACGTCGCCGACGATGCGCGCACACTTCGTCGGTCGGGAGTCGGCGCGCAGCCCCAGGTCGTGCCACATCGTGTAGAGGATGCGGCGCTGTACCGGCTTGAGCCCGTCGCGCACGTCCGGCAGGGCGCGCGCCATGATGACCGACATCGCGTAGGTGAGGTATCGTTTGCGCGTTTCGTCGGCGATCGAAGCGGGGTGGATCGTTTCCGCCATGACCGAGAGTCTCCTTGATCGCTCCTTCAACCCGACAATCCTTGCATTATACTAAACGTGTAAGCATTTTCTTATCTTGACCTTATGTCGTCATTCCCGGTAGCCACGCTGAAGGAATATGAACAAAAATATACTGTACATCGGATCAGAGTCCTGGCAAGGTAAGTTGTCCGGATCCTACACAGACCGGAGGTAGTTGCCATCCCGAAACACTCATCGAGACGGGATTGAGGCCGCCTGAAGCGCGGTTGCGGTCCCGCGCGAAGGGCGTTCGACGGGCCGGCAAGGTGATCTGACAGCCTCGGCAGGACCGCTATTTTCGTTGAAGGCAGGCCTGCGCCTGGTATGATCGACAGTGAGGGCGCTGCGCTCCCGCCTCCCAGGGCTGCCGCGCCCGGTCGAGGTGGAGAGTCCCCATGGCCTACACGGCCGAGATCAGCCGCACCAACCCGTCGTGCTTTCTGTTCCTGATCGACCAGTCCGGTTCGATGAACGAGCCGTTCGCGGGCCAGCCCGACACCCGCAAGTCGCACGAGGTCGCGGCGGCCATCAACCGGCTGCTGCAAACGCTTGTCCTGCGGTGCGCCAAGGGCCATGAGGTGCTGGACCGCTTTCACGTCGGCGTGATCGGGTACGGCGGCGGCCGGGTCGGGCCGGCGTTCGGCGGGGCGCTGGCCGGGCAGGTGCTGGTGCCGATCAGCGCGCTGGCGACGAACCCGCTGCGGGTCGAGACGCGCACCCGGAAGGTGCCGGACGGGGCCGGTGGGTTGGTGGACCAGACGATCAAGTTCCCGGTCTGGTTCGAGGCCGCGGCTCAGGGTAAGACGCCGATGTGTACCGCCCTCGACCTCGCCTGGGGCAACCTGACGGACTTCGTCGCCCGCTACCCCGACTGTTACCCGCCGCTCGTCATCAACATCACCGACGGCCGGGCGACGGACGGCAACCCGGAATCGCACGCGGCGTGCGTCCGCGACCTGGCGAGCCGCGACGGCAACCTGCTGCTGTTCAACGTCCACCTCTCCGCACGCAGCGCCCAGCCGATCGAGTTGCCGGACCAGGAGGGCGTCCTGCCGGACGACCACGCGCGGCTGCTGTTCCGCATGTCGAGCCTGCTGCCGCCGCCGATGCGCGAGACGGCCCGCCACGAGGGCTACCGGGTCAGCGACGCGACGCGCGGATTCGTCTTCAACGGTGACATGGTGTCGGTGATCCGCTTCCTCGACATCGGCACGCGGGTGGACGCACGCAACCTCCGCTGAATTCTGGATGGTTGATAAGGATTGGCGGACCTTGAATTACGGCGCCGGAGTGGCCGCACGCGGGACACCAATTCACGAGCGATTCGGGCGCCTCGCTCCCGGATGGTCTCCGGGAGCGAGGCGATGGGCGTGCTCACGCTTCCGGCACCGCTCCGGACGGAAGGAGGGACGTTACGACGGGGTGGGTGAGGAGGTCATCCACGCGCCGGCGCACCTCGCTCCGGTCCACGCGCACTGAAGCCGGCGCTTCGATGCCGACACGCACCCGGCTGCCCTCGACGGCCAGCACACGCACGCGGATGTGATCTCCAACAACGATCTCCTCGCCAACACGCCTTGAGAGAACGAGCATCGTGCTTCTCCTTGGTGGGCCTGCTGGGACGTGTGCCCCCATTTATATGAACGAAAGTATACAGATCCGTCACGGCGCATCAAGAGCAGTTGAGGAGCAGGCAGGTCGCTGGCGCTTGCGGCCAGTACGCGAACCCGATCAGAACTCCATCTGCTTCAGCGCCCATGCGCCCGCCCGCAGTGGCAGAATCGCCGCCACTGCACCGACGACGGTTCCGGCCGCCACGCCGCCCCACAGCCAGGCGTGGCTCACCGTCAGCGCGAACTCCTTCTCCCCCGCCTGCGCCATCGCCAGGTGCCACGGCAGCGCCATCATTCCCACCACCAGCAGCAGGAGCCCTAGCCCGGCCACCAGGTTCAACGTCCCGCCGAACCCGACCGCGATCTTGGACGGATCCGTCTCGCGGAAGTTCGGCAGGCACGCTCCCAGTCCCACACTCAGGCCGCTGAACCCCAGCGCCAGTACGCCGACCGTCAGGGCGTGGACCACCACCAGGAACCACGGCAGGTTAAGCATCAGGTTGCTGAAGATCACCAGGAACTCGGCCACCAGCAGACACCCGGCGGCGGAGAACGCGAACTTCCCCCACAACAGCCGCTCCCGCCGCAGCGGCAGCAGGCCGAGGATCCAGAACTTGCGCCCCTCCAGGCTGAGCATCGGATAGATGAACCGGCCGGTGTAGGCGCACATCAGGAACGACACGGCGGCCAGGTTCAGCAGGCTGACGCCGTTCTGGAACACCCGGCCGATGTCCTGCTGGTAGAACCGGCGCACGTTGCTGAAGTAGAGGACCGCCAGACCGACGAAGATCAGGATCTGCGCCCACTGGGCCGGATCGCGGCGGAACGTGCGGAAGTCCTTGACGATCAGCAGGCGGGTCTGCGGGTCGAGGAACCCGAGGGTCCGACTCAGGGCGCCGTCGAGCCAGGCTCCGCCGTAGCGCCGCTTCAACGTCCCGCCGGTCGTCACCCGGTTGAAGCCGCGCCGGTACAGGCGCGCGGCGGCCCACGCGGTCAGCAGGTACAGGAATAGACCGTTGCCGCACACCAGGGCGAGGTAGTAGACCATGTCGCCGACCTCGCCGACGGCCGCCGCCACGACTCCCTGGCTGACCCAGTGGGCGGGCACGAAGGGACCGCGGACGAGGGAGAACTCGCCCAGCACTCGGTTGACCCAGTCGCGCGTGCCGAGCGTGCCGTGCGCCGCCGCGACCACGCGCTCGTACACCCCCCATCCGAGAGCAGCGGCGACGACCAGGCCGGCCAGCCACAGGAGTTGCTTGCGCCGTCGCGGCAGGAAGTTAACCAGCAGCAGGCAGCACAGCGCGCCGAGAGAGCCGGGCAGGAGGACGAACCCGAGGAAGAAGACGGGGACGACGGCATAGAAGTACCACGGCGCTCCGTCCCCGACGAGCAGGCCGTAGGCGAGCAGGATCGGGCTGCCCAGCAGGACAAACGCCCAGCTGCTGAACGCGACCGCCCCCTGGTACTTGTGGGCGAACACGCGGTCCGCCGCGACCGGCCCGGCCAGCAGGAACGCCGACTCCGGGGCGGCGAACAGGCTGCTGTACAGGATCAGCCCGGTGGACATCAGCAGCAGCACCGTCAGGGCGGCGAACAGCATGTCGAACAGAACGCCGATGATCTGCCCGTCCAGCGGGATGCTCCACCGGGACGGGCGCTTCAGCTCCCCGAACCCAACGTAGCTGATGGCGAACAGGGCACCCCAGATAAGGGCGCTGCATGCCAGGATCGTGAAGAGCCGGACCGGAGACTGGCGCAGCAGCACCCCCAGGGAGTTGCGCAGCAGGCGCCAGCGCAGCCATTGAAACAGCGCTGCCTGCTGCTGCGGCCCGAGCGGAGGGGTGGCGGGAGACTGCGACATGGTCGGCTGTTGTTGTGAGTGCGCCGCAACGCGGCCGGTGACTGTCCGTGGTCACCGACGGGCGGGGTTATTGTACCGCGGGGCGGCCGGAGGCGAGACCCCGAAGCCCGTCCATCTCCGGACCGCTTGAAAATATTACCCCGGCGCGAACGATTCCGCGCCTCGGGTCGTATTCCAGGCGCCCGGCGGCGGCGCTGACGCCCCGGAGGACGGACCGCGCGCTGGCGCTTGCGGTTGGTAACCTGCGCAGTTTTCGCCTTCCGAGCCCGCCCGCGCTCAGGCCGGGACGGCGACAGGAGAGGAGCCCACGAGAGGTTTCAAGGGCGGGGCCGCGATCGGGAAGGCGGCGCGGAAGCGCTCGACCAGTTCGGGATCGAGGCCGCCGCCAGCGGCCTCGGCGCGCAGGATCTCCAGGCATCGGGCGTGCGACAGAGCCGGGCGGTACGGGCGCTCGCTCGCCAGCGCGTCGTACACATCGGCGACGGACAGGACGCGCACGACCCACGGGATGGCATCGCCGCGCAGGCCGTCGGGGTAACCGCGACCGTCGAGCCGCTCGTGGTGCCAGCGGATGAGCGGGATCGTGTCGCGCAGCGAGTCGAGCGACTCGATCAGCTTGACCCCCTGGGCCGGGTGCTCGCGCATGACCGCCATCTCCTCGGCCGTCAGCGGCCCCGGCTTGTTCAGGATCGCGTCCGGGACGCTGATCTTGCCGATGTCGTGCAGCAGGCCGCCCCGCCAGAGCACCTCGCGCTCGGCCGCCGGCAGGCCGAGTTCGCCGGCCAGCGCCAGGGCGTAGGCCGTCACCCGGTCGGCGTGGCCCTTGGTGTAAGGGCTCTTGGCCTCGACGGCGCGGGCGAACACGAACAGGGCGGTCTGGCTCGGCTGCAGACCGACGATGCGCGCTCCGACCCGGACCCGCGCCCTGAGTTCCTCCCGGTCGAACGGCTTGGTCAGGTAGTCGTCGGCCCCGTTCTCCAGGGCCGTGACGATGTTCCCCTTCCCCTCACGCGAGGTCAGCAGGATCAGGTACGTCGGCTCGGGGTGCTGCAGGGCGCGGGCGCGCCGGCACACCTCGATCCCGTCCAGCCCGGGCATCATCCAGTCGAGGATGGCGAGCTTCGGAGCGTTCTCCTCGCGCAGCGCGTTCCACGCCGCCTCCCCCGTTCGGGCCGAGATGACCTCGTAGCCCCACTCCTTGAGCAGCGCCCCGAGGGCACAGAGGTAAAACGGGTTGTCGTCGGCGACCAGAATCTTCATCGGCTACTCCGCTTCACGGGGCGCAGAACCTGCCGGCGGCTGAACGCCAGGAGCTGCCGGGTAAGGCCGGCCCCGCGCTCCCCGGCCTGGCAGATCATTTCCACGAAGTCGCGCTGCGGCTGCTCGTGGACCGTCTGGAGGAGCATCTCGCTGCCGCTCACGATGACCGTCAGGAGGTTGTTGAAGTCGTGGGCGACGCCGCCCGCCAGTCGCCCCACCGCCTCCATCTTCTGGGCACCCGACAGGGCGACCTCCAGCTCCTTCACCCGGTCGGCCAGGGCTGCCTGCAGCTCGGCGATGCGCCGGCCGACGCCGATCCGCACCCGGAGTTCCTCCGGGTCGAACGGCTTGGTCAGGTAGTCGTCGGCGCCGGCCTGCAGGCCGGCGATGACGTTCTCCTTGCCGTCCTTGCACGTGAGCAGGATCAGGTAGACCGGGTCGTCGGCCCACGCCCCGCGCACGCGCCGGCACAGCTCGGGACCGTCCAGCCCCGGCATCAGCCAGTCCACGACGGCGAGGCGCGGGCGGTCCGCCGCGCGGAGCGCGTCCCACGCCTCGTCCCCGTCCCGGGCGGTCACGACCTCGTACCCCCACCCGCGCAGGGATGCCGCCACCATGTGGGTGTAGAACGGGTTGTCGTCGGCGACGAGCACTCTCATCCCGGCCCCCCTCCGCACAGGACCACCAGGGCGGCCTGTAGGCGTTGAATCTCTCCGTGGAGAGTATGGAATGCGTTCTCGGCTCCTGTCAAATGGCCAGCGGCGGCCATCGCCTCCAGCCGGGTCGCGGCCTCGCGAGCGGCGGCCGCGTCGAAGAAGGCGACCATCCCCTTGAGCGTGTGAGCGGCCCGGCGAGCGGTCGGCGCGTCGGCCGCGCCGAGCGCCGTCTCCAGCTCGGGAAGGAGCCGGGAACAATCCGCGCGGAACACCTCGACCAGCTGATCCAGCAGCTCCACGTTCCCGCCGACCCGATCGAGCACGGTCGTGCGGTCGAGGGTCAGCAGGGCTGCGGCGCCGTCGTCCTCCTCGGCCGGGGTGGCGAACCGAGCGCCCACGACGCGGATGATCTCGTTCCACAGCTCCCGGTCCTGAATCGGCTTGGCGACGTACCCGTCCATGCCGCCGTCCAGGCAGCGCTGGCGGACCCCCGCTCCGGCGTGGGCCGTCATGGCGAGGATCGGCAGGTGCGCGCCGGTGTCCCGCTCCTTCGTCCGGATCGCGGCCGTCACCTCCAGCCCGTCCATGTCGGGCATCTGCATGTCGAGCAAAACGAGGTCGAACGACTGCCGGGCGATTGCTTCGAGGGCACTCCGCCCGTTATCGGCGAGGGTGACGGCGTGGCCTCCCCGGTCGAGCTTGAGGACGCCGACCTTCTGGTTGAATGGGTTATCGTCCACGAGCAGGATCTGAAGGCGCGGCAGGGCCGGGGCCGTGACCAGGTCGTGCCCGGACTCGCCGCCGAGTCCGAGGTCGAACACCGTGTTCAGCCCCCCGGGTCCGGCCAGCCCGTGGAGGACGCGCTGCAGCGTGGCCCGGCCGACCGGCTTGGTCAGGTACGTACACGCCCCCAGCTCCTTGCACCGGGCGACGTCCGCGTGCCGGTCGGCCGAGGACAGCAGCAGGAGGGTCGGCGTCCCTGCCGAGGCGGACCGATTGATCCGGGCCGCGAGCGTGAACCCGTCCATGTCGGGCATGCGAGCGTCGATCAGGACCAGTCCGAACGGCCGGCCCTGTGCCTCCGCTCGTTCCAGCGTTTCGAGAGCGGCCGGGCCGCCGTCCGCCGTCACCGGCTGCATGTCCAGCTCGGCGAGCGTCTCCGCGAGGATGCGGCGGCTGGTCGCGTTGTCGTCCACGACCAGCACCGGCAGCCCGCGCAGCACGGACGGAGGCGCTTCCGGCAGCGCGGCGTCCGCCGCGCCGCACTCCAGGCGGGCCGTGAAGTGGAACGTGCTGCCCTGGCCGACCGTGCTCTCGACCCACAGGCGCCCTCCCATCAACTCGACCAGGTGGGAGGAGATTGTCAGCCCCAGGCCGGTCCCGCCGTACTTGCGCGTCGTCGAGCCGTCCGCCTGCACGAACGGCTCGAAGATCGCCTGCGCCTTGTCCGCCGGGATGCCGATGCCGGTGTCGCGCACGGAGAAATGCAGTTGCACGTCCGAACCCTCGCTCGCGCTTCGGACTCGGCTCTCGGGCGCGTCCACCTCGACCGTGACCACCACCTCCCCGCGGTCCGTGAACTTGATCGCGTTGCCGACCAGGTTAACGATCACCTGGCGGAGCCGGCCCGGGTCGCCAACGACCGCGTCGGGGACGTCGGGGCGGATGTCGCAGGCGAGTTCGAGGCCCTTCTTGTGGGCTCGGACGGCGAGGAGGGTGAGGGTGTCGGCGAAGCTGTCGCGGAGGGTGAAGTCGATCGGGTCGAGGGTGAACTTGCCCGCTTCGATCTTCGAGACGTCGAGGATCTCGTTGATGACCGACAGCAGGCCGTCGGCCGACGTTTTCACGATGCTGAGGTACTCGCGCTGTTCGGGCGGGAGGCGCGCCTCCAGGGCCAGTTCGGTCATGCCGAGGATGGCGTTCATCGGCGTGCGCAGCTCGTGGCTGACATTGGCGAGGAACTCAGTCTTGGCCCGGTTGGCCGCCTCGGCCGCCTGCTTCGCCCGGAGCAGCTGGGCCTTCTGCCGGCGGATGGCCTGACGCGAGCGCTCCAGCCGCCGGAGCAGGCGGAGCAACTGGGCCTGCTTGCGCTCGACCGGCGTCAGATCGTCGAACGTCGCCAGGGCGCCGTGACAGACGCCCGCGTCATCGACGATCGGCGTCGAGTTGACCGACAGCTTGCGTGGGCGACGTTTGCCGTCCGTCGCCAGCCCGAGGATGGCACCCATCTGGACCGCCTGCTCAGCAATGGCGCGCGCCCACGGGTAGCCGCGGTCCGGGGGGCCGTCCTGGTCCCGACGCCACGGCAGATCGTTGGCCCGCCGTCCCTTCAGGTCGCTCGCCGGCCGGCCGACAGTGCGCGCGAAGGCGTCGTTGGCCAGCGCGATGCGGTGATGCCGGTCGAGGACGAGGACGCCCTCAGCGACCGTGTTAAGCGTGTCCCGGACCCGATCGGGGACGACCTCCGCGCCGTCGGCGTGGCGCAGGACGGACCGCAGGTAGAGGCAGGTGCAGCCAAAGGTCAGCAGGGTGGCGACGACTGCCAGCGGGAGTACCGGGCCGGCGAGGCGCGTCAGTACCCCTTCGTCCTCGACCTCGCGGAAGTGGACCTCCAGCGCGCCCCACCGGCCGGACGGGAACGGGACCGGGGCCGCCATGTGGGTTGGGGTAGACGATTGCCGCGGGCCGCCGCCCCACCCCGCCTCGTGCGCGTCCGTTTGCAGTAACAGCCGGCCGTCCGGGTCGCGCAGCGCCACCGACCGGACCCCCGGATTGCCCTGCGTTAGTGCCCGAAAGCTCGGACGCAGCGCAGACGGGTTGCCGTCCCGGGCGGCCTGGGCGGCCTGGACCGCCAGCGCCTCGCACAGCATCTTGCGCCCGTCCACGACGGCGCCGTGCCGGTCGGGCACCAGCCCCAGCGTCTGGGCGCCGAAGAGGATGCACAGGGTAATGCTCGCCAGGCCGGCGCTCACGCGGATCATGATCGGCGGGCCTCCTCAGGCGACGGGATCGGAGCGGAGTCTGCGAGGGTGACGAGCGACTCGTCGTCCTCGCCCGCTCCCGCCGCGCGCGCCTCCTTCTCCCAGGCGAAGAGGACGTCGAGCGGATCGAACCGGCGCCACAGCGGTTTCGCGGCCAGCAGGCTGACCAGCCAGATACCGGCCCGGGTGTTCAGCAAGACGTACCCGGCGCTCGCCACCAGGCCGGTGACCGCGGCTGCGTTCAGCTCGGAGGCGCCCCGGCTGGTGTCGAGCTGCTCACCTGCCCGGTCGAGGGCAGTCCAGAGCAACTCGACGGGAAGCGTCGGCGTGAGCCGGGTGGTTACCCCCGCTGCTCGGTTGGAGTTCGGGGACCAATTGTTCCCGTCGGAGCCGGCCGCCGCGAGCGCCTGGTTGGGGGAGCCGGGGTCGGGAGGCGTTTCGGACATCGTCGTCGCCCAGCGCCCTGCCCGGACGTCGAGCAAGGCCCGAGGGGAAATCTCCAGAACCTGTGTGAGGTCGAACGCCGCCTCCGGCGCTGTCCTGGCGGGTTCCGGGGTGCTGCCATCCCCCGCCGCGAGGTTCACACCTGCGAACGCCAGCCCGAGCGCGCTTTGTCTCTCCGCCTGTTCCAGCTGGGCGAGGGTGATGATGTCGCGCAGGGTCTCGTTCTCGGTGGGTGTGGGGGCGGTGTCGGTGTGGGCCGCCGCCCAGATAGCGGAAAGCGCGGCCCCGGACAGGGACGAGTTGACCAGGACCGCATCAACGGGGTTGATGGACAAAACCGAGGAATCGGGGAGACGGCCCTCGCCAGGGGCCGCGGAACGGTCCCCATCTTCTCCCCCCGGTGGCAACTCAGTCCAGACGTCGGGGACAGCCGCCTCTCCCGCTGTCGGAGCATGTGGCTTCGCGGATGAACTCCTCCGTGTGGGCTGATCCTCCATGTGGGTGGGGGGAGGAATTACTTCGTCCAGAGGAGGGGCCAACTCACCCGCAGGTTGCGTCCAGCCGGGGGCTGGTGTAACAACCTGCGGAAGGATCGCTTCCGGGGAAGGCGCCGTATCGTTGTCCTGACGAGTCACCGGGACGTCGGCCGCGTCCAGCCCCTGATAGCTCGCGTCGGCGCTGGACGCCGGGGCGGTGACGATGGGGAACGTCGTGTCTCCGTTCGCAACGTTGTCGTCCGTTGTGCGAACTGTTACCGTCTGGGGCTGATCCCAGTTCGCGGGTGTGAAGGCCAGCACTGAGCTGGATACAGTCCCTGCGCCCGGAAGCGTACTGGCAACTCCGACATGGACCATCGCCGTGGGCTGGCTTGTCAGCCGGACCGCGAAGGTGGCCGTGCCCCCTTCCGGGATGAGTAGCCCGGACGTTCCCGTCACGAGGATGCCGGCGCTGTCGTCATCTCGGTTGGTGAGGTTCACAGTAACGGGAGCCAGCCCGGCGTAGCTGAGATCCGAACTGGCGGACAGGTCGAGGACGATGGTGTAAGGGGCATCGTCATCGTCCCCGAAGTCGTCCACGCCGGTAACGGTGACGGTCTGCGGGACGTTCCAGTTGGCGGGCGTGAAGGTCAGTGTCGCAGGCCCGACCGTCCCCTCGGTGGTGTCCGAACTGGCCATGCTGATCGTGACGTTCGCCGTCGGCTGGGTGTCGAGGACGACCTGGAAGGTCGCGGTGCCTCCCGCCTCGGTCGTGAACAGCCCCGAACCCGGTGTGACGGTGATAGCCGGCGAGAAAGTTGCCCTGACGGCGAAACTAAACTCGGAAGTGTTGCCGTTCTGGTCCGTGGATGTCGCCGACACCCAGTCCCCGACCGCGACGGGGATTGTGGAGATGATCTGGAAGCTGGCGTTGCCGCTGGCGTCGGTCGTCCGGTCGATCCAGCCCAGGTAGGTGCGGCCCTCGCCGTACCCGCTGGAATCGGTGGACGGGCTCGCGTAGAAGTCGAGAGTAAAGATCCTATTCGGGAGACTGTCGAGCGCTCCGACAATGGTGGTCTGCCCGCCGGACGTGACCGCCCAGTTGAGCACGGGGTAGTTTCGCAGGCCGTTGGCTCCGGTGTCGCCGTCGCCCACATCGTTGGCCGTCACGCCCGCCGCGCCGAGGTCGATCCCCAGGCCGCCGTTCGCGAAGATCGCATTGCCGCGAATCTTGTTGCCCGTTGAGGCGTCTCCGAAGACGGCGATACCGCTAACGCCGTTGCTGGCGATGACGTTCGCCTCCGCTGCGGTCGTGTCTCCAATCTGGTTGCCGGCCGAGTTGTCGAGATGCAGGCCGTCGAGCGCGTTCCCCAGGGCAACCGTTCCCGTGACGTCGGTGCCGAGATAGTTCCCCTGGATCAGGTTCCCGCCGCCCCCGGTCAGCAGGATCCCGTTCCCCCCGAAGCGGTTGACCGCGATCCCACGCACCGTGCTACCGCCCGCTGTGATGACCAGGCCGTCGGTACTCCCCCCGGCCAGCTGGCCACTCAACTCGATCGCGGGCCGGTTGGCAAAGCCCTGCTGCGTGGTCCCGTCGAGTACCACCGGGTCGGTGACCGTCGGCAGGGCACTCGTCGGCCGGATGGTGAAGCTGCCTGTGCCCGCGTCGTACCCCGGGTCGGTCGTTCGCAAGGCGAACCGCGACGTCTGGATGCCGGCGATGGCGTTGGCGTTTTGCAGGAACTGGCGCAGCGAGCCCTGAACGGTGCGGTTCGTGCCCGCGTCGTCGTCGCCGTCCCCGGTGCGGGTGACGACAGTGAAGCTGAACCCAAAGTCCACCCCCGCGGCGTCGGTACTCCCGAGCGGAATCCGGGCCATGTGTTCGGCAGTGGTTTGCGCGGCCGCGTTGTCGGAGACCTGGCCGCGCATCCCGCCGAAGAAGGTGCCAGCGGTGGTCGCGAAGGCGTGGGCAGCGCCGTCAAACGACGTACTCCCAGCCGGGCCATACGTCTGCTCGGCCCAGACATCGCCTTGGCCGAACCCAGGGTTGAAGCCCGCGCTCGGCGTGACGGTCCGCGCGTCCACCGTCACCCAGTAGGTCGCGGCCGGCAGGCTGGTGAACGTATAGCCTCCGGCCGCGTCGGTCGTGGTCGCGGTCACGAACGTGTCGCCCGCGTCGGGGGTGCCGTTCCCGTCGTCGCGATACAGGCGGACGGTAACGCCGACCCGCGCCACCCCGTCCGCCAGCGATCCGTCGCCGTCGCGGTCCTCGTAGACCGTGCCCGAGATGGCGCGGGGCGGCCCCTCGTCGTCCAGGTTGGTCACCTCGACACTGCCCGCGGTCAGTCCGTCGTAAGCGGGGTCGCTGCTGCTGGCCGGCCCGACGTCGATCGTGTAGGTGACATCGCCGTCGGCGAGGAGGTCGTCCACGCCGGTGGCGGTGACTGTCTGAGCGACGTTCCAGTTGACCGGCGTGAACGTCAGCGTGGATGTCGAGACGGTCCCCTCGGCCGTGTTGCCGCTGGCGATCGGGACGGTGACGGCCGCGGTCGGGCGGCTCGTCAGGACGACAGTAAAAGTCGCCGCCCCGCCGGCCTCCGTCGTGACCGGCGCGGACGTCGGCGTGAGGATGATGCCGGCGCTGTCGTCGTCCGCGTTGACGACCGACACGCTGGGAGCGGTGACGAACAGATAAAGAGTGTCCAGGGTACTGACGGTCAGGGCGATCGTGTACGGCCGGTCGCCATCGTCGTCCGGGTCGTTCACGCCGGTGAGGGTCACGGTCTGCGGGGTGTCCCAGTTTGCCAGCGTGAACGTCCGCGACGCAACCGACGCCGTCCCCTCCGAAGGATCGCTTGACGAGACATTGATGGTGACAGGGAGGAGCGGGGCCGTGTTCAGGACGATGGTGAACGTTGCCGGCCCGCCGGCCTCGGAAGTCCGCAGTCCGAACGTCGGACTGACGGTCACGCCGGCCGTCCCGTTGTCGTTGTTCGTGACGGCAACGTTCGGAGCGTCCAGACCGTTGTAACTCGGATCGGCGCTGACCGCGGGGGCGGTGACGATGGTGTAGGCAACGGCTCCGTCAAGGAAGCCATCGTCCACTCCCTGGACGGCGACCACCTGCGGCGTCGCCCAGTTGGTTGTCGTGAAAGTCAGGGAGGCACGCGACACCGTCCCTTCTGTGGTGTCGGAACTGCTCACGCCGACCGTGACGTCCGCCGCCGGCTGCGTCGTCAGGACGACGGTGAAGGCGGCGGAGGCGCCCGTCTCGTTTGTCACCAGGCCGGACGTCGGAGTGACGCGGATGCCCGCCACCTCGAAGCGCTGACCGAACACGCCGCTGCCGTCCCCGGGTCCGTTGCCGTCCCAGACCACGACAAAGTTCCCCGACGCGCCCATGCCCACGGCCGGGGCGAACTGGTCGTTGTAAACGGTCGTGTTGACCAGGAACTCACCGCCGAGGGCGGCTCCGGTCGCGTCGTACCGTCGGGCATAGACGCCGTCCTGGCTCCCGTCCTGGCCGTTGCTTTCCCAGCTGACCACGAAGGCGCCGGCGCTCATGGTGATGGCGGGACGTTCCTGCTCTTTCGCGGTGTGGGTGTTCACCTGGAATTCCGCACCCTGCGCGGCCCCGGCGGCGTCGTACCGCCGGGCGTACACTCCCCAGCTGTCCCCGTCCTGGTCCTTGCTCGCCCAGGCGATCGCGAAGTTCCCCGCCGGATCCATCGCCACCGCCGGATCGAGCTGCGCCCCGGCGACGGTCGTGTTGACCTGAAACTCGCCCCCCTGCGGGTTGAGGCCGGCGGCGAACCGCTGTCCGTAGACGCCCCAGCTGTCCCCATCCTGGTCCTTGCTCGCCCAGGCGATCACGGCGTTGCCGCCCGGGGCCATGCCCACGGTGGGACGGACCTGGTCCTGGGAGCTTTGGGCGTTGACCCGGCTCTCGCCGCTCAGGGGATTGCCGCCCGAGTCGAAGGAGCGGGCGTAGACGTCCCAGTCGCTCGATTGGCGGCTGGCCCAGGTGACGAGAATGGCCCCGGCTCCGTCGATCGCCACTGCCGGCGCTTTCTGGTCGTCGGACGTGGTTGCGTTAACCCGGAACTCCACCCCCGCCGGGGTTCCGGCGGTGTCGAAGCGGCGGGCGTAGACATCCCAGTCACCCGACCGTTTGTCCGCCCAGGTGACGACGAACGAACCGTCCTGGGCCACCGCCACGCTGGCGTACCGCTGTTCGCCGGACGAGGCGGAGTTGACCTGAAACTCTCCCCCCTGCGGGAGCCCCTGAGCGGTGTAGCGCCGGCCGAACACTCCCCAGCTATCGCCGTCCTGGTCCTTGCTGGACCAGACAACGACAAAGTTCTCCGTGGTCTGGTTCACGGCCACTGCCTGGGTAGTCTCGGCGAAAAGCCGCTGCTCTCCCCCGGTTGTCACGTTCACCCGGAACTCCGGCCCGATGGGAGCAGCGCTCAGCAGCCGCCGGTCTTCCAGCCCCAGCAGCGGGGCCAGGCGTCGGTTCGGCGCCGGGAGCGGTTCGGGCGTGAAGAACCGGCCGAGGGTGCGCAGGGCGCGGGCCACAAACCCGCGGGTCCGCCGCAGACAGGAATTCCGTTCGCTCGTCATGAATGCGCCCACCCTCTGTCCGGTGTCTTCCGTCAGTTCAACGTTGCCGCCAGGTAGCGGCGCAGCCGCCACCAGAGCGTTTGCGACCCGGCCTCGATCCGGACGCGCCCCAGCACCCCCGGGTGGATACTGTTGTCGCCGCGGTACAGCCGGACGCTGCACAGATAGTGCGGGCGATAGGGCTTCTCGGCCTGCGAAACCGGATCCTGCCGCGTCGCCACGTCTCCGCCGGCCCGGCTCGACAGCTGCGGCGGGATGCTGGCCGCGTCCACCTGGGCGACCTCGGCGACAACCCCGGCCCAGCGGTTTGAGCCGCCGCCGTGGATCCGCACCCACGCCCGGCTCCCCGGCGCGATCAGATCGCGGTCGGCCGACTCTACCACGAGTATGGCCCGCAACGAGTGCTCGTGCCCGATCCGGCACACCTCGGCGTTTCGGTCCAGCCACTTGCCGCGCTCATCCGGGCTGAGCAGCCGCATCACGGTGCCGTCGCATGGGGCGCGCAGCACCAGCCGGTCCCGCTGGTCCAGCAGCGTTGCACGCTGCTGGACCAGGCCGCGCAATTCGTACTCCGTCTCCTGCAGGCTCGCGGCCGCCGGGTCGGCGCCGGTGCCCGCCGCAGCCACCTCGGCGAGCAGGGCGCTCTTCTGCCCCTGGCGCAGCGCCTGATCTGCCTCGTTGACCCGGAGTTTGATTTCGAGGTCCGGGTTCACGAGTACCGCCAGCACGTCGCCGGCCCGGACGCGCTGGCCGTCGCGCACCGCCAACTCCCGCAAAAAGCCGCCCGGTTCGGGGACTGTGACCTTCTGCATCTGGTCCGGCTCGACCTGCACGAGAGCCACGCCGCCCACGCTCATGGGGAGCGGGACCGCCGCCACCACAGCGGCCAGAACCGCCACCACGCCGAACGACAGCCAGAAGCGAACAGGGTTCATGTCGGGTAACCTCCCGCGGCGGTGGACGGCACGCGCCAGCCGGTGGAACGGAGGCAGGAGCAGGCCCGCGACCGCCACGACACTGATGGCGGACGCGACCGAACCGAGTTTCCGGGGGCCGAGCCACGCATGGACCACCCCCAGGCAGCAGAGCAGGACCACCCAGCGGTAGGCGTAACTCGCCAGCGCGTACCCCAGGAGAAACCTCTCCCCGGCCCCGGGGGTGCGGGGCGGGAGCGGGACGCCGACGCCGAACAGCCGGAGCAGCCGCGCCTCCAGCAGGCGACCGGCCGTCTCGTGCAGATTCGGCACTTCCAGCCAGTCGGCGAGGACGTGGTAGCCGTCGTAATGCAGCAGCGGGTTGCCGTTGAGCAGGACGGTGTTCGCGCTGCAGACGACCATCAGGGCCAGGCACAGGTGGTTGACGGCGGTGGCCGGCGCGGTCGCCCACCAACCGAACGTTGCCGCGGCCGCGACGAGCAACTCGACGTAGATGCCGGCGGCGCTGACCGCGATGCGCCGCCACTTGCCGTGGATGGTCCAGCTAGCGGTGACGTCGCAGTAGAGGGTGGGGCAGAAAACGAGCAGCAGCACACCCATCTCGTGGACGCTGCCGCCGTGCGCCTTGCAGCACAGTCCGTGAGCGAGTTCGTGCAGCACCTTGACCAGCCCGACGGCGACCCAGAGATACAGGAGGTTCGTGAGGGTGAAGAACGCGCGGGCGTCCGGGAGGCGGACGGTAAAGTCGGCCCAGCGGATTGTGACGAGGGCCAGCGCGGCGACCATCAGGCCGGCCCCGCAAAGGAGGAACGGGGCGGTGAAGGCGAACCGGACCCACGGCAACAGGTGGCCGAGGAAGCGGTCCGGGTTGCACAGCGGCAGGCGGATCGCGAGAACGTTCAGCACGGCCGACCAGCGCGCCGCGTGTCGCCGCCGCCGGGCCGCCTCGACGAGAGCCTCGCCAGCCAGGGGCGAATCGCACAGCGCCAGACCGTCGCGCACCAGCTGGGCGGCGAAGACTTCGAGCTGCTCCGGCGGCAGCCGGTCCGGCCGCCAGCGCCGCTCGTACTCGGCTCGGATCTCGTCCAGCGTCCGATTCCCGTCCATGAGATCGACGAGGAAGCGTTGACGGTCGTCGAGCCGGTAGTGCCGGAGGGTGAGCGGATCCCGGACGACGTGGCAGGCGCCGCCGGCCTGCTGCTCGGTGCTGAAAACCAGGTTGCGGCGCAGGCGGACGCGGACGTGCTTGCGTCGTTCGCGTTCGCCGATCGCCGCAGTCGCTGTCATGGGCGGTTGCCTTTCCTCGCGATCAGGGCTCGACGCCACACCTGCCACGCCGCATACTGAGTACTCAGTACGCGGTACGCCTCACCGGGCCGTTTCCGGATAGACGCGCAGATGGGCGTAGGCGCCGGGCCGGAGACGCCGCGCCGGGGCGCTCGGGTTGTCCAGCTCGGCCCGGACGCGCACCAGGTCGGTGCCGCGCTCGACCTGGCTGCCGACGTAGGTCACCACCGCCTCGAACGGCTCCTCCCACTGTTCCGCGGGCGGCACAGCCCAGACGCGAATCACCCGATCGGTCCCGGCGGTGAAGGCTGCGCTGCCGTCCGGAGCGAACGCGCCGCACGTCACCGGCGCCGGCGTCGGAGAGAGGAAGTGGCGCACCTCGCGGCCGTCCAGCGCCCACAGGCGCGGCAGCACGCCCAGCCCGCCCAGTGGGAGGAGCGAGTCGCGTCCGAACCCGTGAACGTAGCCCTGGCGGAAGAACGCCATCTGCTCCGGGCCGGCAGGGACCGTCCACAGCTGCAGCCGGCCGCTGTTGCTCGCTGTCAGGATCAGCCGGCCCGACGGGGCGAACAGCGCAAACCCGTGGAACCGGCCCTGCCGCCGGGCGCGCAGCGCCCCAAGCTGGCCCCCGTCTCGCCGGTCGAGCAAACGCAACTCCTCGCCGTGGTCGAACAGCACGCACCGGCCGTCCGGGCTGACGCCGAGGTGCGGGACGTCTCCGGTCCGCCCGGCCAGCACGCCAGCCACCGCCCCTGCCGAAGCGCCGAGGCGCCACACGCGCACGGCGTTGTCGCGGCCGGCGGTGACGAGCTGCCCGTCCGGGGTGAACTGGACCCACGCCACCGCTCCCTGGTGGGCCATGTCCAGCTCGTCCGGGCCAGCCCGCAGCCAGTACAGGCGCTTGCCGGCGACCGCGTCCCAGACGCCGACGAGCCGATCCTCGCCGCCGGTGGCGAAGTGCCTCCCGTCGATGCTGAACGCCAGCGCCCGCACCGCCCCCTCGTGTCCGTCCGCCAGGACGAGCGGCCCTTCGAGTCGGCCGCCCTCGTCCAGCGACCACTGGCGGACCCGCCCGTCGGCGCACCCCGTCAGCAGGCGATACCCGCCGGCCGACGGGGCGAAGGCGACGGCGTGGACCTCGGCCGGATGGGGCAACACCGCCCGGCGCGTCCCGGCCGGCCAGCCCCACAGCTGGACGGTGCGGTCCTCGCTCGCCGACGCGACGAGCCGGCCGTCGGCGGCGACCGCCAGCCCGGTCACTGTCCTGGTGTGGCCGCTCAGCTCCGTCAGCTGCTCGCCGCGCACCTCCGGCTCGACCAGGCAGCGCATGCCGGCGCGGATCAGGCTCGCCTGCTGGACCTTGCACAGCCCCTCGACGCGCACCCGGTCGCAGTTGGCCACCCAGAACAGCGGCTCGCCCTGCCGGACCGATTCACCGACCCGCCTGCAGACCTTCGTCACCTCGCCCGCCAGGCTGCTGCGAATGCGATGATGGTCGAGCGCCTGCCGCGCCTTCTCCAGCTCCTTGTGTGCGACCTCCTGGTCCTCGGCGGTCTTCCGCACCTCCTCCAGCGCGCGGTCGTGCTGGTACATCAACGTTTGCAGCTCGGACGCCGGAAACGCGCGGCGGCGGCGCAGCCGCTCGCCGATGGCGACCTTCGCGGCCACATCGTCGAGCTGCGCCTGGGCGATCCGTCGGGCCGAGTCGCTGGCGGCCTTGATCTGCAGCAGCTCGACCTGGGGCCGGAGCAGGCGGTCGTCCAGCCGGGCCAGCTCCTGGCCCGGGCGCACCGACTGGCCGAGATCCGCAGCAACCTCGCGGAGCGTGCCGTCCACCTGGCTGGCGACCTCCTGCTCACGGGACGGGACGATGGTACATGGGCCGACGGCCAGCGGGTCGTAGAGAGCGCGGCCCGGCGCGAGCGTACCCGGCTGCGCCAGGGACTCCCGTGACAGGGGTTTGGCACCTGCGCCGTCGGGCAGGGCGCCGAGGTGAGCGCCAAGGTTGGCGCCGGCGGTCCGCTCGGCTCCCCCGCGCCCCCACCACAGGCCGGCGCCGATCAGCCCGGCCACCACCGCCAACACACCAAGCGATCGCCACATGGGACCACTCCAACGGTTCGTCGGCCCGGTCGGCCGCGCCACACCCTCGCCCGCCGACGCCCTAAAAGAGGACGTGTTCGCAGAAGAATTCGACCAGGTCGCCGAACCACACGTGTCCGACCGACCGCGGGCCGCAATCAATCCGGACCCGCACCTCCAGGCCGACCGGCAGGCCGGCGAGCTGGGCGGCCAGCTCCTCGTCGGCGATCTCCACCCGCGCCGGCAGGACCGCGGCTCCGTCCTTGACGGTCGCCTCCCCGCCCAGACCGTCCCGGCGCAGCGTCCCCCGATAGATGCGCAGCGGCTGGCTGGACAGCCGCAGTTCGACCTCCAGGCCGGCGCGCGACCGCTGCAGCCCCTCGCGGATCGCCGCGAGCCGCCCCTCGGGAATCAGCACCTCGACCTCCCACGGGCCGTGGACCCGGGCGACGCGCAGCAGTGGATCGCCCGGCCTCACTGCCTTACCGGTCAGCTGCTCGCGCGCGTCGAACGTCACCACCTTCCCGGCCAGCGGCGCCGTCACCGGAGCCTTGCGCGGGGGGCCGTGCTGCAGCAGGATGTCGCGCTCGGCGGCCGCCTTGCGCAGCTCGTACTCCTGGGCGACGCGCTCCCGGACCAGGGCGGTCCGCTCCTCTCCCGCCGCTCGGGCCAGCTGCTCGTTGAGCACCGCCACCCGCTGCTCGGCGAAGGCCGCCCGGATCGCCAGCTGGTCCACCTTGAGCTGCGTCTCGAGATCCTGCACGAACAGCAACTCCTGGCCCTTCTGCACCTGCTCGCCGTGCTGCGCCTTCAGTTCGACCACCTTCCCGGCCAGGTCGGCGTAAACTGTCCTGCGCTCCTTCGGCAGCAGGTGGCCGCGCGCCTCGATGCGCAGCGACGCCGGAACCAGCGTCAGCGCGCCGGTCACGGTCAGCAAGACAGCTGCGGCGACGAGCGCCTTCCGCCGCCGCCGGCCGCCGGTCCAGTCGCGCAGCCGCCCCCACAGCCGGGCCGCCGGGCCGGCCGCGACCCGCCCGTATTCGAGGGCGTTGCACAGAGCGGGGCCAGCGTACCGCGCGACCACGTCCAGCCGCGTCCGCAACTGCTCCGCCGGCAGGGCCGCACCGAAACACTCCCCCAGCACGGCGGCGCACCTCGGTTCGCCCTCCCTGCTCTCGCCGCGCACCGGCAGGACCACCAGGGTCCGGCCGTTGCTCTCCTTCAGGTAGGCGTCGAGTGAATGGGCGACCGTGGGCGGCAGCGTCTCGGCGCGCGCGCCCGCATACACCAGTACCTCGCCCCATGCCAGGACGGCCGCGCACAGCTGGCGCATGGCCCGGATCAGCGGGCTGCGCGGCTCGACCGTGGCGGCCCCGCTGACGGCCTCGACGGCGACCCCGCGCCCACGGCACACGGCCACGGCGACCTGGTCGCAGTCGGCCAGCGAACGTCCCTCGGTGGCAGTCAGGAGCGCGACCTGACGCGCGTCCAGGCTGGCGTGAACCCGCCGCGCGAACGCCTCACATCGATCCCACGCTCGCTGCTGTTCCTTGAGCTGGCGCCATTGCTCGCGGTGGAGGAAGGCCGCGGCAAACCCGGCCAGCTCGGCGAGCAGGCGCGCTCCGGACTGGCGCACTTCCGGCGCACGCTCGGGTTCGAGCCAGACCTCGATGACGCCGGCCGACTGGCCATCGACCAGGACCGGGACGAGGAGGAGCCCGTGGTTCGTGGGGTTGCGGACCTCGGCCGCGCCGCCGTCCGGCGGAACCCAGACCGGACGGCCCGCCTCCGCCGCCTTGCGGAGCGACTCGGACAGGAAGGCGGCCATGTCGGGGAAGCGGTCCAGGCCGACGGCGGGCGCGTTCACCCGATTTTCGAGGGTGAATGCGCCCGCCGTCGTCACGGCCCAGACGGCGCCGGCTGTCGCGCCGAGGGTGCCGCACACACGCTTCAGGAACTCCCCGTAGAACTCGGCCGGGGGCAGCGGGGACTGGAGCAGCCGGGCGAGGTCTTCCGCCAGCGCACTCGAGTCGAAGGATGGGGCCGATGGGCGGGGCGTTCCCGGAGCGGCGTCGGTGTCCACTTCGTGTTCTCTGCGGGAAGGATCGGATTCACGCCAGAGCCTCAAAACGTCAAACAACTATAGTTCACATCCTGCCCTGGAGGTCCGAGCGGGTCGTACAGGAACTTTGCGCCCGCCCCCCGGAACGCGCCCGCGACGACCGGCCGCCGCGCGGCGCGGTATTCTACCGTCCGCGCCAATCAGCTAGACTGAAGACTGCCCTGCCGGCGCCCTGCTGTCCCGCGAAACCTTATGAGGAAACGTGCAAACTCGGACGGCGCCCGCCACGCCGTGCAGACGAGGGGCAACGGTCACACCAATGGAAGAAACCGGGATCCGGGGAGCGGCAATGCGCGAGGAGAAGGCATTCCTGGACGCGGTCGGCGCCAACCCCGACGACGATCAGGTCCGGCTCGTGTACGCGGACTGGCTGGAAGAGCACGGCGACCCGCGCGGGGAATTTTTGCGCGTCCGCTGTCAGATGAAGGCGTTGCCCGGGGAGAGCGACCGAACCGAGCCGCTGCGGACCCGCCTGCAGGAATTGCAGTCGGCCATCTCCCCGGAGTGGCTGGTGGCGGTCGATCGAGCGTTCATCGAGGACAACGTTCGGGAGGCGGTGTTCCGCCACGAGATCGGGGAGGGGGGGCCGACCGGCCTGTGTTTCCTGCGGGTCGAGGGGGGAGATCCGTCCCCCGAACTCCTGAGCCGGTTCCGGGGGACGTGCCCGGTCGTGAAGCCGGCCTCCGCCGCGCGCGGGGATCTGCTCGCCGACGAGGGGTTGCACGACCCGGAGACGGGGCAGCGCGGCATCCTGTTCTACCTGCTGGCAATCCACTGGCTCGGCCCGGGCCGGTGCGAGGTGGAGGCCGACACGATCGCCGACCCGCTCGCCGGCACCGGGTTCAAGTATCAGGTCGAGCTGCGCGACGGCCAGTGGCGCGTGACCGACGCCTCGTGGAGCTGGATATCCTGACCTGTCCCGCGGACCCGACCGCAGGTGTGCGCCGGGAGGGGGGATGGCGGAGGGCAACGGTTGTCATGGCGACGCCGCAGATTCCGGGTGGAAGGTGCGAGCACTGCCGAGCACCAATCATCGACCTCTTCGCCGAGTGGACCGACGAGTACCAGTCGCCCGCCGGGAAACAGGCAATCCTGGCCGGGGAGTTCGTGTTCGATTGTTATTACTGCCGCCAGCCGTTGCAGCTCGTCCTGCCCCTGGCCCTCGTTCGGCCTCGCAAAAAGCCAGACGAGTATCAGGTTGCGGTGCGCTCGCGGGCAAGGTGTGAGAGCTGGTTGCTAAGCCAGCACCCGGGCCAGAGCCTGACGCAGGTCATCGAGGCTGCTGGCTGGCAACATTACGGCCAGTGGGCCTTCGACGGGTACTGCTGGGTTGAGGGGGCGGTCCACCAGCACGGCCAGGATTCTCCGCCAACGAGCCAGAAGGGGACGAGCCCATGAAACTGACACCTGACGAAGTGCAGTTCCTCACCGCCCTGGCTCGGGAGCAGAACCAGGCCGGCTGCCGCGGCCCGGCTCACGAGTTGTTGCGGCGGCACGCCTACCCCGAGGCCCCGCGGACAGGCCCTGGCTCGCTGGCCTTCGCGTACGAGGCCGTGCCGCTAACAAGCCTGCTCCTCGACCCGATTGCAGACCTTCAGGAGATGGATGATTTCCTGCGCAAGGGCGAGCGGCTCCTGGAACCCCGCTGGCCGTGGGCTTCCGCGGAGGACTATCGGGCACGGCTCGCCGAAGCCAGCCGCGAATGGGAGGCGCGCCGGAACAATTCCCAGCCGAGCGACGCGCGAAGCACGGCCTGATTGGCGATCCGGTTGGTGCTGGTGTCCGGTGGGGCCTGGAAGGCCGATGTCCCGTCGGCCCCAGGGGCGGACCTCCCTGTCCGCGATGGCTTTGCGGTGCCTATCATGACGCCATGAGACAATCCCTCCCGCTCCGCGTGCTCGCTCTTGTCCCGCTGGTCGCCCTGGCCTGGTGTGCTGCCGGGCCGTCGCAGGACGGCAAGTTCCCGCCGCCCGGCAACACGCAGAACCCCAGGGATGTCCCGCTCACCCCGCAGCAGGCCCTCACGAAGATCACCGTCCCGCCCGGCTTCCGCGTCACCCTCTTCGCCGGCGAGCCGGACGTGCGGCAACCGATCAACATGGCCTTCGACGACCGCGGCCGCCTCTGGGTCGCGGAGTGCTACACCTACACCGGCGTGCCTGGGTACGCGAAGACGTGGGACGAGCACCAGCGCGACCGCGTCCTGATCTTCGAGGATACCGACAACGACGGCCGCTTCGATAAACGCGCCGTCTTCTGGGACGCGCCCCGGAACCTGACGAGCGTGGCGCTCGGCTTCGGCGGCGCGTGGTTGCTGTGCCCGCCGCGGCTGTTGTTCGTCCCGGACCGCGACGGCGACGGCGGACCGGACGGCGAGCCACAGGTCGTCCTCGACGGCTGGGCGGTCAAGGGCGTCGGGCACAACGTCGTCAACGGGCTGATGTGGGGGCCGGACGGGTGGCTCTACGGACGCCACGGCATCCTCGCCACATCCACGGTCGGCCCGCCCGGCACGCCCGACGCGCAGCGTATGAAGATCAACTGCGGCATCTGGCGCTACCACCCGACGCGCAAGGTCGTCGAGGCGGTCGCCCACGGCACCACGAACCCGTGGGGACTCGATTACGACGACCACGGCCAGCTGTTCTTCACCAACAACGTCAACGGCCACCTCTGGCACGTCATCCCCGGCGCCCACTACCGCCGCATGCACGGCGAGGATCTGCGCCCACGCGTCTACGAGTTGCTCGATCAGCACGCCGACCACCAGCACTGGGACGCGGGGCAACCGTGGCACGCCTCGCGCGACGCGAAGGGCGAGCACGGTCGGCTGGGCGGCGGTCACTCGCACGTCGGCGCGATGATCTACCTCGGCGACAACTGGCCCGACCACTACCGCAACACCCTCTTCACCTGCAACACGCACGGCCGGCGCGTCAACAACGACCGGCTGGTTCGGTCGGGCTCGGGGTACGTCGGGCTGCACGGCAAGGACTTTCTGTTCGCCAACGACCCGTGGTTCCGCGGCATCGACATCCGTTACGGCCCCGACGGCGGCGTCTACGTCAGCGACTGGACCGACCTGGGCGAGTGCCACGATCACGACGGCGTGCATCGTCTCTCCGGCCGCATCTACAAGGTCGTCCACGGCAAGCCGCGCCCGCCGCAGGTTCTCGACGTCGCGAAGCTGAACGACGCCGAGCTGGTCAAGCTGCAGCTTCACCGGAATGACTGGTTTGTCCGCCACGCACGGCGCGTGCTGCAGGAGCGGGCCGCCGCTGGCAAGGACATGAAGGCGGTCCACGCCGCGCTGGGAGCGCTGTTCCTCGGCCAGAAGGACGCGCCGCGCCGGCTGCGGGCACTGTGGGCGCTGTACGTCACCGGCGGGACGACCGAGGGCTGGCTGCGCGGGCTGCTCGCCGACGAGAACGAACACGTGCGCACCTGGGCGGTGCGCCTGCTGACCGATCCGGGCGTGCCCAGTAAGGAGACGCTGAAGGCGTTCGTGCGGCTGGGGCGGGAGGACCGTTCGGGGCTGGTCCGGCTGTTCCTGGCGTCGGCCCTGCAGCGGCTGCCCGTCGCGCACCGCGCCGACCTGGTGGAGGCACTGCTCGGCCACGAGGAGGACGCGAACGACCACAACCTGCCGCTCATGCTCTGGTACGGCGTCGAGCCGGTGGCGGCGGCGGATCCAGCGCGGGCGGTCGAGCTGGCCGCGGGGAGCCGCATCCCGCTGGTACGGCAGTTCCTCGCCCGGCGACTGACGGAGGAGATCGAGAAGGCGCCGGGGCCGGTCAACGCGCTGCTGCGGCGCACGGCGGCGACCGACGCGCCGGCGTTCCATCGCGACGTGCTGCAGGGGATGGCGGCGGCGCTGCGCGGATGGCGCAAGGCGCGCCCGCCGGCGGCGTGGGCGGACCTGCAGGCGAAGCTGGCGAGGAGTCCCGACCAGGGCGTGCGCGAGCAGGCCCGCGACCTGGGCGTGGTGTTCGGCGACGGGCGGGCGGTGGACGAGTTGCGCCGCCTTGCCGGGAACGCGAGCGCCGCCCCCGAGGCCCGCCGGTCGGCCCTGCGCGTGCTGGTCGAGGGCCGGCCGAAGGATCTGCTGCCGTTGCTGCAGAAGCTGGTGAGCGACCGGGCGATGGTGGCGGTGGCGGCCCGCGGGTTGGCCGCCTACGGCCACCCGAACGCGGCGAAAATGACCCTGCAAAACTACCACTTCCTCACCCCCGCTGACCGCCCCGGAGTGATTGACGCCCTGGTGTCGCGGCCCGCGTATGCCGATGCGCTGTTGCATGCGGTAGCCGAAGGGAAGGTGGCCCGGACGGACCTGTCGGCCGCGCACGCCCGGCAGATCCGCAGCCTGGGCAGGGCCGACCTCGACAGGCAGCTGACCCAGGTCTGGGGCGAGGTGCGGGCCACGCCCGCGGCGAAGCGTCAGGAGATCGCGCGCTACAAGAGGCTGCTGGCCCCGGACCGCCTCCAGGGCGCCAACCGGCCGGCTGGGCGGGCGCTGTACAATCAGGTGTGCGCGTCGTGCCACCTCCTCTACGGCCAGGGCAAGCACCTCGGCCCGGACCTGACCGGGGCGAACCGCGACAATCTCGATTACCTGCTGGAGAACGTCATCGACCCCAGCGCCATCGTCGCGGCGGACTTCCGCATGTCGGTGGTGGCGCTCAAGGATGGCCGCGTGCTGACAGGCGTGGTCGGCGAGCAGACCGGGCGAACGCTGGCGGTGCAGACGCCGACAGAACGCATCGTGGCGGAGAAGGCCGAGATCGAGCAGGTGCGGCCGACGGCGCAGTCGCTGATGCCCGACGGACTGCTCGCCCCATTGCGCGACGAGCAGGTGCGCGACCTGTTCGCCTACCTGATGGCCCGCGAACAGGTGCCGCTCCCCCCGCCCCAGAGATGATCGCCCCGGTGTCAACCCCCTGAACCCAACGACCACCAGGACTTCCCATGAATGAGGATCTCTTCTCCGTCGCCGGCCAGGTCGTACTCGTGTCCGGCGCCAGCCGCGGCATCGGCCGCGCCATCGCCGAGGGCTTCGCGAAGCGCGGGGCCGCGGTCGTCATCACCGGCCGCGAACAGCCGAACCTCGAACAGACCGCCCGCGAGATCGCCCCACCGGGCACGACGGTCCGCCCGATCGTTTGCGACGTCGCCGACCGGGCCGCCATCGACCGGCTCGTGCAGACCGTGCTGAAGGAATTCGGCCGGATCGATACGCTCATCAACGTCGCAGGCGTCAACCGGCGCATGCCCGCCGAGCGGCTGACCGAGGCCGACTGGGACTTCATCCTCGACATCAACCTCAAGGGGCCATTCCTGCTTTCCCTCGCCGCCGGCCGACACATGCTCGAGCGCGGCTACGGGAATCAGATCCAGATCGTGTCGCTGAACAACGACCGACCGCTCAAGGGGGTGATGCCCTACGCGGCCAGCAAGGCGGGGCTCGGCCAGATGACGCGCTCGCTGGCGATGGAGTGGGGCGACCGCGGCGTGCGCGTCAACGCCATCGCGCCGGGGTTCGTCCTGACGGACCTGACGCGCAAGCTCTGGTCGCAGCCGGCGATACAGGAGTGGGGTCTGACCAACACGCCGCTGCGCCGCCTCGGCAAGCCCGAGGACATGGTCGGCGCGGCCATCTTTCTCGCGTCGGAGGCGTCGGCGTTCATGACCGGGCAGGTGCTGTTCGTCGATGGCGGGTTCTCGGCCGGGCTGTTCTGGCCGATCGACTATGGGGACCAGTAAGAGGAGGGAAGCCTGGAACCTCTGGGCTGGGGGAAGCTTCTTCAAAGCCCACGGGTGGCGTCCCGTGGGTGCAGCACTGGCGACCTGACCCACGGGACGCTACCCGTGGGCCTTGGAGGGATCACCCATCACACGGCAACGCTCTGCTCCTGGGTTGGCCGTGGTCAACTCATGGCCTCAAGGGTACAGTGACGGGGATTTCCGACAACCGAACTACTCCGCGGATGGCGTAAGAAATGACGAACATCAGACGCACGTTGCTCGTGACCGCCCTGGGACTGCTCGCGCTGGCCGGCTGGCGGCTGGCGGACCGGCCCGGCCGCGTGGCGGCTCAGCCGCAACCGCAGCCGACGGCCACCCGCGCCCAGTGGGTCTGGTTCAACGAGCCCACCCCGACTACCCCCGCCACACGCTACTTCCGCAAGGTCTTCACCATCGACCGGCCCATCGAGAACCCGGTCGATGAGGGCATCCTCGACCTGACCGCCACCGACCGCTTCACCGTCTGGGTGAACGGCGCCGAGGTCGGCAAGGGCGACGACTGGAAGCGCGTCCGCGCCTTCGACGTGCGCAAGTACCTCGTCCACGGGCCGAACGTTATCGCCGTCGCGGTCAAGCACGACGGCACCGGCCCCGCCGGGTTGCTCGGCCGCCTGGGCTACGTCCCCAACGGCATGTCGAAGCTCGCGGTCTACAGCGGCGGTAGCTGGAAGGCGTCGAAGACGGCGGCGGCGGGCTGGCAGCAGGTGGATTTCAAGGACAAGGGCTGGTCGGCGGTGAAGGTGCTCGGGCCTTACGGCTCGGCCGGGCCGGCGAAGGAACTCACCTGGGAGACGGGCGGCGACGACCGCTTCTCGGTGCCGGCAGGCTTCCGCGTCGAGCAGGCGGTGCGCATCCCCGACAGCGACGCGCGTTTCTCGCTGGTCAACGTGACGTTCGACGACAGGGGCCGGCTGCTCGTGTCGCGCGAGGGCGGGCCGGTCCTGATCTGCACCGACCCCGACAGGAACGGCGTGTTGCAGACCGTCAAGCCGTACTGCGAGGTGGTGCGGAACTGCCAGGGGATGTGCTGGGTCAAGGACGCGCTGCTCCTGGTCGGCGACGGGCCAAAGGGGACCGGCCTGTACCGGGTGCGCGACACGGACGGCAGCGGCAAGGCGAACGCGGCGACCCTGCTGCACCAGTTCCGCGGCGGTATGGGCGAGCACGGCCCGCATGCGATCATCCACGGTCCGGACGACTGGCTCTACCTGGTGCTCGGCAACCACGCCTGGGCGCAGCTCGGCCCGGAGGTGGCGAAGAACGGCGCCAACCCGGCGAAGCTGGCGGCCAACTCGCCGCTGACGCGCTGGCCGAAGGGCCTGATGGGTCCAGACCAGGACAAGCCCGGCACGACCGAGGACGTGCTGTTGCCGCGGCTGAACGACGCGCGCGGCCACGCCGCCAACATCCTCGCCCCCGGCGGAACGATCTGGCGCCTCGACCACCAGGGCAAGAACATGAGCCTGGTCGCGGCCGGGTTCCGCAACCACTACGATGCCGCCTTCAGCCCGCGCGGCGAGCTGTTCACCTTCGACAGCGACATGGAGTGGGACGAGGGGCTGCCGTGGTATCGCGCGGTGCGCGTCTGCCACTGCGCGCCGGGGGCCGACTTCGTCTGGCGCACCGGCGCGGCGAACACGCCCGATTATTACCTCGACAGCCTGCCGCCGACCGCGGAGACGGGCCGCGGGTCGCCGGTCGGCGTCGAATTCTACGACCACACCGCCTTCCCGGAGAAGTATCGCGGCGCATTCTTCATGGCGGACTGGGCGATCGGCGTGATCTTCGCCGTTCACCTGGAGCGCGACGGGGCGAGCTACAAGGCGAAGGTCGAGCGCTTCTGCAGCGGGGCGCCGATGAACGTGACGGACCTGGCGGTCGGCCCGGACGGGGCGCTCTACTTCACGATGGGTGGCCGCGGCACGCAGGGCGGGGTGTACCGGATCGTCGCCACGAAACCCGGTCCGGCCAATCCGCGTGTACAGCTTCTGTCCGCCTGGTCGCGCGCCCGCATCGAGGCCGCCAGGGACAAGCTCAAGGGTGAGAACTTCCGCAGGTTCCTGCGCAAGGTCGCGGTTGGCGTCGGGCCGGATACGACCACCCAGGAGCGGCTGCAGGCGCTGACCATCCTGCAGAACCACGGGATGGCCCCGGACGCGGCGCTTGCGCTCAAACTGGCGAAGGACAAGGACGCCGACATTCGCGCCCACGCGCTCTGGCTCGTGGGCGTCAACCGCTACAAGCAAGGGGACGACGCCTTGCTCAAGGGGCTGAAGGACGGTGACGCCCTGGTTCGCCGCCGCGCCTGCGAGGCGCTGATCCGCGCCGGCATCGAGCCGCCCGTCGCCAGCATCTGGCCGCTGCTGGGCGACCGGGACCGCTTCGTGCGCCACGCCGCCCGGCTGGTGGTGGAGCGCATCGACCCGAAGAAGTATGCCGAACGGATCGGCAAGGAGCCGAACGACCTGATCGCCTGGAACGGCGTCATCGCGCTGTGCCACGCCGGCAAGGCGGCCCCGCACGCCGAGACGATCTTCGGCCGGCTGCACGGCACCCGCGGCTTCAAGGGTGAAACGGCCCAGGAACTGCTCGATTACCTGCGGACGGTGCAGCTGGCGCTGATCCACGCCGGTCGGCGGCCGATCTGGATGCAGGGGATCGCCCGGCAATGCGAGAAGCTGTTCCCGCACAAGGACTGGCGCGTCAACCGCGAGCTGGCAATCCTGCTGACCGCGCTCCAGCGCGAGGGACAACTCGGCCCGGTCCAGGGCAAGCTCATCGCGGCGCTGGCCGCCGCGAAGGGCGACCGGCCGCAGCAGATTCACTACGCCTACTGCCTGCGCCTGCTGAAAGACGGCTGGACGTCGGAGCAGAAGGCGCGCCTGGCCGAATGGTACGAGGGTACGAAGACCTGGAGCGGGGGACACAGCTTCACGCCGTTCCTGGAGAACATCTTCCGCGAGGCTCTCGCTGCTTACACGGTCGCCGACCGGCGCGAGATCCTGCGGAGCGCCGAGCAGAAGCCGCTGACCGCTCTCGTACTGGCGCAGCGCCTCCAGACCGACGGGCAGCCGGAACTGCTTCCCGATCTGCGCGCTCTCGCTGCCCGCCTGGCTGGCAAGCAACCGGCTCACCGCGGCGCCGAACTGCGGCAGGCCGTTGATGCGGCGCTGATGCGGACCGTGGTGCGGCACCCGTCGCCGGCGGACTGGCCGCTACTGATGGAGAGCCTGCGGTCGAAGAACCCGCTCGTGCGCGGCGAGGCGCTGGCCGGGCTGCGCAAGCTGGAGACGAAGCCGAAGGCGGAGGACGCAGCTCCCTACCGAGCGGTCCTGCAGGCCGCGTCGGCGCTGAAGGGGCCGGAGCCGCGCTGGGAGGCGGTGCTGCTGCTGCGGCAGTGGACCGGACGCACCTTCGGCGGCACGGTGAAGACGGCCGACAAGGAACTGCGGACGTGGGCACGCTGGTTCGGTCAGACCTTCCCGAAGGAGCCGCCGCTGCCCAACGTCGGCCGGGACAAGGAGCCGCCGTCGAAGTATCGCTACGCCGACCTCCTCGCCTACCTCGACAGGGGCGAGGGGGTGAAGGGCGACGCGGCCAGGGGGCGGCTGGTCTTCGAGAAGGCTCAGTGCAGCAAGTGTCACAAGTTCGGCAAGGTGGGCGAGGGAGTCGGCCCGGACCTGACGGCTCTGTCGAAGCGCTTCAAGCGCGCCGACACCCTCGAAGCGACCTACTACCCCTCGAAGGTGATCAGCGACCAGTACCGTTCGACGACCGTCATCACGAAGGGGGGCCAGCAGCTGACCGGCCTGGCCGCCGTGCAGGGCGACACCGTGACGGTGCTGCTGAGCGACGCGACCCAGATCAGCCTGAAGCGCGACGAGATCGACAGCCAGGTGGCGTCGCTCATCTCGGTGATGCCCGACCGCCTGCTCGACACGCTGAGCCTGCGCGAGATCGCCGATCTGTTCGCCTTCCTCGAATCGGAACCGAAGGAGTAGTGGTTAGTGGTTAGTGGACAGTGGACAGTGGGCAGGGAAGAAAGAAGGTTTTCCCTGTCCACTAACCACTAACCACTAACCACTAACCACTAACCGTCATGGACGCAGGCCAGCACTACATCCGTCAGGCGGCCGCCATCCCGGTGCGAGGCGGCGAGGTCTGTCTGGTGACGTCGAACAACGGCAAGCGCTGGGTGATCCCGAAAGGGATCATTGACCCGGGGCACACGGCGGGAGAGTGCGCGCTCGTCGAGGCGTGGGAGGAGGCCGGCCTGGTCGGGACGCTGAGCCGCGAGCCGGTCGGCAGCTACGTCTACGCGAAGTGGGGCGGCACCTGCCATGTGACGGTGTTCGTCATGGACGTGACCGAGGCGGCCGAGGAGTGGCCCGAGCGGGCGGCGCGGGAGCGCCGCTGGCTGCGAGCTGTGGAAGTTACCGACTGGATCGACGACCGCGGGCTGCGCGAGGTGGTGCGCGCCGCGGTCGGCAAGGGGAAATAGGGCTCGCTCGACCGTCACCCGCAACTTCCCCGACGCGCCCGCGCTGGACTGCGCTGCAGCCGAACGCCCCGCCCCGAACGAGCCGGAGGAGCCGTGGTCACCCTCGTCACGTTTATCGATGGCAGCAAGCGCGTGAGCGTCCCCACCTGGGTGGTGGATCTCGAGTCGTTCCGGCGCTGGGCGGACGCCGACGACTTCCCCGAGCAAGGGGAGATCTGTTACCTCGACGGAGAGGTGTGGGTGGATATGAGCAAGGAGCAGATCTTCACCCATGCTGGCGTGAAAAATGAGATCGCCTTTGTGTTGACGGGCCTGGTCAAGGCGGGCCAGCCGGGGCTCTTCCTCCCCGACGGCGTTCGCTTCAGCAGCGAGAAGGCCGACATCTCCACCAATCCTGACGGCATCTTCGTCTCTGCCGAAGCGGTGGAAGAAGGGCGCGTGCGCCTGATCGAGGGCATGGAGGAGGGGTACGTCGAGCTGGAGGGCAGCCCCGACATGGTGCTGGAAGTCGTCAGCACCGGGTCGGTCCACAAGGACACGGTGATCTTGCGACAGACCTACTGGCAGGCGGGCGTGCGCGAGTACTGGCTGGTGGACGCCCGGGCCGAGTCGCTGAAGTTCGACATCCTCCGCCACACTGCCAGGGGCTACTCCGCCACGCGCAGGCAGGGCGGGTGGGTGAAGTCGGCCGTCTTCGGCAAGGCGTTCCACCTCGGCGCGCGGCAGAACGCCCTGGGACACCCGGTGTTCACCCTGGAGGTGCGGTGACCGGGACCGGGCCGAGTATAATGGGCAGGAGTTGCCTGACGACGAGGACGGGAGGGGACCGATGACGACCATCTCTCAGGAGCCCTGCTTCGCCACGCCGCCCTATCCGATCCGCAAGTTCACGGTGGACGAGTATCACCGGATGATCGATGCGGGGATCATCACGGAGGACGATAACGTCGAACTCCTGGAAGGGTGGATTGTACCGAAGATGGGACACAAACCGCCTCACGACGGAACGATTGAATTAGTGGCCGAAGCGCTCCGGTCGCGACTACCGAATGGGTGGAAGGTTCGCATCCAGTCGGTACTCAACACGCCCGACAGCGAACCGGAACCTGACCTCGCGGTGGTAGCCGGGAACGCACGCACCCATCTCGGGTGCCATCCGGGGGCGGATGACACGGCCCTCGTCATCGAGGTGGCCGACTCCACCCTCACCCGCGACCGGCAGGACAAGGCACGCCTCTACGCTCGCGCCGGGCTGGTCTGTTACTGGATTGTCAACCTGATCGACGACCGGATTGAAGTCTTCACCGATCCGTCCGGCCCCACCCCGAACCCGGCCTACGGCAAGCGACATGATTCCTGGCGGGGGGATGAGGTGTCGCTCATCCTCGCCGGGAAAGAGGTCGCCCATATCCCCGTCACCGAACTGCTCCCCTGAGCATCAAGCACCAAGGAGGGCAGACGAGCGGGCCGACCCGGCCGGGTCGGCCCGCTCGTCTCCCCTCTCGCCGCAACGGCTACTTCTTCGCTCCCTTCCCGGGCTGGTGGTCCTTCAGCGCCGCGGGCAGGCCGGGCACCCCGTCGGCGCCGGCCGGCACCGTGATGGTCGAGCCGGCGAACGCCGCCCCGACCGGCTCGTACCGGCCGCCCAGGTGCCGTGCCAGGAACGCCTCCATCACCGCGTTGAAAGCCAGTCGGTTCGCTGGCCGCGCGAACCCGTGACCTTCATCGGGGAACAGCACGTAGGTCACCGGGATCTTCCGGTCCTGCATCGCCTTGACGATCTGGTCCGCCTCCGCCTGCTTGACGCGCGGGTCGTTCGCTCCCTGGGCGATCAGCAGCGGCCGGCGGATCCTGTCCACGAACGTCAGCGGCGAGCGCGACTCCAGCAGCTTCTTGCCCTCCTCGGTCGTATGGTCGCCGACCCGGTCCTTGAACAGCTGCACCGCCGGCGCCCAGTACGGCGGGATCGTCTTGAGCAGCGTCACCAGGTTCGACGGCCCGACGATATCCACCCCGCACGCGAACGTCTCGGGCGTGAACGTCAGCCCGACCAGGGTCGCGTAGCCGCCGTAGCTGCCGCCCATGATCGCCACCTTCTTCGGGTCGGCGACCTTGAACTTGACGGCCCAGTCCACCGCGTCGAGCAGGTCGTTGTGCATGTTGCGGGCCCACTCGCGGTTGCCGGCGTTGAGGAACTTCTTGCCGAAGCCAGTCGAGCCGCGGAAGTTGACGCCCAGCACCGCGTACCCGCGGTTGGCCAGCAACTGGTGGACCGCATCGAACCCCCAGCTGTCGCGCGCCCACGGCCCGCCGTGGACGTCGAGCACCAGCGGCACCGGCCGGGCGGGCCGGCCGGTGCCGTCCGGGTCGCTGCCCGGTGGCAGCGTCAGGTAGCACACCAGGTCGAGCCCGTCGCGCGACTTGAGGACGCGCGCGTGCATCTTCTGCAGCGGCAAGCCCTCCTGTGCCTTGCGGTTCGTGAACAGAAACTTCGCCGCGCCGGTCGGGCGGTCGTACAGATAGTAGCGCACCGGACCGTCGTCCATGACGAACGCCACCACCCACTTCCTGTCGTCGAGCGTCCGACTGGTGACCGAGATCTCGCCGCCAGCTACCTTGGCGAGCTGATCGAAGTCGGCCTTGACGGCCAGATCCTTGAACACCCAGCGCGTCCGGTCGTAGGTGAACGAGATCGCCTGCAGGCTCCGCTCGGTCGGGTGAAGCAGGGCACCGGAGGCGTCACAGCGCGGATCCTCGGCGAGGACGGTCTGCTTGCCGGTCTTCAGATCCATCACCGTGAAAGCGCCGGTGTTGCGGCCACGGCTGTCGATCACGTAGGCCGCCTTGCCGGTCTTGGTGAAGGCGACGACGTTGGTCGTGAGCGAGTCCTCCATCGGGATCTTGAGGAACTCCGTCCACCCGCCCTTGCCGTCCGGCTGCTGGATCGAGTTGCCGCCGTCGGGCGTGAACTTCGTCGCGAACCGGATCTTGTAATCGTCGTCGGTGATGAACCCGAGGAACCCCTCGTTCTGCTGCACCAGCGCGCGCTTGCCGCTTTCGAGGTTCAGGCGATAGACGTCGTGGTAGCGGGCGTCGCGGTCGTTGAGGGCGATGAGGATCTCGCCGGGGAACCTGTAGCTGACGCCCTGAATGCGGGCCGCGACCTTCTTGAGGGGCGTCAGGTTCTTGATGTCGCCGGAGGTCAGATCGACGCGATAGATGTGCCAGTTCTCGTCGCCCTCGGCATCCTGGGCGTACAGGATGTGCTTGTTGGTGTAGGTCCAGAAGTAGGTGCGGATGCCGCGTTTCGTGTCCTTCGTGACCGGCTTCGCGGCGTCCGGCCTGTCCGTCGGACCGACCCAGACGTTCAGGACGCCCTTGACCGGCGCGAGAAAGCTGAGGTACTTGCCGTCGGGGCTGATCTTGGTGCCGGCCCTGTCCGGGTTGCCGAACAGCAGGTCGCGGGGGATGAGCTTCGTCTTCGCGACGGCCTTCGCGGCCTCGCCCTCGGCCGGCGCGCCGGCGGACGCGCGCGGTGCGGCCAGGGCGACGAGCACCAGGGCAGCGCCCAGCCAGCGGACGCGGAGCGGAATTACGGTTGGCATGCTTGCCTCCTCGGGTGAGAGGTGGATTCGCCCGGGTCATTAAAACACCGCCCCGTGTCGCGGGCAAGCAACGGAGCGCGGTCCCCCCGCGGGGGAAGCATCAGGCTTTGCTTTCGCCCACCGCGGGCGGCCCCTTGGCGGTGAGGACCGGACACGAAGCGGCGCGCAGCACCTTTTCCGCCACGCTGCCCAGGAGCAGGCGTGCGAGTCCCGTGCGGCCGTGGGTGCCCATGACGATCAGGTCGCAGCCGGTTTCGTGCGCGGCGTGCAGGATCTCGGCGGCGGGATCGCCGTGCGCGAGGCGCGTCTCGACGCCCACCCCCGGCACTGGCGACTGCAGACGGCGGACCTGGTCGCGCACGCGGGCCTGCTCCTCCGGCGACTCGGCCGGCGGGGGCGTCATCACGCCGCCATACGGGACGGTCGGCACCTCGAAGACGTGCAGGACGATGACCCGGGCGCCGTGGGCGGACGCCAGGGAGCAGGCCAGGCGGAACGCGAAGTCGGACCGCTCTGACAGATCGGTCGGGTGCAGGATGGTCTTCAGCGTGAGCATGGGTTCTCCCTTCCGGGCGAGGCGCGCCTGCCTGTTATTCTACGCATCAGCCCCTACCCGACCCTGCCTTTCCCGGGTCGGGGCGCTGCCAGGTCAAACAGGAATTCAATCTGTCTGCGGGCGGCCTCGTTAAACGGGAGCGGCTGGGGCTGTACTTCCCTGACGGCGTGCTGCTGAGCAACCTCGACGCCGAATTCACCTGCCAGCTGGACGGCACGTTTGTCTCGTTTGAAGACCTCCGCGAGCGGGTGCGACTGATTGAAGGGGCGAAGGAAGGACACCTCGAACTCGAAGGCGCCCCGGACATGGTGCTGGAAGTGGTCAGCGCCAGTTCGGTCCAGAAGGACACCGTCGAGCTGCGCGAGCGGTACTGGAAGGCGGGCATCGCGGAGTACTGGCTCGTTGATGCGCGCGGCAAGCGGTTAGCTTTCGACATCCTGCGCCACACGGCCAAGGGGTATGTGGCGACGCGCCGGCAAGGGGGCTGGCTCCGGTCAGCGGTGTTCGGCCGGTCCTTCCGCCTGACGCGCCAGGACGACCCGCTCGGCAACCCGGAATATTCCCTGGAGGTCCGCTGAAGCCGGTCGCGCCCGGCGCGGGAACGCCAGGCCGAATGGCCTCCCGCTACAAAGTGTAACGGCGCCGACGAGCCGGAGTGTCCACGAAGAGAATGCTGGGTTCGCGGAAACGATTGCGACCCGGGACGGCTGGGAGCTATAGTGATGGCAGAGGCATCCAGCTCCGCCCGATCGCCCGGTCAGTTGTTCGGTTAGGGAACGCGCCGTGACTCGTCTTGAAAGTTGACTTCCCTCGCGCCCCTTCCGATGAGGAGGGTGGGGTGAGCTACACCGCCTGGAACGGCAGACCCATGATGGCGGGCCCGCACTCGGCCGGCAAACGTCATGCGGACTTCGAGGCTCTGTACCAACGTCACAGCCGGGAAGTCTGGGCGCTGGCCTACGCCCGCTGGATGAACGCGGACGTGGCCCAGGACATCATGCAGGAGACGTTCCTCCGCCTGTGGCGGCAGTGGCAGGACGGCGAGACGATCCTCAACCCGCGCGCCTGGCTGCTGCGGGTCGCCCGGAACCTGGCGGAGGACCATGCGAAAAGCGCGTTTCGGCGCAACGGCACCCACCCCCCGCAGACGATGAACGGGGTGCGGTCCAATGAGCCGATGCCGTTGGAGTCGCTGGAACGAGAAGAAACCTTCGCGCAGCTGCGCGGGGTGATGGACCAACTGGCCCCGGCCGACCGCGAGATATTGACCTTGCGTTACGGCCTCGATTATAACGCCAACGAGATCGCCGATCTGCTGGCCATCAACGCGACAGCCGTCCACATGCGCCTGAGCCGAGCCCGGCAGCGCCTGGCGGATCGCTTGACGGCCCAGGGAGTGGTGCCCCCCCATGAATGACTTCCACCGACCCCGGACCCCGGACGCCCCCAGGCGCTACCCCGACGACCTCGACCGATTACTGCGCGCCTTCTTCCGGTCCGAGATGCCCGACCCCTGGCCCGCGCCGCCGGTGGTTTCCGAAACACCGCGTGCCCGGTTTTCCGAACGGCCGCGCCGCCGGTTCTTCCAGTCCAGCCGGATGGCCCTGGCCGCCGCCGTCGCCTTTTTTCTGGTCGGCTACCTGGCCCTGTCCTGGGCGTTTCCCCAGAACCCCGGCCAGTCCACGCTTGCCCCTGGCGGCCCTTCTTTCGGGCAGGACCGGAAACTCCATCAGCGGCGCGGCTCCGTGCTTCCCCCCGCTGGCCGCGTGGCGCCCGCTCAGCCGGTGGAGATCCCGCCTGAGGTAGTGCCGATCCCCAACGGCAAGGCGGAAATTAGCGGGCGGATCGTGGGGCCGCGACGGACGATTCACCTGCACGTCAAGCAACTCCGCTGACCGGCCGGAACGGTGCGCGGAGTGCCGGAGAGAACGCCATGTTCCGCTACCCGCTCGTTCTGGCCGCCCTCCTGACGGCGGGACTCCCTTGCGGACGTACCCAGTCCCCTGCCCCGAAGCCAGCGTCCGCCTCGCAGTCCGCCCCGCCGACCACCCTCCTCGCCGCGGGCGCCCAGATAGCCGCCGTCCCGGAACTGCTGTACCACCACCTCCAGCTTCCCAATCTCAAGCCCGGCCAGGGTGTGGTCGTCCGGCATGTAACTCCTGGCTCCCCGGCTGCCAGGGCCGGCCTGAGGCGGTACGACGTCCTGCTGTCCTTCGCCGGAACCCCGATCCGCGATGGCGCACACCTCGTGCGCCTCGTGGGCGCGGCGCTGCCGGATGCGAAGACCCCTGTACTGCTGGTACGGAGCGGGCAAGAAATGACGGTGCAGGTGGCGCTGAACGGTCTGACTGCGACCGAACCCGGGGTGGAGGCCAGCGTGCCGAAGGGCATGATCCGGCCGGACGGGCCGCCTGCGGTCAGCGTGGCGGCCGAACCCCTCGCTGGCGGGAAGTTGCGCGTGACATTCCTGTTTTACTCGGACGGGACGGGAAAGCTGGAGCGTGTGACCTGTTCCGGATCGATGACCGAGATTCAAAGTCAGGTCCGGACCCTCGGCAGGAGCAACCGCATTCCGACCGGCGTGCAGGCGCTCGTCGATGTTGCCCTCGACCGCATCCGCAGTCTCAACTCGCCATAAAGCCCGTCCGCGCCCGCATCCCTGCCTCAGCCTTCCGACGCCTGCCCGGGGTCGGCGTTCAGCCGCGCGCGTAACCGGGCCAGCAGAACGGACTTCGATGGCGCGACGGGGCGGGGCTGACCCCTGGTGGGACTGCCCGACACTTCCGGGACTGCCTCGGCGGGAGCCTGGTCGGCGGGCGACGCCTGGTGCGGTGGCGGCGGCGGGATGAAGGGCTCGAAGTCGTCCGCGGCGGGCGCCGCGACCTGGACCGGCTCGGTGGAAGCGGAGGCGGGAGCAGGCCCCCCGGGCGTGTTGAGGATCGCTTGCAGTTCGGCCTCGAGGACGCGCCGGGTGAGGGAGGCGTAGTTGATCTGATCGAACGGGACGATGATGACGCGCCCCGCGTCGGTCGAACCGGACGTGCGGCCCCGGACCACGAGGTAATCGCGCTCGGCGCGAACGATCGTTTGTACGATGATCTCGGAACTGTTCGTGGTGATCAGTACCAGCCCTTCGTGGAGCGCCGGCGGCAGCTTGCGCAGCAGCGGGATCCAGCCAGCTCCCTGCATCGCATCCTCCGCGAATGGATTGTCCCGAGGCTGGACGCGGCGCGTTGCAGGCGGAATGGCGACCGCTGCACCGTGTCCCAACACCTCCAGCGCAACTATACGTCCGAACCGGCGGCAATGCCGGGACCGCGCCTGATTTCCAGGCAGGTGCGGCGGAATGGACTTGTGCCGCGTAAATGAAAGCGGGGCAAGCCGACGCAACTCGACCTGCCCCGCCATTCGCACGGTCAGAGGAACGTAGGATCAGGGGGGCGAGACGGGGAAGATCTCCTCGTACTCGGACTCGTCCTGAGCCTGGCCCAGGCGGGCCGCGACGATGCTCAGGTCGTCGCTCATCTCATCCCTGGTG
>JAANMY010000445.1_pt1 | contig 58417 bp, 57 predicted proteins | sample 7279691 | NCBI WGS metagenome assembly JAANMY01 (sample SAMN14094543, study PRJNA606508) | bioreactor metagenome | isolation source: A lab-scale SPAN reactor treating ammonium-rich wastewater day 388 | place: Ireland: Galway | collected 2018-02-07 | reverse complement strand
GCCTCGCGGGGCGCCTCGCGGGGCGTTTCGGGGCGCGGCTGCGGGCGCGGGGTGTTGGCATCGGCGTTCTGCACCGTGACCTCGGGCGCCGGGGCCAGCGTCGGCGGCGTCACCGCGCGCGCCGCCGGGGTCGGCGCTGACAGCGCCGCCAGTTGCGTCGTCGGCGCCAGCGGCGGCGCGGGCGCCGCCGGAGCGACCAGGGCCGCGGGCGCCGCCACCGGGGCCACCGGGGTTTCGGCGGCGGCCAGTGGCGTGCTGGGCGGGGCCAGCGACGGGGCCAGCGAGGCGGCGGCGCTGGCGCTGGTCGCCGGGGCGCTGACCGGCGCCGGGGCGACCGCCTGCACCGGCGGCGCAGCCTCGGCCGGGGGCGCGGGTTGCGCCGGGCTGGGCGGCGCCACCTCTGGCTCTGTACTGCCCGCCGTCGCCGGTTGCGACGGGGTGGCGCCCTGGGTGAAATCCTCGAAGGCGCTGCCCAGCGCCGCCGGGGCGGCGGCCGCGCCACCGGCGATCTGCACCGCATCCTGCCCCGGCACCATCACCACCAGCGCCATGGCATGCGCCGCCACCGACACCGCGCCGGTCACCGCCAGCGCCCGCCAGCCGAAACCGCGCCGCCTTGCCTGCACCGCCAGCCCGGTCATGGCTGCCCCCTCTCGCCCAGAATCACCACGCGCTCGGCCCCGGCGGCGCGCAGTTCCGCCGCCAGCGCCACCAGCCGCGCCGCCGGGGCCGCCCGGTCGGGCAGCAGCCGGGCGACGCGCGGTTCGCTGAGCGTGGCGACATAGGCCGCCACGTCGCCCGGGGCGCCCTGATGGCGGATTTCGCCCTCGGCGGTCAGCGTCAGCGTGTCGGGCGGGGCCTGCACCTCCAGATCGGCGACCTGCACCAGCGTCATGCCGTCGCCGGGCGGCGGCGAAATGGTTCCGGCGATCAGGAAAAAGATCAGCATCAGGAACACGACATTGATGAGGCCGATGGTCGGCTCGCCCCTGGATCGCCGGGTCGGCGGAACCAGACTCATGGCAGCACCCGCAGGTTCAGCGTCGCGCCGCGCAGCACCGCCAGCATATCGACCAGCCGCTGCGCCGACACCGCATCGGCCAGCGAGACCAGCACCAGCCCCTCTTCCCCCTCGAGCCGCGCGCGCAGCGCCTCCAGCGGCACCTCCTCGGTGTTCACCCGCAACCCCTCGGGGGCGAGCTGCACGAAAACCGGCGGCTCGCCGGGGGCACCGCCGGGGGTGCCGGGGGCCAGCTCCAGCTCGCCCAGCCGGGTGAAGGTCGAGGTCAGCATGAAGAACAGCAGCAGCAGAAAGATCACGTCGATCAACGAGGTCAGCGACAGCGCCGCGCGCTGCCGCGGCATCCCCAGGCGCGCGGCCTCAGGCATGGGCGGCGGCCCGGCCCGCCGCCGGGGCTGCCGCCGGGCGCCCGCCCGCCGTCAACCCGCCGCACAGCGCCGTGTCGATGATCCGCTCGGCCATGCGCGCCTCGCGCTCGATGCGGGCATCGAACCAGGTCAGCACCAGCGAGGCGGGCATGGCCACCGCCAGCCCCACCGCCGTGGTCAGCAGCGCCACCCAGATCCCCCCGGCCAGCGCCGAGGGATCGACCGCGGCACCCGCCGCCTGCAGGCCCTGAAACGCCTCGATCATGCCCAGAACCGTGCCGAACAGCCCCAGCAGCGGCGCCACGTGCGCCACCGAATCCAGCAGCCGCAGCCCCGATGACAGCCGCGCCAGCCGCTGACCGGCCATCCCGGTCAGCCGGGCGCGCAGCGCGCCATCGTCGCGGCCCGCATCCCCGGCAGCGCGCAGCGCCACCACGGCAATTCCGGCCAGATGGCTGGGCGCGGCGGCGGCCCCGGCGCAGGCGCGCGCCTCGGCCCCCAGATCCCAATCGTCCAGCGCCGTCTCCAGCGCGCCGTGTCGGCCGACACCCAGCCGCAGGAATTGCCACAGCTTGGCCAGGATCAGCGCCACCGCCACCAGCGACATCGCCAGCAGGATCATCACCACCGGCCCGCCCAGATCGGCGACCCGGCCCAGCGTCTCGATCAGCAGGGTCATTGCAGCACCTCGATGGCCACGCGGCTTTCCAGCGCCAGCGGCTGCGTGCAGCCCGCCGCCTCGGAGGGGGCGCAATCGTTGATGCCGTTGACCAGCAGCCGCGAGACCCCCTCGCAGGTGATGCCGCCGATCTCGAACGAGCGCACGCGCATCCGGTCGGCGGGCAGATCCTGCAGGTCCAGCAGCGTCAGCGCCGCCACCCGCCCCTCGGTGTCGAACAGCACCGCCTCCAGCACCAGCCGGGTCAGATCGGCGCCCGATCCGTTCTGCGCCACCCAGACCAACTGGCAGGCCCCGTCGCGCGGATGCAGGGCGTTGAGTTCCAGGCGGACCGGATCTGCAGCGGCGGGGGCGGCGGCAAGCAGGGCAAACGGCAAGAGGCGCAACAGCAAAGCCATGGGAACTCCAGAATTCTGTCAGGGGTCTATGGCTGGCCGAGGGCTGGCGAAGAGGCGGAAAAGGTAAGCGATTTTCCGCTTGCATCTTCTCGCTAGAATGCCCTAGAGAATTTGTCAAGTAAGGGGCCGCCCAGCCGGGAGCACCCAGCGCCATCCAGCCGTCAGCCAGAGCCGCGCCGTCAAAGACCGCCGTATTCTGACCTGAAAGGCATCGCCGATGACCCTCACCACCCCCGATTCGCCCGCCGCCCTGCGGACTGCCCGGGCCGATAACCCCAAGAGCCGCGCCCGCGATCTGGCGCAGACGCTGGGCGTCACCGAGGCGCATCTGGTCGCCGCCATGGTCGACGGGCGCGACGTCGTGCGCATCGACCCGGCGCTCGACCGGCTGTTCCCGGCGATCCAGACGCTGGGCCCGGTTCTGGCGCTGACCCGCAATGAAAGCTGCGTGCACGAGCGCGACGGCGCCTATCTCGATTTCCGCGCCGGTGAACACGCGGCGATGGTGCTGGGGCCTGACATCGACCTGCGCATGTTCCCGCGCCACTGGGTCCATGCCTTTGCGCTGCGCGAGGGTGACAAACGCTCGGTCCAGGTGTTCGACGCGGCGGGCGACGCGATCCACAAGGTCCATCTGCGTCCCGGCTCCGACATCGCCGCCTTTGAGGCGCTGGTCGCCGCTCTGCGGGTGTCCGACCAGTCCGACCGCCTCCACACCACGCCGCGCGCGCCGGTCGAGGCCGCCAGGCCCAACCCCGAAAAGCTGGACATCCTGCGCAAGGAATGGGCGGCGCTGACCGATACCCACCAGTTCCTGCGCCTGACCTCGAAACTGCGCATGAACCGGCTGGGCGCCTACCGCATCGTTGGCGAACCTTTCGCCAAACTGCTGCAACCCGAAGCGTTCAACGAGGCGCTGCGCCGCGCCTCGGCGGGGCAGGTGCCGGTGATGATCTTCGTCGGCAACATGGGCTGCATCCAGATCCACGGCGGGCTGATCCACCGGGTCGAGATGATGGGGCCCTGGATGAATGTCCTCGATCCCGGCTTCAACCTGCATCTGCGCGCCGATCACATCGCCGAGGTCTGGCTGGTCAACAAACCGACCAGGCAGGGCCCGGCCCTTTCCATCGAGGCGTTCGACGCGCAGGGCGGGCTGATCGTGCAGATGTTCGGCAAGCGCGACCCCGACAACGCCGCCTGGGATGCGCTGACCGAAACCCTCGCCGCTGATCTGGGGGCCTGAGCGATGCGCTTTCCCCTGATCGCGGCGGCGGCGCTGGCCGCCACCCCCGCCCTTGCGCAAGAGCGCGTCGTCGTCGCCGGTTCCGCCCTGTGCGAGATCGTCGCGGCGCTGGGCCAGACCGGGCGCGTCGTCGGCCGCGACACCACCTGCACCCACCCCGAGGCAATGCAGGCGCTGCCCGATGTCGGCTATCTGCGCGCCCTCTCGCCCGAGGGGCTGCTGTCGCTGGGCCCCGATCTGATCCTCGCCGACCATGACGCGGGCCCGCCGGAAACCATCGCGCTGGTCGAGGCGACCGAAGTGCTGGTGATCCGCGTCAGCGGCGGTTTCGACGAGGCGGGCGTGTTCTCGCGCATCGCCGGGGTCGCGGCGGCGCTGGGCGTCGATGACACTCCGCTGACCGCCGCGGTTCAGGCCCGCTTTGCCGCGCTGGCCGAGGCCCGCGCGACGGCGGCGCCGGTCCGGACGATCTTTGTGCTGTCGGCGGCCGGCGGCCGCATCCTCGCCTCGGGGCAGGCGACAGCTGCCGACGGCATGCTGCACCTCGCCGGGGCCGAGAATGCCATCACCGGCTTTGACGGCTATCGCCAGTTGACCGACGAGGCGATCATCGCCGCCGCGCCCGAGGCCATCGTCATGATGGACCGCGCGGGCGACCACGCGCTGAGCGATGCCGACATCCTCGCCCATCCGGCGCTGGGCCTGACCCCGGCGGCGGCGGCGGGGCGGGTGATCCGCATGGACGGCGTGTTCCTGCTGGGCTTTGGCCCGCGCACCCCCGACGCCGCGCTGGCGCTGATGACCGGTCTGGGGGGCTGAGCCGATGGTGGCGCTGCCCCTCACCACCGCCCCGCAGGGCGACCGCGCCCCGCGGGCGCGGCGGCTGATCGTGGCGCTGGCGCTGCTGTTGCTGGCCATGGCCGCCGCCTCGCTGGCGGTGGGCGCGGCGGCGGTCTCGCCACTGGCGGTGCTGGGCGACTGGCTGGCCGGGCAGGAGATCGGCCTGCGCGAGCGGGTGATCCTGACCGACATCCGCCTGCCGCGGCTGATGACCGGGGTGCTGGTCGGCGCCGCGCTGGCGGTGTCGGGGGCGGTGATGCAGGGGCTGTTTCGCAACCCGCTGGCCGATCCCGGCTTCATCGGCGTCAGCGCCGGGGCCGGGTTCGGCGCGGTCTGCGCCATCGTTCTGGGCGGGATGCTGCCCTTTGCCGGGCCGCATCTGGTGCCGCTGGCCGCCTTTCTCGGCGGCTGGGGCGTGACGATGCTGCTCTACCGGGTCAGCACCCGGGCCGGGCGCACCTCGGTAGCGACGATGCTGCTGGCCGGGATCGCCGTGGCGGCGCTGGCCGGGGCGGGGATGGGCGTGCTGATCGCCCGCGCCTCGGATGCGCAATTGCGCGACCTCACCTTCTGGAACCTCGGCTCGCTGGCCGGGGCGAGCTGGACCAAACTCGCCGTCGCCGCGCCGGTGATGCTGGCCGGGCTGATCGCCGCGCCGTTCCTCGCCCGGGCGCTGAACGCGCTGGCGCTGGGCGAGGCGGCGGCGATGCATCTGGGCATCCGCGTGCAGCGCATGAAGTCGCTGGCGATCCTGTCGGTGGCGGCCTCGGTCGGCGCGGCGGTGGCGATCTCGGGCGGGATCGGCTTTGTCGGCATCGTCGTGCCGCATCTGTTGCGGCTGGCCATCGGGCCGGACCACCGCTTCCTGCTGCCCGCCTCGGCGCTCTTGGGCGCGACGCTGCTGATCGGCGCCGATATGGTGGCGCGGGTGATCGTCGCCCCCGCCGAACTGCCGATCGGCATCGTCACCGCGCTGGCCGGGGCGCCGGTGTTCCTGTGGCTCTTGCTGCGCAAACGGGGGCTGGTGGATCTATGAGCCTGCTGCACGCCCACGACCTGACCGTCGCCCTCAACCGCAACCCGGTGCTGCGCTGCGTCGATTTCACCGCCCGCGCCGGGGCACTGACCGCTATTGTCGGCCCCAATGGCTCGGGCAAGACCACGCTTTTGCGCGCGCTGACCGGCGAATTGCCCTATGGCGGCCAGATCACCCTCGACGGCACCGACATCGCCCGCCTGCGGCCCGAGGATCTGGCCGAACGCCGCGCGGTGCTGCCGCAGGCCTCGCCGCTGGCCTTTCCGTTCACCGTGCTCGAGGTGGTGCGCCTCGGCCTGACCGGCCGCGCCGCGCTGGCCGCCGACGCCGCCCACCTGCCGCAGCGCGCCCTCGAACGGGTCGGGCTGGCGGGGTATGAGGGGCGCTTCTTCCAGCAGCTTTCCGGCGGCGAGCAGCAACGCGCGCACCTGGCCCGGGTGCTGGTGCAGGTCTGGCGCCCGGTGGTCGATGGCAGCCCGCGCTGGCTGTTCCTCGATGAACCGGTCGCCGCGCTGGATATCGGCCACCAGTTGCAGATCATGCGGCTGGCGCAGGGTTTCGCCCGGGCGGGCGGCGGCGTCATCGCCGTGATGCACGACCTGAACCTGACCGCGATGACCGCCGACACCATCTGCCTGATGGAGGGCGGGCGCGTGCTGGCCACCGGCCCGGCCAGCGCCGTCTTTACCGATGCCACCCTCAGCCGTGCCTATGGCTGCGCGCTGCGCGTCTCGACCCCGCCGCCCGATGGCGGCGTGTTCATCCTGCCTCAGGCGGCTGCCTGACCAAACCACCCCCGGACGCCAGCAGATGCCAGCCCCGCACAAACCATGAGGGACCGAATGTCTGCGAAACTCTGGCGCCTTGGCGCCGTCTCTGCCCTTGCGCTGACCAGCGCATTGGCCACCCCCGCCGCGGCGCAAGCCGAAGGCGGCGTTTTCACCATGCTGGGCCGCATCATCCTGGGCGCGGGCCGCGCGCGCGTCGCCATCGACACGCCGCAGGCCGTGACCGTGCTGGAATCCGAGGATCTGGAACGCGAACAGGCCGATACGCAGGGCGACCTGCTGCGCTCGGTGCCGGGGGTTCAGGCCTGGGGCGGCTCGGCGCTGACCGGGCAATTGCTGAACGTGCGCGGCATCGGCACCTTCTCGCAATCGGATGAAAACCGCATCATCGTCACCATCGACGGCGTGCAGAAATATAACGAGCAATACAACATGGGCTCGCAATTCGGCGAGCCGGACCTCTACCGCCGCGTCGAGGTGCTGCGCGGCCCGGCCTCGTCGCTGCTCTATGGCTCGGGCGCCATCGGCGGCGTCGTTGCCTTCGAAACCCGCGACGCCTCGGATTTCCTGACCGACGGCTCGGATACCGCGGTGCGCCTGCGCGCCAGCGGCGCCAGCAACGGCGGCGGCTGGTCGGGCTCGGCGATCCTGGCGCACCGCTTCAACGAACGGGTCGAGATGCTGGCCGCCGTCACCACCCGCTCCGAAGGCCCGGTCGAGGCGGGCGACGGCACCATCGTCAACGAAGATTCGTCGATGGACGCGCAATCGGTGCTGGTCAGCGGCACGATCCAGTTGTCCGACAACAGCGAGCAGCGCCTGCGCTTCTCGATGACCCGCTGGTATACCGAGGGCATCCAGGTGCCCTATTCGGTGACGCGCAACCTGCCGATCTTCGGCCTCGCCGACCGCACCATCAACGACCGCACCTATCAGGTGACCTGGGAAAACCCGGCCTCCGATAACCCCTGGGTCGATGCCCGCGTGCAGTTTTCCTACAGCGAAACCGCCACTGAACAGCGCAATGCCACCGGTATTCCCGGCATGTCCTCGGCGCTGTTCGACGATGCCGATTACGGCTACGAAACCCTGCGGCTGGATGCGCGCAACACCGTCGAGGCCAGCGGCGGCAACTGGCAGAACTTCCTGACCTTCGGCGCTAGCGTCGCCCGCCAGACCCGCGTTGCGCAGACCTATGATTCCACCGGCGGCGCCGGGCTGCCGCTGACCTTCCACGCCGCGGGCCAAAGCGATACCGCGGCGATCTATCTGCAAAACGAGTTCATCCTGAACGAACGCCTGACCCTGCTGGCCGCCCTGCGCTATGACCGAAGCGTCAGCACGGCGACCGGCGGCGCCGATCCGTCGGTGCTGGGCATCCCGGTCACGCATTCGGGCAGCTCGCTGTCGCTGGCGGCGCATTACCGGATCAACGAATCCTGGGCGGTGTTCGGCTCGGTCGCCGATACCACCCGGCTGCCGTCGATCGACGAGCTGTTCTCGTATCAGGCGCCGCGCGGATCGTCCTATCTGACCCTGCGCCCGGAACAGGCGCGCTCTTACGAGATCGGCTTCTCGTGGCAGGGGCGTGACATCGTCACCGGCGGCGATGGGCTCGACATCAAGGTCACGGCCTTCCGCAACGAGATCACCGACCGCATCGAAACCGGCCCCAGCGGCGCCGGTCTGCCGCAATACGTCAATACCGCGCAATCGCTGATCGAGGGCGTCGAGATCGAGGCGGGCTATCAATCCGAGCTGTGGTTCGGCCGCATCGCCGCCAGCTATATCGAGGGGCTGAACGTCGTCAGCGGCGCCACGCTGACCTCGACCCCGGCGCCGCAACTGATGGTCGAACTGGGCCGCCGCCTGCCGCAGCACAACCTGGAATTCGGCTGGCGCGGCACCTTCACCCGCACCATGGAATATTCGCCGACCCTCAGCGTGCCGGGCGTCGGCATCCATGACCTGTTCCTGACCTGGCGCCCGGATACCGGCTTGCTGCGCGACGTGACGGTGCAACTGTCGGTCAACAACATCACCGATGAACTGTATTACAACGCGCTCGACGTCGCCGCGAACGGCTATGCCGGGGCCTATCCGCAGCGCGGCCGCGACGTGCGGCTGACGCTGGGCCGCACGATCAACTTCTGAGGCGCGCGTCCTCAGGCACGATACGGCCGTCGCGGGTGCCCCCCGCGGCGGCCTTTTCGCGCAGGGCCATCGCGGTGTCGCGCACCACTTCGGCAATCTCGTGCAATTGCTTGGCCAGCGGGCTGGTATTGCGCCAGATCATGCCGATGGTGCGCGAGGGCTGCGGCGCCGGGAAATGCGCCACCGACACCTCGGCCGAGCGCGTTTCCACCGCGACCGCCATTTCCGGGATCAGCGTCACGCCGATCCCGGCGCCGACCATCTGCACCAGCGTGGACAGCGACGAGCCGTCCAGCAACTCGCGGGGCAGGGTGCTTTGCAGCTTGCAAAACGACAGCGCCTGATCGCGGAAGCAATGCCCCTCTTCCAGCAGCAAGAGCCGCATCTCGCGCAGCATCTCGCGGCTGGGCACCGGCAGGCCCGCGTCGGCCCCGGGCCGCACCAGCACGAAATCCTCGCTGAACAGCGCCACCTCGGCAAAGGCCGGTTCCGAAACCGGCAGCGCCACGATCGCCGCGTCCAGCCGCCCCTCGTGCAATTCGGTCAGCAGCTTGGGCGTCACGCTCTCGCGGATATGGATGTCGAGATCGGCGTTGATCCGCGTCAGATTGCCGATCAGCGCGGGCAGAAGATAGGGCGCGATGGTGGGAATCACCCCCAGCCGGAACCGCCCGACCAGCCGCGCCTTGGCCGCGCGCGCCAGATCCTCCAGCTCATCGACCGACCGCAGGATGGCGCGCACGCGCAAGGCGAATTCCTCGCCAAAGGCGGTCAGCCGCACCTGCCGCGCGCCCCGCTCGAACAGGGCTGTGCCCAGACTTTCCTCCAACTCCTTGATCTGCATGGACAAGGCAGGCTGGGAAATCGCGCAGGTATCCGCCGCGCGGCCGAAGTGCCCATGCCGGGCGAGGGCCTCGAAATAGCGGAACTGCTTGATCGTCAGGTTTATCATAAGGACAGATTATAGCGACTATCAGGAAATACAACTTATCCTAATCGAAACTGTTTGCTAGACTCATTCTAACGGAGGACGGAACGGGCGCCAGCGCCCTGCCGCGGGGCTTGCCCTGCGCGACCCGGGCTTCGGGATGACTGGACCAGACAGGAGACCAAGATGGACGGGAATACCGCGGGCAAATGCCCGGTGATGCACGGCAGCAATACGGCCTCGGGCAAATCGGCGACCAGTTGGTGGCCGAACGCGCTGAACCTCGACATCCTGCACCAGCACGACACCAAGACCAACCCGATGGGGCAGGATTTCGACTACCGCCAGGCGGTCAAGTCGCTGGATGTCGCGGCGCTGAAGAAAGACCTGCACGCGCTGATGACCGACAGCCAGGACTGGTGGCCCGCCGACTGGGGCCATTACGGCGGCCTGATGATCCGCATGGCCTGGCATGCCGCGGGTTCGTACCGTCTGGCCGATGGCCGTGGCGGCGGCGGCACCGGCAACCAGCGGTTCGCGCCGCTGAATTCCTGGCCCGACAACGTCAGCCTCGACAAGGCCCGCCGCCTGCTGTGGCCGGTCAAGAAGAAATACGGCAACCAGATCAGTTGGGCCGACCTCATCATCCTCGCGGGCAATATCGCCTATGAATCCATGGGGTTGAAAACCTTCGGCTTCGGCTTTGGCCGCACCGACATCTGGCACCCGGAAAAAGACACCTATTGGGGCGCCGAAAAGGAATGGCTGGCGCCTTCGGACGGCCGCTATGGCGACGTGTCCAAGCCCGAGACGATGGAAAACCCGCTGGCCGCCGTGCAGATGGGCCTGATCTACGTCAACCCCGAGGGCGTGAACGGCAAACCCGACCCGCTGAAAACCGCCGCCCAGGTGCGCGAGACCTTCGCCCGCATGGCGATGAACGACGAGGAAACCGTGGCGCTGACCGCAGGCGGCCATACCGTCGGCAAGACCCACGGCAACGGCGACGCCTCGAAGCTGGGCGCCGATCCCGAATCTGCCGATGTGACCGAACAGGGCATGGGCTGGTCGAACCCTGCCATGGGCGGCAAGGCGGCCAATGCCGTGACCTCGGGCCTCGAAGGCGCCTGGACCACGCATCCGACCGTGTTCGACATGGGCTTTTTCGACATGCTCTTCGGGCATGAATGGGAATTGCGCAAATCGCCCGCCGGGGCCTGGCAATGGGAACCCGTGTCGATCAGGGAAGAGGACAAACCCCTCGACGCCTCGGACCCGACCAAACGCCACAACCCGATGATGACCGACGCCGACATGGCGATGAAGATGGACCCGGCCTATAACGCCATCTGCCAGAAATTCATGGCGGACCCGGCCTATTTCCAGGACACCTTCGCCCGCGCCTGGTTCAAGCTGACCCACCGCGACATGGGCCCGCGCGCCCGCTACATCGGCCCCGATGTCCCGGCCGAGGATCTGATCTGGCAAGATCCGGTGCCCGCCGGTTCGACCGGCTATGACGTTGCCGCCGTCAAGGCGCGCATCGCCGCCTCGGGCCTCAGCCTGTCGGACATGGTCTCGACCGCCTGGGACAGCGCGCGCACCTATCGCGGCTCGGACATGCGCGGCGGCGCCAATGGCGCCCGCATCCGCCTCGCGCCGCAAAAGGACTGGGAGGGCAACGAACCGGCGCGTCTGGCGCGCGTGCTGTCGGTGCTCGAACCGATTGCCGCGGCCACCGGCGCCTCGCTGGCCGATGTGATCGTGCTGGCGGGCAATCTGGGCGTCGAACAGGCGGCCAAGGCGGCGGGCTTTGACGTCAGCGTGCCCTTCGCCCCCGGTCGCGGCGATGCCACCGAGGCGCAGACCGACGCCGCCTCGTTCGACGTGCTCGAACCGGTCGCCGACGCCTTCCGCAACTGGCAAAAGAAGGACTATGTCGTCAGCCCCGAGGAACTGCTGCTGGACCGCGCCCAGCTCATGGGCCTCACCGCCGCCGAAATGACCGTGCTGGTCGGCGGCATGCGGGCGATGGGCACCAACCACGGCGGCACCCGCCACGGCGTGCTGACCGACCGGGTCGGCGCCCTGACGACCGATTTCTTCACCACGCTGACCGACATGACCTATACCTGGGTCAAATCAGGCGACCATTACGAGATCCGCCACCGCAAGACCGGCGCGATCAAGGGCACGGCGACGCGCGCCGATCTGGTGTTCGGCTCGAACTCCATCCTGCGCGCCTATGCCGAGGTCTATGCCCAGGACGACAACGCCGACAAGTTCGTCGCCGATTTCGTCGCCGCCTGGACCAAGGTGATGAACGCCGACCGCTTCGATCTGGCGGCATAAGCCCAACGAAACCGGGCGCGACCCTGCGGTCGCGCCCGTCTTTCCGTCCTCAGGCCCCCGTCCTCAGGCCCCCGTCAACCGGCGTAACCGCCGGTCTTGTGCCAGGTCCAGGCGTCAGCGATCATCAGTTTCAGCGACGAGCGTTTCGGGTCCCAGCCCAATTCCGTCAGCGCCCGCTGGCTGCCCGAAACCAGCGCCGTGGCATCGCCCCCCCGGCGCGGGCCATAGCGATGCGGCACCTTGTGGCCGGTGGCGGCGCGGGCGTGACCGATCACCTCCTTGACGGTGAATCCGGCGCCGGTGCCCAGGTTGAACACCCGGCTTTCCTTGCCGTCCAGCAGCCATTCCAGCCCCAGCACATGCGCGTCCACCAGGTCCATCACATGGACATAATCGCGGATGCAGGTGCCGTCGGGCGTGTCGTAATCGGTGCCGTGGATCACCAGCTCCGGGCGCTGGCCGTCGATCGCCTCCAGCATCACCGGGATCAGATGCGTCTCGGGCCGGTGGCATTCGCCGATCTCGCCCTCGGGGTCGGCGCCCGCGACGTTGAAATAGCGGAAGATCACCGTGCGCAGGCCCGCCGAGGCGCGGAAATCGCGCAGGATCTCCTCGACCGCGCGCTTGGTCGAACCATAGGCGTTGATCGGATGCTGCGCGCTGTCCTCGTTCAGCAGAACGCCGTCCTGCTCGCCATAGGTGGCGCAGGTCGATGAGAACACGATGTCCAGACACCCCGCCGCCACCGCCGCCTCGATCAGCGACAGCGAACCCAACACATTGTTGCGCCAGTATTTTCCCGGGTCCGACATCGCCTCGCCGACCTGGCTGAACGCGGCGAAATGCATCACCGCGACCGGCTGGTATTCGGCAAAGGCCGCGTCCAGCGTGGCCCGGTCCATCAGGTCGCCCTGCACGAAGGGGCCGTATTTCACCGCCTGCGCCCAGCCGGTGGACAGATTGTCATAGCAGACCGGCACATAGCCGCGCGCCGCCAGAACCTTGCAGGCGTGCGAACCGATGTACCCGGCACCGCCAGTGACCAGAACGTGCCGTTGCGACTCAGGCATCAGCGGCTCGCGGCGGCGCGGAACAGGGCGCCCAGCTCGGCTTCGTGCTGCTTGAGCCGGTCGCGCATCAGCTCATAGAACCGCTCGCGGAACTCGGCGTGGTCCAGCGCGTGATCGACAATCGCCGTCAGATAGCCGAACTTGGACCCGCAATCATAGCGCGCGGCGGTCATCTGCATGGCGTTCACCCGGCCTTGCCCGGCCAGGATGTCGATGGCATCGGCCAACTGGATCTCGTTGCCCGCGCCGGGCTTGATCGTGCGCAGCACGTCGAACACCTCGGGGCCGAAAACATAGCGGCCCATCGACGCCAGCCGCGACGGCGCATCGGCCAGCGAGGGCTTCTCGATCAGCCCGGCGACGGTGACCTGACCGTCCAGACCGACCGGCCCGGGCCGCACGATGCCGTATTTGTGAACATCCGCGTCGGCCACTTCGGTCACGCACAGATAGTTCGACGGCCGCAATTCATAGGCCGCGACCATTTCCGCGGTCGGCAGCGAGCGGCCTTTCATCAGGTCGTCGGCCAGCAACACGGCAAAGGGCGCATCGCCCACCGCCGGCGCCGCGCACAGAACCGCGTCGCCCAGGCCCTTGGGTTCGGGCTGGCGGATGAAGATGCAGTTCACGCCCTGCGGCACGATATTGCGCACCATGTCGCGCTCGGCATGCTTGCCTTTTTGCGAAAGCTGGAATTCCAGCTCCAGATTGGCGTCAAAATGGTCGCCAATCGCCCGTTTGGGCCGTCCGGTGACGAAAATCAGGTCCGTGATGCCGGCCGCAATGGCTTCTTCGACGGCATATTGGATGATGGGTTTGTCAATGATGGGCAGCAACTCTTTCGGCATGGCCTTGGTTGCAGGAAGGAAGCGGGTTCCCAAGCCTGCCACCGGAAAGACGGCCTTCTTGATCCGTGTCATGATATCTGAGAATCCAGATTGAATGGGGATATGAACGGCCCCCTTCTAGCAAGCATCGCGCGCAACGCAACCGACAACTTGCACACAGGCAGAGTCCCGCCTGTCGTCTGCGCTGCAGCGCAGCGATGCCTTGTTCTTGACCATCACGCCGGTGTTTCGCGGCAGATCGTGGACAGAAAATCGACAAAGACCCGCACCCGCGCCGACAGCAGCCTGCCGCTGGGATAGACCGCCGACAGCCGCGCGGCCCCCATGTCAAAAGCGATGTCGGGGCGGATTTCGACCAGATGCCCGGCGGCGATCTGGGTTCGGCAATAGCGTTCGGGCAGAAATCCCAGCCCGATGCCGCCCTGAACCGCCCGGCGCACGCTGAGCGGATCGTTGACGCGGATCGCGCACGGCGGGATCGCCAGCGCGTGGTGCTGGCCTGCCACGGTGACAGGCAGCGGCCCGCGCGCATAGCGGCTTTCGCAGATGGCGATGCGCGCGGCCAGCGCCTCGACCGGCAGGTCGGGCGGCAGGTTGGCGGCCAGATCGGGCGCGGCGATCCAGATCAGCCGCCCGCCCAGCAGCACCCGCCGCGTCAGCCCCGAATCCGGTTGCTCGCCCACCACCACCGCCACGTCGATTCCGTCGAGGTCGGCCCCGCGCCCCGACAGGCTGATCTGCAAGGCGATGCCGGGATAGCGGGCGCGGAATTCGGGCAGGCGCGGCGCCAGGATCTCCTGACAAAAGGCGCCGGGCAGGGCGACCGACAACCGCCCCGAGGGCACCGCCGTCAGCCCGGTCATCACCGCATCGGCCTCGGCCGCCTGATCGAGGATCGGCGCGGTCTGCGCCAGAAACGTCTCGCCCTCGGGCGTCAGCCGCAGCGCCCGCGCCCCGCGTTCCACCAGCTTCACCCCCAGCGCGCCCTCCAGCCGCGCCAGCGCCGCCGACACCGAGGATTTCGGCCGGTCCAGCGTTTCGGCGGCGGCGGTGATGCCGCCCTGTTCGGCCACGGCGCGAAAGATCGGCAGGTCATCGAGGTTCCAGCGCATGGCGGCTCCGTTCGTAAATCCGAACGTTGCGTTCGGAGCGGCCATATTGTTCACAAAGCCCGTCTCTTGCTAGGCCCATTCCAGCCAGTCAGCAGCAGGAGGAACCCCCATGGCCCGTATCATCGGCGGCATCGGCGCGTCGCATTCGCCGACCATCGGCTTTGCCAAGGACACCGGCAAACAGCACGATCCGGCGTGGAAGCCGATCTTCGACGGCTTTGACGCGGTGCGCGGCTGGGTTCAGGATCAGCGGATCGACGTGCTGTTCTTCATCTATAACGACCATATCACCAGCTTCTTCTTCGACCATTACTCGGCCTTCGCGCTGGGCATCGACGACAGCTATGGCCCCGCCGACGAGGGCGGCGGCCCGCGCGATGTCGCCCCGGCGCGCGGCCATCTGGGCCTCAGCCAGCACATCGCCATGGCCATGGTCGCCGATGAATTCGATATGTCGTTCTTTCAGGGCAAGCCGGTCGATCACGGCTTTCTCTCGCCGCTGTCGATGCTGGGTGATGCCAGCGGCCCCTGGCCTGGCACCGTCGTTCCGCTGCAGGTCGGCGTGCTGCAACTGCCGGTGCCCAGCCCGAAACGGATGTGGAAACTCGGCAAGACCCTGCGCAAGGCCATCGAAAGCTATCCCGAGGATCTGCGCGTCGCCATCGTCGCCACCGGCGGCCTGTCGCATCAGGTCCATGGCGAGCGGGCGGGCTTTCTGAACGAGGACTGGGACGCCGAATTCCTCGACCTCTTGGAAACCGACCCGCAGCAACTGGTCAACCTGCGCATCGCCGATTACGCCCTGCGCGGCGGCATGGAGGGGGCCGAGGTCATCATGTGGCTCATCATGCGCGGCGCGCTGTCCGACCGGGTGCGCTGCGTCCACCGCCAGACCTATGCCCCCTCTGTCACCAATATCGCCACGCTGGTCTACGAGGATCTGGGCGATTCCCCCGATCCGGCGGCGCTGGCCGCGTACCGCGCGCATATGGTCGATCAGTTGCAGGGCGCCGAGGCACTGACCGGCACCTATCCCTTCACCCACGCCCGTTCCCAGGCGAATTTCCGCATCAACGCCTTCCTGCACGATCTGGTGAAGCCCGATCACCGCCAGCGGTTCGTCGCGGATTTCGAGGGGTTGGCCGCCGAGAGGGGCCTGAGCGAGGCGGAAAAAGACCTGATCCGCAACCGCAAATGGATCGAGATGATCCGCCGCGGCGTCAGCTTCTTCGTGCTGGAGAAACTCGCCGCCGTGCTGGGCGTGTCCAACCCCGAGGTCTATGCCGCCTTCCGCGGCGAGACGCTGGAACAATTCATGGCCACCCGCAAGGTGGCGATGCATTACTCCGTCGCGGGCAAGGGCCGGGTCGAGGCGCTGGACAAACCGGCCTAATCGATGCGCCGCGCCGGGTTCAGCACCACCAGCAGCCATTCGACGACGATGATCGCCGCGATGGTGAGAAAGGTCGCCTGAAACGCCAGCCGCCACTCGGCCAGTTCGGCCGGGTTGGCGTGCAGGGCGCCCGACAGGATCGCCCCGGCGTCGCTGCCCGCCGGGGCGACGGCGAACAGCACGAAGGCGGTCAGCGCCGTGCCCACCACCGCGCCGATCGAGCGAAAGAACGTCACCGCCCCCGCCGCGCGTCCGCGCGCCGCCGAAGGCGCCTCGACCTGGATGATGGTGAACATCACCGACATGACCGTGCCCAGCGACAGGCCGATGGCCAGATAGGTGGCCATCAGCGCCCCCTGGCCCAGATCCGGCCCGACGACCGACAGGAAGATCAGCAGCCCCACCGACAGCGGCAGCGTCAGCGCCGGGAACAGCACGGTGCGGCCGGTCAGCGTCAGCAGATTGCCGGTGATGAACCCGGCGATGCCAAAGGCCACGGTCAGCGCCACCATGGAAATCGCCGTGGCAATCGCCCCGTCGGTGCGCAGAATGGCGTGAAACAGCGGGATCGTCGTGACCAGCGACACCAGCGCCGCGCCGTGGCAGAACACGGCAAAGGCGGCGCGGCTGATGGCCGGAATGGCGAAAAGATCGGGCGGAAACATCGGGTTGGCCGCGCGCTTTTGCGTCCAGATCAGCCCGGCCAGCCCGACGATAGCCGCGAAACCGCCGATCATCGCCGCCAGTTGCGTCTCGGGGTTGCCCGCCAGCTCCAGCGCGGCGGTGATGCCGAACACCAGCGCCAGCATGGTCAGAAAGCCGCCGGTATCGAACCGGCGCTGCGTCGTCACCACCTGCACCGGCAGCTTCCAGCGCCGCAGCACCACCATCGCCACCAGCGCCAGCGGCACGGTGGACAGGAACAGGCTGCGCCAGCCCAGCGATTCGACCATCACGCCGCCCATCAGCGGCCCCAGCGTCGAGGCCAGCACGCTGATCGCCGAGATATTGCCCTGCGCCCGGCCACGGTGGCGGGGCGTCACCACATCGCTGATCAGCGCCTGACTGAGCGACATCAACCCGCCGCCGCCCAGCCCCTGCACCAGCCGACCGATGGCCAGCACCGTCACGTCATTGGCCAGCGTGCAGGCCAGCGCGCCGACGATATACACCACCAGCGCCGATTGCAGCATCCGCGCCCGGCCCCAGGTATCGCCCAGCACCCCATAGAGCGGCCCGGCCACGGTCAGCGCCAGCATATAGCCCATCACCAGCCAGGGCAGCCGCCGCAACTGCCCCAGATCGGCACCGATGGCGGGCAGGGCGACCGACACCATGGTCTGGTTGGCGATGGCCAGAAACACCGGGATGCCGATCAGCGGCAGCAGCGCCAGCGAGGCACGAAACGGGGGAACGTCGTCAATCGGCATGGAATTCGCGCTATGAAAAAGGCGCCGCCCGGGTGGGCGGCGCCTTTCCTTAACAGGTGAATGGACTCAGGAAAAGCACTTCTCGATGCGGTCCAGCGTGCGCATCGCATCCAGCACCTGATGCACCGAACCATTGGGCTCGCGGCCCTCCTGAATGGCGGCGATGAACTCGCGGTCGATCAGCTCGATCCCGTTGTTCGATACCGCCACCCCGGTCAGATCGACCGGCTTTTCAAAGCCGTCGAACAGGTCGTCATAGCGGGCGATATAGGTGCCGTTATCGCAGATATAGCGAAAGAACGTCCCCAGCGGCCCGTTGTTGTTGAACGACAGCGACAGCGTGCAGATCGCGCCCGAGGGCACCTTCATGCCGATGGTCATGTCCATGGCGATGCCCAGTTCCGGGTGGTGCGGCCCTTCCAGACCAAAGCACTCGCTGACCACCTCGCCGGTCTGGTACTGGAACAGATCGACGGTGTGGCAGGCATGGTGCCACAGCAGATGGTCGGTCCAGGACCGCGCCTCGCCCTTGGCATTCATGTTCGAGCGGCGGAAGAAATAGGTCTGGACATCCATCTGCTGGATCTTCAGCTCGCCCGCGGCGATCTTGTTCTTGATCCACTGATGCGAGGGGTTATAGCGGCGGACCTGACCGGCCATCGCCAGCACGCCCGTCTCCTTCTGCACGCGGCAGATGTCCTCGCTCTCCGCGACGCTGTCGGCCATCGGGATCTCGATCAGCACCGGCTTGCCCGCCTTCATGCAGGCAATCGCCTGCTCGGCGTGCAACTGGGTCGGCGTCGCCAGGATCACCGCATCGACATCGTCGCGCGCCAGACATTCCGCCAGATCGGTGGCGGCATGGCCGATGCCGCGCTCGGCGGCCAGCGCGTCGATCTTGGCGCGCGTCGGCCCCATGACCGAGGTGACGCTGACCCCGTCGATCGCCTTGAGCGCGTCGAGATGCTTGATCCCGAAGGCGCCATAAGCGCCCGCTACACAAATCCGCATGCTGTCCTCTCTCCCCTTACTCGGCCGCGATCTTGCTGCGGCTGTCGTGATAATCCTTGTTCTCAAGGATGATATGACCGACGGCGGTGTTCGAGGCCGGGACATGGTAATGGCGATGCACCTCGACAACCTCGTCGTTCAGCGCGCCGCGCATCACATGCCACATCACCATCTCGACCCCTTCGGACCCGGCCTCGCGCAGGTAATCGACATGCGGCACCTGCGACAATCCCACCGGATCGGCGGTCAGCCGGTCCAGGAACATCGTGTCGAACTCAGGGTTGATCAGGCCCGCGCGGGTGTATTGCAACTGGTGCGACATGCCGCCGGTGCCAAAGATCATCACCTTCAGATCCTCGGGATAGCTTTCCACCGCCTTGCGGATCGCCTTGCCCAGGTTATAGCAGCGGTTGCCGGTCGGCGCCGGGTATTGCACCACGTTCACCGCCAGCGGGATCACCTGCACGCCCCAGTCGTCGGTCGGCGACTTGTCGCCATACATCACCGACAGCGGCACGGTCAGGCCGTGATCGACCTCCATCTCGTTCATGATGGTCATGTCGAATTCATCGAGGATCAGCGACTGCGCGATATGGCTCGCCAGTTTCTGATGGTTCCTGACCACCGGCACCGGGCGCGGGCCCCAGCCCTCGTCGGCGGGCTGGAATTCGGCGGCGCAACCCAGGGCAAAGGTCGGGATGCACGAGGCATCGAAGGCCGTGCAATGGTCGTTATAGACCAGAAAGATCACGTCGGGCTTCTGCTCGGCCATCCATTGGCGCGAGAAGTCAAAGCCCTTGAACACCGGCTGCCAATAGGGCTGGTCGGTGATGTGGGTGTCCATGGCCACGCCAATGGCGGGCACATGCGAGCACCCGACGCCTGCAACGATACGCGCCATTATTTCTTCTCCCATTCCGATTTGTAACGGTTGCCTTCGATGCTCCGGCCGCCGTTCAGCATCATCGCGCGGTAGGCCTCGACGCCCATGCCGGTCATCAGCCCGGCGAGGTTCTGAAAGTTGATCCCGTCGTTCGCCGCCAGCTTCGAGGTGTAATAGATGTTCCCGCCCAGTTCGAGCAGCCGGTTCCACTCGCGCTTGAGCACGGCGTCGCGCTGGTCGGGCGTCATCGGGAACTTGTCCAGATAGGCCTCCTCACCGGCGTTGAACTGGTCGCGGTTCTTTTGCAGCCGCAGCGAGATGCAGAACTGGTTGAGGTGATAGCCTTCGCGGGACCGGTCCGCATCGAATACGAACGTCCCCGGGATATCCTCGTAGTCCTTTTCCATGGTTGATTCTCCCGTTTATCGTGCTGCCCCGATCCTTCGCGCGGGCGCGCGGGCGTGCAACCGATCACGCGATGTATACAAAGAAATGCCCCCGCCGCCCAATTGAATCGCACCGCGTTGCATTGGAAAAAGCTATTCGGGGGTCAGGTTTTCCCCCGCGCGCGGGCTGCTGAGGCGCAAGAGGTCCAGAAAGCGCGCCTGCGTCTCGGTCGGGCGCCAGCGGCTGCGATAGGTCAGGCCGATGGCGCGGATATGGTTGGTCAGCGGCACCGCCAGCGGCACGATATGCCCGGCGCGCACATCCTCGCTGATCTGATGGCGCGACACGATCGAGATATAATCCCCCTCGGCCAGAATCCCGCGCAGGAACACCATCGACGACGACACCACCCGTACCGGCGTGCGCGGCCTCTCGTGAATCCGCAGCGTTTCAAACAGATACGACCCGGCCGGTGTCGATTTCGGCGGCGCGACCCAAGGGTAGGCCAGCGTCTCCTCCAGCGCCACATGCGCCCGCGATGCCAGCGGGTGGCGCGGATGGGCGACGATGGCCAGCGCGTCGTCGAACAGCGGCTCCTGCGTCACGTCCTCGGCCGGATCGGGGTTGCGCAGCGCGCCGATCAGGCAATCCAGATCCCCCTCGCGCAGCGAGCGCAGCAATTCCGGATAGCGCCCGTCCACCACCCGCACCTGCACGCCCTGTGTCTCGCGGATCAGCGCATGCGTGGCGCGCGGCACGATCGAGGTGCGCGCCAGCGGCAGCGAGCCCAGCGTGAACGTGCCGCGGTCGTCGCCCAGCTCGCGGCTGATCTCCTCGAATCCCTGCCGGATCTCCGATTGCGCCAGCTTGGCCGCCATCACGAAGGCCTGCGCCGCCGAGGTCAGCTCGACCCCGGTGGCCGTGGTCTGAAAGAACGGCACCCCCGCCACATCCTCAAGGCTGCGCGCGGCGCGGTGCACGGTCGGCTGCGCCAGCCCCAGCGCCTGCGCGGCGATGGTGAAACTGCCCGCCTCGGCCACGGCGATCAGCGCCCTGAGCTGCGCCGCCGTCACCAGATGGTCGAACGGTGCGCGCCGGTTCGTCCCGCGCAGCGCCACCCGGGCGCCGGTGTGAAGATGCTCCAGCGCCGCCTCGATGCGCGGCACGAACAGCGCGCCGCAGGGCGTGGTGCCGAACCGGCGCGTGCGGCGCACCAGCAGCGGCGCCCCCACCTCGCCCTCCAGCCGGGCAATCGCCTGCGTCGCCGCCGGTTGCGACAGCAGACAGCGTTCCGCCGCGGTGGAAACCGAGCCGCTGCGCGCGGTTTCCAGAAACACCCGCATATGGCGCAGGTTGGGCAGGGATTCGGCCATCGGGAACCTGAATAGCAAAAACTTATTTTACGACCTCAGTTCGAAATAGGCAAACTGTCCATCGCGGCGCATTCTGCGCCAAAACGGCGGGCCCGCCGAAGGAGGACACATGACCAATCAACCGCAGCCGATGGATTCCGACTGGCTGGTCTATCACCCCAGCCCCAAAACCCCGGATTTCGTGCTGCCCAAGGGCGCGGTCGATGCGCATTGCCACGTGTTCGGCCCCTCGGCCGAGTTCCCCTATGCGCCCGAACGCAAATACACCCCCGGCGACGCGGGCAAGGACAAGCTGTTCGCCCTGCGCGATTTTCTGGGGTTCGAGCGCAACGTGATCGTGCAGGCCACCTGCCATGGCAAGGACAACCGCGCCATGATCGACGCCTGCGTTGCCGCCGGTGACAAGGCGCGCGGCGTGGCCTCGGTCGGCCGCGACATCACCCGCGAGGAACTGCGCCAGATGCACGATTCCGGCGTGCGCGGCGTGCGCTTCAACTTCGTGAAACGGCTGGTCGATGCCACCCCGCCCGAGGTGTTCCTGGGCATCGCCGACAAGATCCAGGAATTCGGCTGGTCCACCGTCGTCTATTTCGAATCCCAGGATCTCGAAGGCCTGCTGCCCTTCCTGGGCAAGCTGCCCGGCATCATCGTCGTCGATCACATGGGCCGCCCCGATGTGAAAAAGGGTGTCGATCACCCGGATTTCCAGCGGTTCATCGACCTGATGGCCAACAACGAAAACGTCTGGACCAAAGTGACCTGCCCCGAACGGCTGACCGTGCAGGGCGTGCCCTATGACGATGTCGTGCCCTATTATCAGGCCATTGTTGACCGGTTCGAGGACCGCGTTCTGTGGGGCACCGACTGGCCGCACCCCAACATGAAATCGCACATGCCCGACGACGGGCTGCTGGTCGATTACATCCCCCGGATCGCCCGCAGCGCCGCCCAGCGGCAAAAGCTGCTGGTGGACAATCCGATGCGCCTCTACTGGGCGCAGTAAGCCGACAGCCTGCAATGCCTCAGGGGCGCGCCGCAAGGGGCGCCCCTTTCGCATGGCCCCGGGCCCCGGCATAAGTTTTCCGTCCGCGGTATTCGTTCTGCGTCCAGCGGACCGCCGGTTTGATTCAGGTCAAATGGCCGCCCTCGCGCGCATGCGAAAAACCTGCATGAGCAAAGGAGGAAATGCCATGCACGACATGCCCGGCTACGATTACCACATCGACATCCCCGGCACGGTGCTCTTTGACGGCAAGCAGGCCATGAAGGGCTATGCGCTGAACAAGATGTGCTACGATTTCAACAAGGCGGTGAACCGCGACGCGTTCAAGGCCGATGAAGAGGGCTGGATGGCCAAATACGGCCTCAACGACCAGCAAAAGGCCGCCATCCGCGCGCGCGACATCCTCGCCATGATCGATGCGGGCGGGAACATCTATTACCTCGCCAAGCTGGCCGGCATCTTCAAGCTCAGCGTGCAGGACGTGGGCGGTCTGCAGACCGGCCGCACCACCGAGGAATTCCAGAAATTTCTGGCCAGCCAGGCGTAAGGAGCACAGACATGGCACGCATTCTTGGCGGTATCACCACCTCGCACATCCCCGCCGTGGGCAACGCGATCCAGAAGAACCTGCAGGACGATCCCTATTGGAAACCGTTCTTCGACGGCTATCCCAAGGTCCATCAATGGATCAAGGACAACAAGCCCGACTACGTCATCAACATCTATAACGACCACGGGCTGGGGTTCTTTCTGGACCGGATGCCGACCTTCGCCATCGGCGCCGCGCATGAATACCGCAACGAGGACGAGGGCTGGGGCCTGCCCTCGCTGCCGCCGTTCCCCGGCGCGCCGGAACTGAGCTGGCACATCATCGAGAGCATGGTGGCCGATGAATTCGACATCACCTCGTGCCAGGAACTGGCGGTGGACCACGGCTTTGTCGTGCCGATGCAATTGTTCTGGCCCGGGGCGCCGCTGAACAAGGACATGCCGCGCGCCGTGCCGATCAGCGCCAACACCGTGCAGCACCCGATCCCGACGCTGAACCGGGCGCTGAATTTCGGCAAGGCCCTGCGCAAGGCGCTGCTGTCTTTCCCTGAGGATGCCAAGATCGTCGTGCTGGGCACCGGCGGCCTCAGCCACCAGCTCGACGGCCAGCGCGCGGGCTTCATCAACAAGGAATTCGACGCCTATTGCCTCGAAAACATCGTGCACAACCCAGAGGAATTGACGAAAATCACCCGTCAGGAACTGGTCAAGAACGCGGGCGCCCAGGGCACCGAATTCCTGATGTGGATGATGATGCGCGGCGCGCTGGGCGACGACGTGACCGAGATCACGCGCAATTACCACATCCCGATCTCGAACACCGCGGCGGGCACCCTGCTGCTGGAATGCGCCTGAGATGACCAGCGGCGGGGGGCCAACGCCCTCCGCCGCTGCCTGCTCCGGATCGCGGGCGAAATATTACCCGGGTAATATTGTGCGGGGCGCCGAATCCTGCTATCGCGCGTCAAAGGAGCCCCGCCATGAACCGCGATGACCGCAAAGCCGCCCTGCAATCCTACCGCGACCGCGCGCCGCAGGCCGGGATCTATGCCGTCCATGCCGCCGGCCAATGCTGGATCGGCGCCAGCCCGACCTTGGACAAGATCGAGAACCGGCTGCGCTTTACCCTGGCGCAGGGCGGCCATCCCAACCCGGCGCTGCAATCCGCCGCCGCCGGGGGCCTGCGCGTCGAGGTGATCGAGGCGCTCGACCCGGCGACAGACCCGCTTTCGGTGCCGCGCCTGCTCAAGGAACGCCTCGCGCATTGGCGCCAGCAGACCGGCGCGCATCCGCTCTGAGCGATGGACGCGGCGGGGCAGGGGCGCTAGCCTCGCGCCATGATCGACCCCGATTTCAACCCGATGACCTCACCGGCGTTCCGCGCCGATCCCTGGCCGATCCTCGCCCGGGTGCGCGCCGCGCATCCGGTGGCGCCGCTCTCGCCCGGGCTGGTCGATAGCTGGTCGGTGCTGACCCATGCCAGCGTAGCCCGGGTGCTGCTTGATCCGGAAACCTTTTCCTCCGACCGCAGCCTGCGCGGCGGCGATGCCGATATGAGCGACGCCAATGTCGCCTGGCTCTTTGCCAACATGATCTCGGCGGGCGGCGACCGGCACCGCCGCCTGCGCATGCTGGCCAACCGCGGCTTCATGCCGAAAACGCTGGAGGCGCTGCGCCCGGTGCTGGAAGCCGCGGTCCGCACCAGCATGGACCGCGCGTTGCAGGGCGACTGCGACCTGATCGAGGATTTCGCGGCGCCGATCACCGTGGCGATGATCTGCGCGCTGCTGGGCATCCCGCCAGAGGAAATGGCGCAGATCCGCCGCTGGACCGAGGTTCTGGGCGAGAATTCGGGCGCCGTCACCTGGCTGCCCGCCGTCGATGCCGCGCTGGCCGAAAAGGGGCGGCGCACCGGCATCGAGATGACGGATTATTTCCGCCGCTATGTCGCCGACCGCCGCCGCGCCCCGCGCGAGGGCGACCTGATTTCCGCCTTCCTGCAGCTCGAGGTCGAGGGCGAGCGCCTGACCGAAACCGAGGTGCTGTCGCTCGCCATGCTGCTGCTGCTGGCCGGGAACGAGACGACCACCAACCTGATCGGCAATATCGCCATGCTGCTGGCCCGGCAGCCGCAGACCGCCGCCGCGCTCCGCGCCGATCCGGCGCTGATCCCCGGCGCCGTCGAAGAGGCCCTGCGCCTGCATCCGTCGATCCGCAACGTTGACCGCATCGCCCTGCGCGATGTCGAACTCGACGGCGTGACGATCCCGGCGGGCGGGCTGGTGGTGGTCTGGCTGGCCGCCGCCAACCGCGACCCCGCCGCCTTTGCCAATCCCGACCGCTTTGACCCCGCCCGCAGCGGCGCCGCCCGGCATCTGGCCTTTGGCTATGGCCCGCATCTGTGCCTCGGTGCGCCGCTGGCGCGGATGGAAACCCGGCTGGTCACGCAGGCGCTGGTCGCGCAGACCAAAGCCATCGCGCTGATCGGCCCCGCCACCCGCGGCCCCAACGCCAATTTCGACCATATCGCGCATCAAGGCGCGCGCTTCATCCCGATCTGAGAAAGCCCCCATGCGCCTGACCCGGCTGGAAACCTTTCACGACGACTTTGTCTGCTTCGTCAAGGCCACGGCCGAGGATGGCGTGACCGGCTGGGGCCAGACCGCCACCTATAACGCCGACATCACCGCCGAGGTGTTCCACCGCCAGATCGTTCCCTGGGCGCTGGGGCAGGATGCGACGGCGATCCCGGCGCTGCTGGCGCGGATCGAACGGGCGGAACACAAATTCCCCGGCAGCTATCGCAACCGGGCGCTGGCGGGCCTCGATACCGCGCTCTGGGACATGGCGGGCCAGCGCGCCGGGCAGCCGGTGGCGGCGCTGATCGGCGGCTCGGCGGGCAAGGTGCGCGCCTATGCCAGCTCCATGCGCCGCGACATCACCCCCGAGGACGAGGCCGAACGCCTGAAACGGATCTGCGCCGAACAGGGATTCAGCGCCGCCAAGTTCCGCATCGGCGCCGAGATGGGCCAGGACGTCGATCAATGGCCCGGCCGGACCGAGGCGATCATTCCCGCCGTGACCCGGGCGCTGGCGGGCCTCGATACGCTGGTCGATGCCAATTCCGGCTTCACCGTGCCCCGCGCCATCGCCGTGGGCCGCCTGCTGCAGGATCACGGCGTCACCCATTACGAGGAACCGGTGCCCTGGTGGGATCACCTCGCTACCGCCCGGGTGACAGCCGCGCTGGAAATCGACGTGGCGGGCGGCGAACAGGATGTCGAGGTCTCCAGCTTCGCCCGGATGCTGGCGCAATCGGTGGTCGATGTGGTGCAGCCCGACGTGCTGTATCTGGGCGGGCTGACCAAGACGCTGCAGGTCTGCGCGCTGGCCGCCAAGGCCGGGGTGCCGGTGACGCCGCATGCCGCCAATCTGGGGCTGGTGACGATGGCGACGATGCACCTGCTGCGCGCGATCCCCAATGCCGGGCCCTATCTCGAATTCTCGATCGAGGGGCCCGATTACTATCCCTGGCAACAGGAACTGTTCCTCGACACCCCCTTCGCCGTCGATGCCGGGGCGCTCAGCGTCACCGACGCGCCGGGCTGGGGGCTGACGATCAACCCCGGCTGGCTGGCCCGCGCCCGCTACCGCGACAGCGCCGCCGCCACGCCGACCGCCTACAGCGCCCTCTACCACGGCGCGCTGGAACAGGGGCTCTAGGTGTCGGGGGGCGGCCGCCCCCCGAACCCCCCGCCCGGAGGGGACGCGCGCGCCCCCTCCGGACCTCCCCCGCTAGTCGGCAGGCGCCGCGGCGAGCGGGGCATTGACGGGCCTTTGAAACCTGCTCATATGCCGCCATGACCGAGCTCGACAGAATCCGCAATTTCTCCATCGTGGCGCATATCGACCACGGCAAATCCACGCTCGCCGACCGGCTGATCCAGCTCACCGGGACGGTGGCCGCGCGCGACATGAAGGAGCAGCTCCTCGATTCGATGGATATCGAGCGCGAGCGCGGCATCACCATCAAGGCCAACACGGTGCGGATCGAGTACCCGGCCAAGGACGGCAAGACCTATATCCTCAACCTGATCGACACGCCCGGCCATGTCGACTTCGCCTATGAGGTCAGCCGTTCCATGCGCGCCGTCGAAGGCTCGCTCTTGGTGGTCGATGCCTCGCAGGGCGTCGAGGCGCAGACCCTGGCCAATGTCTATCAGGCCATCGACGCCGGGCATGAAATCGTGCCGGTCCTCAACAAGATCGACCTGCCCGCCGCCGAACCCGAACGCGTGCGCGAACAGATCGAGGACGTGATCGGCATCGACGCCTCGAATGCCGTGCTGATCTCGGCCAAATCCGGCTTCGGCATCCCCGAGGTGCTGGAAGCCATCGTCACCCGCCTGCCCGCGCCCAAGGGCGATCGCAACGCCCCGCTCAAGGCCATGCTGGTCGATAGCTGGTACGACAGCTATCTCGGCGTCGTCGTCATGATCCGCGTCATCGACGGCGTGATCCGCAAGGGCGACCGCATCCGCATGATGCAGACCGGCGCGGTCTACGGCGTCGACAAGCTGGCGGTGCTGAAGCCGCAGATGGTGGACATCGACGAACTGGGCCCGGGCGAGATCGGCATCTGGACCGGCTCGATCAAGCAGGTCCGCGACACCCGGGTCGGCGACACCATCACCAGCGAGAAAAAGGGCACCGAGGTCGCGCTGCCCGGCTTCAAACCGGCGCAGCCGGTGGTGTTCTGCGGCCTGTTCCCGGTCGATGCCAACGATTTCGAATCGCTGCGCGACGCCATCGAGAAACTGCAACTGAACGACGCCAGCTTCAGCAGCGAGATGGAAACCTCGGCCGCGCTGGGCTTTGGCTTTCGCTGCGGTTTTCTGGGCCTCTTGCACCTCGAAGTGATCCGCGACCGGCTGGAACGCGAATACGATCTCGACCTCATCACCACCGCGCCCTCGGTCGTCTACAAGATCTTCCTACGCGACGGCTCGATGGTCGAACTGCACAACCCCGCCGACATGCCCGACCCCACCACGGTCGATCATATCGAGGAACCGCGCATCAAGGCCACCATCATGGTGCCCGACGATTACCTCGGCGATGTGCTCAAACTCTGCCAGGACCGCCGCGGCATCCAGGTCGAACTGACCTATGCCGGCAACCGGGCGATGGTGGTCTATGACCTGCCGCTCAACGAGGTGGTGTTCGACTTCTATGACCGGCTGAAATCCGTCACCAAGGGCTACGCCAGCTTCGACTACCAGATCACCGGCTACCGCGAGGACAATCTGGTCAAGATGACCGTGCTGGTGAATGCCGAGATCGTCGATGCGCTCTCCATGATGGTGCACCGCGACCGCGCCGAGCAGCGCGGCCGTGCCATGTGCGAAAAGCTCAAGGAACTGATCCCGCGGCATATGTTCATGATCCCGATCCAGGCCGCCATCGGCGGCAAGGTCATCGCCCGCGAGACCCTCTCGGCGCTCAGGAAGGACGTGACCGCCAAATGCTACGGCGGCGACGCCACCCGCAAGCGCAAGCTGCTGGACAAGCAAAAGGCCGGGAAGAAGAAGATGCGCCAGTTCGGGAAAGTCGAGATCCCGCAATCGGCGTTTATTAGCGCGTTGAAGATGGATTCGTAAACGCCGACTCGCCGGATGTAGGGTGCGTGCTTGCACGCACCTTGCGGGGCCGTGGTGCGTGCAAGCACGCACCCTACGCGCCGCGCGCCCGGTCGCGGTGGATGGACGAGAACGGCCATTGTTCGGGCGCCTCGACCAGCCCGTGTTTCACCGGGTTGTTCTGGCAATAGGCCAGGTGGGCGCGATAATCCGCGTCGTCACGGATGTGATGCTCCCAGAACCGCCGCTGCCAGATGCCGCGCTCATGGCGGGCCAGATGGCTGGCTCTCAGCCCGCGCCGTGCCAATCCCATCGAGAACCGCGATTTGATGAGGCGCCAGCGCAGCGAATAATCGCTGTCGCGTTCGGGCAGGGTCCAGACGCAATGCAGATGGTCGGGCAGCACGACAAAGGCGTCGATGGTGAAAGGGCGTTCGCGCTGCGTCAGGGCGATGGCCAGACGCAGCCGCGCGACCTCGTCGCACAGCAGCGTGCTGCCGCGCTCGGCGAGGCTGACGGTGAAGAACACACTGGCTCCGGGAATTCTGACGCGGCGATACTGGGACATGCCGCTATCGAAGCGGATCGTGCTGAAGATAACGTTAACGCCGTAGGGTGCGTGCTGGCACGCACCTTGCCCGGCGCAGGGGTGGTGCGTGCCAGCACGCACCCTACGATCCGCACCTCTCGGCATCCCGCACCAGCCGTCCGTTCCCGCAATCGTGGAATCCTGCGGCCGGGGTTGCCGCCGGGTCCGGGCCGGCAAAGGCCCAGAGCATCCCCGCCAGCCCCGCGGCCGCCAGCGCCGCCAGCATCACCCCCGGCCCGCCGCGCCGCACCCGGCGCAAGGGGGATTTGCCCCGCGGGTTGGGCGCGATGGTTTCCAGTCGGCGTAGCGCGCGGGCGCGTTTGAGGCGGTGAAACAAGGCAGGGCCCCGGGTGGTTGACCGGGTCAGCCTGCCGGGCCATCGCGGCGAGAATGGGGCGAGCGGCGGGCTCAGCCCCGGGGGGCAAGTCTTGACAAAAGGTTAACGCCCCCGGTCAAGCCTTTGAAATCACGCGGTGCACGGGCCTGTCCCATCGTGGGACAGCCTATTCCGCCGCCTGCCGGACCACCGGGGCGGCCAGGGTGCCGTCCTCCTCGATCTCGGGCAGCCCCTCGCGCGACAGCAGCACCGCCACCGGCCGGGCCGCCGGAATATGCGAGCAGACGATCATCGTCGCCACCATGATCGGCACCGCCAGGAACATCCCCGGAATCCCCCAGAGCGCCCCCCAGAAGCTGAGCGAAACGATGATCCCGAACGACGAGACCCGCAGCGCCCGCCCCATCAGCATCGGGTCGATCACCGAGCCCAGCACGAACTGGATCATCCCCGCCAGCACGAACACCAGCAGCGCCGTCGCCGGTTCGGGCACCTGGATCAGCGCCACCAGCCCCAGCAGGATCGTGGCGATGATCGACCCGACCGAGGGGATATAGTTCAGCACGAAGGTCAGGATCGCCATCGGCCCGGCGAAATCCAGCCGGAACCCCTCCATCAGCAGATAGACCGCGACCGCCGTCGCCACCGAAACCCCGGTTTTCACCAGCAGATAGTGATTCACCCGCCGCACGATCGACTGGATGATCCGCCCGACCCGCGCCGCCTGCGCCTTGTCGTGCAGCAGGTTCTCCAGCTTGGTATTGAACCACAGCCGTTCGGCGAACAGGAAGCCGACGAACAGAATCACCAGCGTCGTCGCCGACAGCAGGTTCGAGGCCTGCCCGGCCAGCGTGCTGAGATAGCCCGACACCTCGATCGAGCGGATCGAGGCCTCGACCATCTGCTCGGCCTCAGGCGAGATCCAGCGCGCCAGCCGCGCCATGGCGGTGATCGCCTGATCGGTATAGCCCACCGTCGTCGTCACCACGGTGTTGACCTGGCTGATGATGATCCCCGACAGGGTCAGCAGCAGCACCGCGATCAGGGTGAAGGCGCCCATCGAGGCCAGCCAGTTGGTGATCTTCCAGCTTCCGAACCTGAGGCGCGAGAAGGCGTTGATCGCATCGGCCGTCAGCGCAAAGAGGATGATGGCGATGACCAGCGAGATCAGGATGAAGCGCGCCTGCACCAGCAGGAACAGGATCATCGAAAAGGCGATGATACCCAGAAACCAGGTCTGCAGCCGGTATCGCTCGACCAGGGCGAGGCGGTGTGGCGGGCTGATGTCCGGGGCGGAATGGTCGATCTCGTGCGGGGTCATGGGCGCCTGAAAAAACGGGGTTGGCCCCAGACTAGGGCGCGGCGGGGCGCGTGACAACCGCCATCGCCGGGCCGATCACCGCGGCGTCAACGGGCGAGCGGCCGCAGGGCGCCCGCGAGGGCGGGAACCAGATCGCCATAGCCGGTCAGGCGCCGCTCATAGGCCAGCCCCAGCCGTTCCGCCGCCGCCTGCGCCTTGAGATCCAGCGCCGGATCGTCGATCTGCGCCAGATAGATCAGCCGCTCGTAATTGCCGAACATCATCGGGATCAGCTCGGGGTGGCGGTCAAAGCCCATCGGCTTCCAGACAAAGGCGTCGAACTGCCGGACCAGAAAATCGGTGAGATAGAAGGCGGTGAATTCGGTCTCTGCCTTCGCTGCAAAATCGGCGTTTCCGGCAAAGAAGGAATAGCAATGCGGGCCCTCGACCATCTCGACGCCCAGCGTGTCGCAGCGCGCCTGCAACAGCCCGCCGGTGCCGCAATCGGCATAGACGACGAAGATCGACGCATAATCCGGGCGGAACTTCTCGACCGCGGCCTCGACGGCATCGGGGATGCGGTCCGGCCAGAGGTGCAGGTTGGCGGGCAGGCATTGCAGGTCGAGATGGGTCCAGCCGTTGGCCGCCTTGATCGCCAGGATCTCTGTCGCCAGGGCGCCGCAGGCCAGCGCCAGCACCTTGCCGCCGCCCTGCGCCTGCAGCCCGTCGTCGGGCGTTTGCGCGTCTGAGGGCGGCTGCTGGGTCATGGTGTCAGCTCTCGCCGTCGGCGGCGCGGGCCAGTGCCGGGCGGATACGGCTTTGCAGCACCTCCTCGGTCAGGGGCCCGGCATGGCGCATCAGGATATTGCCCTCGCCATCCAGAACGAAGGTTTCGGGCAGGCCGACAACGCCCCAGTCCAGCCCCATCCGGGCCCGGGGATCGGCGCCGATGGCGGCATAGGGATTGCCCAGATCCTCGAGGAACTCCATCGCCCGCCCGGGCTCGTCGCGGTAGTTGACGCCCAGCACGGTGATCCCCTCTTCGGCGAGGGCCGTGACCAGCGGATGCTCGGCCCGGCAGGGCGGGCACCAGGAGGCCCAGAAATTCACCAGCGTGATCTCGCCCGAGCGCAGCATGGCGTCGGTAAACAGCGGCAGGTCCTCCAGTTGCGCCAGCTCGACCGTTGGCGCCTGGTGCCCGGCGCGGGCCGAGGGCAGGTCGTTGCGGTCCTGGCGGAAGTTGCCGAAGGCGACGAAGGCGACGAAGCCGGCCAGCAAGACGGGGGGCAGGATCAGCAGGGGGTTGATCTTCATGTCAGCCTCGGTTCTGGCGTTGTTCAAGGGTGGCGAGCGCGCGCCGGACGCGGCGGCTGCGCGCCCAGCTCCACCCGATCAGCGCGCCGATCAGGCCCAGCGAGACCGCGTAGGCCAGCAGCACTTCGGTGGCATAGGTTCCAAGATCAGGCATCAGGCACGGGCCCTTTCACGGGTCATCAGGGCGCGGGTCCGGCGGGCGCGGATTTCCGTCCGCGTTCCCGCCAGCACCAGCGCGAGGAACAGCAAGCCAAAGCCGGTCATGCACAGATAGAGCGGCAGTTTATAGGTCATGTCCATCCGCGTCCCCGGCGCCACGCTGAGCGAGGCGCCCTGGTGCAGCCCCTGGTTCCACAGCAGCGCCGCATAGCGCGACAGCACCGCGAACACGCTGCCGACAAGGCACAGCACGGCGGTCAGGTCGGCGGCGGTATCGGGGTCTTCGATCGCCGACCACAGCGCGATATAACCGATATAGAACAGGAACAGGATCAGGAACGAGGTCAGGCGCGGGTCCCAGGCCCACCAGGTGCCCCACATCGGCTGGCCCCAGACCGCCCCGGTGAACAGGGCGATGAGCGTCATGGTCGCGCCGACCGGCCCGGCGGCCTTGGCGGCCAGGGCGCTGACATGGTGGCGGCGCACCAGCCAGACCAGCGAGGCGACCAGCATCATCACCCAGGCATTGATCGCCATCAGCGCCGAGGGCACATGCAGGAAGATGATCTTGACCGTGGCGCCCTGACGGAAATCGTCGGGCGTCAGGAAAAAGCCCCAGATCAGGCCGACAACGATGCAGCCAGCCGCTAGTGCGGCGCTGAGCGGCATGAGCCAGCCCGACAGCCGCATGAACTTGACCGGATTGGCGTATTCCCAGAGCGAGGCCATGCAGATTTCCTAGCGTGTGCGGGGCCGGGTCTCAAGCCACGGCGTTGTGATCCTTAGCGCAGATTGATGCGCAGGGCGAAGGCTGCGGCGAAGGGTAGCAGGGCGACCGACCCGGCGGTGATCCCGGCGAGCAGCAGCAGCGGCGTGCTGGCGTCCAGCCCCTGCGCCGCGCGGGTGACGGATTGTGCGCCAAACACCAGCGTCGGCACATAGAGCGGCAGGACCAGCAGCGACAACAACAGCCCGCCGCGTTTCAGCCCGACGGTGAGGGCGGCGCCGAAGGCGCCAATCATGCTCAACGCCGGGGTGCCGATCAGCAGCGAGTCGGTCAGCGTGGCATAGCCGGGGCCCGGCAGGTTCAGCAGGATGCCCAGCACCGGCGCGACCATCGCCAGCGGCAGGCCGGTGGTGATCCAATGCGCCAGGGCCTTGACGGCCACGACGCCCTCGAGCGGGATCGGCGAGGTGGCGAGCAGGTCCAGCGATCCGTCCTCGTGATCCAGCGCAAACAGCCGGTCCAGCGACAGCAGGCACGCCAGCAGCGCCCCCACCCAAAGGATCCCCGGCGCGATGATCCCCAGCGTTGCCGGGTCGGGGCCCACGCCCAGCGGCACCAGCACAGCGAGGATCAGAAAGAACCCCAGCCCTAGCCCCAACCCGCCCCCGGCGCGGAATGCCAGCCGCAGGTCGCGGATCAGCAGCGCGATCACAGGAACACCGCGTCAAACCCGGGGTCAGGCGCCAGCACCGCCTTGAACGGCGCGAGGTCCAGCACCCGTGCCTCGGCCAGTCCGAGGTCGATATGCGTGGCCAGCAAGGCCGCACCGCCGGTGGCCAGATGCGCCCGCACCACCGCGGCGAAAAGCGCCACCGAAGCCGTGTCGAGCGAGACCGTCGGTTCGTCCAGCACCCAGAGCCAGCGCCCCGTGACCAGGAGCCGCGCCAGCCCCAGCCGCCGCTTCTGCCCGGCCGAGAGATGTTGCGCCTGACGATCGGCAAGATCGGTCAGGTTCATCGCCGCCAGCGCCGCGCCGATTCCGCCCTGGCCGTGGATCGCCGACCAGAAGGTCAGGTTCTCGGCCACGGTCAGCGTGGCCTTCAGCCCGTCGGCATGGGCGCCGTAGGCCATCTGTTCGGGCGGGCAGGATATCGTGCCGCGCAGCGGCGGCTGCAGCCCGGCCAGCGTACGCAGCAGCGTGGTCTTGCCGCAGCCGTTCGGACCGCGCACCACCAGCGCCTCGCCGCTGACGACGGCAAAGCTCAGCCCCTCGATCAGGGGCAGCCCGCCCCGGGCGCAGGCCAGATCTGTCACGCGCAATTCCATGCCGCCGCCATATCCGCTTCGCGCGATCCCTGCAAAGGAAAGCCGCGCCCTGCTTCATCTTGCCTCAAATACTCACGGGGATTTTCAAGGGGGGCGTACCCCCCTTGAAGCAGGGGGTTCGGGGGGCGGCAGCCCCCCGCGGCCCTGTCAGACGTTCATCAGCAGGTGCTCGCGCTCCCAGGGGCTGATGACCTGCTGGAATTCCTTGTATTCGTGCCGCTTGACCGAGGCATAGAGCGCCACGAAATCCGGGCCCAGCACCTCTGTCATCGCCGCGTCCTCTTCCAGGAGGTCGATGGCGTCGGACAGGTTCAGCGGCAGCTCGTCCTCGCCCATATAGGCGTTGATGCGGCATTCGGGGCGCGGGTTGCGCGCTTCCTTGAGGCCGAGATAGCCGCAGGCCAGCGAGGCGGCAAAGCCGAGGTAGGGGTTGCAATCCATCCCCGCCAGCCGGTTCTCGACGCGGCGCGCCTCGGGCCCGGAAATCGGCACGCGCAGGCCGGTGGTGCGGTTGTCGCGGCCCCATTCCAGATTGATCGGCGCCGCGAAATCCGGGACGTAGCGGCGATAGCTGTTCACATAGGGCGCCAGCAGGGCGATGGCGGCGGGCAGGTGGTTCTGCATCCCGGCGATGAAATGCAGGAAGGCCGGGGTTTCCGAGCCGTCGTCAGCGGAAAAGATGTTGCGGCCGGTGTTGATGTCCACGACCGAGTGGTGGATGTGCATGGCCGATCCGGGCTCGCCCTCGATCGGTTTGGCCATGAAGGTGGCAAAGCAATCGTGGCGCAGCGCCGCCTCGCGGATCATGCGCTTGAAGAAAAAGATGTGGTCGGCCAGATCGACCGGATTGCCGTGTGCTAGGTTGATCTCGACCTGCCCGGCGCCGCCTTCCTGCAGGATGCCGTCGATCTCGAGCCCCATGGCTTCGGCGTAATCATAGATGTCGTCGATGACCTTGCCGTATTCATCGACCGCCGACATGGAATAGGCCTGTTTGGCCGCTGCCTTGCGGCCCGAGCGCCCCATCGGTGGCACGATCGGCATGTTGGGGTCGATGTTGCGTTCGACGAAATAGAACTCCATCTCGGGCGCGACGACGGGTTGCCAGCCTTCGGCGGCATAGAGCGCCAGCACCCGTTTCAGCACGTTGCGCGGTGCGGTCTGCACCGGTTCGCCGCGCTGGTTGAAGGCATCGTGAATGATCTGCAGCGTGATGTCGTTGGTCCAGGGCGCCGCGGTGGTGGTCGAGAAATCCGGCACCAGCGTCATGTCCGGTTCCTTGTATTCGTCCTCGCCGCCCGGGGCATTGGCCCATTCGCCGGTGATGGTCTGCAGGAAGATCGAGGTCGGCAGATAGAAATGCGTCTGCGTGTCGAACTTTATCGCGGGCATGGCCTTGCCGCGCGCCACGCCGGCAATGTCGGGCAGGATGCATTCGATTTCGTCGAGCCGGCGTCCGGCGAGGAAATCGCGGGCGGCATCGGGGATCTTGGAGGTCCAGTTGGTCATGGTGTTGAAACCTTTGGAATGTCAGTTATCCGGCCGCCTGAGGTGCGGCAGCCCGGAAAAAATCGGCGATCTGGTCGGCGATGCGGGCGTTGTCGAGCGGGGCGCCAAGCCGCGCCCGGGCTTCGGCCAGGACCGCGTCGGGCACCACGCCCTTGCCGCGTTTCTCGATCAGGCCCTCGACGAAATCGTCGCCGAATTCGGGATGGGCCTGCACCGAATAGCCGGTCTTGCCATAGGCCAGCCCGGCGTATTGGCAAAAGGGCGAGGTGGCGATGGTGCGGGCGCCGGGCGGGGGCTGCACCACCTGATCCTGATGCCAGGCGTTGATGCGCAGCGTCTCGCCGTCGAAATCGTATTCCGTGGGGCCGGTAGACCAGCCGCCCTGGAATTTCTCGACCTTGCCACCCAGCGCCTGGGCCATGATCTGGTGGCCAAAGCAGACCCCGGCCACCGGCACCCCGGCGGCAAAGGCGTTGCGGATGAATTCTTCCAGCGGGGCGATGAAGGGGTGATCCTCGTAGACGCCATGCCGCGAGCCGGTGATCAGCCAGCCATCGCAGTCATGGACCGAGGCGGGGAATTGCATGTCCAGCACGCGGTAGGTGGCAAAGTCGAACCCGTGACCGTCCAGCAGGCGCTGGAACATGTCGGGATAATCGCCCTGATCGAGCAGGGCTTCGGGCGCGTCGCCGGTTTGCAGGATGCCGATTTTCATCATCGCCTCAGACAGTATCGAGATAAAGGTCGAGAACCTCTTCGGGGGCCAGTTCGGCCATGTAGCGGATCTCCTGCCGTTTGGTGCGCACCAGATTGTCGATCAGTTGCGGCGTGAAGATACGTTTCATTTCGGGGCTGGTCTCAAAGGCCTCGAGGGCATCCTGCCACGTCACCGGCATTTGCGGAAGGTCGAGTTCATAGGCATTGCCGGTGATCGGCGGCGGCGGGGTCAACTGGTCCTCGATCCCCATCAGCGCCGCGCCCAGAACCCCGGCCATCATCAGATAGGGGTTGATGTCGCCGCCCGCCACGCGATGCTCGATCCGCCGGGCCTTGCGGTTGCCCGAGGGGATGCGCAGCGCCGCAGTGCGGTTCTCATAGGCCCAGCAGATGCCGTTGGGGGCATGGGCCTCGGGGACCAGACGGTCATAGCTGTTGGCATGCGGCGCCAGCAGCAATGTCGAACCCGGCAGCGCCTGCAGGCAACCGGCGACGGCGTTGTGCAGCAGGGGCGAACCTGCATGCGTGCCGTCGTTGAACAGGTTGCGCCCCTCGTCATCGATGATCGAGAAATGCATGTGCATGCCGTTGCCGGGCCAGTTGTCATAGGGCTTGGCCATGAAGCTGCCGGCAAAGCCGTGTTTGCGCGCCAGCCCCTTGACCAGCATCTTGAACAGCCAGGTATCGTCGGCGACCTTGAGCACGTCGTCCGAATGCAGCAGATTGACCTCGAACTGCCCCGGTCCGGCCTCGGAGATGGCGGTGTCGGCGTCGATGTCCATCATCTCGCAGGCGTCGTAGAGGTCGGTGAAGAACCGGTCGAAGGCATCGAGCGCGCGCAGGGCCAGGGTCTCGGCGCCGGGGCGGCGTTTGCCTGAGCGGGGGCTGGGGGGCACGCGGAATTCGCGGCCGGAATCATCGATCAGATAAAATTCCAGCTCGGTCGCGCAAACCGGGCGCATGCCTTTTTCGTGGAACCGCTTGACCACCCGCGCCAGCGCGTGGCGGGGGTCGCCCTCGAACGGGGTGCCGTCGTCGTGGAACATCCAGATCGGCAGCAGGGCTGTGGGCGCTTCGAGCCAGGGCATCGGCAGGAAGCCGCGCTCGGTCGGTTTCAGCACGCCGTCGGCATCGCCGCTGTCAAAGACCAGCGGGCTGTCCTCGATGTCTTCGCCCCAGATGTCGAGATTCATCACCGAATAGGGGAAACGGGTGCCTTCTTCGACCAGCTTGTCGGCGAAGCGGCTGGGAATCCGTTTGCCACGGGGCTGACCGTTGAGGTCGGCAGCGGCAACGCGGATTGTACGGACGTCGGTGTGATGGCGCAGCCAATCACGCATGATTCACCTGATATATTGCGGCCGGAACCGGAGCCGGGCACGCGCCGCCCGCGGAAGATGCCGGTTGAGCCGCCGATTGACCGCACCGAACAAGCCGATCACTGCCAGCGTCATCAAGACGAAATACGACCCGACCAGCGGGTAGGCGATGAAGGGGTTGAAGGTCTGCGCGGCAAAATATTGCGCGTAATAGAGGGCGTCGCCCATCTGCTGCCAGGCCGGAAAGGCCGACAGGAACACCAGGGTGGTCGCGTGCAGAAGGAAGATCGCCTCGTTGGTATAGCTGGGCCAGGCAAGGCGCAGCATGGTCGGCCAGACCACGCGGCGGAATTTCGTCCACCCGGTCAGGCCATAGGCATCCGCGGCCTCGAGGTCGCCCTTGGGGATCGACTTCAACGCGCCGTGGAATATCTCGGCGGTATAGGCCGAGGTATTGAGAAACAGCACCAGCAATGCCCCCGCCCAGGCACGGGTCATCCACTGGGTTTCGACGGTCAGTTCGGTGATGCCCAGATCCAGCGTGATCCCGGTGCGCGGCAGCAGCACAAGCGCCTCGTAGACAAAGAAGAACTGCACGAACAGCGGCGAGCCGCGGAACACGAACACAAAGCCGTCGGCCGGGCGGCGCAGCCAGCCGAGGGGGCTGGTCTTGGCCAGCGCCAGTGCCGTGGCGAGGAAAAAGCCGAAGAACAGCGCCAGCGCGGCGAGATAGACGTTCCAGATCAGGCCCGAGGCGATCAGGAACACCTCGTCGCAAAAGGTGATCTCCAGCCCGCGCGGCAGCAGCCGGTCGCCGAATTCGCGGCCCAGCGCGCGCAGGATCAGCCCGTCGAAGCTTTCGGCGCAGGTTCTCATGCCGCGGCCTTTCGCAGGGCTTCGCCGCCCGCCGTGGCCTGGCCATGGCTGAGCCGCTGCATCAGCCGGTCAAAGACCTTCTGGCTGAGCCATGTCAATGTCAGGTAGAACGCCAGCACGCCGAGGAAGTACCACACCCGCCAGTCCGGATGCGGATATTCGTAATGGCCGGTTTTCTGGCCGCCCAGCTCGCGCGCCCAGAACACCACGTCCTGAATGCCCAGCAGGAACAGCAGCGGCGTGGCCTTGGTGAGGATCATCCACAGGTTCGACAGGCCGGGCAGCGCATAGACCCACATCTGCGGCAGCAGGATGCGGCGGAAGGTCTGGCGGCGGGTCATGCCATAGGCCTCGCCGGTTTCGAGCTGGGCCTGCGGGACCGCGGCCATGGCGCCGTGCAGGGTGTTGGCGGCAAAGGCGCCGAACACCAGCGCGAAGGCGATCAGCGCCAGCGCAAAGCCCCAGACATTGTGCATCCAGGCCGGATCGGTGGCCAGTGGCATCTTGGCGGCGGCGCAGACGATGAAATCGTTGCCCTGACGCACCGGTTGGTCCCAGTCGGGGCACAGCAGGCGGTGGCGGGCGTATTCGACGCCTTGATCGATGGCGAAGGGGACGAACAGGAAGAAGATGATGTCGGGCACGCCGCGCACCATCGAGACATAGAGCGTGCCGATGCCGCGCAGCACCATGTTGCCGGAACGCACCGCCAGCGCCCCCAGAAACCCCATGCCCAGCGCCAGCGGCGCGGCAAGCGCCAGCAGCAGCAAGACCACCAGCACCGACCGATAGAGCGCAAGATGCGAGCCGGTGGTCAGGTAGCAGGCCATCCATTGCCAGTCAGGCAGGGTCGTCGGATCTGTACAGAACGCGAACATGGGGCACCGGCTGTTGGCCCCTCGGTCCGAGAACCGGGGGGCCGATGGGTCAGGTCATTCGAAGACCGGAACCTCTGCGCCGAACCACTGGATCAGCAGGGCGTTGAGCGAGCCGTCGGCCTTCATCGAGGCGAGCGCGGCGTCGAACGTGGCGCGCAATTCGGTGTCCGACTGGCGCAGGCCGATCGACACGCCGGCGCCGGGGGTGGGCACCGTGGCCAGGAACACCAGCTCGCCGTTGGATTCGTTGACATAGGTGAGCAGGAAATCGCGGTCGGCCAGCACCGCATCGGCGGTGCCGTTGCGCACGGCGGCGATGGTTTCATCAGCGGTGGGGAATTCGATCAGCGTGGCCGTCGTATCGGAGACCATCGCCGCCTGCATCGTGTTCGATTGCGCGGCGATCACGCCCGATTCCATCACCGAAGCGTCAGCCCCGGCCAGGGCCATATAGGCCGCCGGGTCGGGCAGCTTGTAGGGTTCGGAGAAGGCGATGACCTCGGCCCGGGCTTCGGTTGCGTTCATCCCGGCCATGATGACGTCGTAATTGCCGCCAACGAGGTTGGGGATGATCGAATCCCAGTCGTTTTGCACCCATTCGCAGGTCAGGCTGGCGCGAACGCAGAGTTCGTTGCCCAGATCGATCTCGAATCCGACGAGCTGGTTGGCTTCGTTGAGATAATTGTACGGAGGATAGGCACCTTCGGTGCCGAGGCGGATCACCTGCTGGGCCAGCGCACCAGAGGCGCTGATCGCCAGAATGGCGGCGGAAAGGGCAAGCTTTTTCATGGTCGTAACCTTTGTTGGACTTGGGTTTTGTTATTGCCTCAGGCCGGTTGGCTGGCGCTGAGGAATTGCTTCAGACGCGCCGAGGACGGCGCGCCGAACAGGGTGGCAGGGGGGCCTTGCTCCTCGATCAGGCCCTGGTGCAGAAAGATCGTGTGATCGGACACATCCGCCGCCAGCCGCATGTCATGGGTGACGATCAGCATCGTGCGCCCCTCGTCGGCCAGGGCCTTGATGACGCGGACCACCTCTTGCTCCAGTTCGGGATCGAGCGCCGAGGTCGGCTCGTCGAACAGCAGCGCGCGCGGCTCCATGCACAGCGCCCTGGCGATGGCGGCGCGTTGCTGCTGCCCGCCCGACATCTGCGCGGGATAGACATGGGCCTTGTCGCCGATCCCGACCTTGTCGAGCAGGGCGCGGGCGCGGTCCTCGACCCGGGTGCGGTCTTGTTTCAGCACGGTCAGCGGGGCCTCCATGACGTTTTGCAGCACCGTCATGTGCGACCACAGGTTGAAATTCTGGAACACCATCGACAGGTTGGTGCGAATCCGGGCGACCTGGGCGCGGTCTGCGGGCTGACGGCCCATGCCCGTGCCGCGCCAGCGCACGCTTTCGCCTTCGAACAGGATTTCGCCCTGCTGGCTGTCCTCGAGCAGGTTGCAGCACCGCAGCAGCGTGGATTTCCCCGAACCCGACGAGCCGATCAGCGAGATGACCTGACCGGGCATGGCCCGGACATCGACGCCCTTGAGAACCTCGAGCGCGCCGTAAGCCTTGTGCAATCCGCGGATCTCGATCACCGGAACGGCGGGCGAGACGGCGGCAGGGGCGGGGCTGGCGACGGTCAAGGGCTCTCCATCAATATTTGATCATATTTTGCACTAGGGCGCATTTCATCTCGGAATGCAACGGTGGAATGACGATTCTGTCAACGGCTTCGCGCGCGGGGGCGATAGCGGTGGCGCGGCGTCGGGGTGACGATGCGGGCCAAAAGCGCGCCGGTGACGAAACCGCCCAGATGTGCCTCCCAGGCGAGCATTCCGCCAACCAGCGCCCAAAGCAGCACGTTCATCACCACCAGCCCGATAATCAGGCGGATCGGCTGATCCAGCGAGGCACGCTGCGCGCGGCGGCGCTGGATGTCCCAATAGATCGTCATGCCGAACAATCCGAACACCACGCCCGAGGCGCCCAGCATCGGCGCCTCGCCCCCGTTGAGCAGGGCAAAGGCGCCCGCCGCGCCGATGGCGCAGAGCGCGAAGGCCAGCGCAAAGCCGCTCTGACCCAGCCGCAGCACGGTTTCGCGCCCCAGATGCAGCAGGATCAGCATGTTAAAGACCATGTGCAGGAACCCGCCATGCAGGAAGGCATAGCTGAGGAACATGGTGAATCGCTGGCCGGGAAAGATCGGGCCCCAGTCGCCCAGCAATCCCGGCCAGAAGGCGCCGTACAGGATCGCCGTACGCCGCAACGCGCCAAAGGCGAAGAACGGCGATTCCGCGAGGGTGAACGCGGTTTCGAACAGGGCGCAGAAGCCGACGATCCACAGCAGGACCGGGGCAGGGCGTACCTCTGGGGGGCGGAAGTTCTGGGTCATGCCAGAGGCATGGCAGGCGCCGCGCGGTCTCGCAAGATGGAACGCAGGGTCAGTAGCCGGTGGCGCGCCAGATCGCGCCGAAGGTGGCGCCGATGATCCGCAGGTCGTAGCCAAGGGTCAGCCGCTGCGCATAGCGGTGATCGAGGACCGCGCGCAGATCAAAGCTCTCCTCGTTGCGCGCCGTCACCTGCCAGAGGCCGGTGATGCCGGGGCGCAGGCCCAGATAGGCCTCTGGCGTCAGATAGAGCGGCAGTTGCGCGGGCAGCATGGGGCGCGGGCCAACCAGGCTCATGTCGCCCTTGAGAACATTGAGGATCTGCGGAAGTTCGTCCATCGAGGTCTTGCGCAGCAACCGGCCGACCGGGGTGATGCGCGGATCCCGCTTGAGCTTTTGCGTCAGATTCCATTCCGTGCGCAGCGCCGGGTCGCGGTCGAGGAATTCCTCGAGCCGGTTCTCGGCGCCGATCACCATGGTCCGCAGCTTCAACATGCGGAAGCGACGGCCGTGCTGGCCTAGACGGTCCTGCGTATAAAAGGGATTGCCGCTTTCGATCCAGAGCGCGGCTGCGAGCAGCACCAGAACCGGCGCGGCGAGGACAAGCGCCACGCTCGCCAGGGCAATGTCGAGCATCCGTTTGCCGACAACGGCATAGGCCGAGCCGAGCGCGGGCAGCGCAACCGAACGCTGCGGCACGCGGATCGGCGCCGAGGGGGCAGCAGGCATAGGCCCGAGATCGACCCCGGTGAGGTCGGGCAGGGCACGATAGTGCAGGGTCATTTGGCAGCACCCAGGTAGAGGGCGGACCCGGTAGCCACCCCCCCAGGTGCCGACCGAAAATCCTTGATCCTCGTTTTAGCCGTTATCCGGGCGTATAAAAAACAAATTGAGGCGAAATTGCCGCAATTGCACGGTAAACTGTTTGTTTCCATTTTGTCGCCAGCGCGTGCCGAGGCAAATTGCGTTGCTTCCTGCAAAAAACCGCTGGAAAATATGCGAAGCGCGACGATCCGGGCGAGGGTTCCCTCGGGTCAGTTTGCGGTCGATACAGGCGGCGGTGAACGGAGAGTTCATCCTCAAGGTTATTGATTCCAGACTTTCACAACCTAAAGGCGTGTTGCGCGAATCACTCTGATCGGTCGCCCGGGCCGGGGGCTGCGGGCTCTGCCCTGAAAGCGCCGCGAGAATTTGGTATTGGTGACAAAGTTGCCCTATATCCGGGGCAGGATGTCGGCGCTGAAGGCGGGCGGCGGCGTGGCAACAACCGGAACCGGCATGGTACAGGCGCTGAACTATTATCTGGATCACTTCGGGCTGCGCGAACGCCCGTTCGCGCTGGCCCCCGATCCCGAATTCCTGTTCTGGTCGCCCGAGCATCGCGGCGCCTATGCGATGCTGGACTACGGGCTTTCGACGCGCGCACCCATCACCCTGCTGACCGGCGAGATCGGCGCGGGCAAGACCACGCTGCTGCACCATTTCATCAACAGCCTCGACGATGGCGTCACCATCGGCATGATCTCGAACGCGCGGCCAGGGGTGAACGACATCCTGCGCCGGGTCTGCGCGGCGCTGGGGCTGACCGTCGCGCCGGGGGCCGACAGTTCGGATGTCTTTGCGGTGATCCAGGATTTTCTGCTGGCCGAGCACCGCGCGGGCAACCATGTGCTGTTGGTGATCGACGAGGCGCAGAACCTCAACCGCGATGCGCTGGAAGATCTGCGCATGCTGACCAACATCAACGCCGGGCGCGACGAGGTGCTGCAACTGCTGCTGGTCGGTCAGCCGGAGCTGCGTGCCATGGTGCGGCGCCCGGATCTGATCCAGTTCGCGCAGAGGGTCGCCGCCAGCTATCATCTGCCGCGCCTCGATGCGGCCTCGACCGGCGGCTATATCGCCGCGCGAATCCGGCATGCGGGGGGCAATCCGGCGATCTTCAGCCGTCAGGCGGCGGAACTGATCCACGAGGCGACCGGCGGCGTGCCGCGGCTGATCAACCAGTTGTGCGACCTGTCGCTGACCTATGCCTATGCCGCGCAGGCACCGATGGTGAAGCGCGACACGGTGGCCCAGGTGCTGGCCGACGGCGTGTTCTTTGGCGCGGGCGAGGCGCCGCAGGCCTAGGACAGGGGCCGCGGGCTTGACTTCGTGGCGCCGACAAGGTGTATCCGGTCCGTCCCATCACTCACGCCGGAGCCCGCGATGCACCCCTACCGCAGCCATACTTGCGCCGATCTGAACACAGCGCATGTCGGCGATACCGTCCGGCTGGCGGGATGGGTCCACCGGGTGCGCGACCACGGCGGCGTGCTGTTCATCGACCTGCGCGACCATTACGGCATCACCCAGGTGCTGGCCGACAGCGACAGCCCGGCCTTTGCCGCGCTGGAGAAAGTGCGCGCGGAATGGGTGATTTCCCTCGACGGGCTGGTCAAGGCGCGCGATGCCGCGCTGATCAACGCCAAGATCCCGACCGGTGCCATCGAGGTCTATGTCCGTGACGTGCGGGTGCTGGGCGAGGCGGGGGAACTGCCGCTGCCGGTGTTCGGCGAGCCGGATTACCCTGAGGAAACGCGCCTGACCTACCGCTTTCTCGACCTGCGGCGCGAGGGGCTGCACAACAACATGATGCTGCGTTCGAATGTCGTGCGCTCGATCCGCAACCGGATGTGGGACGCCGGGTTCAACGAATTCCAGACGCCGATCATCACCGCCTCCAGCCCCGAGGGCGCGCGCGACTTTCTGGTGCCGTCGCGGCTGCATCCGGGCAAGTTCTATGCCCTGCCGCAGGCGCCGCAGCAGTTCAAGCAGCTCATCATGGTGGCCGGGTTCGACCGCTATTTCCAGATCGCGCCGTGTTTCCGCGACGAAGACCCACGCGCCGACCGCTCGCCGACCGATTTCTATCAGCTCGATGTCGAGATGTCCTTTGTCGAGCAAGAGGACGTCTTTGCCGCCGTGCAGCCTGTGATTCAGGGCCTGTTCGAGGAATTCGGCAAGGGCAAGCGGGTGGATGCCGACTGGCCGCGCATCGCCTACCGCGACAGCCTGCTGTGGTATGGTTCGGACAAGCCCGACCTGCGCAACCCGATCAAGATGCAGGTGGTCAGCGAGCATTTCCGCGGTTCCGGTTTCGCCATCTTCGCCAAGCTGCTGGAGAACGAAGGCACCGAAATCCGCGCCATCCCGGCGCCGACCGGCGGCAGCCGCAAGTTCTGCGACCGGATGAACGCCTTTGCCCAGGCGCAGGGGCTGCCGGGGATGGGGTATATTTTCTGGCGGAAAGGCGACGAATCCCGTGAAGAAAAGGAAATTCTTGTAGCTGAAGCCGACCGGATCTTTTCTGCTTTGAAGGCATATCCCAAAGAAGGGCAGAGCGACCCTGTATTTTTGCAAATGGTTCAACGCGTTAGGGAAATAGCCTCGGAAATTTCTGAATACGCCGAGCGCGTAGAAGCGAGAACCGCCTTCATTAAAGAGATGACCGCGCTATTGAGCAATGAGCGTCCGGCCGAGACTTGGGGTGCTGCGGCGAAGCTCATTAAGAATTTTGACCCCGATATCGAAGCCGCGGGTCCTTTGGCGAAAAACATCGGCCCTGAACGGACCGAGGCCATACGCCAGCAACTCGGTCTTGGTGTCGGCGATGCCGCCTTCTTCCTCGGCGGCAAGCCCGAGACCTTCGAGGCCGTCGCGGGTCGCGCCCGCACGGAAATCGGGCGTGAACTCGGGCTGATCGACGAAAACCAGTTCAAATTCGCCTGGATCGTCGATTTCCCGATGTACGAGAAGACCGACGAGGGCAAGATCGACTTCAGCCACAACCCGTTCTCGATGCCGCAGGGCGGGCTGGAGGCACTGCAGGGCGATCCGCTGAGCGTCTATGCCTATCAATACGACCTGGCCTGCAACGGCTATGAGCTGATCTCGGGCGGTATCCGCAACCACAAGCCGGAGATCATGTTCAAGGCGTTCGAGCTGGCGGGCTATCCGGCGTCGGAGGTGGAAAAGCGGTTCGGCGGCATGGTCAAGGCGTTCAAATACGGCGCCCCGCCGCACGGGGGCTGCGCGGCCGGCATCGACCGGATCGTCATGCTGCTGGCCGATACGGCGAACATCCGCGAGGTCATCATGTTCCCGATGAACCAGCGCGCCGAGGATTTGATGATGAACGCCCCGTCAGAGCCGACCAACGAGCAGATGCGCGAATTGCGGCTGCGGGTACTGCCCAAGGACTGATTACCAGTCGGGGATGTTCCACCGCTGCCGGAAGTCCTGGGCGCGCTGGATCAGGAATTCCTCGAACACGCGCAGTTTGCGCGGCTTGTGCCGGTGCCGGGGGTGCAGGATATGCGCCTGGACCCCCTCGGTCCGGTAGGCATCGAGCACCGGCACCAGCCGCCCCTCGCGCACCTCGCGGAACACCATGTAGTTGCCGACCTGCATCAGCCCCGCCCCGGCCAGAACGGCGGTCTTGGCGGCATCGGCGGCATCAAAGGTGAGGGCGCTCTGCGGCACGAAGCTGCGCTGCTGCCCGTCTATCCGATAGGTCCAGGAAACCGGCAAGCCGTTGCGTGGCGACTGGAAGCCGACGCATTTGTGCTGCGCCAGATCGTCCGGCGTCAGGGGCGTACCGTAGCGTTCCAGATAGGTGGGCGCGGCGATGGTCAGCATTGGCAGCTTGCCGACCGGACGGGCGATCAGATCGCTGTCGGGCAGCGGGCCGACATAGAGCGCGACATCCAGCCCCTGGGCGACGAAATCCGGCATTTCGTTGCGCGACAGGATTTCGAGCTGCAGCCCGGGGTGACGGTCCAGAAAGGCGGGCAGGGCGGGGGCGACGATGATCCGGGCGATCCCTGAGGGCAATTGTACGCGCAACCGGCCCCGCACGGCGCGTTCGGCGCTGCCGATCTCGGCCTCCATCTCCTCGACCTCGGACAGGATGCGGCGCGCGCGGTCGAGATACATCAGCCCGTCATCGGTCAGCCGCAACCGGCGTGTCGTGCGCTCGAGCAATTGCACGCCGAGATAGCTTTCGAGTTCCGCCACCGTGGCCGAGGCCGCGCCCCGCGCAAAGCCGAGGTCGGTCGAGGCGGCGGTCAGGCTGCCCAGTTCGGCAACCCGGACGAAGAGCCGCATGGCGCGCAGGTGATCCATCGAGATTGTCCGATAATCGCAGAGACTGATTTCAGTTTGTCACCATTTTCCAGAGAGAAAAAGCCCTGTATTTTGCCCTCATTCGCCCGGTGACGGGCCTATTGATGGAGAAAGACATGAACGCCCAAACCGATTTCAAACCCGCTGACGCTGCGGTCCGCGATCTGTATTACGCGGTACACAAGGGGCTCCGGCTGGCCAATGCGCGTCTGCTGATCGCGCTGGGCCAGTCGGACCCTGCCGATGACGGCGAGGTGCAGGCGGTGTTGGGCAAGCTGGCCCAGCATCTCGACATCTGCCTTGCGCATCTCAAGCACGAGAACGCCAAGATCCATGCGGTGGTCGATGCCCGGGTGCCGGGTGGGACCGATCACGCCGACGAGGACCATGAGCATCACCTGCAAAGCTTTATCGAGCTGCGCCAACTGGCCGAGGCGGTCGCGGTGGCCGATGAGGCCGGGCGCGCGGATGGGCTGCGGCGCCTCTACCAACGTTTCGCGCTGTTCGTCGCCGAGGATTTCCAGCACATGCATGAGGAGGAGACCCGCCTCATGCCGTTGATCGGCCAGCATTTCTCGGCGGCCGAGGTGGAGCGGATCGAGCATTCCATCGTTTCGGCCATCGCGCCGCAGATGATGGTTTCCTTCCTGCGGCTGATGCTGGGGGCGGCCACCCGCAGCGAGCGTATCGCCACCGTGACCGGCATGAAGGCCGGAATGCCGCCCGAGGTCTTTGGCCAGATCTTTGCCGCCGTCGTGCATCCGCAATGGCGCCACGACGATTGGGACGAGATGGAGCGGGTGCTGTGCTGACCCGTCTGCTGGCGGGCAGCCGCATCCGCCGCGTCGATCCCCCCGCCGAGGGGCGGCGCGCGGTGCCGGATTCGTGTCAGGATTGCGCGAACCGGCTGACCGGGTTGTGCCCCGCCTGGCCTTGGGGGCGCTGGTAGGCCCGGTCCGGCGCCGAGTCGCCGGTGGAAGGCCGCATCCTGCCCGGGATGCGGCCTTTTCTTGTGGCCGGGGCTGCGCTATCGCTGGGGCCTCAACAGGGACAGACATCATGACCGACCTTTCCGCCTGGGCCCCGCCGCAACTGCCGCCGCGCCATGTGATCCGGGGGCGCTATGTCACCCTGGAGCCGCTGGCGCGCGCGCATGCGGCCGAGCTGTTCGCCGCCTTTGCCGAGGATACCGAGGGGCGGATGTGGGATTACCTGCCCGCAGGGCCGCACCGCGATCTGGCGGGCTATGTGGCCTGGCTGGACGGGGCGCGGCTGGGCTGGGACCCGCTGCATTATGCGGTGCGCATGGGTGACGGGCGGTTGGGCGGCACGCTGAGCCTGATGCGGATCGACCCGCGCGCGGGCTCTGCCGAAACGGGATGGCTGACCTTTGCCCCCCGCCTGCAGCGGACGCGTGAGGCGACCGAGGCGGTTTATCGGCTGATGGAATGGACCTTCGAGGCGGGCTATCGGCGCTTTGAATGGAAATGCAACGCGGCCAACCTGCCGTCGCGCCGCGCCGCGCAACGGTTCGGGCTGAGCTTCGAAGGGGTGTTCCGGCAGGCCGGGGTGGTCAAGGGGGCGAATCGCGATACCGCCTGGTACGCGGCGATCGATCTGGAATGGCCGACGCTGAAGCTGGCGTTCGAGGCCTGGCTGGACCCGGCGAATTTCGACGCGGCGGGACGCCAGAAGCAAAGCCTTGCGGATATCACGCGGCCGGTTCTGGCGGCGGTCGATCCGTTGGTGGGCTGACGGGCAAGGCCGGGTTCGGTGCGCTGAAGCGCACCCTACGGCGCCGTTGCCGTGCTGCGCGGGGGGCGAGGTCCGGGGGGTAGGGTGCGCTTCAGCGCACCGAACCCTGCTCAGGCGCGGCGCATCGCCACGATCCAGACCGCGACCAGCACGAAGGACAGGATCGCGTTCCAGCTCGCCATCGACAGGCCCAGCATCTCCCAGGCGACATCGGTGCAGCGCACGACCGGCGCCGCCATGATGGTGTCGAGCATCTGCGAGGGGGTCATCCCGCTGAGGTCGGCGGTGCCGGAGCAATGCGTCGGACCCTCCCACCAGCCGCGCTCGACCCCGGTGTGATAGATGCCCAAGGCGCCCGCGGTGCCCGCGGCCAGCGCGCCGAGCGCCATCACCCAGACATTCGGGATGAACCAGACGATGACGCCGATCACGAAGGCCGCAAGATGCGGCCAGCGTTGCAGGATGCACAGCTCGCAGGGGGCGAGGCCGACAACGTATTGAAAGAACAGCGCGCCGCCCAGCAGCGCCGCCGATCCGAGCCCCGCAAGGGATGCCAGTGACCAGTCTCTCACAGATACCTCACAGCCATGAAACCGCCGACCAGTAGTACGACGAACAGGATGGTCATCAAGCCCAGACGCCGCTCGATGAAGTCACGAATGGGTGCGCCGAAGTAATAGAGCAGGCCCGCCACCAGAAAAAACCGCCCGGCCCGCGCCACGATCGAGGTGATGACGAAGGTGGCCAGCGGCAGGCCGGTCCAGCCCGACATGATGGTGATGACCTTGTAGGGAAACGGCGTCAGCCCGGCGATCAGCACCGGCCAGAAGCCGAGGCCGTTGAAACGGGTGTTGAACTCGGTCATGGCGTCGGCCTTGCCCAATGCGGCGAGGATCGGCTGGCCGATCTGCTCGTAGGCCAGCGCGCCGATGGCATAGCCCAGCAGCCCGCCCAGGACCGAGGCGACGGTGGCAACGGCGGCGATGGTGAAGGCCTTGCGCGGCATGGCGATGATCATCGGGATCATCAGCACGTCGGGCGGGATCGGAAAGACCGAGCTTTCGATGAAGGCGACAAAGGCCAGCGCCCAGATGGCGCGGGGATGCGCGGCCAGCGAGAGGGTCCAGTCGTAGAGCGATCTGAGCATCAAGCGTCCCTCCGGGGTGCGCTGCCCGATTGCCCCAGTGCCGGTGGCGCGTCAAGGCCGCAGCCGTTCAACAGCCCGTTGACCCCATGCATCGCCCTTGTTATGCCCCGTTTCGGGCCCGAGTGGCGGAACGGTAGACGCAGGGGACTCAAAATCCTCCGCCCTAACGGGTGTGCGAGTTCGAATCTCGCCTCGGGCACCAATTTCCGCATGGATCGACCGATGGCGGCGGTATTGCCGGGCTTGAGGCGGCGCCTGAAAGCAAGCGCAGGCTTGCCAGGGGCTGCCGGAACAATTCGCCGGGATGGCAGGCGATCAACGGGGGCTCAGCGGCCCAGCAGATCGCGCAGTCTGGTTAGGAAATCGTGCAGATCGCTGTAGCCATAGGGCGATTCCAGCGCGGGAAAGCGACTGCCGAGACCGGTTGATTCGGCCTGCCCGATCACGGCAATCACCGCGCCCACCGCGGCGAGCGCCGTGGCCAGAGGCGTCGGAAAGGGCCCGGCATCGCGGTCTTCGAGGATCGCCAGACTGGGCGAAGCCACTGTTTTCAGGTGAACCTCGGCCTCGTCGAGCGATTGCGCGCGCAACAATTCGATTCTGGGGAACACCTCGGCCAGACCTTCGGCGATGTCCTGCATCATCAGCGCGTCGCTGAGGACCAGCAAGCAGCGGGTGACGGATTGGCCAGCCGCCCCGGCGGGGCCGTCCGGGCCCTGCGGGTGATGTGTCTCGGTCGGCATGGTTTCCTCGCGCCTTATCGGCGTTCACTATGGAACTATTCCCCGACCGTCGCATTTAACTGTGACATAGCAGTCAGGGGGATGAGAATGGCGGCAATGACGCCCTGCGGGGCCTGCCCTTTACGGCGGACCGAGTTGTTCACGCCTTTCGATGCCGACGAACTCAGCTTCATGACCCGTTTCAAGAGCGGCGAGCTGACCATCGTGAAGGGGACGACGATCCTGATGGAGGGATCGAACAGCGGGCAATTGTTCACCATTCTCAAGGGCATGGCGATCCGCTACAAGCTGCTGGAAGATGGCAGCCGTCAGGTGGTCAACTTCGCGCTGCCCGGGGATTTCCTGGGTCTGCAGGCGGGGGTCATGGGCGAGATGCAGCACAGCGTCGAGGCGGCCTCGGACATGACGTTGTGCGTGTTTCGCCGCGACGATCTGTGGGAGGTTTTCCGCTCGCACCCGTCGCGCGCTTTCGATCTGACCTGGATCAGCGCCGTCGAGGAGCATTTTCTGGGCGAGACCATCGCCACGCTGGGTCAGCGCGATGGTCTGCAGCGGGTGGCCTGGGCGTTGATGCGCATGTTCCAGCGGCTGCGGGCGGTGGGGCTGGGCACGCGCAACTCCGTGCCCTTGCCGTTTCGCCAGCAGGACATGGCCGATGCGCTGGGGCTGTCGCTGGTTCATACCAACAAGACCCTGGCCGAACTGCGGGCGCAAAAGATTGCGACCTGGGCGAAAGGCGTTCTCGAGGTCCATGACATCGAGAAGCTGCGCGCCACCGGCCTTGTCGACCAATCGCGCGAGACCCGGCGGCCGTTGATGTAGTCCTGTATTCCCCTTTCGTTCACGTTCGATTAGGATTGTGCCCGAGTCGCGCCCTATCCGGGCCGCGTGGAAAGGGGCAGGCCCGTGACCTGCGAGAGGGAAACCAGCGAGGCGCCGCAGCGCAAGATCATCCACGTCGATATGGATGCGTTCTATGCCTCGGTCGAGCAACGCGACAACCCGGCGCTGCGGGGCAAGCCCGTGGTGGTGGGCGGGGCCGGGCCGCGCGGGGTTGTCGCTGCGGCGAGCTATGAGGCGCGCGAATTTGGCGTCCGTTCGGCGATGCCATCGGTCACGGCGCGGCGCAAATGCCCTGAGTTGATCTTTGCCCCGCCCCGGTTCGAGGTGTATCGCGCGGTCTCGGCCCAGATCCGCGAGATTTTTTCCGAACATACCGACCTGATCGAACCGCTGTCGCTGGACGAGGCCTATCTGGACGTGACCGAGAACAAGCTGGGTATCGCCTCGGCCACGGAACTGGCGCAGGTGGTGCGCGACAGGATCAAGGCGGTGACGGGGCTCAATGCCTCGGCCGGGATCTCGTATTGCAAGTTTCTGGCCAAGATGGCGTCGGATCTGAACAAGCCGAACGGTCAGGCGGTCATCACCCCGCGTCGGGGCCCCGCGTTTGTCGAGGCTTTGCCGGTGGCAAAGTTTCACGGCGTCGGCCCGGCGACGGCGGCCAAGATGGCGCGGTTGGGGATCGAGACCGGCGCAGATCTGAAAGCGCGCTCGCTGGAGTTTCTGCGCGAGCATTTCGGCAAGTCGGGCGGCTGGTATTATCGCATTGCCCGCGGCATCGACGAGCGCGCCGTGCAGCCGCACCGCGAGCGTAAATCCGTCGGCGCCGAGGATACGTTTCTGGAGGACATCTTCGACCCCGCTCAGGCGCGGGACGAGGTGGCAAAGCTGGTCGCCCGCGTCTGGCGGCACACCGATGGCCGGGGGCTGAAGGCGCGCACGCTGGTGTTGAAGGTGAAGTACGCCGATTTCCAGCAGATTACCCGCAGCCGGACGCTGGCGGTGCCGCTGGGGTCCGAGGTCGAGATGGGCGCGCTGTCGCAGGCGTTGCTCGATCCGCTGTTTCCGACCCGCAAGGGCATCCGGCTGCTGGGGGTGACGCTGTCAACCTTGAGCGGCGACGACGCCGAGGCGCCGGGCGCGAGCGCGCAATTGTCGTTGTTCGGCCTCAGCCCAGCCGCGCCCGCAGCGCGGTCGCAAAGGCGCTGACGGCGGGCGAGGGCGGCAGATCGCCCAGCCGCGTCAGGCCGACATCGACACCGGCGTCGGGCAGATCGAAGGCGACGGGGCGCAGATCGGCGCGCAAGGCGGCGAGGGTGCGGTCGGAATAGCTGAGCAGGGCAATGGAATCGCTGTCGACGATCATCTGTTCGGCATCGGCGAACGACCAGATTTCATAGCTTTGCGCCGGGGGGACGGCGCCCAGCCTGCGAAACACCGTCTCGAAATAACGGCGCACCGGGGTGCCGTGCGGCGCCACGACCCAACGCTGCGCGGCCAGCGTGTCGATGGTCACGGGGGCGGCGTGAACCGGGTGATCCCGGCGCGCCACCAGTGTGAAGCGTTCGGCAAAGAGCGGTTCCTCGGCAAAGCCGGGGTAGGGGGCGGGATTGCGCAGCAGGCCGACGATCACGTCGATCTCGCGCCGCTTGAGCGCCTCGCAGAGCGCGGTGTAATTCCCCGGCACGCCGATCAGCCGCAGGTTCGGGTGTTCACGCGTCAGGTCGCCGAACGCGGCCATGACCCCCGCCTGACCCGAGAACGGCATCAGCCCGACGGCGACGCGCCCGGTCAGGCCGGTCGCGGCCTCGGCCAGCAGGCCGGGCAGGATCTGCAATTCGCTGCGCACCCGGTCCCAGAGCGCGGCGAGGGCGAAGGCCGCCGGTTCGGGGTCCAGCCCGGCGCTGTGGCGGCGCAGCAACGGGACGGGGACAAAGGCGGCAAGGTCGCTGAGCGCCTGGCTGACGGCGGGCTGGCTGATCCCGAGCGCCCGCGCCGCCGCTGAGGCGCTGCCCTGCGCCACGACAGCGGCCAGCGATTCAAGGTGGCGCCATTGCACCAGTGCGGCCAATTTCGGGTGGCGGGCGCCCAGATCCGCGCGCTCGACCGCCTCGATGTCGGCCAGAATGCGCTGGCATTGGGCGACCACCACATCGCCCAGCGCGGTTGGTTCGCTGCCGGTCCAGCCGCGCTGGAACAGGGTCACTCCCAGCCGGGATTCGGCCTCGGCCAGCGCGCGCGACAGCGAGGATTGGCTGAGCGCCAGCACCTCGGCGGCCGCGCCGAGGCGGCGGTGATCGGCCAGCGCGCGGATCACACGGGCCTCGCGGGCGGTCAGGGGCAGGGTCATCGCGCAATATAAGCAGAATGGGGGCGGCTATTCAATCTGCGCATAGGCGCGGTGTCCGGCGGCCTGCTAGGGTCGCGCCATCAACGGAGGAGACCCGCATGACCGCCAAATCCCTGTCGGATCGTCTGAAGGGCTATGCCAGCCCGGCCAAGATGCTGCAGAACGCCCAGATCGGCCCCTATGTGTTCCCGGTGCCGCCGGCCTATACCAACTGGGTCGAGGAAGTGCGCGCCTGGCGCAACAGCGCCGTGCTGCTGAACCAATCCTATCACATGACTGACCTCTATGTGCGGGGCCCGCAGGTCAAGCAATTGCTGGAGCGGGTCGGCATCAACAGCTTTGCCACCTGGGGCCGCAACAAGGCCAAGCAACTGGTCTGCTGCAACCCTGACGGTTATGTCATTGGCGACGTGATCGTTTTCGGCCTCGAGGATGACGAGGCGCTGCTGATCGGCCGCCCGCCGGTTTGCAACTGGGTGGCCTATCAGGCGGAAATCTCGGGGCTGGATGTCACCACCGAGTTCGACATCCGCAGCCTGGAGAACGCCGACAAGCCGCGCAAGCTGTACCGCTATGAAGTTCAGGGGCCGCGCGCGATGGAGATCCTGAATGCGGTGAACGAGGGTGGACCGCTGACCACCAAGTTCTTCAACATGGGTGAGATCACCATCGCCGGATGCAAGGCGCGGACGCTGGCGCACGGCATGGGCGGCGCGCAGGGGCTGGAGATCTGGGGCCCCTATGAGGAACATCAGAAGGTCTATGACCGGCTGATCGAGGTGGGCAAGGACTACGGCATGCTGCGCGCCGGGGCGCGGGCCTATTCCACCGCCTCGCAGGAATCGGGCTGGATTCCGTCGCCGCTGCCGGCGATCTATACCGGTGCCGAGATGCAGGGCTATCGTGACTGGCTGCCTGCCAATGGCTTCGAGGCGACCTGTTCGGTCGGTGGATCGTTCGAGCCCGAGAATGTCGAGGATTACTATCTGACCCCTTGGGATCTGGATTATCACCGCGTCATCAAGTTCGACCACGAGTTCATCGGCCGCGCCGCGCTGGAAAAGATGGCCGCCGGGCCGCACCGGGTGAAGGTGACGCTGGTGTGGGACAAAGAGGACGTCCTGAAGATCTTTGGCGGTCTGATGGAGGCCTTCCCGGGGCCGAAGCTGATGGAGATGCCCTCGGGCCATTATGCCACGCATCCGTACGATCAGGTGCTGAAGGACGGCGAGATGGTCGGCATTTCGACCTATCCGGTCTATTCGGCGAACGAGCGCGCCTGGATCTCGCTGGCAATCGTGCGGGCTGATCTGGCGGCGCAGGGGTCCAGGGTATCGATCCTGTGGGGCGAGGCCAATGGCGGGTCGCAGAAGCCGCATGTCGAAGAGCATGTGCAGATGGAAGTGGGCGCCGAGGTGCATCCCTGGCCGATCCACGAAGCCTCGCGTCTGACCTATCGCAAGCAGGGCTGAGGTGGCGGGGGCGCCCTGCGGGGCGCCCCTAGCCGTTGCGGGTCAGCTCGCCCTTGCGGTGCCGCAGTTCGAGGAAGGGGCGTTCGAACAGGCGGAAACTGACCTCGGCCATGGCCCAGGACAGGCCCCAGAACAGCGCGACATACAGCAACGGATGGGCATCGACCGGCCCCCAGAGGCGCGGCAGGGCAATCCCTGCGATATGCGCGGCGATCAGGTGCAGCAGATAGATGCCATAGCTGACGGCGCCGATCCGCATCACCGGACGCAGCCGCAAGAGGGGCATCAGCGGCGTATCCTCGCGGATCACCAGCGCGCCCAGCCAGGCGGCCATCGTCAGATGGATCAGCAGCAGCGGCCAGCCCAGCAGCGTTTCGGGTAGCAGCGCCAGTTCGATCAGCAGCAAGAGCGCCAGCACGAGCGAGGCCCGGCGCCCGCCCAGCAGCGCCCAGAGCCCGGCAAAGCTGCGGGGCCTGTGCAAAAGCAGCGCCAGGGCCGAGCCCGACAGGATCGCCGTGTAGGGAAAGGCGGCGAGGGTGAACGCCAGCGGGCCGACTCGCCAGGCCAGATCGCCGAGGCCGGTCCCCAACGCGACGGTGTAGGCCAGCACAAAGAGGGCGATTCCCCAGGGCAGCCAGCGCCGTGGCAACAGGATCAACGCCAATGGCCAGAGCAGATAATATTGTTCCTCGACCGACAGCGACCAGGTTGGCGCCAGCATCGGGATATGGTCAACGAGGGTATTGGCGAGAAAGCCGTAATACCAGGGCCAGAGCCGCGCGGCCCCCGCGTCGCCCTTGAGCAGCGCGAAATAGACCCCGAGTGCCGTGACGACCAGCAGGTAAAGCGGAAGGATACGCAGCGCCCGGCGACGATAGAACCGGCGGATCGAGATGCGCCCGGTGCGGGCCTGTTCGCGCAAGAGCAGCGTGGTGATCAGAAACCCCGAAATGACGAAGAACAGATCGACGCCCAGAAACCCGCGCCCGAACAGCCGGAACACCGCCGCCGCGGGTTCGGACAACGGCGAGTGCAGGAACAGCACGCCGAGGATCGCCAGACAGCGCAGTCCGTCCAGCGCGGCGAAATGCCGACGCTGTTGAAAGGCGGTAAAGGCACCAGAGGGAGCGAGGGCTTCCTGCGCGGTCGCCGTTGGATCGGTGTTGATGACAGTCCCTCCGGCGGCGGTGGCGAGGTGGCGACACAGCGTTTGGATAGCCGCTGTCCGGCGGTGGCGCAACGCTTGCCGGACGGCGGGCCGGGGCGATCTCGGGGTTGCTGCGCTGCGGAGCATCCGGCGGGAAACTGCCGGGGACCAGAGCGGTCTGCTGGGCGCTCAACCATTGCGAGAATTCCCTTGCGGCATGGTTGGCGCGATCGCGGCGGCGCGAATCACACGCTTTTCCTAAAATGCGAACAATCTTCGGCCAGGGGTCCGGCAGGGCGCGGGGCGGAAACGCAGGGCGATGAAGGGGTGGGCAATTTGTTGCCTCACGGCAACGTGTTCTGTCGGTTCGAGACAGCGAACAATCGGCTGCGGCCGGGGCCCGAAAACCGCCACGATCGGGCGAGAAAGGGGCAAAGATGGCGTGGAACTGTCGAAAATACGGCGAAAATACGGCAGGTTTTGTTTCGAAACCGGAAACTATCGGCCGCGCATTTCGGGTTGGACGATGCCGCGGTGCCGCGTAGACGGGTCTGCATTCGCCGATTTCTTTTTGTTTTGGAACGCCCTCTGTTATATTGGGCTTCGTCCCAGAAGGGCGGTCAGATCATGGGGGTGGTCTGACGGGATGCTGCCAATGGTATCCAGGGCGTGATCAATGTGACCAGGCGGCGCAAGCCGCGTGATGCCCTGTGTCCGAAAGCTGCATCGTTACTCCGGTCGTTTTTGCACCGGGGGCAGGCGCCGGAATCCCAGGTGGGACCGGCGTGAGTACGAGGCAAAGTCCGCGAGCGGACACGAGGAGATGACACGATGCCGCCGATTATCGATCCCTTGAACCCCACTCCCCAGGCCGTTGGGGTTGTCGATGGTAGCGGCGATGCCGATTATATCGACTCAGGCTATACCGATGGGGACGGCGATGCCGTCAACAATGATGGTAACGCGATTGCTGGCGGCGCCGGTGACGATTCCATCTATGCGGGCTGGGGCGGCGACACCGTTTCCGGTGGCTCGGGCGAGGACTGGTTGTTTGGCCGCGACGGCGATGACGAGCTGTCGGGCGACACCGGCAACGACACGCTGTGGGGCGAGGCGGGCAACGACACGCTCTATGGCAACGACGATGACGACAAGCTGATCGGCGGTGCGGGCGATGATCTGGTCATCGGCGGTGCGGGCGACGACATCCTGATCGGCGACAACAACCCGGGCGACTCGGGCGGGCGCGAGCCGGGCGATCCGGTCGATCCGGGCTATGGCAACGACACGCTGGTCACGGATTCGGGCGACGACAGCGCCTTTGGCGGCTCGGGCGATGACGTCTTCCAGGTCTTCGACGGGTTCGGCAATCACCAGATCACCGGCGGCGAAACCGGCGAGACGGCAGGCGACAGGCTGGATCTGGGCGACGTGACGCATGGCGTCAACATGGTCTATACCGGTGACGAGCAGGGCTGGATCGCCCGCGACGGCGCCACCCTGACCTTCGCCGAGATCGAGGAAACCGAGCTTGGCGAAGGCGACGACCGGGTCGAGGTGCTGACTTCGACCACCGGCACCGTCAACGGCAGCGACGGCTTCGACCGGCTGGTGCTGCCCGATCCGGATGGAAACGATCCGGCGCCGGTGGTCACTGTGACCAGCGAAGTGCCCTATCCGGGCGTTCCCGGGGCGACCACCAAGTCGGGTTATGTGGACTTCCCCGACGGCACCCGCCTGACCTTCGAGAATTTCGAAGAAATCATCTGCTTCACGCCCGGCACGCTGATCGACACGACGCGCGGGCTGGTGGCGGTGGAAACGCTGGTTCCTGGCGACAAGGTGCTGACCCGCGACCAT